>Ga0209606_1000825_pt1 | contig 43413 bp, 29 predicted proteins | sample AD_UKC057_MetaG_FD_184412 | JGI IMG/M metagenome (GOLD analysis project Ga0209606, IMG submission 184412) | Active sludge microbial communities of municipal wastewater-treating anaerobic digesters from USA - AD_UKC057_MetaG (SPAdes) (version 2) | ecosystem: Engineered > Bioreactor > Anaerobic >... | reverse complement strand
AATCAGCCAGACGGGCTCTGTACCAACACCGCCCGCCATGTCCGTCGCCGTCGAGGGTCTGACACGCCGTAGCCTTGGCGAAGGCGGTCCGCCCATTCAGAGCCCAGGGCGCAAGCCCTGGGAACCTGGCGTCCCCACCATACAGGCCCGAGCGCAGCGAGGCCCGTCCATTCAGAGCCCACCGCGTCAGCCGTGGGGACCCGTCACCGCCGGGACAGGCGCCAGCAGATGGCGCGCACACCGTCGATGCGAGCGATCAAATCATCCACGCATTCGCCGGAAATCGCGCCGCAGGCGGCAAGCAGGCGAATGGCTGTGGCGGATTCACCGGCCGAGCCGTAGGCCACGGTGTGGTGGTAGGCGCGATCCCGGCCCGTCCGGCCGGAGCCTTCCGCGAGGTTCAGCGCGACGGATTCGATGGCGCGTGTCAGTTGGTCAAGCAAATCCCGGTGTCCACGAACAGTCTGGACGGCGCGGATGGTCATGACCGCGAGGTCTTCAGCCATGGAAACAACGCGAAGTCCGTGGGGCCAGTCCTGCCCGTCCGTCGTGGCGGTTTGTATGTTGTTGATTGTATTCATGGTGTGTCCCCTCCCGTGAGGCCGTCAGATATCAATCGCCCACGGCCTGCGGCGTTCTGCCGTCAAGGGTCGCGAGGCGACCGCCGCAGGCGGCCGGCGCGAAGCGCCAGGCCCTTGATGGCGAAGAAGGCCGCGGGCCATCCAGCAATGAATGACGGCCTCGCGGGAGACGGAACCAATCCAGGCAGACACAACAAACACAAGGCAGCGGGCCGCTCCCGGGCTGGCGCCCGGGGCAAAGCATGAACGGCCAGCCCCGGGAGGGCTGGCCTCAACATGGTGGGAAACTGGTGGGTGACGCCCATGATCCCAGGGCCTCGGCGGCGCCGTTGGCGCCAGCCTCGTGCCTGGGCTCTGTATGAACGACCCGCCCTGCGGGCTGGCCTAAGGAAGGGCGAATGTGATTCGCCCCTACGCCGGATCCTGATCCTGACCCTGTCCCTGACCCTGTCATTGATCCTGACCCTGCCCCTGATCCCGCCCCTGAGGGCGAATGTAATTCGCCCCTACGCCTGATCCTGCCTTACTCGCCGCAGCCTTAGCGAAGGTGGTCCCTGAGTTCGAACACCGGGACTGGTTTTAGTCGGGATGAATCAGAACGCGGAAATTACGCCGGATCCTGGCAGAGGAAGGAACCATCGATGTCTTCGCATACGGCCGGGTCGACGCAGTCGTCCAGTTCCTCGGCGCACTCGTCGATATCGATGCAGGCCCCTTCGCCATTGTCACGGTAGCCGTACGGACAGACGCAGCCACCCATGCCGTCGGACAGGAAACCCGGTGCCGGTTCGGTCGGGCATTCACATTTCCAGGAGCCTTCCGTGTCAACGCAGGTCGCGATGCCGACGCAGTTGTCCAGTTCTTCGGCACACTCGTCGATATCGATGCAGACGCCCTCGCCATTGTCACGGTAGCCGTACGGACACACGCAGTGACCGTAACCGTCGTGGATGAAGCCCGGCGCCGGTTCGGTCGGGCATTCACATTCCCAGTACCCTTCCGTGTCAACGCAGGTCGCGAGACCGACGCAGTTGTCCAGGTCCTCGGCACACTCGTCGATGTTGACGCAGGCGCCCTCGTTTTCCCTGGTGCCCCACGGGCACATGCAGCCATCAGCGCCATCCTGCACATACGGAGCCGCACATGTGCAAACGTAGCCCACCGTCAGTTCGTTCTGGCATGTCGCGCCTTCGGCGCACAGAGTGTCGCCACCTTCCGCGCCGCAGAGGTTCTCCAGTTCGCACGCGCCGGCGTTTTCGACGGTTCCCTGCGGGCATCCGCATTCAAACACCCCCGTGTCCGAGTTGGCACAAACCTTCGGGCTGACGCAGGACGTCGGATCACACGCATCGCAGACGGTCCGGAAATCCGGGCAGCAGTCGCCCCAGGTCTCGCAGTCCGGATCGCAGAAGCATCGCTGGTCACGGTCAAAGCCGCCGGCTATGAACAACTCGGTACCCTTGCCTTCCAGACAGGCTCCGGCACAGGTGGCGGCACCTTCGGGAATCTCGACCACGGTCGCGGTAAGCGGCACCTTCGCCAGGCCGGCTATGACGCCGGCCGTGGGAACACGCACCACCTCAAACGTATCCAGATTCACGGATGCAACGGTTCGGGCGGATCCAGAAACTGAAAGGGTCGAGTATCCCGCCCACGCCGTGTTATCACGAACAACCAGTGAATCAACGCCGAAAAGCTGGCTGCCCGAATAACGTCCCAGATTACCGAAGTGTTCGGGATCGAACGTGACGACACCGGGAGATTCGATGTTCGCCACCATCAGAAGATCCATCTCCTCTTGCCGAGGCTCGGTCTCTTCCTCGGGCTTATCCAGAATCTGACCGTTGTTTCCAAGCATGTACAGACGTGTTCCGGCACGATCGAAGGCCATCGACTGAACCGCGCGCGGCAGGTCCTTGACGATCTGTCTGAACTCGAGCACGCCTGGCGCCGTGATTTCGAACACCTTCATCGAGAACAACGCGAACCCCGTGGTGTCCGGCACGTCGTCCAGAGGCGTCACTTCGGTATTGTAAGGGGAGACTCCTGGCACGACGACCGTCTTGCCGTCGGGCGCGACAGCGACGTTGACCGGTCGGATCCAGGCATCCTGGAGATTGTGTGTCGCGGTCCAGGTCAGCGACCCGTCATTCCCGAGCACAAAAGTGCTGATCGAGCCTTCAAAGTAATTGGCCGTAATTACGGTTCCATCAGGCGCGATATCGACCGCGTTGCAGTAGACGCCGGGCTGCGCGAACTCGTTCACCACCGTGCGCGCCGCGATGTCGATCACGATGATGTACGGGTTGAAGCCGCCATCCGTGACCAGGGCATACTTGCCATCCGGGCTGATCGCGATGTCCTCGGCGAACATAGGCATCCTGAGATTGCCCAGAATGACGGGCTCGGTCACATCGGAAATATCCACGATGTAGATGTACATGTCCCCGAATGCGGATATCAGTGCCGTTGTTCCGTCCGGGGTGACCACCACATCAAAATTGCCACCGCCGCTGGATCCGAGGCGCCCCTTCAGGAACGGTCCGTGCACGACCATCGTGTCGGTATCGAGCATTCCCAGACCGCTTCCGTTGTAAGCGACCGCAATCCAGTTCGCGGCGTCCGTGCATGTACGGCCGTCACCGGCAAGCCCCGGCCCGCATTCGCAGTCAAATGAACCGTCCGTGTTCTGGCAGACCGCCTCCCACGAACAGTCATCGGTCTCAAGCGTGCACTCGTCCACGTCCTGGCATGACGTCCCGTCGCCTTCCCAGCCTGCGTTGCACTCGCAGCCAAATGAGCCCTGCGTGTTGGCGCACTGCGCATTCTCGTCGCATGAATCGGTGCCGGCGGCGCACTCGTCCACGTCGGAACAGGTCGTGCCATCGCCCTCCCAGCCGACGTCGCAGACACATTCATACGATCCGTCCGTGTTCACGCACTCGGCGTTATCGTCGCAACCGGCCGTGCCGCCAAGACACTCGTTCTGGTCCCGACAGGTCTTGCCGTCGCCCTCCCATCCTGTCGGACAGGCGCACGAAAACGAACCGGGCGTATTGGTGCAAATCGCCACGTCTGCGCAATCGTCCGTTGCGGCAGTACATTCGTCGATGTCGTCGCATACGGCGCCTGTGCCGGTGTAGCCGGCGTTGCACTGACAGGAATACGCGCCGTCGTTATTCGTGCATGTTGCGTTTTCGGCGCAGTCATCGGCGCCGGTCGCGCATTCGTCGATGTCGACGCAGGCATCGGTATCCCAGACAAAGCCCGCGTCGCAATCCTCTTCCTCGGGCGTGCCATTGCCGCCGCATCCGGCAAGCAACACCGCGGCGCCAAGCAGGGCCGACATGCCAAGCCGGACAACGGATTTCGTCCATCCCCCGGTTCCCACTGCCGTTCCAGACACAAGCCTGTTCGATTTCATCTTTTTACCTCTTGTTTAATGAGTATCGGATTCGTCTGTAGACCAGGAAATGGTATACCGGTCCGGCCCGGAAGGGCAAGCACCGGGGCGCGCCATCATCAACCGCTGCCGAACCATCGACCGTTGACATGCCCCGTTTTGTGTCGGATAACGTCCATGACAACACTGCAGAATGAGGCTGCGATGAAGCGACTAATTCCGATTCTCTGCGCGGCGGCGATCTTCGGCGTTTCCTGCGGGCCGCGCTGGGGTGCCGTGATCGTGACGACCACTCCGGAGGGGGCGGACGTCTACGACTACGAGAAATTCTTCTCAAAATCGCCTGCAACCATGATTTACGGACCCAGCAGCTCCGGGAAATGCGTCAGGGCCAAGGTCAAGGCGATGAAGGATGGCTACTCCGAGACGTTCGAGATGATCGACGTCTGTCCGCGCTACCGCTCCGAGGACCGGGCGGTCGCCAAGGCAAAGAAGCTGCATCTCGCACTCCAGCCAAAGTACTACGTCACCGTCCAGGTCGAAAGCGAACCGTCCGGGGCCAACATCTACGGTGGGGATGGAAAGTACTGGGGCAGGACGCCGGCGCTGTTGAGCATGACCAGGGACAGCCCGACGTGTTTCAATTACCAGGCCGTGGCAAAGATGAACGGCTGGGAGGACACACCCGGGTCTTGGCGAATCTGCCCGAAGTTCCGCAGCAGGGAAGAGGCTTCACAGAGTCCCGAACGCGCCATGTTCATGATGAAGGCGACTCCACAGACACCCGTCCAGGCCGAAATCCGCGTCACGTCCGAACCGGATGGCGCGAGCGTTTACGCTGACGGACAGTACTGGGGCACGACGCCCTACGTTGGCCGCGTCAGCTTCGCTTCGCCAACCGCCACGATCAGCCTCAGGATCGAAAAGGCCGGATGGATCACGAAGACCGAAATGCTGTCGCCCGGAATTGATCGCGTCCACGTGGTGCTGCAACCCTCGAACGCGGCGCCCAGGTAACGAAACCCAACCGGTGCCATGTCGCCTTGCCGCTATTCAAGCCGTTAATGGTAGATACGAACGAACGACCGCGCCTGTCCGGATAATATTCAAACGTTCGAATCGCGGAACGTCCGCCAGGCATCGATGACCGCGCGCCTCGTCGCTTCCGTCGCGGGTGAAAGAGGCAGACGCACACGAGACGAGCATATACCCAGATATTCGGCCAGAGCCTTGCAGGGTACGGGATTGGTCTCGACGAACAGGGCAGAATAAAGCGGAGCAAGACGACGGTCGAGTGCGGCGGCATTGGCGGGATCGCCGTTTTTCCACATATCCCACATCGCGACCATCTCAACACAAGCGACGTTTGAGACTACCGACACGACCCCTCGCGCGCCGAGCGACCAGAAAGGCAACGACAGGGCGTCGTCACCGGAAAGCACCGCGAAGTCCGACCTGGCCCCGGACACGATGTCACGGACCTGGGTGCATGACCCGGCCGCCTCTTTGATTCCAATGAATCGGGCGTCCCGCGCCAGCTCAAGCACCGTCCCGGGCAGCATGTTCACCACCGATCTGGGCGGAATGTTGTAGATCACGACGGGAAGGCCGCCATTCTCGGCAACTGCCCGAAAATGCGCCTTCATGCCTTCCTGCTGCGGCTTGTTATAGTAAGGAGTCACTACCAGAGCGGCATCCGCGCCAAGTTCAGCGGCGCGTCTGGTCCTTTCAATCGTGTCTTCGGTATTGTAGGACCCGGTGCCGACAATGACCGGGATGCGGCCGGCGACCTGGCCGACAACAGCCCGAACAGTGAAGTCGGCCTCGTCATGGCTCATTGCGGGAGTCTCGGCGGTCGTGCCGCACGCCACAACGCCGCCGGCACCCTGCTCAACCTGGGTCTCGACCAGACGTCGCAAGGCGTCCACGTCGATCTTTCCATCCGCCGAAAACGGTGTAATCAGTGCGGTAATGACGCCTTCGAGCTTCATGTCGACATCCTCCGGGAACAGACTCAGTCCTTCGAACCGACGCCGCCGCTCTCCTCGTCCGACATCCGGTTCAACGCCGAATCCATACTCATTCGAACCTCAAGGTCCGGTTCGATCGAGATCGCGTCGAGAAGCATCTGACGCGCCCGCGGGCCGCCTATCGTTGCAAGAGCCGTCGCGGCGCCTTCCCTGATCACCGGAGAAGCATCGGCCAGAAACGGCTTGATGTCCGGGATGGAGACCCCGCCCATCAGACGACCGAGGCCGACAAGACAGGAAGCCCTGACCTTCACGTCCTCGTCCGGAGTCGTGGCGGTCGAAGTAAGCACCATCCGGGAACGCTCCCCCGGATACCGCGACAACGCGCGCGCCGCGCGGACTCGAATCTCAGGCTCAATCCGACGACCTGACAGGATGTCGGCCAGAATCGACGGGATCCCCGATCCACATGAACGGAACTGCTCGGGCGTGGGGTCGCCACTGCTTTCAAGCACGCGCATCACGTCGTTGTACTTCACCTCGGAGAACGGACGGGCCAAGGCGGCCATCGGAACTCCGACTGTCAAAATCAGTGCAACGATGATCGACAGGAACCTGCCGGGTCGGTTGGTCCGGGTCATCTTCTTGCCTTCTTTCGCGCCTTGCGCGCCTCTTTTTCCTTCTTGCGCCGCTTTTCCTTGTCCGCGTTCGACATCTTGCGCTGGCCGCCGCCGTAGGGCTGCATCATGCGCGGGTCCATCCGGCCGGGGTCGAAATCGCCGATATCCTCGCCCCGCGACTTGGCCAGTTCGATCGATTCGCGGAAACCGGGAAGTCGACCGAGCAGCGCCGGATTCTTGCCAACCTGCTTCATCACCTCGCGCATCGTCTCGAAACGCTGCACCAGGTCCTTCACGTCCTGCGGCTTGTGACCGGAACCGCGGGCGATTCGACGAGCCCTGGTGTCGTTCCTGCCCTGGGCAAGGATGATCTTGGGATCATTGCGCTCATCGGGGGTCATCGAGTGAATCATGGCCTCGATACGGCCGAGAGACTTCTCGTCGACAGTCGCGCCGTCCGGAACCATTTCGTGGAAGAAGGGCAGTTTTTCGAGCGTGCCCTTCAAAGAACCCATCTTCTGAATGGACTTGATCTGGTCCATGAACTGATAAAGCGTGAATTCGCCCTTCAGGATCTTCAGGGCGTCTTCTTCCGCCTTCTTCTCGTCGACGACCTTCTCAAAATCCTGAACCAGACCCACCACGTCGCCGAAGCCCAGGATCCTGGTCGCGATGCCCTCGGGCCGGAAGGGCTCGAGCTTGTCCATCGCCTCGCCCATACCGGCGAAAACGATCGGCTTGCCGGTGACGCCCTTTACCGACAGGGCCGCGCCGCCGCGGGCATCGCCGTCCATCTTCGTCATCACGACGCCGGTGATGTCCAGTTGCCGGTCGAACTCGCTGGCCATCCTGACCGAGTCCTGGCCGATCATCGCGTCGACGACCAGGTAGATGTTGGTCGGCTTCGTGCGGGCCTTGATCTCGGTGAGTTCGGCCATCAAGGGCTCATCGATCGCCAGGCGGCCCGCCGTGTCGAAGATGATGACGTTGCAATTGTGCTCGGCGGCGTACTTGATCGAAGACTGGCACAGGTCGGGCGGCGACATGCCGTCTACGCTGTAAACCGGCACCCCGATCTTCTGGCCCAGGATCTTCAACTGCTCGATGGCCGCCGGACGATAGATGTCCGCCGCGACCAGCATCGGTTTCTTCTTCTGGTCCTTCAGCAGCCGGGCCAGTTTCGCGGACGTGGTGGTCTTTCCGGTACCGTGCAGACCGACCATCATCACGATGGTGGGCCGGCCGTCCCTGGACCAGACCAGATCGCGCTGCCCCTCGCCCATCAATGCGATCAGTTCGTCGTGACAAAGCTTGACGAAGTGATCGGCCGGGCTCAGTTCCTTGCCGCCACCCTTGACCTTGACCTGCACCACCTCGCCGAGCGCCTTCTCGCGCACCCGATCGAGGAAGGCAGTGACGACGGGAAGCGCCACGTCCGCTTCAAGAAGCGAGACCCTGATATCCCGCAATATGTCCGCAATCGCGGCTTCGTCGATTATGGCACGGCCCTGGAGCTTAGCCCTGGCACCCCTGAATCCTTTCGTCAGAACGTCGAACATATTAGAAAGGTCCTCTCCGGAATGGTCTTGAATAAAGCCTGTTTTCAACGGAAATCAAGGATTTCCGGTTAACCGCTTATACGGGATAAGCCCCCCTTTCGTCAAGATCGGCCGGCCGGCCCGATCCATGGGCCGCCCGGTCATTCACTGCCTGCCGGAGCGGCGGCACAGGTGATCTCTCATCTCCTGGCCGACATGATCTCTCCGCGCAGATATGAAAACCCGTGCCTCAGCCAGAACGGGTTGTGCGTAAGCACGTACAGGCCGGTTGGAAGAAGAATCCTGGGATTGAGATAAAAACGCCGGTATGCCCCGGAGGAAAGACTCATCAACTCGTCTTCGGGAATACCGCATATGTCGCCGGTCTCCCCGTACTGGTCAAACAGTTCGCTTGGCGCAAGACGCATCAAAGGGTAGAAAGCGGCGTACTGTGGTCTGATTTTCAGCGCGAAGTCGATATCGGCCGCGATCGTCTCGCGCGTGCAGCCCGGCAATCCGAAGATGAACTCGACAACGGTCTGAATCCCGGCACGCCTGGCCGCCTGGACGTTCGCCCTGACCGCACTCGGCTCCCTGACCGAGCGTCTGGCGAGTCGCAGAACATTCGGATCGCTGGACTGCAACCCGAATATGATCAAATCACATCCCGCCCGGCGGTACCTGTTCATCCGGGCCTCGCGGTCTTTTTCGAACACGAACGGGTGGGTCTGGCACGTCCAGATAAGGTCGTGCTTCCTGGCGATGAGCCCGTCAAGGAAGGCCTCCTCCCATGCGTGATCCGCCGCGAAGTAATCATCTTTGAACGTGATGTACCTGACACCGTGTTCAAGCACCAGTTCATCAATCTCGGCCAGAACGTTCTGAGGACTCCGCAGACGCACGCCATGACCGGCGATGTGCGGAACGGAACAGAAGGTGCATCCCCTGTGACAACCTCGTGACGTGATCATTGTCGTGTACGGCTGACGCATATTCAGAACACGCCAGTCATGGTGACGATGCATGTCGATGATGTCACGACGCGGGAAAGGCAGTTCATCCAGATCCTTCACCGGTTCGGCCGGCGCGGTGACAACTGCCACGCCATCCTTCATGAACGCGATCCCGTCTACCGTCGAGGGATCCCTGGCACCTTCGATGGCCTCGACCATGCCGACAATGGCGCGCTCTCCCTCGCCGGTGCACACCATCGTCGCTCCGGCAGCCAGATATGGTCCGGGTTCCGACGCGTTGGGCCCCCCGACCAGTATCGGCAGGTCGCCGCAGACGGCCCTCAGACCGCTCACCCACGCGCAAACAGCTTCGCGGGTCACCGAATCGGAGTAGAACCCGACGAAAACCGGTTGCCGATCGTGGACGAATTTTGCGAGGTCAGCGATCTCGAACTGATCCGTCGTCCGATCCATCACAACGCAGTCGATCCCGTAGTCGCGAAGCACCGCAGCCAGATACAGGAACCCCAGATGGGGAACCGCCTTCATCGACAGCTCGCCGCGCCTCGACTTCGCCAGATATTCGATCTGCGAACTGGTGTAGACGAAAAGCGCGGTTCCTGGAACAGTCTCTCTGATCAAGCCCCCCGACATCTGTTTCCTCGACGGGTATCCAAGAAAAAGCATTATGTTTTCAAAGGCGTTTACTGTCAAAGGAACCGGGTTGAGCCCGATGGCCGCGCCAACCTGCGCGATGATGCATAACACTCCGAAGAAGAATAGAATTTAACTTCGCGAAAGGCCGATTGTTGACAGCGGTTCCGGCTGAATTCGGGGGATTCGATGAAGTCCGCATGGATCTTGTTTCTGGCAGCCTCGACCATCGTTCCGACCTTCCTGCAGTCAGGATGCACAGGCGATCCGTCTTCGGACGTGACCGACGACGTGATCGGCACCGGTCGCGATCATACCCTGCCTTCATTCGCGACCACCGCGGACTTCCTCGACTTCGCCGGGGACAAGTCCGACCCGGCCCAGATAAAGTTCATCATCGCCGACTTCCAGGGTTCCGGCCGCATGCACTATGAAGAGCCTTTATTCTTCGCCATGCACGACGAGTGGTCCTGGTTCTCGCTGCTCAATGACATCGCCATACCCGGGTATGACTTCGAGCCGATTGCCGGGTATTCATTCGATTCGGTTGCAGAGATCTTTTCCTGGGCCGGAACCATGGACGATCTGCCGCTGGATCTGATCTTTGTTTCCGAAGGTTCCAGGCTCTACTCGCCCAGGTTCTATGACAGGGCTTTCAACAAGGTCGATAACAAGGGCAAGTCAGTCCCACGTTTCTTCGGTTGCGGTTCCGTGCTGCATTTCCCACCCGATCCGGCTCGCCCGGTGCCCGGCGAAACCTGGGCGTTTGAACTCGAATACACCGATCTCCCATCGGTCGCCGACGTGGAGCGTTTCTTCGAAATCCTTTCGCGAACCCTGCCGGAAGGGGTCGGCGAGCGCCTGGTCTGGATCGTTCGTTCCGCCTCGCAGGAAACGGTTGCCAGACGGATCGACCAGGCGGGCGGCCCGTACGCGGGACGTTGGGCGACATGGGAATCCTTCCAGATTCCCGGTGACTGGCAGACCTACAACCCGGGCATAGCAGCCGGAATCGTGAAAATGGTGCCGGACGGGGGCATCGCGCTGTCAGGCGGCACGGAAAACGTGGCCGTTCTTGGCGAGATCCCGGACGATATCCCCCCGGTCGCGGCGATCGTGACGGCCGTGCCCCAGACACCGCTGTCGCACATTGGAATCCTGGCGCGGGCCAGGGGAACCCCGAACCTCTACGTTGCCGGCGTCGATCGCGATCAGCGGTTCATCACATGGGATTCCTACAGAAAACCGGTGATCGTGAAGGCCATGCCGGACGCCTTCAGCTTCACCGAGATGACCGGAGCGCAGTGGACTTTCTACAAAGCCCTGGTTTCGCCGAGAAAGGTGACGATCAAACCGGTCGACGTCGCAGGCATGGCCGAAACGTTCGACCCGCTGACGACCGACACATCCTGGATGCGTGACCTGGTGCCGGCGATCGGCGGAAAGACGGCGGGATTCATCATCCTGAAGGACTACCCCGGACTGGATCTGCCGGATCAGCCGCTCGGTCTCACCGTGCGCGGGTACCGCGAATTCATCGACACACTCGATCCATCGCCGGCAGAAATCGTTGCCCAGTCGGCATGGTCCGATTCCCGGGTCAGGCTGGTGGTGACCGAAGGCCCCGATGCCTATCTGCAGGCAGCGGGCGGGACCGATTCGGCCCGAAACTGGCTCGACGCCTTGCGTACGGTTCACTCGGGCGATCCCATCGGACGAGCGATTGACGCCGGTGGGATCAGGGCGATGATGATGGCCGCGCCCATGGATCCAGGTTACGTCTCGCGCGTGACCACCGCGCTGAGCAAACGTTTCTCGTTTCTGTCGCCGGCACAGGGCCTGCGGTTTCGCTCATCTTCGTCGGCAGAAGATGTCGAGGGCTTCAATGGCGCGGGTCTGTATGAATCACACACTGGTTACCTGAATCCCGAGCTTCAACCTCCCCAGAGGCAGACAAAGACTGTCGCGGACGCGATTCGTCGCGTCTGGGCCTCGTACTGGCTCTACGGTGCGGTCGAGGAACGCGAACTGGCCGGGATTGACCACCTCGCGGCAAACATGGGCATCCTGGTGCATCCGGTGTTCGACGATGACCACGAGGCCGCCAACGGCGTGCTCACTCTGGAGGTTGTCAGGCACCCCGACGGGGACAAGGTGACCATGACCGTGAACATGCAGTACGGTGCCCTGTCGGTCACCAATCCACCGGCCGGCTCGAACGCGCTGCCGGAGGTTGACGTCGTCACCAGGACTGGCGACGCCATGCCGGTCATCGAGCGGGTCCGCCCCTCTACCGAGGTGGAACCCGGGATCTTCCTGCTGTCGGACGCAGAACTGACCGAACTCCTGGACATCCTTTCGAAGATGGCTTTCGACTGGCTGGTGCTGCGCAACGAAGGCTTGAAGACGGCCCAGTTCAGGACGACCCTTACTGTCGATTCCGAGATTAAACGCATGTCGGCGGGCTGGCCGTCAAGGCTGGACGGTACCACGCCCCCGGAACGCCTTGTAATCAAACAGGCCAGAACCATAGAACGACCTGTGACCGCGCCGGAAAGCGTCCTTACGATGCCGGTGCCGCGGGACCTGCTGGCATTCGCCGCCAGGATCGAAAAGCAGACCTGCGTGACGACTGCCCTTCAGGTCGAAATCCATGAAGTGTTCACCGATTCCTCCGCTCCGTGGCCTTTCGATTTTGACTCCTCTCCGTTCGATGCGTTCGCCACGGTGCGCATTCCCACCGCGATTCCCGGTTTCGATTTCGCCGACGGGGACTGGTTCATATTGACGCATCTGCAGGCATCATTCGAAAGAAAGGCCGGATCCGAAGGTTTCGGCGTCCTGATTACTCCCCTTGACCCGGCGACTGCCGGATTCAACAGCCTCTCGATCGATCAGAGTGGAGAATGGTCTATTTCGGGCGCCGACGGAGCATCAGCTTCGGGCGGAGGGGCTGCCTGCACGATGACGATCGAACTGACATCGCCGCAGGCCTTCCTGGAATCACTGCTGAAGTGACTTGGCAGGGCCGCACTGGCCACCCTGATCCTGGCCAACCGAAGGCGGCAGTTCGTTCCACCTGCCGGCCTGGATGCACTGGGTGACGAACCATGCGCGCTTCTTGACCGCAGTCGTATCGTCCATTCGCGAAACCTGCGACGTCCAGCCCCACCAGACAATGGGAAGCACCAGCAGCAGAAAGACAGCGACTGACTTGCACGGCCAGCGGCGGTTGGCGGCAATGACGGCGATTATCAGCATCGCCGCGACCACGAGACCGGCTACGACCAGAACCGCGTACGCTGGCAGATTCAACCCGACCGCCACCCTGGAAAGGCATCCGCCCGCCAGCAGAGGCACGGTCAGGTCGTGGAATGGATTCGCAAATGATTCGGGCAGGTGCGGGAACACCAGTGTCGCAAGGCCGGTATACATGATCGAGGCCGCGACAAGGCCGGAGCCGATATTCCGGGCGGCGGCAAACCGTTCCATCAGAAGGGCCGCAGGCGCTATCAGGAAAGGAATCATCGGCGTCAGGTGACGCTGACCGACCGTCCAGCCACCATCCCAGTAAATCATCGAAGACACAAAAAGCGCGGGCAACAGGATCTGGACAACCCTGAACCAGCCTGCCGTCCGCCCGGCGACCGCGAAATAGCGGTGGATGCCGATGAACCCCAGGATCAGGAACGGCGAGAACACAAACAGGCCCTTCGACGGAAGGAAGAAACTGCCCACGAACTGAGTCCAGCCGGGATAGAGCACGCCCATGAACCCCTTCTTGTGAACGCTCGCGAAGAACGGGTTGGCGATGTGGTTGTAACTGGTTTGAAGCACCCCGCCGAACGCCTCGTGGTGGTAAAAGGCCAGAAACGCCAGGGGAAGGATGGCGCCGGCGATCGCGAAACCGAGACCCTTCCAGATCGGGCGGACGCGAACCATGAACAGCACTGCCAGCGGAACCAGATAAACCGCTGCCTGGTACTCGGTCATCAAGCAGAAGACCGCGACAAACCCGATGGCGGCCGCGGACCACATGGAAACGGAACCAGGCCGGGCTCCTGAATGCCTGTCGAAGAAGGAAACCGGCCGAATCTGTTCGGACCGGTCGGGCGGCCGGCGCAGCAGAAACCAGATCGCATACAGCATCACCGCGACCGGCTGGTGACCGTACAAAGTCATCGAATAGGGCATGGCCAGAGTGCCCAGGCCGTATCCGAGGAGGGATATCGCGCGGACCGGCGGCGACACCCCCAGTTCCTCCATCTCGCGCCTGAGCAGCCCCAGCAGCAGGAGCGTGGGCAGGATCCCGACAAACAGGCGGGCGATCCTCATGTCGCCCATTATGCAGACGAAACCGGCCAGGGCGTGCCGAAGCGCCACTGCTGGAAGCGCGATCACGGCGGTTCCTGGCGGCTTGTCTGAATAGAACCTGTCCGGCGAACGTTTGGTTGCTCCTTCCCCACCTGCGTCGCGCATCACCGATTTGTCGTTGATGTTTCCGTAGGTGTTAATGAATTCCGTGATCTCGAAGTCCTGGTTCTGAACCATCGCCTCGACCAGGTACAGACGGCTCAGTTCGTTGGCTGAGTTCATCTTCGGAAAATACGGGAAGAAGATGACATGTATCACGAACACGACAAGGATCGCGGCGTGATCAAGCCTTGCGGACCATCGCCCGATTCTGCCACCGAAACCTGTGACTGGTGTCAAACCGTTCATGCGGCGATTGTATGGCAACCCGGCCGGGTGGTACAGCGGGACCGGCATCGTGGAATCGTGCAATAATCCATTCCGAACACGTCCTGACCGTTTCGTATGATTGGGAGCCCGCTGCGGGCCGCCCGTATTCATTCTGTGGAGGTCGCCGATGCGCATGACATTAATCAAAAGTTTCACCGGGTTGGCACTGCTGATAGCTCTCATTTCGGGCGGGACGGCACAGGCGCAGATCGTCCGTGTAAAGATCGACCCGCGCGAAAGCCCGGTCACCATCGAGAACATGACGGTAAAGGCGTCGGTCAAAGGTCTGCACGCGCAGGTCGATACCGAGTTCGTGTTCTTCAATCCGAACCGCCGTGCGATGGAGGGGGAACTGGAGTTCCCGCTGCCTGACGGCGCCAGCGTCAACGGCTACGCGATCGACGTGGGCGGGGCCATGGTCGACGGCGTGGTCGTGATGAAGGAAAAGGCGCGCGTGGTCTTTGAGACCGAGGTGCGGCGCGGAGTCGACCCGGGCATCATCGAACATGTCCGCGGGAACCTCTATAGAACCAGAATCTATCCGCTTCCGGCCGGCGGCTCGCGGCGGATCAGGGTCTCGTACACGACGCCCCTGGCAATCGCCCCGGACGGATCGGCCGCCCTGCGCATGATCATGCCGCAGGAACGGATCGGAAAACGTTCGGTCACGATTGAAGTCGTCGTACCAGGACAGAAGGCCCCGACCCTGGGTGGCCTCGGAGACCGCCGTTTCGAACTGGCCCAGAACGTCTGGCGCGTTTCTGCAGAGGACTCGGCGCCAACACCGGGCGAAGACGTCCTGGTCGCCCTGCCGGTACTGCCGGATAACTTCGCGATCACCGAGAAGGACCGTGACGGAACGGTCTGGTTCATGGCGACCGCGAGGACGTTCCCGGTTGCAGCAAGGGCGGTGGCCGCGCGGGAATTCGACGTGTACTGGGACGCTTCCTCCAGCAGGGAAGGTTCCAGCCTGAAGCTCGACCTTGCGTTCATCGAAAAGCTTCCCGCTGATGCGACGTACAACCTGATCGTGTTCAGGGACAGGCCGCAGGCGCCCGAATCATTCAGATCGCGAACGGCGCTGCTCGCCGCCCTGAAGGAAATCGATTACGACGGTGGAACCAACCTGGGGTTCATGGCGAACCGAAAGACGAAACCGGGAGTGATGCCCATGCTCTTTACCGATGGGCTCGACACGCTCGGCGACCAGGTGCTGGTCAACCTTCCCACAGTGATCGTGTCCTCTGCGGTATCGGACATGGAATCACTCAGACAGGCATCAGGCGGCGCCGTCATCGACCTGCGCACCATGAACGTCGAACAGGCGGCAGGCCTGTTCTTCAGCCCGGCGGAAAGGGTGACCGGTCTGACGGCCCCCGGCACGGCGGACGTGATGGGGCTCGGACAGGCAGCGACCGGCAGGGCAATCCTGATCGGACGCCTCAACGCCCCGTCGTCCAGTCTTTCGATCGAATTCGGGTCACAGAAGGCGACCACGTTGAACGTATCCGCCGCCAGCGCAACCACGGGCGGCACCCTGGCCCGTGCATGGGCGGCAATGCGCGTGGCGCAACTGGCTCCAAGGGCCGACGATTTCACGGACGAGCTTCTGTCCCTGGGAAGGAAGTACGGCGTGGTCAGCCCGGCAACAACACTGATCGTCCTGGAATCCATCGATCAGTGGATTCGCCATGACATCGAACCGCCGGAGACGCTGCCCCAGATGAGAAACCAGTGGCGCGCGGCGATGAAGGGACGCAGGGCCGATGCGGACACGTCCCGCAGGCAGCATCTGGAAACCCTTGAGCAGAACTGGAAGGAACGTCTCGAATGGCTCAGGCGGGACTTCATGAAGAATCCCTTCAGCGATGCCGGCAGTAAAGAGGAGGCCGGCGATCCGATGGTAATGAGATCGGAAATAGGAATGAGGGGAACCGGAACCGGCGGCGGAGGCGCGGGGCTCGGCGCGGCGCCGGCGGCCGCGATGGGAGAAGACCGCAACCAGGCCCGCGAGAGGCGGGAATCCATGGACGAAGTCGCCGCATCCGGGGAAGCTGAAGACGGGCCGGCGGAATCGGCGAAGAAGGCGGGCGGTTCGGACAGCCAGCGCGGCGCCGCGATCGAAGTCCAGGCCTGGGATCCGGCCACACCCTATATGCTGGCGATCAAGGCGGCTCCCGCGGCGTCACGGTATGAAGCGTACCTGCAGCAGAAGGCCCAGTTCGGAACCAGCCCGTCCTTCTTCCTGGATGTCGCCGACCACTTCTTCCGGGCGGCACAGCCCGAGATTGGGACGCGGGTACTGACCAATCTGGCCGAGATGAAGATCGAGGACGCGGCGCTTCTGCGGGTGCTCGCATGGCGCCTGCGTCAGGAAAAGCAGTATGAACTCGCGACCACGCAGTTCAGAAGGATCACCAAGCTGCGCCCCGAGGATCCACAGTCATTCCGCGATCTTGCGGTAACGCTGGCCGAGTGGGGCAAGGCGACGCGCGACCCGAAGATGCTGACCGAGGCCCTCCAGCTTTTTGAAAAGGTGGCCTTCACCCCGTGGCTGCGCCACGCGGACACGATAAGTATCTTCGCCCTCGAGGAACTGAACGCGCTGATCTCGTGGATCGACGCGGCTCGATTCAAGGCCGCCAATCGTCCCGCCATCCCGGCCATCGAGGAAAAGTTCCGGGCCGAGTTGTCGACCGACCTGCGGCTATACATATCCTGGGACGCGGACAATACCGATATCGACCTGCATGTGATCGAACCTTCCGGCGAGGAGGCATACTACGGGCACAACCGCACCGTGCGCGGCGGAATGGTTTCCCGCGACATCACCGACGGCTATGGCCCGGAAGAATACCTGATTGCGAAAGCGCCCGGCGGACGTTACACGATTGCGGCCAAATACTACGGTTCGAGCCAGCAGACCATCCTGGGACCAGCAACCGTTACCGCGACGATCTTCACGAACTGGGGACGGGCGGACGAGGCGCAGCAGACGCTCTCCATCCGGCTGGACAGCCCGAAGGACATGGTCGAGCTTGGCAAGGTAACCTTCGGCAGCGGGTCGGGGATCAGGGCATCAACCGGCTCGCCGGCGGATCTGACCGTGGGTCTGAACGCTGAGCAGGTCGACGCGATACTGGGTGCTCCCGTCAAGGTGGACGGCGCGCAGCGTGAGTATGACGGCGGCGGCGAAACCGTTATCAAGGTTCTGTTCGACGAAAACGGTAAGCTGGTGATGGCTTCCAGACACTTCCCCGGCGGCGCGATCATGATCCTGGTTCAATAGTTCCCGAACGGAACAGCCGACCATCAACTCAGGAAATAACGGCGCCAGGCGGACGGTCAGGCTACCGAGTTCAGGATCTGTCTGATGTCGTCAAGCGTCAGAGGCGGTCTGCCGGCCAGAAGCCCGGTCATTCCGAACACGCGTATCGTGTCCTGGGCAAGCATGTCGACAGCGTCACGCGGGATGCCGGCGTCGGACAATCTCACGGGCATATCAAGTGAAGTGAAATACTCTTCGAGCCGATCGATCCCTTCGATCGCGGCCCGCATGTCGTCGGACGACGAAACGCACATCACGCGACGGGCAAACCCGGCCCACTTTCCCGGGCCGTATTTGCCGACGATGAACCTCATCCAGGCAGGACTGACGATCGACAGGCCGGCTCCGTGGGAAATGTCGTAATGCGCCGACAGGACGTGTTCGATACTGTGGCAGGGGAACGGCGCGTTCCATCCCACGTGAACCCAGCCGTTCAAGGCGACCGTCGAACACCACATCACCGTTTCGCGGGCGGCGAGACAGCTTCCATCCTCGACCACCGTCCTGCCGTGTTCGATGACGGTCGATATCAGGCCCTCGGCAAGCCTGTCCTGCAGCGGATTGCCGGGCAAAGCGTTGAAGTAGCCCTCGGTGACGTGAGTGATGATGTCGACCACGCCGGCGGCCGTGTGGTATCTGGGCACCGACAGGGTCAGTTCAGGGTCGATCAAGGCTATCGCCGGAAAAAGAACGGGGTAGATGGCAGCCGCCTTTTCCGACGTCTCCTCGTTCGTGATCACTGCGCTGCAGTTCATTTCGGAGCCGGTGGCCGCCAGTGTCGGCACCGTAATCACCGGTATTGACGAATCTGGCGCGCACACACCCCTGTGCGACACGCGACACATGGTCCATGGGTCTTCCCGCATCAGCGCGCCGGCAGCCATCACCTTTGACGCGTCCATCACGCTGCCACCGCCGATTGCGATGACGACATCCGCGCCAAAGGCCCTGATCTCGTCGATGCCCCTTCTGACCGTGGAGATCCTGGGATTCGGCTCGACGCCCTCGAACACCCGGTAGGACAAGCTTGAGCGATCAAGTGAATCCAGAGCACGCTTCAGGACGCCTGCCGATTTGACCGAACCGCGCCCGGTCACAACGAACGCCTTCGAACCGATCGGCGAAACCAGTTCGCCCAACTCCGACAACCTTCCGGGTCCGAATACCACCCTTACCGGATTACTGAATTCAAACTTCATTGTCCCCCCACTTTACCGGACCTGGCCGGCGAGCTTGAGATCACGTCGATGATCAGCGGCGCCGGGGCGGGAGGCGCGTCGCCGACAACGAACGCGCGCTCGAGCATGGCAACCGCTTCTGAAAGATGTGAGTCGTCGTTGTATTCGATGATGGCGATGTCATCCGATGGACCGACCATCTGACCCCTGTTGGCAAGAATCCGGATTCCGACCGCCGGATCTATGTCGTCCTCCTTGGTTCGACGGCCACCACCGATCACGAGCGACGCGATCCCGACACCGGCGCAGTCTATCGACGATATGTATCCCGGACGGGACGCCTTCACTCCCGCACGACGAGCGGCGGTCGGAAGAAGGTCGGGGTCTTCGACAACGGCAGGATTGCCTCCCTGTTCACGGACCATCCGGCTGAAACGCTCCAGTCCGGCGCCGGACGCGATGGCCTGCCTGATCATCGCCTGCCCTTCCTGCGTGGAAGAAGCGACACCTGCCAGACGCAGCATCTCGCCGCCGAACTCGACGGTCAGTGCCGTCGTGTCCGCCGGGCCGTGTCCGCGAAGGATGTCGATCGATTCTCGGATCTCAAGCGCGTTTCCGACGGTGTTGCCGAGCGGGGCATCCATGTCGGTCAGGAAAGCGGTCGTCTCGACGCCATTGCCACCACCGATGGCCACAAGAGTCCGGGCCAGTTCCATGGCGCGTTCGCGCGTCTTCATGAACGCCCCGCTGCCGACCTTGACGTCCAGAACCAGTCCGGAGATACCCTCGGCCAGCTTCTTGGACATGATTGACGCGGCGATCAGCGGGATCGACTCGACGGTTCCAGTCACGTCCCGAAGGGCGTACATCCGTTTGTCGGCCGGAACGACGTTCTCGGTCTGTCCGAGCATCGCCACTCCGTTGCGGCGCAGCGCGGCCCGGAACGCATCCGTGTCCAGGCCCGTGACGAACCCGGGAATGGACTCCAGCTTGTCCAGAGTTCCCCCGGTATGCCCGAGGCCGCGCCCGGAGATCATCGGGACATGAGCACCGCACGCCGCGACCAGGGGCGCCAGCGGGATCGATATCTTGTCACCGACTCCGCCAGTCGAATGCTTGTCGACCTTCGCACCGGGAATGTCCGCAAAATCCATCACGTCGCCGGAGTGCAGCATCGCCGAGGTCCACACGCTCAGTTCGGATGCGTCAAGACCCCGGAAGTAGACCGCCATGAGCAACGCGGCCATCTGGTAGTCGGGCACCAGATCCCTTGAATAGTCGGATATCAGCGTCCTGATCTCGTCAGGCGCCAGCCTGCCTCCGTCACGCTTGCGACGGATGATCTCGGCAATGAGCATCTTTGTACCTCCGGATCCTGAAAAAAGGGCCGGCCGGCAGGACTATCTGACCGGACGTGCCACCACGACGACGCGGCCTTCCTTGACCTTGATGGAGAATTCCACGTCGCTTACGTCGGGGCTGGCTGTATGAATCTGACGCTGCTTGTCGATCGTCTGCCTGAACGCATCCTCGGTGATGCCCTCGGTCGGAAGACCGACCGACCTGCGCGCCTCGACAAATTCCGTGAAGAGCTGCCGGGTTCTATCCACGGAAGACGGAGCCCGGCCTGACGGCCCGTCGTCACCCTGAACGCCGGCCGCCGCGCCAGACTGATCGAATTCCTGACCGCCCTCGGCCGCTTCGCGAACCCGCCGCATTCTGGGAGTCTCGACCTCCTGAACATCGCCCGCCGCATAACCCTTCTCGGCGCGAATCTTTGCGCGGGACGTCCTGCCCGTCTCAAGATCCCTCATGATTCGATCCCAGTACACCGCCATGGTGCGGTAGCGTGAGATGGCGGCCTGAAAGCGGAATTTGTAGTACGCCTTGGATTCGTCGTTCAGGATCGATGTCCTGATCCTGCGCTCGAGCTGATCGCGCAGGTTCAAGGGGGCCCGCTTTTCCATGCCGAGAAAGAACGCCTGATAGTGAACCCTGAGGCGCTCGGTCATGGCGGCGATGTCGACGAGTTCCTGCTCGAGATCCTTTTCCTTCGACATGATACCCCCGCGCTGCGGACACTGACGGGCTAGACGCCCCGCTTCAACGCCGACGCGACTTCATGCCTGCCGACCTGCGTCTGTTCGCCGGTCAGAAGGTCCTTCAGAGTCACGACGCCCTGGAGCACCTCGTCGCCACCAAGCAGAATCGCATACCTGGCGCCACGGCGCACGACATAAGCGAGTTGCTTCTTCAACTTCGATTCCGGTTCGGGCGCCGCCTCGCAGGAGACCCCGGCCGCCCTGAGTTCAGAAACCAGAGCCAGGGCGGAGGCGAGCGCTTCGTTGCCCAGAACACAAACCACCGCGTCGGATCCGGCGCCACCAACCGGCGCCTGACCAAGTTCGCAAAGCGCGGCAAAGAGTCGGTCCACGCCTATGCTGATGCCGACCGCCGGAACCTCGGGCATGCCGTAAGTCTCAAGCAGGCAGTCGTACCGGCCACCGGACATAACCGAACCGACCGAAGGCAAATCGAGAAGCGACGTCTCGTAAACGGTTCCCGTGTAATAGTCGAGTCCACGCGCGATCGAAAGGTCTATCTTGATGAAATCCGCAAATCCCATGTCCTTCAGTGCGGCGATGACGCCGGCCAGATGCGCGCGTCCGGCCGCGCCAGATTCGTCGTGCGGCTCGGGAAGCGAATCGGACGATATCGTATCCAGAAGGGCCGAGGCCGCGGCGCTTTCCAGCAGTCCCTGCTCGACCATCAACTCCACCACCGCGTCACGGCCGATCTTGTCCAGCTTGTCCAGGTTCCTGAGCACGTCGGCCTGTGCCGACGCAAGTTGCACACCGAAGCCCTGCAAAACGTCGTTCAGCACGCCGCGATGGCCAAGCCTGACCACGAACCGATCGAGCCCCAGCGACCGCAGACCCATGATTCCAGCCGCGATGCAGTCCGCGTCCGCCAGTGGCGAAGCGGTGCCGACGATGTCCGCGTCACACTGCATGAACTCGCGGAAACGCCCGTGAGCCGGCTTCTCGGCCCGCCAGACCGTCCCGACCTGATAGCGTCTAAACGGCTTCTGGATATCGCGATACTGCGCCATCACCCGCGCAAGCGGCACGGTCAGATCGTATCTGAGAGCGACCTCGCGACCGCCGTTATCCTGAAATTTGTACAGCAGCTTCTCGCCCTCATCGCCATATTTTCCAAGCAGGATGTCCGCATATTCGATGGCGGGGGTAGACAGTGGGGCAAACCCGCAGAGCTCGAAAGCCTTCGTGATGCCGTCAAGCATCACCTGCCGGGCGGACTGCTCATCGGGTAGAAAGTCTCGGAATCCCTTGAGCAGCCTCGGTTCGATCACAGATTTCACGAATGATGCCTCCAGACAGCAAACGCGGTATTTTATCATGTATGAATCGATTGGTCAGACCAGGAAGAGCCTGATGATGCGACCCGGCCCCATCAAGACGTTGCCGATGCTTGCGGCGGTGGTCACGGGGATGGCCTGCCTGTCGTGCGGGACAGTTTCCGAAGATCCGCCCGAACCTCCGGGAATCGTCGATTTCCAGATACTGTCCGACTCCTCAGGATGCTGCCCCGACCCGATCGCGCCCGCGCTCGGCGTCCTGGCCGCACTGACCCCGGGGCCTTCAAGCGCATCGCTGAAGGTCGCCTGTGGCTGCAGGTCGGTCGGCGACACGGCCGAACTGGGCGCCATAGTCGAGTTGAGGGCCAGGGATAAAGATGGCCGCATCGAGACGTTCGAGGCAATCGACCTGGTTACCGCCCCGGATTGCGGGGCCTCGGACGAGTCCTGGGGCCTGGCGGCATACCGCGCGATTCGACGCGCCGCGGACGTGTGGGCCGTGACCGGACTTCAGGAAACCGGGTTGTGTGCCCTTCTCGACGACCCGACGCGGCCGCGTGACGTGACCCTCAGGGCCCTTGAGGAGGCCGCTCTCAGAAAGTCATGTGTGGACCAGGTGGAGCGGCTGGCCCTGTCCGACGATGAACAAGTGGCCCTGAGATCCGTGGGTACTCTTGGACGAATCGGTTCCCGACAGTCCTTGAAACTCCTGGGATCACTGACGTTGTCGTCCGGCGCCGGGATGCCCTGGGCCGCCACGCACGCCATCTCCGACATAGGCGGCACTGACGCGGCGCGGGCACTTGAGATAGTCGCTCAGCAGGCAACCACCAGCGAACTGCGAATCGAGGCGGCCAGGCTCGCCGCCGGTATCCGGGATGCAGCAGGGCCGCGCTGAAAAGCAGCCGACAATGCCATCGACCTGGAGTATCCTTGAATGAACCGGGAACGTCGTCCCGGGCCGTCTGACAAACAAAAAAGGTGTTTTGAACGTGACCCCGGAAAAACGAATCAACATTGGTGATTTCAAGCATTTTCACTTCCTCGGAATCGGGGGAGTCGGCGTCAGCGCGGTGGCAAGGCATGTGCTTCACGCAGGCGTGATCGTGTCCGGGTCGGACGTCAGGGAATCCTGCCTGACCATGGAACTGCGCCAGGCTGGCGCCACGGTTTACATCGGCCACCACGAAAGCAACCTTGCGGGCGCTGACATAGTCGTGGTGTCGACGGCAATTCCCGAGACCAACCAGGAACTGCTGGCAGCCCGCAAGGCCGGCCTGCCCGTGGTGCACCGCTCGATGGTTCTGGACGCCCTGATGAGGCAACGGCGGTCGATTGGAGTGACCGGCACGAACGGCAAGGGTTCGGTATCGGCCATGACAACCTGGCTGCTCGAGTGCGCCGGGCGCACGCCTGCCTTCGCGATCGGTGCGCGGCTGCTGAACTTTGGCACGAACTCCCGACCAGCGGACAGCGACACGATCGTGTGCGAACTCGACGAATCGGACGGCTCGTTCACCAACACCAGTCCGGACGTCCTTGTGATCAACAACCTCGAGGCGGATCACCTGAACTACTACCGCAACATCGAAGGGCTTCTGTCCCTGTTCTCGGGATACCTGTCCGGGTCCGCTGCCCCACGGGAACTTCATGTCCTGGGCGATGACCCGAACATTGCCGAGGTACTTTCCCGCAGCGGGGCCAAGGCAACCACCTGGGGTTTCGGCGAGTGCTGCGACTGGCGGGTCAGCGACGTCGCCACGGCCGGAATGTCGACCGAATTCTCCCTGACAGGACCTTGTGGCGACTTGGGCAGGTTTTCGATGCCGGTGCCGGGCGAATACAACGCTCTCAACATGGCGGCAGCGATCAGCGTGGCCATGGGCGAGGGAATCGCCCCCGGGATACTCAAGGAAGCCGTTGCGACATACACGGGCATGGAAAACCGTTTCACGTGCGTTCCGGTCGGAAAGGCGCTGATAGTCAAGGACTACATCTCGCACCCGAGCGGCATCCGCGCTGTAATCCAGACCGCGCGCAAGTTCGGGCACGGCCGGGTCATCACCGTTTTCAAGCCTTACCGTTTCACCATGATTCACTACCTGGGCGACGAATACTCCGAGGCCTTCAAAGGCGCCGATCACACGTTCATCACCGAAATGTACACGGCCGGCGAGGTACCGATACCCGGAGTCGATACCGACTGGCTGGTTTCGAAGATCAGATCCGCCGGTTCGACGGTCTCCTACGTTCCGGCCATGAACGACCTTGTCCCGCGGATCCTTGACACGATGCGACCGGATGACACCGTGATCTTCTTCGGCGGCGACGATCTGTTCGCCATCGCGCTGGAACTCCAGCGCACGCTTTCGTAGGCCGGCCGTCGGCTGGCGGGGAGGGCCAATGCGCATTGAAGGACAACGGTTCTGTGTCATCGGCATGGGAAAAAGCGGCATAGCGGCCTCGAACCTGCTGGCCGGTCTGGGTGGGAATGTACTCATCTCGGACGGTCGCGACACATCCGACATCCGTGAATCGGTCGCGCGAAACCTGAACCGTCGCGTCGAAACCGTCTTCGGACGCGAAGTCGTCGAACCTGGCTCGATAGCGATTCTTTCCCCGGGCGTGGCGCCGGACTCCGCGGCATACAGGCTGGCGTGGCGGGTCGCGGACGAGGTGCTTGGCGAGGTGGAACTGTTTTTCCGGCTGTTTCCCGGACGAACCATCGCCGTCACCGGAACCGATGGGAAAAGCACCGTCACCACGCTGACCGCGCACCTGCTGACCTCGTGCGGGATCAGCGCGCATGCGGCCGGCAACCTGGGTAACGCGCTGTGCGGCCTGGTGGCGGGCCTGACCGACAAGGATGTGGTAGTGGCCGAGATAAGCTGCTTCCAGCTTCTGACCACTTCCCGGTTCAGACCGGATGTCGCTCTGGTCTCAAACCTGGCGCCGGATCACATCGATCACCACGGTTCCTATGACGCCTATATACGCGCCAAGGCACTGGTGGCCCGCAATCAGATGCATGGGGACGCCTTCGTCCGCAACATCGACGACCCGGTCCTGAAGACGTGGTTCGAGCCTTCAAACCGCTGGATCGAAGGAAACGGCCAGGTGATCCACGACGTGTCCCAGGAGGGGCCGGTGACCAGCGGAGCCTGTTTCAAGGATGATTCATTCTGGATCTCAAGTGGTTCCAACTCCATCGAGGTCTGCGCCAGAAAGGAACTGCATCTGCCCGGCCCGCACAACACGGAAAACGCGTTGATGGCGATCGCCGCCTGCATGGCGCTCAGGGACCGTCGAATCACGATTCCGGGCATCGTCAACGGCCTCCGGACGTATCGCGGCCTGCCCCACAGGATCGAATTCGTGCGGGATCTGGACGGAATCAGCTGGTACAACGACTCGAAGGCGACCAATCCTCACGCCGCCTGCGTCGGGATCAGGTCGTTTGCCGGACGCCCCCTGGTTCTGCTGGCTGGCGGCTACGAAAAGAACCTCGATCTCGCGGACATGGCCGCGGCGATCGCCGAGCGGTGCACATCCGTCATCCTTTTCGGCGCGTCCGCCGCCCGAATGAAGCGGGAATTTCCATCTTCGGTGCCGACGTCGGTTGTGCCCGACATGAAGGCCGCCGTCAGCCTGGCCCGCCAGACAGCGCCCGACAACGGCGTCGTCCTGTTGTCGCCGGGGGCGTCCTCGTTCGACCAGTTCCAGAGTTTCGAGGATCGCGGAGACCGATTCCGCGCCATGGTGATGGAACTGTAGGGGCGGTCAGCCTCCGCGCTTCGAGCGCCACCAGGCCAGCCTCTCGCCGATCGTCTTTTCATAGCCCGAATCACGCGGTTCGTAGAACACGCTGTCTTTCAGACGCTGGGGAAGGTATCCAGCGGCCACGAAAGCCTGATCGTAGTCGTGCGGATAGGCATAGCCCTGCCCATAGCCGTGTTCCGCCATGCCCTTGACCGGCGCGTTCCGGATGTGCATGGGAACCTCGAGAGATCCGGTCTCCTTGACCGCCTTTTTCGCGGCGTTGAGAGCCAGATAGGAACGATTCGATTTAGGGGCGCACGCAAGATAGGTGCATGCCTGCGCCATCGGAATCTCGGCCTCGGGCAGGCCGACAAACGTCAGGGCGTCCTTTGCCGCGAGCGCGATCTGCAGCGCCCGAGGATCCGCGTTCCCGACGTCCTCGGCGGCAAATATGATCATCCGTCGACAGATGAAACGTGGGTCCTCGCCACCTTCCAGCATCCTGACCATGTAATACATCGCGGCGTCCGGGTCGGAGCCGCGCAGCGACTTGATAAACGCCGATATGACGTTGTAGTGCTCCTCACTCGCCCTGTCATATCTGAGGCCGGGTCCGGAAACGACCGCCTCGACAACCGCCGCGTCCAACGCGTCGCGGCCCGTCCGCAGAGCGTGTGCGACCGACGCCTCAAGCAGGTTCAGCATCCGCCTTCCGTCGCCGTCTGCCGATCCGGCAAGCAGCCCGAGCACCTCGTCGGACACACGAACCGTGGTCTGGCCGAGGCCGCGCGCGCCATCCTTGAGGGACCGCTTCGCCAGATCCACCAGATCCTCGCGCGGCAACGGTTCGAGGCGCACAACGCGACACCTGGACAACAACGCGGGGTTCACCTCGAAATAGGGGTTCTCGGTGGTGGCCCCGATAAGCGTGATCGTTCCCGATTCCACATGCGGCAGAAACGCGTCCTGCTGCGCCTTGTTGAAACGGTGGATCTCGTCCACGAACAGAATCGTCTTGCGTCCGTCGCGCGATCGACGCGCGGTTGCGTCGGCCACGACCGATCGGATTTCCTTCACGCCGGACAGCACGGCCGAAAACGGAACGAACACCGAACTGGTCCGTTCCGCGATGATCCGCGCCAGCGACGTCTTGCCGCATCCAGGCGGACCCCAGAATACAAGCGACGGCAGGCTGTCGGCCGATATCGCCTCACGCAGGAACCCGTTTTCGCCAAGCACGTCTCTCTGACCGACGAAGTCCTCGAGTGACAGGGGGCGCATCCTGTCGGCAAGCGGCGCGTCCGGGCCCGAGGCCATGGCGGACGGCGCCACGAAGCCGTCATTTCGATTAACCGGGTCACCTTCCCCGGACGGATTTTCTTCAAACAAGTCCAACCTGGTGTCCTCTTGTGCTGCAGGCAAGGGCCGCCGGGAACGCGAATCCCCTTTACAACCCGCGTCTATTCTAATACAAATGGATTCCCGGTGGCCCCGGAGGCCGCGCCCTCCCAGCAACTCACCGGGAAGCGTCGGGTTAATTTTTAAGATAACTTAATCTTGTCCCGGAATTTTTGACGGGAAGGAGTACATCATGATGCGCATGTTGAATGACAAAGAGGCTTTGACATTCGACGATCTGCTGCTGGTTCCCAGGTACAGCCAGGTTCTTCCGAAGGACGCCTCGCTCGTGACCAGGCTGTCAAAACGGATCGAACTGAACATCCCCCTGGTCAGCGCCGCCATGGACACGGTGACCGAGTCGGGAACGGCAATCGCGCTGGCGCTGGAAGGCGGCATCGGCGTTATCCACAAGAATCTGTCGATCGAGGACCAGGCCCGCGAGGTCCGGAAGGTGAAGAAAGCCGAGTCGCGCATCATCGACGACCCGGTCACGGTTCCGCCGGACATGACCCTGGCCGAGGTTCGCCGCCTGATGGCGAAGAAGGGCTATTCCGGATTCCCGGTCATCGACGCCGAAGGTCGACTGATCGGCATGCTGACGAACCGCGACGTCCGATTCGAGACACAGATGACCAAGCTGGTGTCCGACGTGATGACCAGCAGCCCGGTGATCGGTCGAGCCGGCATCTCGTATGCCGAGGCACGCGCGATCCTTCACCGCGAAAAGATCGAAAAGCTCCCGCTGGTCGACGAGTCGGGCAAGCTGACCGGGCTGATCACCTTCCGTGACATCGAGAACGTCGGCAAGCATCCGAACGCTGCCAAGGATCACCGCGGTCGCCTGCTGTGCGCTGCGGCCCTCGGAGTCGGCCCGGATCGGCTGGATCGCGCGGCGGCACTGGTCGAGGCCGGCGTAGACCTTCTGGCCATCGACACGGCGCACGGCCATTCCGCCGGGGTTCTGAAGGCCGTCACCGAAATCAAGAAAGCATTCCCCGATGTCGACGTCAGCGCGGGAAACATCGCGACGGGCGAGGCGGTTCAGGCACTGGCGGACGCCGGCGCGGATGTGGTCAAGGTCGGAATCGGCCCCGGTTCAATCTGCACGACCAGGGTTGTGGCCGGGATTGGAGTCCCGCAGGCAACGGCGTTGTCCATGTGTGCCGAACAGGCGGCGAAGCTGGACATACCGATCATCGCTGACGGTGGCATCAAATACTCCGGCGACGTGGTCAAGGCGCTCGCGTGCGGCGCGTCGTCCGTCATGGTCGGCGGCATGCTGGCCGGCACCGAGGAGTGCCCCGGCGAAGTCGTGTACTTCCAGGGCCGCTCCTACAAGGTCTACCGCGGAATGGGAAGCCTGTCCGCGATGAAGGCCGGGTCCAGGGATCGCTACTTCCAGGATGACTACGAACCGGAAAAGCTGGTCCCGGAAGGCGTTGAAGGCAGAGTTCCTTACAAGGGTCCGCTTTCCAGGGTCGTGTACCAGCTTATGGGCGGACTGAAGGCGGGAATGGGCTACTGCGGCGCCAGGACAATCAAGGAACTGTGGGAAAACGCGATCTTTGTAAGAATCACCGATTCCGGGCTCAGGGAATCCCACGTGCACGATGTGCAGATCACCGAGGAACCGCCGAACTACAACACCCGGTAAGGGTCGCTTTTTCTGGCCCCTTTCAGACACGATCCCTCCGGAATGAATCCGCAACCCCTGAAAAAACAGTTCGTTAGAAAATAGGACATTGACCGTCCGGGTTTGCGGGGGTATGGTTGCCGAACGTTCGGATCGACGCAGATTTTGGTCCTTCACGAACCGGAGCAACCATGAAGATCACGCGTGCAACGGAATATGCCTGCAGGGCTTTGCGTTTTCTCAACACACGAATCGAGGATCGCAGCTACTCCATCCAGGAAATCGCAGAGGCCGAACAGGTCCCGGTACAGTTTCTGGCAAAGGTCATGCAGTCCCTGACGCAGGCCGGCATTGTCCGCTCGACTTGCGGGAAATGCGGCGGTTACAGGATTCGACGCCACGCGTCCGACATCACGCTGGCCGACGTGTTCGTGGCCGTCGAGGGACCAGTGGCCTTGAACCCCTGCCTGGATGCCGACACCCCCTGCTCACTTCGCCCCGAATGCCGGGTTCATGACGTCTGGCAGGAACTGCAGGACGCCATGCTGTCTGTCCTGAATCGATACACAGTCGAGGACGTCGCCCCTGCCCGGGATCAAGATTGACAAGGGAAATGTCTTAGCCATGAAACGCCTGATCGACAGACTGCGCTCGAGCGGCAGTGCAGCGGTCTTCACCGGGGCCGGCGTCTCCACTCTCTGCGGCATACCGGATTTCCGGGGGCCGCAGGGGCTCTACCGCCAGCCGGACGCGGAACGCATCTTCGACATCGACTGGTTCAGGCAGGACCCGGCCATCTACTATCGGGGCTGCCGCGAACTTGTCTACGGTCTGCGCGGCTACGAACCCGGACCGGTCCATCACGCGATAGTCCGTCTGGAACACGCGGGCGTCGTCAAAGGCGTCATCACCCAGAACATCGACATGCTTCACCAGAAGGCCGGATCAGGCAAGGTCTACGAGGTTCACGGGTCCGGCCTGATTCACCGGTGCTTCCACTGTGGACGAGTAAAGACGTTCGACGAGATCTGCGTGATGCTGGAGTCGGTCGATGTGCCGCGCTGCGAGGCCTGCGGCGGTCCATTCAAGCCTGACATCACCTTCTTCGGCGAGGCCCTTCCGCAGGACGCCTTCAACGGCGCGGTCTCTCTGGCGCAGGCCGCGGATCTGATGCTGGTCCTCGGTTCGTCCCTGACGGTCCAGCCGGCCGCTTCCATCCCCGCCATCACCGTCCATTACGGCGGAGCCATGGTGATCATCAACGCCCAGCCCACGCCCTTCGACGCCATCGCCACCCTTCGTTACCCGGACCTTCAGGCCTTCGCGGACGCAGTGCTCGAGGCGTTCTGATCATTTGCCCCGGCACGACATAAGGTCCTGGCATCAAGCCGCTGCTTGCGGGATCAACCAGTTCGGTTAATGGAGACAATTTGCTTAACGTGAACTCGATGCATATACTCACAGGCAGGGCGAATCCTATGACGGCATGAACTGGATTTGCGGTTATGAATCGCGGGGTTCGGGATGTGTCGCGTTGCCAGTGAAATCCCATTTTGAGGAGAACACAATGAACCTGTTTAGAACAATAACCGGATTCAAGGCGATGTCGGTTCTGACCTTTGCCTGCATCGCGCTGGCGGGATGCGGGGGAATCTCCAATATCGAGGCGCTGGGCGATCTATCGAACATTGGGGATTGTGACCTGCCGGATGGATATTCCGCATATCTGCTGTCGGACATCGTGACCAACAGCACGTCTCGAGAGTGTCCCCTTGAAGGCGAGTACGTGATTGTCCGGGCTGTTCCACAAACATCGGCATCCTGTACTATGATGATTTGCGAAGAGCCGGGCGACCGGTGCTGCAACGGGTGCGATAGTGCAGGATTCTTCCTTCCAAGGACCAGCGGTTCGCTTCAGATCGGACTGGTCGGAACCGATGAATACCCCGTCGATTATGACGTGTCCGGCGCAACTTCGGGCGGCGCTCCATGCGGTGAATCCTGCGATGGACTTGAATGCGAGAAAGAACAGCTAATCTGGGGCAGGTATCACTGCATCAAACACACCATTGACGAGCATTTGTTTTACTACCCCGAGATTCAAGTGATGGGCGCTTGTTCCCTGTAAGGGAATTGCCCTCAATCCGAACCCTGAGGTATTCGTGTTCCTCGATCAGGCTGATCAGACTTGACATCCTGCGAATGAAAGATATTCTACTTGTTAGTAGTTTTCTACTCGGCGGTAGAAATGAACAAACATGAAGTAGAAGCGTTGGCAGCGGATCTGCTGGCCAGCGTGATTCCCGGTTTCCAGGCTGTCAGCGGTAATCAACCCATGGCCCGAAAGGCCGAACTGCTGGCCGACATCAACGGTCGGCGCGTGGTGATTGCAGTCAAGGCCGTCAGAACCAGTGTCGTGGAAGACGTGGTCGGAAGGCTGGCAATCGCTTCTCTTCAGGCCGGACATTCCGCCGGGGGCACTCAAAACACTTCGTTGGCCGTCGTCATCGTTCCTTCGGTGGGTCGCAAGACCGTAGCGGCGGCGCAATCCTTCATGTCTACATATATGCCAAGCGCCGCGTGGGCAGTTATGGATCGGGCGGGAAACGCCCGGGTATCCATCCCGGCTCTGGCTGTTGATATTGACAGATCTTTTGCCCGGGTGGAGAGGACCCAGGCAGGAAGAACCAGCATCAGTCTGTTTTCCGATCTGAACAGGTGGTTGCTGAAAATCCTGCTGCTGGTGGACGCCCCGGAGGATTTGTGGGGCGGGCCGCGTCAGACCGTTCTGTCGAATCCCGAACTGGTGCGCGTTGCCGGCGTTTCTCCTGAAATGGTGCGCCGTTTTGTGACCGCGTTTCAGGACAGGGACTTGTTGCGACAAACACCGGAAGGGCTGCGGCTCGTCCGCAGGTCGACATTGCTGGACTTGTGGCGTGCCGACGAAGCCCTGACCGCGCGTCAGGCGGTACCGGTCCGGCGGCTGATCGCGGGGACGGGTTCCGTCCCGGATCTGGTCAGTATTCCCGGTTTCGCGGATCTTACGGTGGTTGCCGGATTTGAGGCCTGCCGGCATCTTGGCCTGCTCCACACGTTCGCGCCACACCAAACCGAGGTTTACGTGAACATCCCAGTTTCCGAGGCCATGCGGCGATTCGGGCTGGAAGAGTGTTCACCTTCGGACGCCGACATCTGGCTAATCCCGACACGTCGCTCAAGGTCGATCCTGGGTGGCCGGTTGAGTGTTGAGGGCATACCGGTGGTCGACGCATTCCAGGCGTCGCTCGACGTCCTGAGACATCCCGGGCGCGGGCGCGAGCAGTCGGACTACATCATCCACGAAGTGCTCAAACTGGGGGACGACGACTGATGGTAGCAGAGCAGCACAACCCCGGTGACATCCTGCATGACCTGGGCAGGCTGATCAAGGCGCTGGGTGAATACAGGACCGTGGCCGTGCTGACGGGCGGTTTTGTACCGTTGATTTATCGAAGCATGCCCGGATTGGTATCCCCACCCACACCTCCGCTGTTAACGACGGATTTCGACTGGACTGTTCCGGCGCGTTTGGAACTGCTGGGTGGCAGATCGATTTCCGAACGTTTGAAAGACTCGGAATTCGTAGCCATTCCTTCACTCGGCACGGAACCGGCGGTCATTCGATTTCAGCCAAGCAGGTTCGGGACGGAACGGCTTGGACCGGTGTACGCGGAGTTTCTGGCCCCGCTTGTCGGCAGCGACGCTGACCGCAGAGGCGTGTCGAGAGACGTTGTGGTTGTCCAGCCAGGCCTGACCGCACAGGCACTACGATACCTGGACATTCTTCTTGTCGAGCCGATTCCCTTCGATGCCTGCACCATTCCCGAAATCGGCCTTGATGAAACCTCTGTCATTCTCCTGCCGAGCCCGGCCGGTTTCGTTCTGCAGAAGCTGCTGGCCTGGCCGTCGCGTGAGCCGGAAAAGCGGCCCAAGGACCTGGCCTATGTGTACGAAGTGGCCATCCTGACGCAGAAGCAATGGTCTTGCCTGGCAGAGGTCGTCAACAGGCTCCGGGATGGTTTTCCATCGACATGGTTCGATCGTGTCTCGAGCCTGATTCGACGCGAGTTCAGGTCGCACGATTCGAATGGACCGGTAGCCGTCGTCAGACAATACATGGATTTTCCTGGCCGCGCCCCAAGCACAAAAGCAGTCTGGCATACGGTCAATGACTTCGCTAAGAGCGTCGGAATGGTCTAGTCCGATTGTGCCGAACTATATCCATGAAGGGAATCAATACCGAATTGACTTGACCTACAAAGACCCGCCCGCCACGCAGGAACGCACGTAGTTCTCCTGGGCACGGGTTTCGATGGTGCCGGGACGCGCCTGCCTGACGGTCCGGATGGCGTCCTCGGGGGACATGCCGAACTCAACCAGCAGCCGCGCGGCGAAAAGGCCGGTACGGCCAAGGCCGCCCATGCAGTGAACGCAGATGCGGTCGCCGTTGCGCAGGGCCGCGCGGACTATCGGTCCCTTTTCCCGCCACAGGACTTCCCATGCGGAATCCGGAATATCCACATCCCTGATCGGAAGCTTCATATGCTTCATCCGCCCGGCGATTCTGGAATCGATATCCTCAATTCGAACCTTGCGGTATTCGTGTTCCTCGATCAGGCTGATCAGCATCGTGGCGCCCCAGGCATGAATGGCATCAAGGTCAACGTCAAGGTCCCGGTCGTGAACGCCGGTAGGCCCCGTGTACTTCTTGCCCGGACAAAGCGTCATGCCGATCAGCCCGTCCGTGCCGGGAACCTTCACGGCGTCGATTCTGATAGGAGTGTTGATGCTGTCTTTCCCCATGATGGGTCAGACTATAGCCGACCGCTTCGGCAGGGGCAATCCAACACGGTGGACACCCCGTTTCATCTCAACCAAACGCGCTGTATCCATTGATGATTTTTGCTGCTGGCAGTTTTCAGAAAGCAATTTTCGCGGTACAACATCCTGGAGTCACTTTTCTGCCAAAGGGGGACGATCATGAAGCGTTTGCGCAATTTGACTGTCGTGGCGGCGATGCTGCTGACGACGGCCCTGCTGTGGGGATGCGGCGGGGAACAGGTGTGTGTGGACTGCGCGCCGGGAACCGGCCTGGTGAGCATCGAACTCGGGCTGACCTCCGTCGACATCATGAGGGTGGCGGCCGAAGTCAGCGGCGGGGAACTCGAGACGCCGCTTGTCCAGGACCTGACCATCAACGCCGGGCCGCCCCGCACGGCAACCGGCAGCTTCGCGGACGTGCCTGCGGGAACCGGCTACGCGGTGACGCTCTCTGCCTTCCCGGCCGTGGCCGGTCAGGCCGAAGACACTGTCGTGATTTACCGGGGCTCGACCACCGTTGACGTGGAAGATGGCCTCATGGCGACAGCCGACATCACACTGAACCCGGTGTACGGCGACGTGACTTTCACCGCCACCTTCCCTGCCGGCGACCCCGACATCGCGGACGTCGCATATGTACAGGTTACGGTCACCGGCAACCGTATCACCCATGACCCCGTCTTTTACCCGAACTTGAACGTGGCGGGCGAAGTTGCGACCGGCACACTGGACAATATCCCGGTGGGCGCGGCACGTACCTTCACCGTGGCCGCATACGATGTCGACAACGTGAAGCTGTTCGAGGGCAGCGGCGTCAATGGAGTGACGGAGGTTGGCGACAGTGTCACCGTCCCTTTAACTAACGTCTCGCCGGCCGCGGGCTCGATCGCCATTAACGGCACCTTCTGCGAGCCGGACTGCACCGGCGCGGAGTGCGGCGACGATGGCTGCGGCGGCTCGTGCGGAGGCTGCAAGTCGGGCGCCACATGCGAATCGGGAATCTGCTCCGTGGCGGTCAACTGGTGCCGCTACCAGTATCCCGACATCCTTACTGCCGCCATCAACGACACCGTCACGTTTTACGGCCGCGTGTATCATGCGGGCATCACCGATATCAGCACCGCCGTGGACATAAACGCCCTGCTTGTGGGCCAGGTCGGCCTGGGCGGGGACGGCACGGACCCGGCCAGCGACGCATCCTGGAACTGGTACCCCGCCGGCGCCAACACTGGATGGGTCGGGACCGGAGGTGACGTCAACAACGACGAGTACATGGCCACCGTACAACTGACTGCGGCCGGCACCTTCGATGCTGCATACAGATTCAGCGTGGACGGGGGTCACAGCTGGACATACTGCGACGGCTTGCCCGAGGGCTCGTCCAACGGCTACGACCCGGTCAACGCCGGCGCCATTACCGTTTACTGAATTGTGGATTCCCCGTGGTCCCAGGGCCTCGGCGGCTCCGATGGCGCCGGCCTCGTGCCTGAAGGGCGAATGTAATTCGCCCCTACGAATGAACGACCGGCACTGCTGGCCGGCCTCCGGAAGGGCGAATGTAATTCGCCCCTACGCCGGAACCCGTCCCTGATCCTGACCCTGATCCTGTCCCTGATCCTGACCCTGACCCCGTCAGTCGCATCTGCAAGCTGCCAGAAAGTACCTGTACCAACACCTCCCCCACCGACCCGTCACCGTCGGGACAGGCGCCAGCAGATGGCACGAATACCGTCGATGCGACAGATCAGTTCATCCGCGCGTGCGGCGGAAATCGCGCCGTAGGCGGCGAGCAGGCGAAGAGCCGTGGCGGATTCACCGGCAGAACCGTAGGCAACCGTGTAGTGGTAGGCGCGATCCCGACCCGCCCGGCCGGAGCCTTCCGCGAGGTTAAGCGCGACGGATTCGATGGCGCGTTTCAGTTGGTCAACCAAATCCCGGTGTCCCCGAACAGTCTGGACGGCGCGGATGGTCATGACCGCGAGGTCTTCAGCCATGGAAACAACGCGAAGTCCGTGGGGCCGGCCCTGCCCGTCCGTCGTGAGGGTTTGTATGTTGTTGATTGTATTCATGGTGTGTCCCCTCCCGTGAGGCCGTCAGATAACAATCGCCCACAGCCTGCGGCGTTCTGCCGTCAAGGGTCGCGAAGCGACCGCCGCAGGCGGCCGGCGCAAAGCGCCAGGCCCTTGACGGCAAAGAAAGCCGCGGGCCATCACGCAATGAATGGCGGCCTCGCGGGAGGCGGAACCAATCCAGGCAGACACAACAAACACAAGACGGCGGCTCGCTCCCGGGCTGGCGCCCGTGCAGATGCATGAACGTGCGGCCCTGCGGGCCGGCCTCAAGATGGTGGGTGACAATTATGGATGCGCCGTGATCCCAGGGCCTCGGCGGCGCCTAAGGCGCCGGCCTCGTGCCTGAAGGGCGAATGTAATTCGCCCCTACGAATGAACGACCGGCCCTGCGGGCCGGCCTCCGGAAGGGCGAATATTATTCGCCCCTACACCGACCCTGATCCTGACCCTGACCCTGACCCTGATCCTGACCCTGTCCCCTGACCCTGACCCTGACCCTGATCCTGACCCTGATCCTGACCCTGTCCCCTGACCCTGACCCTACCCCCGTCGAAGGGTCATCGCACCTTGATCAGCAGGGCTGATATGGCGGCGGGTGTCATGCCTTCAAGACGTGACGCCTCGCCGATGGTGGCGGGCCTGGCAGCATCAAGTCTGCCGCGCAGTTCCAGCGACAGGCCGGGCATGTCCGAATAATCCAGATCCGGTGGCAGGGGAAGCGACTCGTATCTTTCATGCCGCACGGCCTCGGCCTGTTCCCTGGCGATGTATCCGGCATACCTGATTCTGGTCATCACGGCGCGAAGCTCATCGGGTTGCAGTCCCGACATGCCCGCGTCGACCAGCATTGATTCGATCATCGAAGGACTGACGCCGGGACGGCAGATCACCGTCGCCAGGGTTAGGGCCTCTTTTGAAGACTCCATTCCGGCCGGCAGGGCCGACGCCTTCAGCCGGACTTCGGTGGCCAGCGCGACCGCCGAGGAAATCCTGTCACGCCTGGCGATCATGGATGCCGCAAGGCCCGGCTCAATCAGTCCGGCCCTGATTCCCTCGTCCAGCATCCTTTCTGGCGCGTTGTCCTCTCGCAGGGAAAGCCTGAACTCGGCCCGGGAAGTGAACATCCGGTATGGCTCGGTCACACCGCGGGTCGTCAGGTCGTCCACCATCACGCCCATGTATGCGCGTGCCCGCGAAAAGACCAGCGGGGCCTTTCCCAGAACCTTGAGCGCGGCGTTGGCGCCGGCCAGAAGACCGAGCGCGCCGGCCTCCTCGTATCCCGTGGTTCCAAGGATCTGACCTGCCAGAAACAAACCTGGCACCCGCCTGGTTTCAAGGGAAGGACGGCATTCGCGTGGATCAACGAAATCGTATTCCACCGCGTAACCTGACTGCGAAATTTCGGCGTGCTCGAAGCCGGGGATGGCGCGTATGAAGTCCTGCTGGACGTCGATCGGCAGCGATGTGGCCAGTCCGGCGGGATAGACCTCAAGCGCATCAAGTCCCTCCGGTTCGACGAACACCTGGTGCCTGTCGTGGTGGGCGAACCTGACGACCTTGTCCTCGATCGATGGGCAGTACCGTGGACCGCGACCCTTTATCTGCCCCGAGAACAACGGCGCCCGGTGCAGGTTTTCCCGGATCACCCTGTGCGTTTCCTGCGATGTCCAGGTGATGTGACATGGCACCTTCGGCAGCGGCGACGCCACCGTTCGAATCGACAGGAAAACGGCGTCGGACTCGGAAGGCTGTTCCTCCATCCTGGAAAAATCCAGCGAGGCCGTAAGCAGTCGGGGCGGTGTTCCGGTCTTCAGCCTTCCGACAGGAAAACCAAGGGCGCGCAGCGAGTCGGACAAACCGATCGAAGGGGGCTCACCGATCCTGCCTCCCCTGACCTGCCGCGCTCCAAAATGAAGCAGCCCGTCCAGGAACGTGCCGCACGAAAGCACCACGCATCGCCCGGTGATCTCGCGGCCATCCGACAGACCGACACCGGCCGCCTGCCCGCCACGCACCACGAGCGACACTGCCTCGCCCTCGATGACCTTGACCCCGGGCGCCGACAGAACCGCGTCGCGCACCCGCGTGTTGTAGAGCGCGCGGTCGCTCTGAACCCGGGTCGCGCGGACGGCCGGCCCCTTCTGCGTGTTCAAGGTTCTGTACTGTATGGCGGTGTCGTCGGCGGCCCGCCCCATCTCGCCGCCCAGCGCGTCGACCTCGCGCACCAGATGACTCTTGCCGATCCCGCCGATCGACGGGTTGCAGGACATCCTGCCGATCGAATCGATGCCCAGTGTCACAAGGCATGCGCTGGTCCCAGCGCGGGCAGCCGCGAGGACAGCCTCGACACCGGCGTGACCGCCACCGACGACCACTACGTCAAAATCAGTGTTCAATGGAGTCCACCATCCCAGTCGTCACATCCATGTCCGCAAGCCTGGCCACGGTCTTGACCGCACAACCCGCCGCGACCGGTCATCACCTGGTGCGCGAACGCCTCAAGTCTGTTGGTGGTGTGAGTAGACTTCAATCCCTCGAATACCAGATTGCACAGCGGCATGTCGTCCATGTCGCGACGCATCGACCTGGAAAGTGCTGCCGTGACATTGCCGAGCATGCAGTTGTGGCACATCACGTTGATAACCCCGTCGACGCCAGCCTGGTGAAACTCGTCGACGCGGTTGATATTGGCCGACAACGCCTTGTCAATCCAATAGCTGGCGTACCTGGATGTCGATTTGTATACGTCCGGAAAATGTCTTTCCTGAGGAGTCCTGATCGAATCAGGGAAATACCTGTCAATCAAGGCCAGCGCGGCCCTGGCGCCGGGGATTGCGGCCCTCGCCACCAACCCGGCCGCGGGCCGTCCACGACGTTCAAGCTCCTTGTGGAGCTGCTCGCCACCCAGGATTGACACGTCCAGAAGCGAACACGACGTCCATACGTCAAACCCCAGCTCGTTCAGCCTGTGGTACAGGTGGTCGTTCGAGTGTTCGTTCACCCTGGTGTATACGTCCCCGACGATCCCGACAACCGGCCGCCGCCGGCCGTTCTCGACCAGTTCGATCTCTTCAAAGCGCTTGACCGAATCGCGCAGCGACCTGAAGAAGTGCCCCTCGGCCAGACCGGCCTCGATGTCCTCGAGGTTCTGCCGGTGAATTGCGGCCACCGTGCCGGGATTCCTTTCGTAAGGCTCGATCTCGGTCTTCCACTTGAACAGCCGGTCGATGGCGTAGATTCCGGCCGCCATACGCACCACGTAGCCGTTGCCAAGTTCCTTCATCGTCGGAGGATCCGAGATGTTGATCACCGACACTTCGGACAGTCCAGCGTTGCGCAGGATCAGGTGAAGAGCGACCAGATACTGCGGCAGCAGGCACGGACCGAAATACGATGGACCGAAATAGCACGCGTCCTTCGCCACAAAATCCGGACGCCCGGCCGCCTTCAGGAGATCACCGGCGAACGAGATGAACGGATGACATTCACGGCCATACGCGTGTCGCATGCCCAGTTCCCAGCTTTCGTCGTCCGTTGGAGGCAGGAGCACCGCCCTGCACCCCGCCGACTTCAACGCGCCCGTGAAGGCGTATGCGTGATCCATGAACGAAGGAATGTAGTAGGTGTACTCGCGCAGACCACGATCAGGTTCACCTGGCGCCGGCCCATCCAGCAGCTCCACCGGCCGGTCGGCCGGTCGGCATGCGAAGGTGCGCGAAAACGCCTCAAGTCTGGTCACCAGCCCGGCCTCGGCCTGGTGATCATCCATTTCAAGCACGATGTGCGGCGTGTCCACCAGTTCGGTTTCCAGGTACTGGTCCACGAACGAATCCGGGCCGCAACCGAAGTTTGTCATGATGACGGCGCCCAGGTTCGGGTGGTGTTTCAACGCCCTGGCCGCTTGAAGCAGTTTACGCCCGTATCCCCAGCGGACGCGCCCCCAAATCGGAGGCAACGGGTCGTCGCCAAGCGGCATGAAATCGAATGGAATCGGCTCGATGCCCAGAGACGAAAGCCGTCGGGCAAGGTTCAGATTAACGTACCTGTCGACGGTGTTGTACGGCCTGCCCAGAAGCACGCAACCGCGCATCTTCTGCTCGGCGAGCCTTTCAAGCAGCCGCTGCCCCTCGGCGCGGCAACCGGCGGCGAAACTCTGCTGTGAAGCGGCCGCGACGGCATGCGCCGCGCGAATCTCGTCGACAGGAATACCCAGCGTCGACGCCGCCGCGCCGATCCACCAGGCTTCTTCACCGCGAACCGGGTACTCCAGGGTGACAATCGACGCATCGACGTTCGCGCGCAGGACGTATGGAGCCGCCTGCGTGTAGGGACAGGCATAACGGGCCGTGGACTCGCCGGGCGGGGTGAACATTCTCAGGTGCGGGACGAAAATCGTCTGTATGCCGCGGGCCATCAATCGATTCACATGCCCGAACAGCACCTTGATCGGATAACAGAACTCGCCCGGAACGTGGGAAAGCCCCCATTCCACGGTCTCGCGGTTGCTGGGACCGGACAGGACGGGGGAATAGCCCAGTTCCGTGAAAAACCTCGTCCAGAAAGGCAGGTAGTCCGTCATGCTGAGTGCGAACGGGATGCCGATCACGCCGCGACCGGGGGTTTTGCCGGAGTCGCTGACCGCCGAATCGTCAAAGCCGCCAAGGCCTGCCGCGGCCAGAAGCAGACGCTCACGGGTGGCGAATGCGTCATCGGGCAGGACGGGCTCTTCGGCATCACGCTCGAAGCGGCCGCAGATACTGCCGAAGAAAGCGCGACGTCCGTCGTTCATCACAACCCTGCGGATCTCGCACAGATTGGCGCACCGCTGGCACTCGAAACTTGATGTCGCTGCCTCGGGAACCGGATCGCTCAGATCGAGCCCTTTCGAGTCGACCGAACCTGCCATGGCCTGCAGCGCGGCCCCGAACGCCCCCGACAACTCGGGCATCGGATGGACGGTGATCTCGCACCCGAGCAGTTCGCCAAATACCGCGCGAACGGCGTCGTTCCTGGCAACCCCGCCCTGGAACAGGACCTTTTTTCCGACAGGCCTGGAACCTACGACCTTCTCCAGATAGTTCTGGCCGATCGAGTACGCCAGGCCGGCGCAGATGTCGGCGGTCGGCGTCGATCGCTGGACATGGTGCACCAGATCGCTGTCCATGAAGACGGTACAGCGGCTTCCAAGGCCGACCGGGTTTGATGAAGACATCGCCAGCCTGGCGAAATCGCTTCTGATGTCGATCCCGAGCCGACCGCACTGCTCCTCAAGGAATGCACCGGTTCCGGCCGCGCACGCCCGGTTCATCTGGAACCGCTCTATCACGCCGCCACGCATCCTGATGTACTTCGAGTCCTGTCCGCCGATCTCGATAATGGTGTCGACGTCGGGCACGAAATGGGCGGCACCCGCGGCCTGCGCCGAGATCTCGTCTATAACCTGGCCGCCCCCCAGCAAGGCGGACGCCAGATATCGTCCGGATCCGGTGAAACAGACTCCAGCCATCGCGGTACCTGGCAGATCCTGCTTCCCCAGCGCCGCAATCGCCGACCTGATCGCCTCGACCGGTCGACCGGCCGTCGGCAGGTAGACGCTGGCCGCGACTGAAGCGCCAGAATCGATCACCACGGCCTTGGTGCTGACCGAACCGACATCCAGACCCAGAAAGAACGGGCCGCGGGAACAACTCGACTTCACGGCGGGCGCCGGCACGGCCCGGGAACTGAGCGGCTTCAGCCCGGACACCTGAACCTGTCTGGCGGCGTCGATGTCCAGTTTCCCCGCCATTTCCAACAGTGACCGGCCTGCCGGGAACGGATTCGCCTCGGCGTGAATCGCGGCGCCGAAAGCCCCCATCACGTCGTGCCCGGCCGGCCTTGAGAGTGTGGCGGCATCCATCCCCAGAAGCTCGCGGAACGCGCGCACCACGCCATCGTTCGAGGCTACACCGCCTTGAATCAGGACAGGCGCCTCAGGGGTTCTGCCCCGGCAGAGCGTCGCCAGATAATTCCTGGCCAGGGCGAAACACAAACCGGCCGCGATCTCGTCGGTCGGGGTCGCCTTCTGCTGCAGGTGGATCATGTCGGACTTGGCGAACACCGAACATCGTCCGGAAAGCCTGGCTGGCTTCGCGGCTGCCGCGGCAAGGGAGCTGAAGGTCTCGATATCCAGTCCGAGCCGGCCAGCCTGCTGATCCAGAAACGCGCCGGTGCCAGCGGCGCAAAGCTCGTTGAAGGCATGGTCTTGAATGTAATGCGAGCCGGACGCGTCCCGGCAGACCCTTATGAACTTCGAGTCCTGGCCGCCGATCTCGATGATGCTGGAAACGTCGGGCCGAACCGTCCAGGCGCCTGTCGCGTGCGCGACTATCTCGTTGACCGGAACCGCGCCGATCAGGCCGGCTATCAGTTCCTTGCCGGACCCGGTCACCGCCGCGCCCGAGACCTCGACATCGCCGATTCGCGCAAGCATCCTGGCAAACGCGGCCCGCGCGGCCTCGATCGGACGTCCCAGGGTTCTGACATACTCGCTGTGAATGGTTCGTCGCCCGTCGTCCATCACGATTACGTTCAGGCTGACCGAACCTATATCCACGCCGAGCCAGTATTTCATGTTTCTCCAGCTGCAGGGGCCGGAACGGGTCTGAAGACCCCGTTGCCGCCGTCGTCGTCGTTGCCCGCGCCGTCGCCATCGTCGCCAGGTTCGACACGAATCAGCGGCAGTCCTTCGTCCGGACGGACCGGCAGGCCGAGGTCCTCGCGGGCCGGAACATCCGGCTCGCCGATGATTTCGGGAGTCACGTATACGCCTTCCGTTCCATACCAGAATGTCGGAATCCACGGCCAGGAATCGACGTAGTCCCGCTCGCTGATCGCGCCCATCTCGGCCCAGAGACGCTTTGCGATACCCTCAATCCGCTCGACCCACCATTTGCCGAAGGTACGGCGTTCGTAGACTCCAAATGCAGATTTCGGATTCGGCTTGGTGGCCATGATGAACGCGGCCTCGTTCACGGTAAGTTCCATCGGGGTCTTGTTGAAATAGACCATGGCCGCGTCGCGGATGCCATAGATGTGATAGCCGAACTCGATACAGTTCAGGTAGAGCTCGAGGGTGCGTTCCTTGGGCACGCGACGCTCCAGTTCCCACACGATGATCGCTTCTTCCAGCTTCCGCGCGAGCGTCTTTTCCCGCGAAAGGAAGAGATTCTTGACCAGCTGCTGGGTAATCGTGCTTCCACCGTAGACGTACCAGCCCTTGTCCAGGTTCAGAAGGATGGCGCGCTTGATAAGACCGGGCGCGAACCCCTTGTGTCGGAAAAACGCCATGTCCTCGGTCGC
>Ga0209606_1000819_pt1 | contig 43591 bp, 36 predicted proteins | sample AD_UKC057_MetaG_FD_184412 | JGI IMG/M metagenome (GOLD analysis project Ga0209606, IMG submission 184412) | Active sludge microbial communities of municipal wastewater-treating anaerobic digesters from USA - AD_UKC057_MetaG (SPAdes) (version 2) | ecosystem: Engineered > Bioreactor > Anaerobic >... | reverse complement strand
AACGGCCCCCCAGTGCAGCCAGTGGCTGCGGGGGCATTGGTGTATCGAAAACCGCGTCTTTTGGGTGTTGGATGTCACCTACGGCGAAGATCGCAACCCTGCCCGCGGGATCGGCGTCGCGCTGAGTAAGCTGCGGTGTATTTCCTTGAATATCATGCGCCGCCTGGGTTATCGGTATATCCCTGACGGCCACCGCGCCGCAGCTGCCTTGCCTGAGCGCGGCTTAGCCTGGCTGAGGTCGGTATGAGCGTTGATAAGCCCCTGGGGCGCAGGGCTGCGCATTTGGTTATCCGTGCAAAAATGTGGCCTGAAGGCCAGAAAAAAAGTTTATTTTTCTCCCCCTTCCCAGCGGAAACGCTGGGGAGGGGGAAAGGGGAGGGGCAATCTAAAGCCATGGATCACCAAAGTTCATCAATAGTTGTGTCGCCTGGCTACTTGAGCCAGGTTGAACAGTCACAAAAATCCCTCTAAAAAGTCGTTTGAGCGGCATAACACGCATCATGATGAGACAAGTTTCCTAAATGCAACGGTCCTGACTCGCGACGGGCGACGGGCGTGAGTGCGGCAGATCACAGGTCCTTGAGCCGCAGGAGGTACTCGCGCAGATCGGGGAGCAGGTTTTCGTAATCGAAATATCGGGAATCCGTGCCGCCGAGGGTGAAGATCGCCGCGCCGATGACGTAGTCATCCTCGACGAGTTTGGAATCATACCAGGCGAGCTCTTTGAGCCAGTGGCGCTGCCACGGAAAATCTGGCTCCTGCCCCCCAACGCCGGGATCCAATCCGCACTCCGTGATCGCCAGGGGAATGACTTCGCCGCGCGGGATGAGGAAATCGCGGTAGAGGTGGCGGTACCGTCCGGCGAGGACGCCGCGGTCGGGATCATAGATCGGCTGTCCCGGCAGGCTGCCGCCCCAATGGAGCCGCAGGAAAGGCCAATCGTATTCGTGCAGCGCCAGGATGTGCCCTCCCTGAGCAGCGCGGGCGAAGATGCCCGTCTCGACGATGGCGGCCCAATCGGCCCATTCCGGCACTCCCGTGGAGTAGGAGAAGAGCGCCAGGCGATACCCCTGGGCCTCCGCGAGCTCCATCGCGGCCCAGTAGAAACGCGCCAGCCACACGTGCCCTTCGGGGGAGCCGGGGTCCACCTCGTTGAGGACTTCCCAGTAATCCACGACATCTCGCTCGTATTGCCACGCTTCCATGTGCTGTCGCAGCACCCGTTCAGCCGCTTGCGCCGGATCGCCGCTGATGTCCACCGCTTCCACGTAGGGCCAGCGTCCGATGGTGACGGTCTGGGGGGAAACGGACTTCACCTCGCGCAGGATGCCGAAGTTGCCGACCGCCTTCATCAGCCGTATTCGCCCGCCGGCCTCGGTGATGCTGCGCACGAAGGGAAAAGCGCCGTTGGGGCTGACGGTGTGCAGGCCCAGTTTGGAGGGGCCGTTGGGATAGACCCAGGGCAGCTCCGTGGGGGTAGGGCGCGGCGTCTCCGTCGGGGGTGGCGTCGGCGTGGAGGTCGGCGCAGGAGATGGCGCGGCGGTGGGCGACGCCATCGGCGAGGTGACTGTGGCGTCCTCGCGGACCGTGTTCCCGCAGGCGGCCAGGAAGTTGCCGCCGAGAAGGGCCGCAGTCGCCCCTAACAGGCGTTTGAGGAAGGCGCGTCGCTTCAGGCGGATTTGCAGCTCAGCGGGGCGCGCTTCCGTGTCCGATGTGATTGGTTTCATGCGCCCTACTGTACCAGAAGTCGCTTTCCCGTCAAGGATGGGACGTGTGCTGCGAGTTCACGCCGCTTCATCGCCCCGCTGCGAGGGGACTAGGGGCGGCAGCGCGAAGGTCCCGTCGGCTTGCGGCGGGAAAGGGAGCGCCTGCGTCACGGCGTCCAGGTTGAGCGGCCCGTAGATGTGCGGGAACTGCTGCCCCGTCTCGTCACAGTCCTCGTAGCGGACTGCGGCCCGCACGCGGGTTTCCTCGATGCAGAGCAAAGTCAGTCCTGTCTGCCACCGGAAGCGGCCATTGGCGACGCCGATGACCTGCGTCGGCGTCGAACAGTGGATGAAGCCCTCTGTCGCCAGCGTATCGGCTTGATAGCTGCCCGCAGCGCGCGCCGCTTCCCAGGTTGCCTGTGAGGTGATGTGCAAAATGATGCCCATGGTCTGTCCCCCGTCCTGCTGAGGTTATTTCAAACGCGATTATAATAGCGTTTGCGCAATTTTCGAATGCGAGGCAGAAGGTGAAGCGGGTTCGAGAGTGGTTTTCAATGTTCCAACAGGGGTTTCAGCACGCGGATGTGTTTGTGATCCGTGACGTGCACCCCTCCTATCGGAAAGGAATGCAGGTCTTTTGGTGGTACGGCGTGCTGATCGCGTTCGTATCCGCCTTCGTGGATAGCTACGTCACCCTCTATCTCCTGGCCTTTGGCGCGACGAACTTGCAAGTCGGCAGCCTGGCCTCGATTTCCAGCTTCCTGGCGATGCTGGCGCCGCTCATCGGCGCGCAGTGGACGGCGCGCCTGGGTAAGCGCAAACCGGTATTCATGGTATCACTGTCTCTGCAGTATTTCATGCTGCTGCTGGCAGTGCTCGCTCCCGGCGTCATTTCCGGCCCGGCGCTGATCCCCGTGCTCATCGGCCTGATGGCGCTGCGCTCGGGGGTAAGCGGGATCGGTGGCCCGGCGTGGACGTCGCTCGCGGGCGATATTGTGCCCATGGAGCGCCGCGGCCGCTATTTCTCCTCCCGCAAGACGGTGATGGCTATCGTCACGATGTTCAGCGTGCCGCTTGCGGGGCAGATCATTGATCGCATCGGCGCGCCGGTCGGCTATCAACTCGTTTTCGGCATCGCGGTAGGGGTGGCGGCGGCGGCGGTTTTCATCTACGGTCGTATCCCCGAACCGGAGTCGGCGGAGGGACGGCGCCACGAAAAAGTGTGGGCAGCCTTGCGGCAGGCCCTGTTTGCCAATCCCCTGTTCTTGCGCTTCACGCTGATTGCCTTTTTCTGGAATTTCTCGACGCAGCTGGCGGCGCCCTATTTCAGCGTGTTCCAGGTGGAGGTCCTCAAATCCACCCCTGCCATCATTGGCGCGTTGGGAACCCTCTCCGCGCTAACGGACGTGATCGGGCGCCAGGTGTTTGGGCGGGTGATAGACCGGCGGGGAGCGCGTTGGGCCTTCGCGCTGTGCACGCTCCTCATTCCCATTTTGCCCTTCATGTGGATTCCTCTCACGCGGCCCTGGCACGTCATTTTCGTCATGATTCCCAACGGCTTCCTGTGGGCGGGTTTTGATCTGTCCAACTTCAATTTGCAGCTAGAGCTCTCCGAGGCAAAGTACCGGACGCAGGCGATCGCCGCGCACTCGAGCTTGATCTCCCTGGCTAATGTCATGGCGCCCCTGTTGGGGGCGCAGGTCATCGAGACGTGGGGGTACGATGGGGATTTTGCTCTGTCGGGGGTGGGGCGCTTGGTGGCGGCGGGCCTGTTTCTCCTGCTGCTGCGCCCTTTCTGGCGCGGGCCGCTCGCCGCGGAGCAGAACGGAACCGCGACGCATCACGGGTGAGTGCGTCGCGGCTATTCGGTCGTCTCTGCCGTCTCGCGTCCGCGAAGGGCGCGGATCCGCTGTCCCGCAGCGTCAATCTCGAAGTGGCGACGTCCCGGCGCGTTGACCACGGCCTCGACGTCGCGCCGTCCGGCCCAGCGGAAATTGGGCAGCCCCTTGAGGATGTGCAGCACCTCGTCCAGGCTCGCGTAGCCCTCCTCATCGAGGGGGATGGGAAACCGCGCCGGTCGGTGATACAGCAGCAGCATGAGGAACTTGCTTAATTTGACCAGCCGGGGCGCAAGATCAGGACTTTCGGGCATCTTGACAGCTCCCTCAATTTCGCTTGTAATTAGATAAATTGGCTAAATTGAATAATGGGTGAGAATAAAGCCCCTATGTTGACAAAAACAATTGCTTCGACTCAGGCGCAGAATAATTTTGGCCGTATGTTGGACGACGTGACGCATAACCATACTCGCTACGTTGTTGAGCGGCGGGGCTTGCCTCAAGTGATTATACTCAGCCTGGAAGATTTTGTCCATACACTGAATCATGAGGAGGAACGCCAGACGCTGGATACGCTGCTCCGTGAGCTTCAGTCTCACTATGACGTAGGAACGGTGCTGAGTTCTTCTGATGCAATTGAGACAGGCGGTTGAGATGGCTATGACACAACAACTTGCACTTTTTGATAGCGTTACTCCAACGCCGACCTATGGGGCGTCTGGCAATGGCACGGCTTTTCACGATCCGGCATTTGCTACCAATGCAGCGCTTCTACACGGAAAAGGTGACGTCGTCCGCACATCCCCACAGCACGCCTCCTCCAGGCTTTCAGACTCGTGCGGCTTTCTATAGTCCAAAAGTGTTGCGCAAAGTGTTATTTATTCAAGACTTTATCAGCGAGACGCTATTAGAACCTCTTGCAGCTTTGTTCCAATTGGCATTCGCTGCTACGATGGTGCAATACTCGAACTATTCCTATGAGCCAAGCCTGGGGCGGCGGGTTAGCGCGGGGAAGGCCGAGATTGAGGATTATCCTGTGGGAGAGACGGTGATCACGAAACTTTATGCGATGGCAGAGGACATTGCCTGGTTCCGGAATCAACCCGGCCTATCTCAAACTGAAGCGCGGGTCATCAATGACACGTTTTTTAACTATGAGGCCTATCTCGATCCAGCGTCGGTAGATTTGCTCGTTACATCGCCGCCGTATTGGAATAACTATCACTATAATCGTAACACACGCCCGCAGCTTTACTGGTTGGGGTATGTTAAACACCCCCAAGAGATGCAACCATTGGAGCATTTGAACTTTGGAAAATACTGGCAGACTGTGCGAGGTGAAGATACGCTGACTTTGGAATTCTCCTTGCCCAATTTGGATTTGGAAGATCAGTTGGCCACCTTGCGCTCGCGTCACCCGGAAAAGGGCGTTTATGGGGGCAAGGGATGGGCCAACTATGCTGTCGCCTATTTCAACGACTGTTATCGCTTTGCTCAAATTATGACGCGGCTTCTCAAGCCAGGCGGGACAGCCCTGGTGGTTATTGGGAACAGCATTCTGCAGGGGCTCCTGATTCCCACGGATCAATATCTGGGGCAGATTGCGGAGCTGGCAGGCTTGCAGGTAGTGGGGATTGAGATCCCGCGCGCTACGCGGGTGGGCAACAGCATCATCCAGTCCGACGTGCGCGTGAAAAAAGCCCAGGATTCGCAGCAGCTTTATGAAGCCATCGTGGAACTACGGAAGGGGTAACGCCTCGAGTGCAGCTAATACTTTCTCGATGATTGCTTCGCGGTCCGGCGCGCCGCCTGTCAGTTTGCGCGACCACGGGCGACCTGGATGAAGGACATCCCATTCTGAGATGGCTTGTTCATGCCGTCCTGCGCCGGGATCGTGATTGCCAAAACCATCTACGGTCGTGTTCCAAAGAGGTTGATAGCGCCGGCTCAGCTCGGCTTCAACAGGTACAACGAGATCGGCTTCTGCTCCACTCAACAACATGAATCGGCACCGGAAATCTTCAACGTGTAATCCTTCACTCTGGTTGATGCTATGCGCGTGTTGGCGTAGTCGCCCGTATAATACGGCAGTTTGTGAAGAGATAGCCCTCCCAGTGCGCCAGCCTGCAGGAACGGCTTTGCCAATGTAGAGGGGATATAGTCTTTTCCTTTTCTGGAAGTGCTGGAAGCAATGCTTTGAGCCGTGCGGATCCAGGACTTGAGCTCAAGCGGATGGCTACCTGTCTTCTTGCTGTTTCAACGCGCCGTTCAAATCATCTGCGCGATCCCCGCTCAACCGCCACAGGTTGGCGCGAATCTGTTCCCGTTCCCGCGGGCGGAAGCTCGCCAGGAAGGCCGCGACTTTGTCCCGCCGCGCGTCGGCCTGACGGGGACACTCCAGTTCCGGCGGGAAGTCCCACCCGCGAGCGCGGGCATAGCGCTTGATTTCGGCTTCCGTGACGTAGATCAGGGGGCGGATGACGGTGAGCTGTCCGGCGAAGAACTCCCGGCGCGGCGCGAGGCCCTCCACCTGCCCTTTGTAGAGGAGGCTGAGCAGCGTAGTAACCGCGGCGTCGTCGGCGTGATGTCCGAAGGCGACTTTGTTACATCCCAGCTCGAGGGTGGCGCGGAAGAGCGCTTTGCGGCGCAAGCGCGTGCAGCGAAAGCACTCCAGGGAAAGGCACTCGTCCGCGGGCAGTTCCAGGGGAGCGATCGCGTAGGGGACGCCGAGCGCCTCAAACCAGGCTTTGAGCGCGGGTCGCTGATCGGGCAGGCCCGCGCTCGCCGTTTCCACGTGCACCGCTACCACCTCGTAGCTGCCGCCGGCGATCTCGACGCCGCGCGCCAGCAGCTCGAGCAGCGTGCGGCTGTCCTTCCCCCCGGAGACGCCCACGGCGATGCGATCGCTGGCCTCAATGAGCGCGAATTCTCGCACCGCGCGTTTGACGTCGCGTAGCAGATAGTGAGCGATGCTGTCGGGTGTCGCCATGGTGATACAACGGAAAAGTGAGTGAGCGACAAAGCGCCTTTTCGCTTTATCGCTTTATCGCCTTTCCGCCTTTTCGCTCAGCCGTTTCCCGTATTGCTGAGCGTAATATGCCTGATACAGCTCGCCGCTCTTGATGGGACGCCACCACCAGGCATTCTCCGCATACCAGCGCACGGTCTTCTCGATGGCTTCGGCGCAGGTGTGACGGCTTTCCCAGCCCAGGGCGCGGAGCTTGCTCACATCCAGCGCGTAGCGGCGATCGTGCCCGGCGCGATCCTCCACGTGTTGGATCAGGCTCGCTGGCTTGCCTAACGTCTCCAGTACAATCTGCGTCATCTCGAGGTTCGGCATCTCCGAGCCGGTGCCCACGTTGTAGATCTCGCCCAACGCGCCCCGGTGCAACACCACGTCAATGCCCTCGCAGTGATCCAACACGTACTGGTAATCTCGCATCTGCAAGCCGTCGCCGTAGACGGGGAGCGGCTGATCGTCGAGGGCGTTGATGGTGAAGAGCGGCACGACTTTCTCCGGGTATTGATAGGGGCCGATGTTGTTCGAGCCGCGCGTGAGGGTCACGGGCACCTGCCACGATTCCCAATAGGCCAGCGTCATCAGGTCGCCGCTGGCTTTGCTCGCCGAGTAGGGGCTGCGCGGCGCCAGCGGATCGCTTTCCTTTGAGCGTCCCGTCAGCACCTGCCCGTAGACCTCGTCCGTGCTGATTTGATGATAGCGCTCCAGTCCCAGGCGCTTCGCGGTTTCCAGCAGCACAAACGTGCCGTAGACATCCGTCTGGATGAAGGAACCGGGCTCCATGAGAGAGCGATCCACGTGCGTCTCGGCGGCGAAATTGACGATGGTATCAATGGCGTAGGTCCGGGCGGCCTCTTCCACCGCCGCGGCGTCGCAGATGTCCCCTTTGACGAAGGCATAGCGCCCGGCGAATTTGGCGGCGACATCCTCCAGGTTTTCCAACCGGCCGGCGTAGGTGAGCTTGTCGTAAACCAGGATGAAATACTCCGGGTATTTCTCCAGCATGTAGCGGACGAAATTGGAGCCAATAAATCCGGCTCCCCCTGTGACCATCAAACGGCGCATAGCTCCTCTCCTTGCCTCTGATTTGGGGTTACGGGGTGATTGTACCATGAAGCCCCTCCCGTGCCAACGCTTGCTTTTGAATCGCGGAGTCTTTATAATAGAAGTGGTTGTAACGGTTCACCGGTTCGACACGAGCCCACCGCGCTGAAGCGCGGTGTTTGAGGACGTAGTAGCCCCGGGGGCCAGGAATTTCTCATCTGATTCGTGAAATTCGTGTGCATTCGGGGCCATTTTCGCAGGAGGTAAACATGCGACGCCGAAGCTTCAAAGCGCTGGGATGGGTGCTTTTCCTGGGGATGATCCTGGCCGGCAGTGGACCGCGCTTCGCTGCCGCCGGGGAGATCGTTTTCGACCACTTCATGTACTTGCCAATCGTGCTCAAACCGCTCCCGGCCGCCGACCTGACGGCGGACATCGTCAGCGTGCCGCGCCCCTACGTAGCGTGGGCGCCCATCACCTACACGGTGACCCTTTTCAATGCCGGCCCCGAGACGTCCCCCGCGCTCACGCTCACCCACACGCTGCCCCAGGCGGCGCTGAACCCGGTCTTCGCGCCGAGCCGCGGCCTCTTCAACCCGGAGACGGGGACGTGGGAGGGCGTCACGCTCACCGCCGGCAGTCGGGTGACGCTGACCATCGCAGCGACTGTGGCCCCGACGGCCACGGGGATTTTGCGCGCCGGCGTCGTTGTCACTCCCAGCGGCGCCTATGACCCCAACGCTGCCAACAACCGGGCCGAGGACGCGAATCCCACCTTCCTTCCCATCACCGACGCGCTGCTGAATCCCGGCTTTGAGGCCGGGCACTGGTGGCAGACGCATTACGGTGAGCGGCCCGAGATGCCGGTGCCGCAGGACTGGATCGCCTGGTGGAGCATGGATACGTCTCAGGAGTTTGGGGTGCCTGAAGTCGTCCGGTTGATTGACTGGCTGGACAATCCCGTCTATCAAGGGCCGCCGGCGCGGATTCACACGGGCAATCGCGCTTTCACGATGTATCGCTGGGGCAAATACCAGGGCGGATTGTACCAGCGGGTGGCCAATTTGCCGCCCGGCGCCCGCGCCGGGTTCTCCATCTACGCCCATGCCTGGACCTGCAACGACGATCCCCCGCCGGCATACTCTTGCGAGGACCCTTATTCGCTATTGTTCAGAGTGGGGATTGACCCTACCGGCGGGCTTGACCCCTGGTCGCCCAACATCGTGTGGAGCGAGGACGCCTGGTATCGTGACGTCTACGATCGCGTCGGCCCGGTGGAGGCGACCGTCGGCGCGGACGGCGCGATCACCGTCTTCGTCTTCGGGCAGGCCAAATGGCCCCTCAAGCACAACGACGCCTACTGGGACGACGCCGCCTTGATCGTCGCGCCATAACCAGAGGAAATTCGCCCTTTATCGCCGGCGCTTGCACAAATCCAGCCGGCTCCTCATTGAGCCGGCTGGATCATGCGCACCTTCTCCGCGCCTGAGCCTGGGAAATCAACGGCGCCGCACGGCGATGACCAACCGCTCGCCTTCGACGTGATCCTCCAGCGTCCTATCGCCTGTCGGCGTGTCGGTCGCTTTCAGCGCATCGGCGAGCACCTCGGTGGCGATCATCTCGCGGAAGGCGGCGATCGCCTTTGCCAGGTTGTCCCCGGCGTCATACTCTACCACAATCCGATCGGTGAGCTCGTAATCCGCCTGTTTGCGCAGGTCTTGCACGCGGCGGATGACTTCCCGCGCCAGCCCCTCCTGGGCCAGCTCCGGCGTGATGGCCGTGTCCAGCGCCACGACCAGCCCGGCATCTCCCGCGACCCCGAAGCCCTCGCGCGCCTGCGTCTGCACTAACACCTCGTCGGGATGGATCTCGACCGTGCTGCCGTCTTCCAGGGCGAGCGCCAGCGTCTCCCCGGCGTGCAATTGCGCGACGGTGCGGCCCGGGTGCAGCGCCTTGAGCGCCTTGCGCACCAGCGGGAAGCGCTGCCCAAATTTGGGGCCGAGCACCTTGTTCGCCGGCAGCAGCTGATAGTTCACCAGCTCGCCCTCTTCTTTGACGAAGGAAACTTCCTTCACGTTGAGCTCGTCGGCGAGCAGATCGAGCAGCTGGCCGAGTACCTCGCGCCGGCGGGGGTCGGCGGCGATGAGCGCGCGGGCCAGCGGCTGCCGCACCTTGAGATTCGCCGTCGCGCGGACCGAGTGTCCCAGGGTCGCCGCCTGTCGCACTGCCGTCATCGCTTCCACCAGTGCCTGTTCGGTTCCGATCAGCGGCTCCGCCGTAGGCCACAGGCAGTGATGGAGGCTTTCTGGTGCCGTCGGGTCCACCCCGCGCACGAGATTCTGGTACATCGTCTCGGTGATGAAGGGCAACACGGGCGCGAGCAGCTTGGCAAAGACGACCAGGGCCGTGTAGAGGGTCTCGTAAGCGGCTTGCTTGTCGGCGTCCGTCTCGGCGCTGACGCCCCCCTTGCTCCAGAAGCGACGCCGGCTGCGCCGCACGTACCAGTTGCTCAGGTCATCGAGGAAGGCCTCGGCGGGCTGGGCGATGTTGAGAGGGATGTAGCTCTCGTAGCCGGCGGTGAGCGTGAGCACCGTCTCGCGCAGCCGGGCGATGAGCCATTTGTCGAGCACGGTCGGCGCGGCGGCTGCGGTCCATGGCGCCCACAGGTTGGGGGCGCCTTCCTCCAACCGGCTGGGATTGTCGAGCAACTCGGCTGGAGGCGTCCAGCCATCAATTCGGGCGTAATTCACAAAGAAAGCGTACACATTCCACAGCGGAATGAGGAAGCGACGGCGGACTTCATCCGCGCCGGTGTAGCCGAAGAGCATATTCTGATCCAGTTTCTGGTTCAGGTACATCCAGCGCATGGTGTCCACCCCCATCTGCTCGGCGGCGTCGTCGAACCAGATAGCATTGCCCCACGATTTGTGCATCGGGCGGCCATCCTCGGCCCACAGGGTGGAGTAACCGTGCACGATCTTCGTGGGAGGAATTTGTTCGAAGACCGTGCTCATGGTGATGAGGCTGTAGAACCAGTTGCGGAACTGTCCGGGGAAGGACTCGCTGATCCAATCGGCGGGAACCCACTGCTTCCAGTACTCCCGATCCGTGCGATAGCGCACGGTGGAATAGGCCACGCTGCCCGCGTCCAGCCAGGGATTGCCCACGTCCTTGATGCGCGTCATCGGCCCGCCGCAGTGAGGGCAGGCCAGCTTGACCGCGTCAATGTATGGGCGATGGGGCGTGTGGCCCTCGAATGTTTCCCAACCGGCGATGGCGCGCGCGCGCAATTCCTCCTCATCGCCGATGACCTCGAAATGGGCGCAGGCAGGATTATCGCAGACCCAGATCGGCAGCGCCAATCCCCAGTAGCGCTTCTTCGAGATCATCCAGTCGTGCATGTTGCGCAGCCAGTCCAGCTCGCGCTCGTGGCCGAAGTCGGGAATCCACGTGATCTGATCCGCCACGTCCATGATCTGATAGCGCAGGCTGGCCGCCTTTTCCTCCGGCGTCAGTTCCTCGCGCGGTTTGTCGTAAAGCGGGCCCATGCTGATGAACCACTCATCCACCAGGCGGAAGACCAGCGGGGTGCCGCAGCGCCAGCAGAGCGGATAGCGGTGTGTGTAGAGGTCATGGCGATACAAGCGCCCTTTCTCCTCCAAATTGCGGAAGATGGGATGCGCTACCTCGTGCACGTCGCGCCCGGTCAGCCAGCCGAAACCGTCCACAAAAATGCCTTCCTCCGTGAGGGGCGCGGGCGCGGGCAGGCCGAAGGCCTTGCCCAGCTGGAAGTCCTCCGCGCCGCAGCCGGGCGCAATGTGGACAATGCCCGTGCCTTCTTCCTCGCCAACAGCGTCCCAGGGGATGATCCGATGCGCGGCGGGGACGCCCATGGCGACCATCGCCGGCAGCTCGTCGAAGGGACCCTCGTATTTCCAGCCCAGCAGCTCCTCGCCTTTGAGGCGCGCCAGCACCTCGTACCCCCCCTGCATCACGGCCTGCAGCGTTCCCTCCGCCAGATAGTAGGTCCAGCCGTCGCGCTCGGATTTGACCTTGACGTAGGTGAGCGTGGGGCCTACCGCTGCCGCGACGTTGCTCGTCAGCGTCCACGGCGTCGTCGTCCATACCAGCAGAGCTTCCTGCTCGCGTCCCCGCAGGGGCAGGCGGACGATGCAGGTGTCGTGCGTGAGTTCCTGGTAGCCGTCGGTCACAATCTCGTGTTGGCTGATGGCGGTAGCGCAGCGCGAGCACCACGGCATCACATCCGTGCCCTTGTAGAGCCAGCCCTTCTCCCACACCTTTTTGAGGAAGGTCCAGATGGTGGTGTTGTTCTCCGTGGCGAACGTGAAATACGAACCGCCGATTTCCGGCATACCGAGCCGGCCTACCACTTGCTCCACTGTATCGGTGACCGGGCCAGCGGGGCCGGGGTACGTCACCTCTTGCTGAGGATTTTCCTGCAGCTTGTCGGCGAGCTCGCGCAAAATGGCGGGGTCGTTCCAATCCATCCAGTACCCCAGGCGGATGGATTGCTCGGTCTGCCGGGCAGCCTGACGCAGCACGCGGGCCTTACAGTCAATCACAAAACTGGCGAGGCCGTACTGCTCGATGTCCTTTTTGGACTTGAAGCCCTTCTCTTTCTCGACCTCGACTTCCACCCAGAGGCCCTGGCAGTCAAAGCCGTTCTGATAACGTTCCTCATAGCCGCGCATCGCCCAGAAGCGTTGCCAGAGATCCTTGTAGGAGCGGCCCCAGGCGTGATGCACGCCCATCGGATTGTTCGCCGTGATCGGCCCATCAATGAACGACCAGTGCGGTCCACCGGCGCGCAGCGCGCGCAGCGTGCTGAACGCCTCCACGCGCCGCCAAAAATCCAACACCTCGTGTTCCTGCGCGATAAAATCCACCTGCGTGCCGACTGGCTTGAATCCCATGCCTGTATCCTCCGTTTGGGATGATTTTGTGAATATTGCGGAATGCGCACGGCGTAACTTTTTGTGCTCTAATTTCAATAGAAGGCGTCGGGAATGCAAAGTCTCTATCTTGATGGTTGAGAGCTGACCTGAAAGCGCGCTTTGCCCTGCTAAGACGCTTTCAAGATGATGGAACCTGACTTTCTCTGCGTTTTTGTGCTCTGCGGTTAGAATTAGATCCTGATGATCGCCAAAAAACATCATTATTTGCAGGAAGACGAGCTCATTCGCCGCGCTGTGGCGGCGCTGTTACAAGCGCCAGGCCCTGTCGAAACTGCACGCTTCCTCAATCTGCCTCGTGAACGCCGTCGGGATGCAGTGGAGCGTCACCGCGAATGGCAAGAATCGCTTGATCAAGAACGTTTTTTCGACGAAGTGTTCAGCAGCTGTTAAGTGCTTGTTACTTATTGCTCATCGCCGGCCCAGCATCCAGCAACCAGCAACGAGCACCCATCACCCAGCACCCAGCAACGAGCATCCAGCATCCAGCAACGAGCACCCAGCATCCAGCACCGAGCACCCAGCAACCAGCATCCAGCAACCAGCACCCAGCATCCAGCAACCAGCATCCAGCAACCAGCATCCAGCACCCAGCATCCAGAAAACAAAAACGCTCTCATCCCCACAGGGACGGGAGCGTCGGCTCTCGCGGTACCACCCTGATTGACCCGCGCTCGCGGATCCTCTCAGCCTCACAGCCTTGCAGCGGCAGCTCCAAAGCGATGGGCGGCCCCGATAACGGAGGGCATCCGATTCGGTCTACTTGAGGTGGGGATGGGAGATGGGTGACGGGTTTCTACTTCTCGTCCCCCCATGACTCATAACCCTTTACCGGGTCCCCGCCTCTTTCGGCGAACAGCTCCGGAGTGATTTTCAGCGCGGTTCCCGTGTCCGGCTCACACCCTCCCGGACTCGCTGAGGTGGTTCCCCACGCTTACTCGTCTCCATCAACGCCAGTGCACATCATTAAACCATAAGCGACCGGGAAGTCAAGCGAAAAAGTGGAAAGGGCGAGAAAGCGGCAAAGCGAGGATCTTGCCAGGCGAAGAGCGTCCAGTATGAGCAACGAGCAACCAGCAACCAGCAACGAGCAACCAGCAATCAGCAACCAGCAACCAGCGTCCAGCAACGAGCAACCAGCAACCAGCATCCAGCAACCAGCAACCAGCATCCAGCAACCAGCACTCAGCTCTCGAACCCCAATCCCCGCTCGCGCAGGCTCACGAAGCGGCCTTGACCTATGACGACGTGATCGAGCACTTCCACTTCCACAAGTTTGCCTGCCTCGACCAGCCGCCGGGTGAGCGCCACATCCTCCGGTGACGGGCTGGGATCACCGCTGGGGTGGTTGTGTGCGACGATGATGGCGGCGCAGTTGCGCCGGATCGCGCCGCGGAACACCTCCGCGATGCGCACCAGCGAGGTGTTGAGGCTGCCCTTGTACAGCACCTCGCGGTCCATCACGCGGTTCCGGGTATCCAGATACAACACCACGAAATGTTCCTGCTCCTGGTGCCCGATGAGCGGGATGAGGAGATTGGCTGCGTCCTGCGGCGCGCGAATCTGGAAGCGCTCTTCGGGCGATTCTGCCATGAGGCGACGTCCCAGCTCCAGCGCGGCGAGCAGCTGCGAAGCCTTTGCCGGACCAAGCCCATGCTCCTGCCCCAGCTGGGCCAGCTCAGCGCGCGCGAGACCCGCCAGCCCGCCGTATTTGGCCAGCAGCCGGCTCGCCATCGTGACAACGTTTTCGCCTTTCACCCCCGTGCGCAGGATGATGGCGAGCAACTCCGCCGACGAGAGCGCTTGCGGCCCGACACGCGCCAGCCGTTCCCGCGGGCGTTCATCTTCTGGCATTTCCTTGACGGTGATGTAAGGCATATGCGGCTCCTTCGAAAATGGCCCCGAATGAACACGAATTTCACGAATAAGATGAGAAATTCCTTGCCCCCGGGGCTGCTACGTCCTCAACAGCGCGCTTCAGCGCGGTTGGTTTCTGTCAGGCTGGGGATTCCTATCCCCAGCCGACCCGTGAGCCGCCGCCGTCGCTGCTCACGGGTTATGGCTCACAGGGTAACTGTTCAGCCACTGATTAAAAAAATGCAAGATTTCCTGGTGATTGCTGAAGATTGAGAATCAACTTTCGCCCCTATCCCCTGGCCCCTTCACCCCGCGCGCCGGGTGAAGGGGAACTTTTTTTTGTGGGGTTTTGCAGACGGGCGTAGCCCGCCTGCAAAACCCCCTTATTTTTTCTCCCCCTCCCCAACGGCGCCTGCGCCGTTGGGGAGGGGGCTGGGGGAGGGGCAAAAACTACAGCTCACAAAGGTTCATCCATCGCCGTCGAGCTACCTGACACCAGGTCAAACAGTTACCGCACATTTTCATTTTTGAATGATGTGCGCCAGCACCTGACGGCTCCTTCAAAAGTAATAGAAATTGTACCCAGATGCCTGAATTCGGCAACTGCGATCAAGCGCCAACCCTGGCCCCTCATCCCGCTGGCGCGAAGCCTTGCTTCTCACGGGGGGAATGGTATAATCCCTTTTCGTAGGCTGTCCTGAGGCGCGCGTTTGCCCGCCGTTCGGGTTACTTAAACTGAATACGGAGCTTGCGATGATTGATCAACTCCTGGAAATGTTGCCGACGATTGTGACCGCCTTAGTGGTCGCCATCGCGGTTTTTATCACCAGCCTCTGGCTGGGCATGGTGCTGTGGACTTTCCGTGACATCCGCGCACGGACGCGCGACGTCCTCGTGCAGATCATGGCTACCCTGATGGTCGCGCTCCTGACGCTGCCGGGGCTCATCGTCTACTTCCTCATCCGCCCCCGCGAGACGCTCGCGGAAGCCTATGAGCGCGCCCTCGAGCAGGAAGCGCTGCTCCAGGCCATCGAGGAGCCGGAAGTTTGTCCTTCCTGCGGCGCCAAAGTGCGGGCGGAGTTCCTCTATTGCCCGCATTGCCACACGCAGTTGAAGAAAGCCTGCGTCGCCTGCCATCAACCGCTGCAATTGGAGTGGAATCTCTGTCCCTATTGCGGTGCGCCTCAACATACTCAGGTCGTTGAACCGGTGCTCGCTACGAGCGAGTCCTGACCCCCGGCAAACATCAAAACGGCGACTCCCTGAGTCGCCGTTTTGATTGCGTTGAATCACATCCTGTCCGCGCGGCTGGCCGGCGCTCAGACTTCAGCGGCGCCGCCAGGCTGCCCCAAATCCTCTTCCCGCACCGTGTGCACCTTGAGCATGTTCGTCACTCCGTGCACCTCAAAGGGAATGCCCGCCGTGAGCACCACTTCATCCCCCACGTTGGCGTACCCCAGCTGCACCGCTGCCTGCACCATCGTCTGGATCATCGAATCCGTATCGTCGAAGGGCGCCACCGGCACGGGGATCACGCCCCACACCAGCTGCAGGCGCCGGGCGGTCTGCTCGAAGGGCGTCGCCGCGATGAGCGGACACCGCGGGCGGTGACGCGCCACCGTGCGTGCGGTGCGCCCCGATTCCGTAGAGGTGAGGATTGCCCTGGCGGAGCATTCCTCCGCGATTTTCACCGTCGCCCGGCTGATAGCGCGCGAGATCAGGCGCGGCGCCGGTAACGTCTCGGCGTCGCCGGGGAGATCCAGCAGCTGATTGTAGGGGAACGAGGCGGATGCCTCCACACTCTCGGCGATGCGCGCCATCATCTGCACTGCCTCCACGGGATATTTGCCCACCGACGTCTCGCCGGAGAGCATCACCGCGTCGCTGCCGTCGAGAATGGCATTGGCCACGTCCGAAGCTTCTGCGCGGGTGGGGCGGGGAGCGTCAATCATGGATTGCAGCATCTGCGTGGCAGTGATGACGGGCTTCCCCCGGCGATTGCACAGGCGGATGATTTCCTTCTGCGCCAGCGGCACGCGCTCCGGCGCCGTCTCCACCCCCAGGTCGCCGCGCGCCACCATGACCGCGTCCGCGGCCCGCACGATGGCTTCCAGGTCTTGCAGCGCCTCCGGCTTCTCGATCTTGGCGACAATGGCCGGAATGCGATGCGGATTTTCGCCGGGACGGCGCTCGTCGGTCGTCTGTGCGAGCGTTTTCAGATACGTGCGCAGTTCCTCGATGTCCCTGGCGCTCCGCACGAACGAGAGCGCCAGATAGTCCAGCTCCAGGTCCAGGGCCGTCGCGGCGTCCGCACAATCCTTTTCCGTCATCGCGGTGAGACGGAGCGCCACTCCCGGCAGGTTGACGCCCTTGTGAGAGCTGAGCTTGCCCCCCACCTGGACCCGACAGCGGGCTGCCGGCGGCGCCACCGAGAGCACTTCCAGCTCCAACGTCCCGTCGTCCAGCAGAATGTGATCCCCCATCCGCAGGTCGAAGACAATATCGGGGTGCGGGAAAGGGATTTCGTGTTCTGGGTCGCCGACGGGACCCGAGGTCAGCATGACCTCATGCCCCTCTTCGAGCCACACACCGTCTTCGGGCAATGTGCCCACCCGGATTTTGGGCCCTTGCAGGTCCCCCATCAACGCCACGAAGCGCTTCTCCTCCCGCGCCACGCGCCGAACCAACTCCGCCATCTGGCGGGTGCTCGCGACATTGCCGTGTGAGAAGTTCAGACGAGCGACGGTCATCCCCGCGCGGATCATGGCGCGAATCACTTCTGGCGATTCCGTCGCTGGACCTAAGGTACAGACGATCTTGGTAAGAGGCATGGGCGACTCCTTTCGTGCGATCTGGATTTTGACTATCGTCCTATTTTACCCGTGAACCCAGGGAAAGCGAATGGGGCGTGGGTACTCTCAGGCCCCCGGCGAGGCCTGGCCCATTGAAAAAAATTTATCAACACACCGATCTTGAAGAGCATGAAAGGGCGCATTGATTCTTATGGGCAACGGGGCGACCTTCGACTACTGTGACCCACGTCTGTATGATATAATAGCACGTGTTCACGGCCTCATTTCCTGATTAGATGGTCTCAACACGTCATTTCTGTTACAGAAAGGGCGCTCATGGCGGCTTTGAGCAGGACTGAAGTGCTGTTAAAGATGCTCTTTGATGGAAGATGAGAGAGCCGGATCAGGAGGTGCTTGATGATGAAGCCTGACATTGCACCGGCGCGCATCGAATATTTGCGTGTGGAGAATTACCGCGCGCTCAGAAAGGTGGAGTTGAAAAACCTGACGCCGTTGACGGTCTTGCTCGGTCCCAATGGCAGCGGGAAATCCACGGTCTTCGATGTCTTTAGTTTCCTCTCGGAGTGCTTTCAATATGGCTTGCGCCATGCCTGGGATCGGCGGGGGCGCGCGGCGCAATTGCGCAGCCGGGGCGCTGAAGGCCCTGTGGTCATCGAACTCAAGTATCGCGAACGTCCCGATATGCCACTAGTCACCTATCATTTGGCCATTGACGAAGACGCTAAAGGCCCCAGTGTAGTGGAGGAGTGGCTGCAATGGCGGCGAGGCTCTTATGGAAAACCTTTCCGCTTTTTGGAATATCACGAGGGACGGGGATATATCATCAACGACAAGATGCCAGACGAGGCAGATTGGCGAGTCAAAATTATTCCCCTACGCTCTCCAGATTTAATCGCGGTCAACACCTTGGGCCAATTTGCCGATCACCCCCGCGTCGCAGCCTTGCGGGAGTTCATCACCGACTGGTATATTTCGTACCTCACCCTGGATGACGCGCGAGGGCCGCCTGAGGCCGGTCCCCAGGCGCGTCTCTCTCAGAGCGGTGACAACCTCGCCAATGTGGTGCAACATCTTCAAGAACGTCAAGATAAGCAGCTGGAAAACGTCTTTCAAATCCTGCGCCGACGGATTCCTCATTTCGAATCTGCGCAGGCCGATTCCACACCAGATGGACGCTTGCTGCTGCAAATCAAGGACGCGCCTTTTGAACAGCCGGTTTTTGCACGCTTTGCCTCCGACGGCACCCTGAAGATGCTGGCGTATTTGACAGTGCTCCACAACCCTGATCCGCCGCAGTTTGTGGGCATCGAGGAGCCGGAGAACTTTCTCCATCCCCGCTTGCTGCCGGAACTGGCAGAGGAGTGCCGGACTGCCAGCGCCCGGACCCAATTGCTCGTGACGACTCACTCGCCTTTCTTTCTCAACGGCCTGCATCCAGAAGAGGTGTATGTCCTCTACCGTGATGAACAGGGGTATACGCAGGCGGTTCAGGCGCTGGATATTCAAGGCATTCCCGAGCAAATTCAGGCCGGGGCGGCTTTAGGACATTTATGGGCTGAGGGATATTTCGGCCTTGGCGATCCGCTCGTCAACGCGGGGGCGCCTGCGTCAGGGAGGGCGGCGCGATGAGCGTGGCGCACGTTGAGTTCCTGGTCGAAGAGCCTTCGATGGAAACCTTCTTGCGGGGCTTGCTGCCGCGGCTGCTGGGGGAAGTATCTTTTGGAATTCGCACCTTTCAATGCAAAACCGATCTGTTGGAGAAACTTCCGCAACGTTTGTGCGGGTATGCCGCATGGTATCCTGAAAATTATCGGATTGTGGTACTGGTAGATCGGGATGATGAGGATTGTCTTGAGCTAAAAGAGACCTTAGAACGGGATGCCTGGTCTGTTGGACTGCCGACACGTAGCCGGCCTCGCGGAGCGCACTTTACGGTGATCAACCGCATCGTCATCGAAGAGTTGGAGGCCTGGTATTTCGGCGATTGGGATGCCGTGCGTGCAGCCTATTCTGGAGTTCCGGCGGCCATACCGCAACGTGCAGCCTACCGAGACCCCGATGCTATCAACGGCGGAACTTGGGAGGCTTTCGAGCGGATTTTGCAAAAGCGGGGGTACTTCGAAACCGGTTTGCGCAAGATAGAAGCAGCCCGCGCTATCGCGCCCCATATGGATCCAACACGCAATAGTTCACACAGCTTTCAAGTATTTCGCGAGGCCCTGGCAGAGCTTGTCGGCCAGGGGACATAATGCAGGGAGTGTGTCTCGCCTGGAACCGGGACCTTCAGGCCGATGATTGAGCCGAGCGAAGAGAGTGACTGTCTCCCATGGGGATTGACATCCCGCGCCAGGTGAGGTATACTCTTATTATTGAAAAAACTTATCAATAAGGGGCAGGCCCTATGCAGGACTGGGAAGAGCTCTTGTCGCAGGCAGGCTATCGGGTGACAGAGCCGCGCCGTTGGGTGATGCGCCTGTTGCTGGAGAGCACGGCGCCGCTCTCGCCGCAGGCGCTGTTCGAGGCGGGCCGCGCGCGGCAAGCGAGGTTGGGACTCGTCACCGTCTACCGCACGCTGGCGCTCTTTGAGGAGCTGGGCCTGGTGCACCGCGTGCACCTGCAAGAGGACTGTCACGGTTATCTGCCGACATCGCCGGGGCACCGACATTTCCTGATCTGCCAGCATTGCGGGGACGCGGTGGAATTCCCCGGCAGCGAGGACCTCGAGGGTTTGATTGCGACCATCGAGGCGCAGACGGGCTATCGCGTCGCCGGGCACCTGTTGCAGCTGCTCGGCCTCTGTCCCGCGTGCCAGGGGATGTAGGCCCGTCTTGCCGGCAGAACACGGACGTTTTTTTGTGGATCATACTGAAAAAACTTTTCAATAAGGAGGGGGAAATGAACATGCGACAGGTATGTCGGGTAGGGGGGATGGTCGTGATGATGGGACTGCTGGCGACAGCGTTGTGGGGCTGCGCCCCAGCGCCGTCGGCGACGGACGAGGGCTTCCCGGAATTGCACGCGGCGCCGCTGGCGGAGGGCGAAAAACTGCGGGTGGTGGCGACGACCAGCCTGGTAGCGGATGTGGTCAAGCAGGTCGGCGGCGAGCGGCTGGAACTGTACACGCTGGTGCCGCTGGGTGCCGATCCGCACGCCTTTGTGCCCGCGCCGCAGGACGCGGCCGCCGTGGCGAACGCGCAGGTCATCTTCATCAATGGCGCGGGCCTGGAGACATTCATGGAGCCGCTGCTTGAAAGCGCGGGTACAGAAGTGCCCGTCGTGTCCGTTTCTTACGGCATCCCGCTGCTGGAGGGTCCCGCCCATGACGAAGACGTCGCCGAGGAGGCGGAGGACGCCCATCACCATGAGGAGGGGGATCCGCACATGTGGTTTTCGCCTCGCAACGTCAAGGTGTGGGTGCAGAATATCGAGCGGGCATTGAGCGCGCTGGATCCAGCGTCCGCCGATTTCTATGCCGCCAACGCTGCCGCCTACACGCGCGAACTCGAAGCGCTCGATCTCTGGATCCAAGAGCAGGTGGCGCAGATTCCTCCCGCCAACCGGAAGCTGGTGACCGATCACACGGTCTTCACCTATTTCGCTGCGGCGTATGGCTTCGAGCAGGTCGGCGCGATCTTCCCTGGCTACAGCACGGTGGCGGCGCCCTCCGCGCAGGAGCTGGCCCAACTGGAGGACGCCATCCGTCAATTTGCCGTGCCGGCAATCTTTGTGGGGCTGACCGTCAATCCCGCCGTTGCCGAGCAGGTGGCCCAGGATACCGGCGTGCGCGTGGTCATGATCTACCATGGCTCTTTGAGCGAGGCGGGCGGTCCGGCCGACAGCTATCTGAAGTTTATGCGGTATAATGTGAACGCGATCGTGGAGGCGTTGCGTTAAATGCCGCTTTTCTGGTTCGGAATCGTTGAGAGGGAGCAATGATGTGGAAATCCTGGTTGCTGCGGCCTGAAGTGCACGAGGCGGGCGCGCCGATTTTGGAGGTGAGCCATCTTTCCGTGCGCTATAACGGCCGTGCCGCTCTGGAGGACGTTTCCTTTCGGCTGGACGCCGGGGAACGTCTGGCCGTGGTAGGGCCGAACGGCGCCGGCAAGAGCACGCTTTTCAAGGTCATCGCGGGGGTACTGCCTCCCACCGCCGGCGAGGTGCAGATCGCGGGTCGCTGCCCCGGCGGGCACATCTGCATTGCCTATGTGCCGCAGCGCACGCAGGTGGATTGGAGTTTCCCGGTGACGGTGGCGGCGGCGGTGATGATGGGGCGTTACGGGCGCGTGGGGCTGCTGCGACGGCCGACGCGACAGGATTGGGACTACGTCCGCGCGTGCCTTGAGGTGGTTGGGATGGCTTCTCTCGCGGGGCGACAGATCGGCGAGCTTTCCGGCGGACAGCAGCAGCGGATGTTCATCGCACGGGCGCTGGCGCAGGAGGCCGAGCTGATGCTGATGGATGAGCCGTTGACGGGGTTAGACGTTCCGGCGCAGGAGGACATCTTCCGCGTGCTGGAGACGCTCCGCGCGCGGGGGGTCACGGTGATGGTGGCGACGCATGATCTGCAGCTGGCCGCGGAACGTTTCGACCGCGTCATGTTGCTGCGCCAGCGGCTGGTGGGCCTGGGCCTGCCGGACGAAGTCTTCACGCGAGAAAATCTGCAGCAGGCTTACGGCGGGCAGCTACACTTGATTCAGGCGGAGAATGGCTTGCTGGCGTTGGGTGATACCTGTTGCACGGGGGAATCGGCATGAGCGCGGTCTGGCTGTTGCTCACTGAGCCGCTGCAGTACGCCTTCATGCAGCGGGGGCTGGTGGCCGTGGTGCTCGTGGGCGTCGTCTGCGCCGTCGTGGGCAGCTTTGTGGTGCTGCGCGGGATGGCGTTCCTGGGGGACGCGCTGGCTCATGCCATTCTGCCCGGCGTGGCGATTGGCTATCTGGTGAACGGCGGCGAGCGCGGGGCGCTTTTCTGGTGGGGATTGGGCGCGGCAGTGGTGACGGCGTTGGGCATCGGCGCCATCGGCAAGCGCACGGAGGTCAAAGCGGACACGGCCATCGGCATCATCTTTGCGGGGATGTTTGCGCTCGGCATCGCGCTGATTTCGTCGGTGCGCAGCTACGCGGTGGATCTCTCGCATTTTCTCTTCGGCGATGTGCTGGGCGTTTCGGTGCACGATCTGTGGCTGACCGGCATGGTGGGGGGGAGCGTCTTGCTCGTGATTCTCGCGCTGTACAAGGAATTCACGGTCCTCTCGTTCGACCCGGTGCTGGCGGTGACGCTGCGGCTGCCCTCGACGCTGTTGCATTACCTGCTGCTGGTGCTCATCGCGCTGGCGATTGTGGTCTCGTTGCAGACGGTGGGGGTCGCGCTCATGGTGGCGATGCTGGTGACGCCTGCAGCGACGGCGTTTTTGTTGACCCGGCGGCTTTCGCGCATGATCGCGCTCGCGGCATTGATAGGGGCGCTGTCGGGCGTCATCGGCCTGTATTTTTCGTATTACGTCAGTGTGGCCTCCGGTGCGGCGATTGTGCTGGTCTGCACGCTGTTCTTCGTGCTGGCGTTGCTGTTCGCGCCGCAGCGGGGTCTGGTGTGGCGGAAAAAGGCCGTGCGTGCGGCCTGAGGTCGCGCCTGGGGAGGTGTCCCATGCCTATCTACGAGTATTACTGTCCGACATGTGACGCGCGTTTTCAGCACCTGGCGCGTTCCTTCGACGCCGCGCCGCCGCCCTGTCCGGCATGTGGCAATCCGCACGTGGAGAAGGTGATCTCGCGGGTGCACGTCGGACGCAGCGAAGCGGCCCGGCGGGAGAGTTTCGACGCGCAGGCGCGGGCGCTCCGTGATGGTGATGCGGACGCGCAGACGGCGGCGCGGTTCTTGCAGGAGGGTGGGGCGCTGCTGGATGAAGTCGCGCCGCCGACCCTGGATCGGGAGATTTTCCGCGAGATTATGACGCGGCGGGCGGAAGGGGCGCAGGAAAACGATTTCGCGGACGTGACGGCGGCGATCCCGTTGCCGCCCCCGCCTGAGGGGCTGGCGAGCCATGCCCATGGACACGAGCACGACCATGAGCATGAGCACGACCATGAGCATGAACATCCGGAGAGGCCGAGTCAGCCGCATCACCGCGCGCGCGATTTGGGATGGGGCTAGGCCCTTCAGCCTGGTGTTTTATCGGCATTTCCAGCGAGCGCGGAATCTCTCCGCGCTCGCTGGCATTTCAGGCGTGGCGCTCAGCGCTGGCGTTTTCCCTGGCGCGCGTCTTTCTCTTTCTTGTGCGCTCTGAACACGAGACGAATCGGCGTCCCGGGGAAAGCGTAGATCGCCCGAATGCGGTTTTCCAGATAGCGCTGATAGGAGAAGTGCACGAGCGCCGGATCGTTGACCGAGAGGGCGAACGTCGGCGGGGCGACGCCGACCTGGCTGGCGTAGTAGATCTTGAGTTTGCGGCCCTGGACGCTGGCCGGCGCGTGTTCGACGAGGGCGCGCTGGAGCGTGTCATTGAGCTCGCCGGTGGGGATGCGCTCGTAGCGGGCCGCGGCGACTTGGAGGGCGGTCGGCAGCACGCGCTCCACCCGCAAGCCGGTGAGCGCCGAGATGAACAGCACCGGAATGTAGGGCATGAATTTCAGGTCCTCGCGCACTTGCGCTTCGAACTCGGCCGTCTCGCGCCGGGCGGCGGGGGGCACGGCATCCCATTTGTTCACGAGCACGACCGCGCTCACGCCCTGCTCGGCGATGAGGCCGGCGATGTGCAGGTCTTGCGCCGTGATGCCCTCGACGGCGTCAATGAGCAACAGGGCGACGTCGGCCCGTTCGGTGGCTTTGGCAGCCCGCAGGACGCTGTATTTTTCCACCCCCGCTTCGATTTTCCCCCGTCGGCGGATGCCTGCCGTGTCAACCAGGATCACCCGCTGTCCTTCCCAAAGTATTTCCGTGTCCAGCATGTCGCGGGTGGTGCCGGCGACGGGGCTGACGATGGCGCGTTCCTCGCCGACCAGCCGGTTGAGCAGTGAGGACTTGCCGACGTTGGGACGTCCCAGGATCGCGATCCGCACCGCGTCCTCTGCGGGCGCCGGTTCGAGCTCTTCGGGCGGCAGCAGCTTCACGATGAGGTCGAGCAGATCGGCGACGCCGCGTCCGTGCAGCGCGGAGATGGTGTGGACTTCGTCGAAGCCCAACTCGTAGAACTCGTAGGCCTGTTGCTCGCGGCGGTCGCTATCGGTCTTGTTGGCGACGAGCAACACGGGTTTGTCGGTGCGACGGAGCAGCTCGGCGACTTCCTGATCGGCGGCGGTCAGACCCGTGGAGGCGTCGGTGAGGAACAGCACGACATCCGCTTCGGCGATGGCCTGTTCGGCCTGGGCGCGGATGAGGGGAATGAAGGCGGCGGAGTCTTCCAGCAAGGGGGTTTCGGGCCCCGGCCGTCGCCCTGCTTCTACGGTGCTGGGCAGCACTTCGATGCCGCCCGTGTCCACCAGCATGAAGGTGCGACCGTTCCATTCCGCTTCGGCGATGATGCGATCGCGCGTCGTGCCGGGAATGTCACTCACCACCGCTCGCCGCTGGCCGATCAGACGGTTGAAGAAGGTGGACTTGCCCACGTTGGGGCGTCCGACAATGGCAACATAGGGTTTCGACATGTTTTCCTCTGACTGGCGCGCCTGACACGCGCTCTGACGTGATGGTTTGATTATACCACGGAGAGCGCGGTGCTGAATGGGAGTGGAACTGGCGGCCCAAGAGGGAGCGTCAGAGGCATTTGGGCAGCAGGATGGAAAAGCAGCTGCCCTGGTCAATGACGCTTTCGACCCAGATCCGCCCGCGATGGTGCTCGATGATGGATTTCACGATAGTCAATCCCAGGCCGACGCCGCGAATGCTTTCGGTTTCGGGGGTGATGACGCGGTAGAAGCGCTCGAAAATGTGTGCCTGATCGGCAAGGGGAATCCCGAAGCCGGTGTCTCTGATGCGGATCAGGATGTGTTCCCCCTGATCTTGCACCTCAAGCGCGACCTCTCCGCCGGGGCGATTGTACCGGATGGCGTTGTCCACGATTTTGCCGAGGGCCTGCTGCAAGCGGTAGGCATTGCCTCGCACGCACAGCGAGGTGGGAGGGAGAGTCAGCTGCAGCGTGAGGTCGGCCTTCTGCGCCTGGGGCCGGTACTGTTCCTCGATGTCTTGGAGCAGCTGTCCCAGCTGCAGGTCCGTCATAGGCATGTCGTATTCGGCTTCGATGCGTCCCAGATCGAGCAGGTCGGTGATCAGGTCGGTAATATCGGCGAGACTGTTGAGCGCTTTGTGCACGAAAGCGCGCTGCATTTCGTTGAGGGGGCCGGCGCGGTCGAGGAGCATTACATAACCCTGGATGGTGGTGAGTGGCGTGCGCAGGTCATGTGAAACGGTTTGGACAAATTCCGTCTTGATCCGGTCGAGCTCCTTCATCTGGGTGATGTCCTGCATCACGATCACACGCCCCAGATGGGAGACGGAGGTGATTTGCGCGTTCATCACCCTGCCGCCGGGCAGGATGATTTCGCCCTTGGGGGAATCGAGGCCTTCGAGGGCTTGATGGAACAACTCCCGTAATTGGGCATGGTGAAGCACGTCGAGGAAGGGCTTGCCGGCAGCGTCATCGGGGATGGCAAACGCTTCGGCGGCGGTGCGGCTCCACAACAGCAGGCCCTCGCGCTCATCGGTGATGAGGACGGCCTCTGTGGCGCGTTGCATGATGCTGCGCAGGCGGTGTTGCTCGCGTTCGACCTCGCTGAAGAGCCGGGCATTTTCCACGGCAATGGCGGTGTAGTCGGCAATGGCCGATAGCGTGAAGAGCTGTGACTCCGTGAACTCGCCCTGACGCTGTCGGTTGATCACACCCAGCACGCCGACCGTGCCGCCGCCCGGCTGAAGCACCGGCAGATAGAGGAGCGACTGGACCAGATTCCCCGTAGACAGGCGTGTTTCCCGCTTCAGCATCACCGGCCGGCCGGATTGGAGCACGCGCTCGGCGATGGGGTCCTGGGTCAGTGTGTGTTGAGGCGCGATTTCCGGGCCGTTGAACCGATGGGTGGCGCGCAGGTAGAGGTCCCCCTCTTCTTGCAGGATGATGAGGCCCTCCTCGGCGCGCGTGAGGTTGACGGCGGTACTCACGACGCGCGGCAGCACTTCGTCGAGGCGGAGGGAAGCCGCGATGGTTCGGCCGATGGTGTAGATGACGTTGAGTTCTTGCAGGCGTTGATCGAGGCGCTGTTGAGCGGTGGCGAGTTGCTGCTCCAGGTCGGCTTTGTGCAGGTAGAGCGGCGCGTTGCTGAGAGCCGTACTGAGCGTCGTCCGATTTTCGTCGCTGAGATAGGGGGCGGTGAGAACGCCCAGAATGTGCAGATTCGCCAGCAGGGGATTGAGCGCCTTGAGTGGCAGGGCGTCAGGCGCCAGCAGCACGACCGACAGGGATTGTAACGGCGCCAGGTCCAGCAACTGCAAGGGCCCGCCGTCCAACAGGGTCACATCGAGGAACACCAGCAATGCCGGCGGCGGGGCTGCAGTTGCACCCAGCGCTTTAAGCGTTGGGAGGACTTCGACCTCGTAGGCCGACGGCAGCAGGGCCCGGAGGGTCTGTTCCACATCCGGGTCATGGGTGATGATCAAGACCCGCTGCGAATGCATTCTGGCATTCCCCTGAAAGTCTCCCCGACTTTAACGCCGCTGCGCCCCGTAGCGCGAACTATGGCTTGCATGAAGCGCCGGTAGCGCAGCCTTTAGTTCGTCCCTTGGTTTCAATCGCAATCTTCTTGGACAACCTGCTCCGAGAAATCAGACTGAGATTACAAACAATTATAGCCCATTTCCAACCAAACGCAACTCGAGCCCCGCAACTTCTTGTATTGACTGCCGTAGTGTATAATAGATGACGACTGCAGTGCGGGGTCGGACATCAAGATCATCAATCTTTCAAAGGGAGGTACGTATGAAACTGCTCATCCGTTGGGCGATCAGCGCTTTTTCGATTTATGTCGCCGATTGGCTGGTGTCGGGCATTCGCGTGGAGAACGACGGTTGGTGGCTTTACGCCGTCATGGCGGTGATTCTGGGACTGGTCAATGCTTTCATCCGACCGATCCTGAAGTTGCTTACCTGCCCGTTGATCATCCTCACGTTGGGACTTTTCACGCTGGTGATCAATGGCCTTTCGCTGTGGGCGGCGGCGGGGCTGGCCAATGTTTTCGGCGTTGGCTTTTTTGTGGACGGGTTCTGGTCGGCATTTTTCGGCGCTCTCATCATCAGCATTGTCAGCGTCTTGTTGAACACCTTCGTCAAGGACCAAGACAAGGAGAAGTGACCGCGCGAATTTGTCCGCCGGATTGAGTGTGTCCCTGCAGGCGGCTCCTGGCATTCACGCCGGGAGCCGCCTTGTTGTTGGCGTTCCGCTTTGATGGGGATATACTTGAATCGCATCGCATCAGCTTCAGGAGGTGCCTGACCATGATTCCTGCGATCCCTGTGACTGAAATGGTTGATTTTCTGGTGCAGTTGCTCAAGACCCCCAGCCCTACCGGCGACACGGAGGCGGCGCTGGCTTATGTGCAGGCGAGCTTCGCCGCGCTGCCGGTCACCTTCATGCGCCCGCGCAAGGGTGGCCTGGTCTGCACCTGGGACGGCGACCCGGCGCTTCCCCGCGCGTTGACGGCTCACGTGGACACTCTCGGCGCGATGGTGCAACGCCTCAAGAGCGATGGGCGACTGTTGCTCACCCCCATCGGCAACTTCGACTGGCATTCCATCGAAACGGAGGGCTGTACCGTCTTCACCGGGGATGGACGGGCCTACCGGGGGAGCATTTTGCCCCTCAAAGCCTCAGTGCATATTTATGGACCGGAGGCGCGGCAGTTGGAGCGGGTGGCGGAGAACTATGAGGTGCGTCTGGATGCCCGGGTGGACTCTGAAGAGGAGACCTGGGAGCTGGGCATTCGACCGGGGGATTTCGTCGCCTTCGACCCGCGCGTGGAGGTGAACGACGGCTTCATCCGCTCGCGGCACCTGGACGACAAAGCCGGCGTGGCCTGCATCTACGGCGCGCTGCTGGCGTTGCAGCGGGCGGGGCTCGCGCCGCGGCACCGCCTGGAGGTGCTGATCTCCGGCTATGAGGAAGTGGGGCACGGCGCGGCGACCGGCCTGGCGGCGGATACGGCGGAGCTCGTCGCTGTGGACATGGCGGCGGCGGGCGACCTGCAGAACTCGGACGAGTTCAGTGTGGGCATCTGCGCTAAGGATTCTGGAGGCCCCTATCACCTGGGCCTGCGCCGTCACCTGGAGACGCTGGCAACCGCGCACGCGATCCCCTTCCACACCGACATTTATCCTTTCTATGGCTCGGATGGTGAGGTGGCGTGGCGGGCGGGTGCCGATCTCAAGGTGGCGCTCATCGGGCCGGGCGTGGACGCTTCTCATTCCTACGAACGCACGCACGCTGATTCGCTGGAAGCGACGGCGCGCCTCATTGCGGCCTATCTGCTTTCGGAGTGAGGGATTTGAGCGACGCAGGGGACTTTGTGGCGCTGGAGTGGCAGTTGCCCTATCTCACCGCCGGGCTGCCGGGCATCGGCGGACGGTTGCGCGTCACGCCGGAGGATTTCCGCGTCGAGGAGGTGCCGGCGTATGCTCCCTGTGGGGAGGGCGAGCACACCTTCTTTGCCGTGGAGAAGTGGGATCTTTCGACGCCCCTGCTCGTGCAGGAAATCGCGGCGGCGCTGGAGATTTCCCCGCACGAGGTGAGCTACGCTGGCCTCAAGGACGCGCGCGCGGTCACGCAGCAGGTGTTCTCCGTTCAGTGGGTGGATCCCGAAGTGCTGCTGTCGCTGCGCCTGGAAAACGCGCGGGTGCTCTGGGCCGCGCGCCACACGAACAAGCTGCGGGTCGGGCATCTGCGCGGCAACCGCTTCAGCATCCGCATCCGTGATGTGTCCTCGCAGGCCGAAGCGCGCGCGGCGGCGATCCTGGAGCTGCTGGCACGCCGGGGCGTCCCCAATGGCTATGGCGTCCAGCGTTTTGGCAACGATGGGCGCAACGCCGAAATCGGCTGGTTGCTGTTGCGCAACGACCGCGCGGCCCTGCGAGCGCGTGGCATTCAGCAGCTGCCCTATCGCCAACATCGCTTTTTCTTGAGCGCGCTGCAATCCGCGCTCTTCAACCGGTATCTGGCGGAGCGCCTGCGGCGCGGGCTGTTGGATGAGGTGCTGCCGGGCGACGTCGCCAAAAAGCACGCGACGGGCGGGATGTTCACCGTCGAAGCGGTGGCAGTGGAGCGTCCCCGCGTGCAGGCGGGGGAGATCAGCGCGACGGGGCCGATCTACGGCTACAAGCTGTGGCCCGCGCAGGGCGAAGCGGCGGCCCTGGAAGCGGCGATCCTCGCGGCGGCCGGCCTGCAGCTGGAGGACTTCCGTCCCGCCAAACTCAAAGGGTCGCGGCGTCCCGTGCGCTATCTGCCCGAGGAGCTCACCTGGCGGTGTGACGGGGATGTGTTCACGGTGGAGTTCTTCGCCCCCAAGGGAGCTTTTGCCACCATGCTGCTGCGTGAGCTGCTGAAAGCGGAGGCGGAGCCGGACGAGACGGCGGAGGCGGAAGAAGAGGCCGAGTGAGTGCGGCGTTTGCCTCGTACCTGTGATGGCCCATTTCACGCTGGACAGTTATCCCGTCCGGCGCTTGTTATGCGATCCTGGCGTGTCTGGCGATTGGCCCGAGAATTCTAATGCATTGTTAACATTTCTACTTTATAATAGAAACAGTGTTGTGGGGAAGAACAGGTGAGGGAGATGGCATATGGATGACAAACAGAAGAAAAAAGTGCGTTTTTCTGTGAGCTATTTCGGGTTCATGTTGTTGCTTGCCTGGCTGTTCCAGATGTTGATTTTTGAGCCGATGGTGCTGCGAATACGCGAGGTGCCCTACAGTGAGTTCCTCCGGCAGTTGGAAGCGGGCGAAGTCGCACAAGTCACGCTGGGCGAATCGCGGTTGATTTACACCTGCTGTAGCGATGGTGAACGTCAACCTCCTCCGGTGTACAACGTGGTGCGGGTGGAGGACCCCACCCTGATTGACCGCCTGGTCGCGGCGGGCGTGGAATTTTCCGCCGAGGAGCCTGCGAGCGGCATGGGCACACAGCTGCTGGGATGGCTGATTCCGCTGTTGCCGCTGGCGATAATCTGGTATGCCTTGTTCCACCGTATGCAGCAAGGGGGCATGAACGTGATGTCCATTGGCAAGAGCAAGGCGCGCGAGATCGCCGGCGAGATGACGGGCGTCAAGTTCAAGGACGTCGGCGGGCTGGAAGAGGTGGAGGTGGAACTGCGGGAGATCATCGAGTTTCTCAAGGATCCCGAACGCTTCACCCGCATCGGCGCCAAGCTGCCCAAGGGCGTGCTGCTCGTCGGGCCGCCGGGGACCGGCAAGACGCTGCTGGCGCGCGCGACTGCCGGCGAGGCGGGGGTGCCCTTCTTTTCCATCAGCGGTTCAGACTTCGTCGAGATGTTTGTGGGCGTGGGTGCGGCGCGTGTGCGCGATCTCTTCGAGCAGGCCAAGGCCAAGGCGCCCTGCATCGTCTTCATTGATGAGATTGACGCCATCGGTCAATCGCGCGCTTCGGCGATTTCTGTCGGGACCAACGACGAGCGGGAACAGACGCTCAATCAGCTGCTGGCGGAGATGGACGGTTTCGAGGCCAACAACGGTGTGGTGATCATGGCGGCGACCAATCGGCCCGAAGTGCTCGATAAAGCGCTGCTGCGCCCGGGGCGCTTCGACCGGCAAATCCAGGTCGTGCTGCCGACGGAGGCGGGGCGGCTCCAGATCCTCAAAATTCACACGGCCAAAGTCCCGCTGGCGCCGGACGTCAGTCTTGACCGGCTCGCACAGGTCACGGCGGGCTTCTCCGGCGCGGACCTGGCGAATATCGTCAACGAAGCGGCATTGCTGGCGGTGCGTCAGGGCCGTGAGCAGGTGACGATGGAGGACTTTGATCTGGCCATTGAACGGGTCGTGGCGGGGTTGCAGCGGCGGATGGCGTTGAAGCCGGAGCTCAAGCGCCGGGTGGCCTATCACGAGGGCGGACATGCGCTGGTGGCGCAGCTGTTGCCTTCGACGGATCCGGTTCACAAGGTGAGCATCATCCCCACCGCAAAAGGGGCGCTCGGCTACACCATGCAGATGCCGGAGGAGGACACCTATTTGCTCAGCAAACGGGAGTTGCAGGAGCAGCTGGCCGTGATGTTGGGAGGGCGCGCGGCGGAGTGGCTGGTTTTCGGCGAGCGTTCCACCGGGGCCGCCAACGACCTGGAGCGGGCATCGGACATCGCGCGGCGCATGGTGACCGAATTCGGCATGAGTGAGACCCTTGGGCCCGTGCGCTATACGACCGATGCCGGCATGGGCTATCTGGGGTACGCGGCCATGATGCGTCAGGACGTCAGCCCGGAGACGGCGCGACTCATTGACACGGAGACCCGGCGGATTGTCGAAGAGGCGGAAGCGCTGGCCGAGCAGACGTTGCGTGAGCGCGAAGAGGTGCTACATCGCATCGCCGAGGTGTTGATAACCAAAGAGAGCATCACCGGCGACCAAATTCGCCAGATCGTCGAGCAGGGAGCGACCGCGTAGCCGGGAGAGGAAATGGACCGGCGACCGATCGGGAGGGATCGGTCGCCGGTGTTTTGTGCCCCCGCGCTCTGTTGGGGGGCTGGATCCTCAGTTCTCGCCCCCTGTCGCTTCTTCCTCGGCCATTTCCACGTACTCCGAGCGCAGGAGTGCCTCGTTGCTGATCCCCAGGAGCTGCAGCAGTTCTCCGATCAACGCTGCCTTGTGTTCGGCGTCCTGGCGCGACCAGGTGCGGCTCTTGATTTCGATGAAGGAGCCGCTGTTGGCCGGTTTGGTGAGGCGATCGAGGTTGACGGAGAAATCCGTGCCGGCGTAGCGGATGTGGAAGCGGCGCCGCTCCTTGTGAACCTCGATTTCTTGCTGCGGCTGGAAGTATTCTCGATAGAAACGGCGGCTGCGCGTCGCCGGCGCATCGAAGCGCGAGCGGGAGAGCAGCACCGAATTCTCGAATTCACGCTCCTTGGCCTTGGTCGTGAGGGTGAGCCGGTAGATCACGTCAATGAAGTTGCCGGTTTTCAGGTCCACGACCTCATCCTCGCGGTAGCGCAAGACGCTGCCCCAGCGATCATCGAAAATCATGTAGGTGTCGTATTGCTTGCGCGTCGAGCCGCGAGTGAAGGTCACGGCCTCACAGGCGAGCAGTTTGGCCTCCATGGCCTGGAGATCCCCGGTGCGAACTTTCACCTGCACCTCAAAGGTCTTGCCCTGCGCCACTTCGCCGATGGCCACGAGCTTGCTCAACACGCTTTCCTCGCGCCGACCGAGGAAGCTATCAATTTTGCCGGCGAGCGCATTGGCCTCGGCGCGGATGGCGTCGAAATCTATGGTGAGCAGCTGGCGGTCGCGCATCAGCCAACGGCCATTGACCATGACATGGCGCACGTCCTCGGCATGGGTGGCGTAGACCAGGCGGGAATAGACGTTCTCAGGCTCACGGCGGAAGAGGGGCGTTTGGTGGATGTCCTCCATCGAAACGACGATGAGGTCGGCGCGTTTGCCGGCTTCCAGGGAGCCGGTGAGGTCATCTATGTGCAGCGCTCGCGCGCCCATGCGGGTCGCCATTTCCAGCGTTTGCCGCGCCGGCAAGGTGACCGGGTTCATCGTGGCGACCTTCGCCAGGAAGCTCGCCAGGCGCATCTCCTCGAACATGTCCAGGTCGTTGTTGCTCGCGGCGCCATCGGTGCCGATGCCGACGTTAAGGCCCAGGTCCAACATGCGCGCGACGGGGGCGATGCCACTGGCGAGCTTGAGATTGCTGGAGGGGTTGTGCGCGATGCCGACGTTGTGGTGCAGCAGGGTGAGCAATTCCCCTTCATCGAGGTGCACGCAGTGCGCGGCGGTGGCCTTGGTCTCGAAGACGCCGATCTTTTTGAGCCACGGGACGGGCGGCATGGCGTATTCCTTGCGATGCTCTTCCACTTCACCGGCAGTCTCGGCGATGTGAATGTGCAGCGGGACGTCGAATTCGAGTACCAGGGCGATGGCCGCTTCCAGCAGCTCCGGCGTGACGGTGTAGGGGGCGTGCGGCGCGAGGGCGGGAACGATCAGCGGATGGCCCTTCCAGTGGATGACATAATCCCGCGCGCGGTGTAACGCTTCATCGTAGCTGCCCGCATCGGGCGTGGGGAATTTGAGGAGGCTCTGGGCGCAGACGGCGCGCAATCCCGCCTGCGCCGCGGCGTCGGCGACTGCTTCCTCGAAGTAGTACATGTCCATGAACGTCGTGGTGCCCGAGCGGATCATTTCCGCGGCGGCGAGCTGCGTTCCCAACCAGGAGAAATGCGGATCCACGAAATCCCGTTCCACCGGCATCATGTATCCCATGAGCCACACGTCCAGCCGGAGGTCGTCCGCCAGCCCGCGCAGCAAGGTCATAGGGGCGTGTCCGTGCGCATTGACGAGGCCGGGCATGATCACCGCGTTGCCGAGGGCCTCGACTGCCGGCGCCGCGTATTGGGCCAGGACGTCTTCCGGCGCGCCCACCGCCACAATGCTATCCCCTCTCACTGCGACAGCGCCCGGCGTATAGACGTGATATTGGGCGTCCATGGTCACCACGATGTCAGCGGTGAGAATTTGATCCACTTTGGTTTGTAGTGTTTCCATGCTGAAAGCTCCTTAACATGCGTAATCTTGCAGCGCCGCGTGGATGGCTAACCAAATTCCTGGAGGTATTCCTGGAGGTTGTGGCGCACGGCGTAGGCAGCTGCTTCGGCGCGATTGGTGAGATTGAGTTTGGAGAGGATGCTGCTGACGTAGTTGCGCACCGTTCCCTCTCCCAAGAAGAGCGTGCGGGCGATTTCTTTGTTCGTCCGTCCTTCGGCGACGAGGCCGAGCACCCGCAGCTCTTGCTCGGTGAGGTCGGTGAAGGCCGCGGCTTGTTCCTGTCGCGCCGCTTGCCGCACCCGCTCCAGCACCCGCTGCGTGACGGCGGGATCCAACATCGCCTCGCCCTGCCCGATGCGTTGGATGGCGCGCACGAGATCGTCGCCGCCGACTTGCTTGAGCACGTAGCCGGAAGCGCCGGCGCTGATGGCTTCGAAAAGCAGCTCGTCTTCGGCATAGGAGGTGAGCATGATGACGTGCGTGTTGGGAAAGGCACTCCTGATGAGACGACACCCTTCGACGCCATTCTGCCCTGGCAGGCGAATGTCCATGAGCACGACATCGGGGCGATGCTGACGGGTTTTCTCCAGGGCTTCTTCCACGGAGCCGGCTTCGTCCACCACCACAAACTCCGGGTTGCGGCTGAGCAAGGTGCGCAATCCCAGGCGCACTACTTCATGGTCGTCTACAATCAATATGCGTAACATCGGCTCTCCTTGGAAAATGGCCCCGAATGAACACGAATTTCACGAATAAGAGTTGAAGATTGAGAATCAATTCTTGCCCCTATCCCCTGGCCCCTTTCCCCAGCGCAAGGCGCTGGGGAAAGGGAAACTTTTTTTGTGGGGTTTTGCAGGCGGGCGTAGCCCGCCTGCAAAACCCCACTATTTTTTCTCCCCCTCCCAACGGCGCAGGGCCGTTGGGGAGGGGCAAAAGCTACAGCTCACAAAGGTTCATCCATTGCCATCGAGCTATCTGACCCCAGGCTGAACTATGACCGCACATTTTCATGCTTGAATGGTGTGCGCCAGCACATGGCGTCTCCACGAGCACAGATGTCTGACAATATTACCTCAGATTGGGCTGCGTTCAAGCGCACACTTTTCAGGGCAAGACGCAGCTCAATAGGGAATGCTCAAGTGCAGCGTGACCCCCGCGCCGGGCGCGCTTTCGATCTGGAATATGCCGTCCAGCAGGCGGGTGCGCTCGCGGATGTTGCGCAAGCCGTGCCCTTTTCCCAGGGTGAACGCTTCCATGCCGACCCCGTCGTCATGGATCAGCACCTCCAGGGAGTCGGGACCGTAGGTCAGGTAGATGGTGACGGCGTGCGCGTGCGCGTGGCGGGCGGTGTTCGCCAGGGCTTCGCGCACGATTTGAAAGAGATGGCGGCGGCGTTCCAACGTCAGGGGACGTCGCGGCGGTTCTCCTTCAACGTGCAGCTGCGTTTCCAACAGGGTGTTGATGTGGAAGTCGCGCAGCAGGCGGCGGATTCCCGGCTCCAGGTCGTCATCGGGCGTGTCGCTGCGCAGATCGAAGATGTAGCGGCGAATGTCCTGGATCGTCTGGTTGAGGCTTTCCATGATCCGCCGGAGTTGTGCATCGGCCTTGTGTGGTTCGGTGTAGAGCAGCGGTTGGGTGCTTTCCAGCATCAGCCCGGCGGCGTAGATAGATTGAATGATTCCGTCATGCAGCTCGCGGCTGATGCGCTCGCGGTCCGCCGTGAGGGTCTGCAAGTGCTCCACGTTTTCGACCCATTGTTCGATCTGCGTTTGGATGTGCGTGAAGGTGAGCAACAGGCCTGACATCCAGAGCGCGCCGACGCCGGCCCAGAGCAGGGGGGCTGCCATGGAAAAGCGGGTCACGTTGAGCCAGTTCGCCGGAAAGAAGGGCGCCGCCGGAACTAACACCAGGTTCAACAGCCCGAAGGCTGCCGACATGGCCTCGGTCATGCGCAGGTAGGGGCGGATGTGCTCTCGCCATTCCGGCTCCAGCGTCTGATAGCTTTGCCGGCGAATGCCCAGGCCCGTGAGCATCCCGCCGGGAAAGGCCAGCAGGTAGCGGGCCAACACTTCGCCGATGAGGGCCGTGCGCGCGAGATCGGGAAAGGTCAATGTCACCGCCAGGCCATAGGGCAGCACCCAGGCCAGGGTCGCGCCGAGGAGCAGTTCCCGCAAGCGGCGCTGTGGCAGATCGTGGGGCAGCAGGGTCTGGATGCCGAAGGCGAGGAGGAAGGCGTAGCCCAATGCCAGGAGCGCGGTCCGAAGGGCGGGCGGGAGCAGGGTGGTGCGGTCGAAAAGCGGTGCGAGGAGATCGTTCCAGGCGACGCCAGCTTCACACAGCGCGAATATCCCTAGCCAGCTGATTTGCCGGGTCAAGGTGATGCGCCAACTCCTGTACCGCAGAAATCCTACGGTCAGGCTGAGGATGAAGAACACGTTGGCATGGAGAAACAGGCCTGCAGCCGTCCAGATGCTCATGCTCAAAGTATACCATAGGGGGGAAGCGCTGCAATCGGCGGCTGCTTTCCCGCCGCGCTAAATTTCCTCCGTGAGCCATGTTTCCGGACGAATCTTTGTAATCCGTAACTGTCCAGCCACCGACTAAAAACACAATATTTCATGGCTACTGCTGAAGATTGAAAATCAATTTTTGTCCCCTATCCCCTGCCCCTTTCCTCCGCGCAGCGTGGGGGAAAGGGGTACTTTCGGGGACGCCGCTGCGGGCTGGCGCCTTGTCACTCAGGACGAATTGGATACAATGCAATTGACCTATCGCCCTTTGAGCCGTGTGCCGCGTCAGCGGAGAAACGAAGCCGGGAGGGGCAAGGTTTCAGGAGGCGGTTCTATGAAGCGTATCGCGGTGTTGACCAGCGGCGGCGATGGCCCTGGCCTTAATCCCTGTATCCGTGCGGTGGTACGACGTGGCTTGCGGGCTGGCGTGGAGGTCTTCGGCGTGCGCTGGGGCTACGCGGGCCTGATTGACAATGACATGACTTCGCTCGACAGCCGGGATGTCAGCGGCATCCTGGGCAAGGGCGGGACGTTTTTGGGGACGGCGCGTTGTCCCGAATTCCTTGACATCAACGTGCGGCGAACGGCGATCCGCCATCTGAATCAGCGTGGCATCGAGGGGCTGATCGTGATCGGCGGGAATGGCTCGCTGGCGGGGGCGCAGGCTCTGCACGAGATGGGCTTCCCTACCCTGGGGGTGCCGGGTTCCATTGACAACGACATTGACGGGACGGACATGGCGGTGGGTGTAGACACCACGTTGAACACCATTTTGGACGCGATTGACCGCATCAAGGACACGGCTTCCTCGCATCAGCGCGCGTTCCTGGTGGAAGTGATGGGGCGGAATTGCGGCTATCTCGCGCTCCAGAGCGGCCTGGCGGGGGGCGCGGAGCTGATCCTCGTGCCGGAACGCGAGGGGCCTGCCCTGGAGGACATCGCTAAGACGGTGCTCAATGCCTACCTGCGGGGGAAATCGCACTGCATCATCGTCATTGCCGAGGGTTGGAAGCCTGGCACCAAGGCGGTACAGGAGTATCTCTTGGACCGCCGGGAGGAGCTGGGCTTCGATGTGCGGGTGACAGTGCTGGGCCATGTGCAGCGTGGCGGGCGCCCCTCCGTCTTCGACCGCACGCTGGGCACTCGCATGGGCGCCAAAGCCGTCGAGGCGTTGCTGGAGGGCGCGAGCGGCCAGATGGTGGCGTTACGCGGCGGTGAGCTGGAGCTCTTTCCTCTAACTGAGGCAGTGAAGCAGCTCAAACCGCTGGATTCCGTCCTGCTCGAACTCGCCGACCTCATGGACTAGACGCATAACCTGCCGGGCGCTGATCGCTGATAAGATCCGGGGCGCGCTGGCGGATTGATGGGCAGCGCCGCACGCCGGGGCATTTCGCGGCGGTTTCAGCACTCCCGTCCTGGCAGGCGCTCGGCCAGGGTGCGCAGCGCGTCGCCGGCCGGGCCCTCCCCCCCAGAGCGGGCGAGTGCCTGCAACGCCCGCGCTTGATATTCGCGAGCGCGAGCTTCGGTGTAGGCGCGGCTTCCGGCGGCTTCGAGTGCGTCGCAGAGCGCGGCGATCGTCACGTCGTCTGCCGCTGCCTGCGTCAACGCCTCGAGGCGCGCGCGCAGTTGTGGATTTTGCGCCATCCCATGGAGGATCGGCAGCGTCTTTTTCCCCTGGCGCAGGTCAGAGCCGACCGGTTTGCCGGTGTGTGCCGGATCACCCCACAGGCCCAAAAGGTCATCCTGCATCTGAAAGCTCAGCCCCAGTTGAAAGCCGAATTCGTAGCAGCCCTGGACGTGGGAGGCTGGCGCGTCCGCAAGCAAGGCGCCCAATTCGCACGCGAGTCCCAGCAGCGCCGCCGTTTTCCCGCCCACCATGCGCAGATAAGTGGCCTCTTCGACCGCGCCCTCTTTTTCGAAGGCCATGTCCAGGCATTGTCCCTCCGTCAGCTGCAGCGCGGCGCGATGGAAGCGGGTCGCCGCGGCGAGCACGGTTTCGGGAGGGATCATGGTCTCCTGCAGATTGAGGAGGGCGCGGTAGGCGAGCGCAAAGAGCGCGTCGCCGGCGTTGATCGCCTGCGCCTCCCCCCAGATGGCCCAGAGGGTGGGGCGACCGCGTCGTGTAGCATCGCGGTCCTCGATGTCGTCGTGGATCAGCGAGAAGTTGTGCAACAATTCGACGGCGGCCGCGGCGGGCAGCGCCTGTTTCCAGTCGCCGCCTTGCGCCTCGCAGCTCAACAGCAGGAACACCGGGCGGAGACGCTTCCCGGCGTCCGCTTCATGGGGCCGAAAATTCGTGTCCACCCATCCCAGATGGTAGTGCAACATGCCGTAGAGCAGCGCCGCCTCGTCGTCAGGAGCGCTCACGACGCGCCGCAGTTCCTGTTCCAAAGCGGGCAGGTAACGTGCAAAAGGATCCATGTCAACTCACCTCCGCAAGAAAAATGAGGCTGGGGCCTCCGTGGAATTTGCAGAAAATACCTCTGCCTGCAGTGTGTCAGCCGGATGGGGTGTTTTTCCCGTCAGGCCGGGTCTTTGACCAGCGGCGTATGGTGCAGGTCGGCGATGCTGCCGGCGCCGGCGGCGAACATGGCAATGCGCAGCTGGGCTTCGAGGATGCCCAGGCGTTCCAGGACTGCCTCGGTCGAGACGACCGCCGCCGGGAGCAACCCTCCCGCCATCGAGGCGAGGTCCGCGCCGAGCGCCAGGCTCTTGGCGACGTCCACGCCGGTTCGCACCCCCCCGCTGGCGATGAGGGGCAGCTGCGGCGCGGCGCGGCGCGCGTATTGGAGAGCCTCGGCGGTGGGGATGCCCCAATCGCGGAACGCGGCGGCGATTTCCTGCTGACGGGGGGTCTCACTGCGATGCAGCTCCACCTGGCTCCACGACGTCCCCCCCGCGCCGGCGACATCCAGCGCCGCGACGCCCGCTTCCATAAGTTGGCGGGCCGCCTGTTCCGAAAGGCCATGGCCGACTTCCTTGACGATGACTGGCGCTGTGAGGGCGGCGCAGATGGCTTCGATGCGGTGCAGCAGTCCTCCAAAGCGCGTGTTGCCCTCAGGTTGCAGCGCCTCCTGGAGGGGATTCAGGTGCAGGATCAGGCCGTCGGCACCGCTGAGTTCCAGGGCGCGGCGGCATTCCTCGACGCCGTAGCCGTAATTGAGCTGGATCGCGCCCAGGTTCACCAACAGCAGACAATCGGGAGCCGCATCCCGCACCTGGAACGTCCACGTCCATTGCGGCTGTTCCAGCGCAGCGCGAATCGAGCCGAGCGCCAGGCCGACGCCTGCCTGCTGCGCCGCTTCGGCGAGAATGTGGTTGATGCGGCCCGCTGCCGGCGAGCCTCCCGTCATCGAGCCGATCAGCAGGGGGAAAGTCAGCCGATGGCCCAAAAACGTCACCTCGGTGCGCACGGCCTCCAGATCCAGCTCGGGAAGGGCTTGATGGATGAAGCGGTAGCGCTCCAGGCCCGGCGTCAGGCGCGCGAAGGACACGTCCTCTTCCAGGTTGATACGAATATGCTCGTCCTTGCGATGGCCGATATCGTCACGCATGAAAATTCCCCTTATCTCAGCGCTGGTTCTCGTTCGTGTCTATCTTACCAAAAGAGCTTCCCAAAGTCAATGCGAGGCAGGGCCGCGCGCCTTTTCCCGCGACGTTAACTTGACATTTCCCACGGCGCCGGATACAATAGCGCTAAGGTCTGTGGATGAAGCAGTTTGCCAATCGTAGTCATAAGTCATCTCAAGGGGGTGCAGAACAATGGCGGATGAGCTTTTTGAACGTGTGAAGGAAATCATAGTCGGGCGACTTTCCATTGACCCGGCGCGCGTGGTCCCTGAGGCGAAGATCCGCGAGGATTTGCAGGCAGATTCTCTGGATTTGGTGGAGCTGATCATGGACCTCGAGGATGCTTTTGGGATCAGCATTTCGGAGGAGGATGGCCGGGCTCTCACCTCCGTCACCGTGGGCGAAGCCGTCAACTATTTGAAGGAACGGCTCGGCTAATCGAAGAGCGTTAGCGCAGGAGGCCACCGGCCCACCGGTGGCCTTTTGTTATGCGTATTGGACTGCTTGCAGACACCCATGTGCCCTACCGGATGGCGGAAATTCCGGCGGGGGTGGTATCGAGCCTGCGCGGCGTGGAGGTGATCCTCCACGCCGGTGATGTGGATGAGCCATGGGCGCTCGCCCCGCTGGAAGCGCTCGCGCCGGTGCTGGCCGTGCGCGGCAACTATCACATCCTGGAACGCTCGGCGGCTGGCGCCTCGTTGCCGCGAGTGGTGGAAGTGGAGCTCGCTGGCCATCGCCTTGCCGTGGAGCACGGCTACGACATCGGCCCTACGACGCTGTTGTGGAAGGGGTGGTCGTTGGTGCGCCAGCTGGGCGGGCGTTGGGAATTCCCCCAGTATGACGCTGCCATCGCCCGCTGCCTGTTGCGGCGCCATCCTGCCGCCGATGTGATTGTTTTCGGACACACCCATCGCTTTTACTGCGGGTGGTGGGGGCAGACGTTGGTCCTCAACCCTGGGGCGGCCCTGCGCACCGCCTATCTGGGCGCGCCGTATATCCCCTCGATCGTGCTGCTCGACCTCGAACCTGCCGTGCCGCCAACAGTGACGCGGGTGCGGCTGTTTGAGCCGAAGGAATAAAGTTAAAATCCTTGACGTAAACTTTTAATTGTGTTATAATTATGCTGTTATGGACCGCCGGAGGGTTCCATTATGGTAAGAATACGTCTTTCTTCTCTGACAAACGCGCAGGTCGGACAGCGAGAAAGCGTGGGCCTCAATTTGGGGCAATTTTCACTTGAGGATCTCTCGGTCGCTTACCTCAAAGGTGTCTTGCAATTTACCCGTGTGGCCAACGGTATTTTGGTAGAGGGCACCCTCAAAGCTGCGGTGGAAACCGAATGTACCCGCTGTTTGGAACCTTTTTTCGCCCCCGTCGTTGTAGAACTGGAAGGACTGATGGGTCTGCCCGGCGCGCCGCTTTCTCCAGAGCGCCCGGTGCGGGTCACCGAGGATGGATGGGCGGACCTGGCGCCTTTACTTCGCGAGTATTTGTGGCTGGCGTTGCCTTCCAGCCCGCTCTGCTCCCCGACGTGCGCGGGCCTGTGTCCGCAGTGTGGGGGCAATCTCAATCGTGGTGAGTGTACGTGCAGCGGGGAAGGGCCGGTTGACCCGCGGTGGGGCATCCTCCAAACGCTGCTTGACGGCGAGTGAGCGGGCCGCGCTCTGCCGTCTTTCAGGTGCCGGATACTTAGTGAGGGAGAATCTATGAGTGTGGTACTGGAAATGCTCCTGGAAAAGGCCGAAACTCAGGGATTCGTCACCATCGAGGACGTGGTGGAGGTACTCGAAGAAGAGGTTGTGGATGACGAGGAGGCCCTGGAGTCGGTGCTGGGAGAATTGCGTAAAGCGGGCATTGAGCTGGAGTTAGACGAGCCTGAAGACGAAGAAGTCCTCGCCGCGGCCGCCAAGCCGCTCCTCGAAGAAGAAGATGCGAGTGACGAGAATTGGGAAGACGATGAGTATGCCCTGGATGGCATTGGGGTAGATGATACGGTGGCCCTGTACTTGCGGGAAATGGCCCGCGTTCCCCTTCTCAGCAACGAAGAAGAAGTCGACCTGGCGCAGAAAATCGAGCAAGGGCGGGCGGCCGAACGGTTATTGCGCGATAACGGACACGATAGCGAGGAGCGCCTGCGCCTGGAAACCGACATCGAGGTTGGACGCGAGGCGCGGGATCACTTGATTCGGGCCAACACCCGCCTGGTCGTGAGCATCGCCAAAAAATACATTGGACGCGGTGTGCCCTTTCTGGACTTGATTCAGGAGGGCAATCTGGGCTTGATGAAGGCCGTGGAGAAATTTGAGTATCAGCGGGGGTATCGCTTCAGCACCTACGCCACGTGGTGGATCCGGCAGACGATCACCCGCGCCATTGCCGATCAGGGGCGGACGATCCGCGTGCCGGTGCACATGAGCGATCGCATTCGCCGCCTGTACCGCCGCGCGCAAGAAATCGAGCAGGAGCGCGGTGTGCGTCCTACTGCCGAAGAGCTGGGCGAGGAAATGGGCCTCGAGGCGCGCAAAGTCCAGTGGATGATGCGGGTTTCCTGGCAGCCCCTCAGCCTCGAACGCCCCGTCGGCGAGGACGAGGACAGCGAACTGAGCAACTTTATCGAGGATGAGTACACGCCCACGCCTGCGGATGTGATGTATCAGGAGATGTTGCGGGATCACCTCGAAGAAGCGTTGGCGACGCTCAATCCCCGTGAGGTGCGGATTTTGCGGATGCGCTTTGGGTTGCAAAACGGGCAGAGCTACACATTGGAAGAGGTGGGCAAGAAATTTGGCCTCACCCGCGAGCGCATTCGGCAGATTGAGGGGCAGGCTCTGCGGCGCTTACGCCATCCCAGCCGCAGCCGCGACCTGCGGGATTATCTGCATTAGACTTGCAAGGCGCGCGGGGTAGGGAGCGCTTTCCCTCTGGATACGGGCGGCGCTGAAGCGCGGGGCCTGAGTGCCCCGCTGACATGGGCCTGGGATGGCAGGCCCGGAAGCCATGCCGGAACAGAATTCTAACCCGCCAGCCTCGCTGGCGGGTTTTCTATTACGAAGTTTCGATTATACTACGCAGGGAATGAGGGAGCGGTTCTGCTCCGTCTGGCGGGTACATCGGGGGGATGATCACGGGCAATGACGGACGTGCGGACATGGACATGGGTAGCAGCGACGGCGACGGCTCACCGGTTCGACACGAGCCCACCGCGCTGAAGCGCGTTGTTTGGGGATGTATCAGCCCTGGGGGATCAGGAATTTCAATTTCTGATTCGTGAAATTCGTGTTCATTCGGGGCCATTTTTGAAGGAGACGCCATATGCTGGCGCACATCATCCAAGGATGAAAATGTGTGGTTATTGTTCAGCCTGGCGTCAGGTAGCTCGACGGCGATGGATGAACCTTTGTAAGCTGTAGCTTTTGCCCCTCCCCCCGGCCCCCTCCCCAACGGCGCAGGCGCCGTTGGGGAGGGGGGAAAAAATAAGGGGGTTTTGCAGGCGGGCTACGCCCGCCTGCAAA
>Ga0209606_1000818_pt1 | contig 43629 bp, 34 predicted proteins | sample AD_UKC057_MetaG_FD_184412 | JGI IMG/M metagenome (GOLD analysis project Ga0209606, IMG submission 184412) | Active sludge microbial communities of municipal wastewater-treating anaerobic digesters from USA - AD_UKC057_MetaG (SPAdes) (version 2) | ecosystem: Engineered > Bioreactor > Anaerobic >... | reverse complement strand
TAATGTGCAGTTTTAATACTAAAGAAGAACATATAGATGAGTTTATTAACGACCTCAAAACGCTACTGTAAATCTGATAACTTCTATGTGAGTAAGTTGTCCTTGTAAATCACAAGCACAGTAAATCCCGATTCACAGTAAATCCAAAGTTCTGGTAAAACACGAGGCACAGTAAATCCAAAGTTCTGGTAAAACACGATCCACGTAAATCCAAAGCTCTGGTAAAAGACGAGGCACAGTAAATCCAAAGTTCTTGTAAAAGACGATCCATAGTATATCAAGAACTATTGTAAAATAAAGTGATAGTAAATCAAGAGCCATCGTAGAGCAAGAGTCATTTTTGGAGTGAGACATTTTTTAGTTCCGTTAGGAACGATACATACTAACGACGGGTTTTAACCCGGCGAAAAAAATGTACACCTAAAAAAAGTCCCAGCGGGACGACAGATTTGAGCTACGGGTTTTAACCCGTTTAAATAAAAGTGTTACCCTAAGGGGCTATTAAGAAGAAGCAGTTTATAAAATCCTCTAAATCCTGAAATCCTTAAATCCTTACATCCTTGTTTCTCAAATTCACGCAATTCAAAACTATAGCTTGTCAGATGAAATTATTGGATTATACTATTATCAAAGCAATAAAACAAGGAGTATAAACAAAAATGAAGGTATTAGTTCTCTTTTACTCTGCTTACGGACACATTTACAGAATGGCGGAAGCAGTTGCTGAAGGTGCCAGAAAAGTTGAAGGAATGGAAGTGGAACTCAAACAGGTTCCGGAAACCCTCAGTAAGGATATTTTGGATAAAATTGGTGCTACGGAAGCCAAGAAAGCTTTTAATCATATCCCGATAGCCCAAATTGACGATTTAACCAAAGCTGATGCCATTATTTTTGGTTTTCCAACTCGCTTTGGCAGTTTACCTTCCCAGATGAAAACATTTTTAGATGGGACTGGTTCGCTATGGGCAAAAGGTGCTTTAATTGGTAAAATTGGTAGCGTTTTTACTTCTACCGGAGCTCAGCATGGGGGGCAGGAATCAACAATTTTAGGTTTTTACCCGATCTTAATTCATCACGGAATGTTAATAACCGGGCTACCTTATTCCTTTGCTGGACAGCAAACTATGGCTGAAATTTCAGGAGGCACACCTTACGGAGCATCAACAATTGTGGGTGAGGGTGATAGAATGCCTTCCGAAAATGAATTAGAAGGTGCCAGATATCAAGGCTGGTATGTTGCTTCTCTTGTAGCTAAAATGAATAAATAAAATACATACCCTAACTGCGCATACAATAGATACTTAAAGTGGAAATCTCTATTTTATTTAGAAAAGTTTAGAAGTGCAGAGAAAACTCTTGACGCGGAAAACTAGATAGGAGATTATGCACTTAATGAGAAAAATTCTCCCTAAGTGAATATAAGAGGTGGCTATGATCATCAGATTTTCTGTGGAAAATTGTCTATCTTTCAACGAGAAAACATCTTTGGAATTCTTTGCTTCCAAAGATCGCAATTTAAAAGAACAACTCTGGATTTCAGAAAGCAGCTTTATTCCCAATATATTGAAAGCAGCTTTTATCTTTGGCCCCAATGCGGGTGGTAAGTCCAATCTAATTAAAGTATTTCATTATGCCAAATCCATTGTTTTAGGGGAAACGAATCCCCTAAAAAACCGAACCATATATTTTAAGTTATGTCCGGATTGTCCTCAAAAACCGATTTTCTTGGAATTTGAGATGCTTATTAAGCGCAACATATATCGCTATGGCTTTGAAATTTTGGGAGGGACAATTTTTCGCGAATGGCTGTGGAAGATTAATTCAACCGGAGAACATAAGATATATGAACGAACTTATGATAAACTTCAAAAGAACAAAATCAGCTATGGGGATAATTACAAAGCTCTGCAAGAAGATGAATATTTCAATTTTGTGCTTAAAGGAACACCGGAGAATAAGTTATTTCTTACGGAGACAATAAATAGAAATATAGAACAATTTCGCGATGTTTTTGAGTGGTTTAAGAAAATAGTGATAATTTACCCTCAGTCAAGATTACAATCCTTTAATGTTTTGATAAACAATAATTTTCTCTTGCAGGAGTATCGGAAGTTAATGAAGTTATGTGATTTGGGAATTGATGATATTAGTATAGAGAAAATTGATGCAGACGAAGTTTTAAATAAATTGCCGAGTACCATAAGAGACAGTTTGCGAATGGATTTACTTGGGAACATTACTTTAAAAACTGATGAACGCTATTCAATGAACTTTAAAAATGGTATGCAAGAAGCATATAGAATCCTTATATCTCATAAAATACCGGCAACAGAATCCAAAGTGGAATTTAAAATTAATGAAGAATCCGATGGAACGAATCGTATATTTGATCTGATTCCTGTGTTGCAATTATTACAAGAGGATGCTATTGTTTTAGTGGATGAACTTGATCGCAGTTTACATCCTTTAGTATCCAGAGCATTTGTTAAAGCTCTATTTACTGCAAATAAGCAACATCAGGGTCAGTTCATAGTAACTACCCATGATGCAACTTTATTGGATGTTAAATTACTGCGCAGGGATTTAATCTGGTTCATAAGAAAGAATTATCAAATGGAATCCACATTATATTCACTTCACGATTTTGAAAAGATAAGAAATGATAAGGCATTGCAAAAAGCATACTTAGCAGGGTTATACGGAGCTGTTCCAATTATAATTGATGAGGATGAAGAATGAGTTATGCCCGTAAATCTCAGAAAAGAATCCCCAGGCGCATATATATTTTTACGGAAGGTAGCAAAACGGAACCGAAATATTTCAGGGAATTTATTCAATACTACAAAATTTCGCAGGCACAAGTAAAAGTAATAGGCAGAGAAACCACAGCTTCCAGTCCAAAATCTGTTATTGAGGCGATGGATTATTATAAGAAAAGTAACCCCGTTAAGACAAAAAATGATATTTATTGTATGGTTATAGATACCGATAGATGGGGTAAAAACTTAAAGGAAGCTGTTGATGATGCCCATCAAAGAAGATATTTAGTTGCTTTGTCCAATCCTTGTTTTGAGATATGGCTTTTGATGCACTTTCAGGATGCTAATACAATTTTAAATAATGCTAATCTGCTAATGACAAAAACAGAGATAAATACACAAATTCATAGTTATCCTATTACTGGCAATAATGAAATTGATTACTTTCCCAGAACCGATTCCGCTGTAGAAACAGCTGAAAAACTTGATCCAAAACCGCAGCAAAGATTATTAGAGCAGATTGGTTCCAGAGTGTATTCACTAATGAAAATACTACAAGAATATATATGATTGCCTATTTATTCTTTATTCCAATCTCCAGATGATTTGTTATATTCGTTCAGGGTTGGTTACTTGTTAGATAATTAGCAGTCGAAGAGTTGGTCTGCTAATATTTCCCTTGACATTCCCTCAAACTCGATTATATTTTACTTATACTGGAGGTATATATGAATACACAAAGATTTACAATAAAGTCACAAGAGTTGCTTGCTGATATGCAGGATTTAGCTTCCAGTTATGGTCATCAGGAAATTAAAGACCTGCATTTATTACAGGCTATGTTGAGCCAGGAAGAAGGATTGATTTTACCTGCTTTACAGAAGCTGGAGGTCTCTGTTCCCAAAGTGAAAAGTGAAGTAGAAAATGCCTTAAACAAGCTTCCCAAGATTAGTGGTAGTTCTCAACAGTATCTATCTCAGGAAGTTTTGGACATTTTACATCAGGCAGAGAAGGAAGCAGACCAGTTTCAGGACGATTACATTTCTACCGAGCATCTTCTTATGGCTCTTTTAGTTAAAGGGAAAGAAGCAGCGAATATTCTTAAAAGTGAAGGTTTACAAGCTGATAAATTACTTTTAGCGCTTAAAGAACTGCGTGGTAATCAGCGCGTAACCGATCAAAGTCCAGAAGCAAAATATCAGGCTTTGGAAAAATACACGCGTAATTTAACTCGTTTAGCGAGAATGGAAAAGCTGGATCCGGTTATCGGTCGCGATGAAGAAATACGGCGTTGCATTCAGATTTTAACTCGCAGAAGGAAGAATAATCCAGTTCTAATTGGCGAGCCGGGAGTTGGAAAAACCGCTATTGTAGAAGGTTTAGCCCGAAGAATTGTAGCCCGCGATGTTCCCGAAAATTTAATGGACAAAGATCTGTTGGAACTTGATATGGCAGCAATAATTGCCGGAGCAAAATTCCGAGGCGAATTTGAAGAGCGTTTGAAAGCGGTTCTTTCGGAGGTGGAAAAATCCGAAGGACGCATTATTCTTTTTATTGATGAGTTGCACACAGTTGTTGGAGCCGGTGCTGCAGAAGGTTCCGTAGATGCTTCCAATATGTTAAAACCAGCATTAGCAAGAGGAAATTTGCATTGCATTGGAGCCACGACCTTAACAGAATATAGAAAGTACATTGAGAAGGATGCAGCTTTGGAAAGGCGTTTTCAGCCCGTTTTAGTTACAGAACCTACAGTGGAAGACACGATTTCCATTTTAAGAGGCATCCGGGATAAATATGAAGTTCATCATGGAGTTCAAATTAGTGATAATGCCTTAGTGGCTGCAGCTCAGCTTTCAGAGCGTTATATTGCAGATCGTTTTTTACCTGATAAAGCAATAGACTTAATTGATGAAGCTTGTGCTTTATTAAGAATGGAGATTGATTCCTTGCCTGTAGAACTTGATGAATCTGAAAGACGGTTACGCCAACTGGAAATTGAACGCCTTTCTTTGGCAAAGGAAAATGACCCCTTATCACAGGAACGGCTGGAAAAAATAAAAGAAGAAATTGCAGAATTAAACGAAGAAAATAGAGCTTTACGCCTTCGTTGGGAAAAAGAAAAACAGGTTTTGGAACAAATTCGTGCCTTGAAAACAGAAATTGATACTCTGAAAGGTGAAGCAGAAAAAGCTGAACGCGAGGGAAATTATGAAAAAACCGCTCAACTTCGTTACGGTACTATCGCCGCTAAAGAAAAAGAACTACAAAAACTGTTACAGAACGAAACACTCACCAAAAAAGACCGATTACTGAAAGAAATCGTAGATGAAGAATTGGTAGCGGAAATTGTTTCCAAATGGACAGGCATCCCTGTTTCCAAATTAGCAGAAAGCGAGATGCAAAAACTACTTGAACTGGAAAATGTTCTTGCCCAACGAGTTGTAGGACAGGAAGAAGGAATTAAAGCTCTGGCCAATGCTATCCGCCGTAGCCGCAGTGGCTTAAGCGATGAAAACAGACCCATCGGTTCTTTCATCTTTTTAGGTCCTACCGGTGTTGGTAAAACGGAACTTGCAAAAACCTTGGCAAGTTATCTATTTGATACAGAAAAAGCCTTAATTCGCTTAGATATGAGTGAATTTATGGAAAAACATAGTGTTGCTCGACTCATTGGAGCACCTCCTGGATATGTGGGCTATGAAGAGGGCGGTTATTTAACGGAAGCAGTCCGACGCAGACCTTATTCTGTGTTGCTTTTTGACGAAATTGAAAAAGCCCATCCGGATGTTTTCAATGTTTTGCTCCAAATTTTAGATGATGGACGGCTTACCGACGGTAAAGGCAGAACAGTTGTTTTTAAGCACTGTGTGATTATTATGACCAGCAATATTGGTTCGCAGGAAATTTATGAAGCGTCGGATAAAGAACTGGAACGGCTAAAACCACAGTTAATGAATATCTTACAGCAATATTTCCGCCCAGAGTTCTTAAACCGGGTAGATGACATTATCCTCTTCCATCGTTTGGATAAGGATCATATTAAAAAGATTGTAAAACTGCAATTGAACCTGCTGGCAGAGCGAGTTGCCAATCGCAATCTCCAGCTTGATTTTTCTGAAAATCTAATTGACCATCTTGCAGAAGCTGGTTATGATCCAGCATTTGGAGCCAGACCGCTAAAACGCCTTATTCAAAAGGAAATTGAGGATACTTTAGCCAGACATATCTTGGCCGGACAATTTACCACCGGAAAGAGTATTATGCTGGATTGGAATCCCCAAGAAGGTTTAATCATAACTCAATAAACGAATAAATAACACACTTAGCTCTAAGGGCTGGCAAGCAAACTGAACAAAGTTAGATACCAGCCCTTATTTTTTCTCAAATTGCGTAGTTAGCAAAAAGCGGGTTATTAATCTCCGATAGATCACAGATGAAAAATCAACTGCAATATTATGCCGTTCCGCATTTTACAAATCAACATCCGGCAGCCCCTTTGCCACATATACTCTCTAATTGATTCTATTGCTATAAAATAACCTTATCCTTGCTTGATTAGTTATGGAGCAGATAGGGTGGTGTCTATCGGTTTTTTCCCCACCAGCTCCACGGTATCTCCACCACAACTATCTAAGCAAGATACAGGATGATTACCTTGGAAAGCGATAGAAAAAATAGAACGCAGATAACTGGATGGGTAAGTTTTTACACCAAACGAACAGTACCGAAGGAGGGTATTATCAAGATTTACTATATATTCAATACTGCAAGCTTACCTTGCTTTTGCTCTGAGTGGACAAAGTCGCCTAACTTATCACCCCACAAGACATAGAAGATATTCTTTTCGGTGTTGCGTGATTTTCAGCTTTGCATAGATTTTCTTGCAAGCAAGATAGTGGACAGGGTATCTTTCAAAGAGATGTAGTTCTGTTCTTCTTTCACCAGATTTCGAATAAGAACTTTTCCTTCGCGGAGGTTATCCTCGCGTAAAATAATCATAATGGGGCATTTATTTTGTTTAGCAATGGCAATTTCTTCTTTTATTTGTTTGCACTCCGGAGAGATGATGGTTTTAACTTGTTGAGAATGTAGTTCTTGCGCAATTTGCAGGGTCATCGTTTCCAGGTTTGGGCTTTCGGCACAGATATAAACTACAAATTCAGGATCTTTTGTTGCAAACAATCCTTGGCTTTCCATAATATCAAAAATGGTATCCAAATTCAGGTAGAAACCAACAGCGGGGATGTTTTTTCCTGTAATTAGAGAAGACAGATAATCATAGCGTCCTCCGCCCCCGATAACAGTTTCCTTTCCTGCATTTTGAGCGATAAAATCAAAGACGGTTTTGTTATAATAGGCAAAGTTTTTATTTAGAAGAGGATTTACCTTATACTGATTCCCTAAGTTTGCCTGAATGCTCTTTACTTTTCTAAAATCAGCTTTGCAGGATTTGCATAGATAATTATGGATCAGAGGACCTTCGGCAAGGGACTTTTTACATTTTGGGTCTTTGCAATGCACCTGACTGAAAGGATTAGCTGAAAGTTCATTATAGCAGGAAAGGCAATATTCGCTTTTATGTTCTTCCAGATATTTATGTAGGTCATTAAAAAAAGGTCTTCGACAATTGGAACAGCCATAAGAATTTAATTCTAAGCGAACATCGTTCAAACCAAGTGTTTTACACAGTTTAATTCCCAAATCGATAACTTCATTTTCGGATAGAATACTATCACTACCTAATAGTTCTACGCCCAGCTGGTAAAATTCCATCTGCTGATTATTGTCCACTTTACGAAACATAGGGCCTGAATAGTAAAAACGATGAATATCACCCGGATTGGCAATCCGCGCAGTATTATGCAAAACACTAATTGTGCCCTCAGGACGCAAACTAAGCAAACTTAATTTATCTTCAGGATTAGCAAGCGACAAAACGCCCTTCATTGCTGAATCAGCTTCTTTACCTTGAACTAAAGCCATTATCCCATTTTCTAATATCTGCGAATCTTGCAAAATAGAAAGCCGTATTTCTTGAAAATCGTGCAGAGATAAAACCTTTTCAATTTTTTCTTCCAGTATTTTCCATTTCCAAACTTCGTTGGGCATAAACTCATGGAAATCTTGGGGTTCTTGAACCATCTTTTACTCCTCACATATCCTTTACTATTAAATATAAACAAGATTACAGAATTGGCAATTTATTTTTACTATCGCTCTCACCTATATGTGCAGATTTTGTTTTAGAGAAGAGGACTTTAGAAGTTTTAGGATTATCGGGATATATAAATATTCTTACCGTTAACAGCACTTATCGCTAATTCAATGAACTTTTGTTTTCGGTTTTGTTATTATGAAACTTGACAGATATTACTGCATAGGGATAATAGCAAAAAAATGTAAGGAGCATAAAATGCTATCTGTTATGACGCATCGTGCCCCGGCTGCGATAGGCCCCTATTCGCAAGCCATACTTATGAATAATACTCTGTTCGTTAGTGGCCAATTAGGTATTGATCCTGGCACTTCTAGTATTCCGGAAGGTTTTGAAGAACAGGCAAATTTGGTGTTCAATCATATTAAATCTATTCTGGATGCAGCTGGAATGGGGATGTCGAATATCGTGAAAGTTACCGTTTTTCTGAAAGATTTGGATGATTTTACTCTTCTAAACGATATTTATACCCGTTATTTTAGTGCACCATATCCTGCTCGCGAAGTTGTTCAGGTTTCTCGTTTACCTAAAGGCGGCAAAATTGAAATCTCCGTTATCGCAATGAGATAACTAAATGAGCATTGTTACTAAAGGTGGAGATAGCGGGAAAACATCTCTATACTCAGGTGAAAGGGTTTTTAAAGATGACCTACGAGTTGAAGCCTATGGAACTTTAGATGAACTAAATGCCTGGATAAGTGAATGTAGACATCATCTTCCCAATTCTGTATATAAGGATGCTCTTAGGGAAATTCAACAAAACCTTTCCCGGTGTATGGGACAACTGGCCACACAAAATGGATCTTTTCCTGATCCAATTTCCCAAAATGATGTTGATAATATCACAGAGTATGTTTATTTACTGGAAAAGAACCTGCATTTTGATGGTTTTGTTATCCCAGGTGGAACACCTGTTTCTGCTAAGCTTGATATTTGTAGAACTGTTGCCAGAAGAGCAGAACGCAGAATTATTACCCTTTCGCATAAGGAACATATTGCCCCTGAACTACTTAGCTATGTTAATCGGCTGTCAGATTTTCTTTTTGCTCTGGCAAGATTTCTGGAGACCTAATTTTGTTTTTATGTCGGTAAATCAGGAGTCATTACTATCGCTTTGATAAGTTCAATGTGTTATTACAATTATCACATAGGAAATATGTGATAGAAGCACAAAATGACTCCTGACTTACAGGATATGTAATTACTAGCTTATAAGGTCTGGTTTTATTTTTTTACCTTCCCTTGATCAGCAACTGCTTGTTGTGCTTTTTCCAATTCTGCCTTATCTGCCAGGTAATAATTTTTTTTGGGGCGTAAGTTATCATCAAATTCATAGATAAGCGGAATTCCCGTTGGGATATTCACGCTTACAATATCCGCATCACTAATATTATTCAAAGTTTTTACAATTGCCCGTAAACTATTTCCATGCGCAGAAACAATCAATTTTCTGCCTGCTGCTAAACGAGGCATAATAATTTCGTTCCAGAAAGGCATTGTCCGTTTTACAGTATCTTTCAATGATTCACAAAGCGGAATTTGATCTTCCCTCAAATTTGCATATCGGGGATCAAAACCAGGGTAACGAGGGTCATTTTTTTCCAAAGGAGGTGGAGGTGTATCATAACTCCGACGCCAAAGTAAAACTTGTTCTTCTCCATATTTGATAGCTGTTTCGGCTTTGTTTAAACCTTGTAAGGCTCCATAATGTCTTTCATTAAGCCGCCAGTCATTATGAATAGGGATATACATCTGATCCATTTCATCCAGAACGATCCATAAGGTTCGTATTGCTCTTTTTAAAACAGAGGTCCAAGCCTCATCGAAAACAAAGCCTTCTTCTTTTAAGCGTTTACCTGCATTCTGAGCTTCAACTATGCCTTTTTCTGAAAGGTCAACATCCGTCCAGCCAGTAAATAAGTTTTCTTTGTTCCAAATACTTTCACCGTGGCGAAGTAAAACAATCTTATACATCGTAACTCCTTTTTTTCTCTGAGGGTTTAAACATCCAGTCCCTCAAGCACTTAGATCTTTTTTGTAGGTAGCAAATTTTGCTTCCAGTTCTTTGTCTTTCAGAGCCAAAATTTGAATAGCAAACAGAGCTGCATTTTTGGCTCCATTTATTGCCATACTGGCCACTGGCACTCCTGGAGGCATTTGAACAATGGAAAACAGAGAATCCAATCCATTTAATGCTCCTGCGGCAAAAGGGATTCCGATAACTGGTAGAGTTGTATTTGCTGCAATAATTCCAGGTAAATGAGCAGCCAAACCAGCTCCAGCAATTATAACTTCAATTCCTTCGCTTTTGGCATTTTGGGCCAGGGCAATAGTTTTATCCGGATTTCTGTGTGCAGAAGAGATAAATAAGTCATAAGGAACTTTAAATTGTTCCAGAACATCTTTGGCCTCAGCGATTTTATCCAAATCACTTTTACTGCCTAAGATAATACGGATTATGGGTTTCATTTATTTGTCTGCTCTGGAATAACTGTTAGCAACTGATGTATTTCTGTAGCATCAGCGGCTTCTGTTAACCTTTTTAAAACATCTTGATCCATAACTAAACGAGAAATATAGGAAAGCGAAAAAAGATGTTGTTTATCGTTATGCAATAAGAGCATAAAGAAGATATTCACAGGTTTATTATCCGGAGCGTCAAAATCTACGGGTTCCGAAGAGCGCCCAAACAAAATGCTGGGGGTTTTAATTTTGGAAGGATGTAAGTGACGAGGATGCAGAAGAGCAACTCCATTACCAATAGCTGTGGAGACCAATTCTTCGCGGGCAACTACAACTTCGTAAAGCCAGCGAGCATCTCTAACCAGTTTTAGGTCTTTTGCTTTTTCGCTAAGGATTCGGATAGCATCGTATTTATTTTCGGCTGTAAAATCCAGGAAAATATTTTCTGGACGCATATACTCTTCGAAATGGCAAATAACCCTTTTTAGGGCAAGCATTTTTTCGTCTATTTCATTTAGATTTTCCAACCACTCGTTTAAGGAATCCTCATCAATTTTAATGTTTTTTCCTACGAGTTTACTTTCGAAAACATTCGTTGCGATCATTTCTTGAATGACTCGTTCCGAGACCTTTAACTTCTTGGCAGCTTCAGCTTTAGATATAAATTTCTTGGCCATAAATACCTCCCTTTTTTAGGTTTTATATATATTTTATATCTGTTCAAGCAAGGTTTATCTTGACAATAATATAAGCATTTTCTGGAGATGGAATAATGGTCAAGAAATTTATTTATCCTGTTCTGCTTTTGTTAATCTTAAGCAGTTGTTTTTATTCGGTTTATTCGAATGCTTATCCGCATTTGCGAAAAATTAGGATTCTGGCTTTTGAGAATCGAACCAGCGAATACGGATTGGGGGATAAACTGCTCAATTATTTGAACCGTGAAATTCGTAATGATGGCCGTTTAAAAATTGTTACTGAAGATCCAGATTGCACTTTGGAAGGCGCTATCTTAAGTTTTTCGGAAAGCGTTTATAGTTACGATACAGCCAACCAGATTCAAGATTATCAGTTAACAATGGTTGTTTCAGTTACTTTTACTGATTTAATTAATAACACGGTTCTTTATGAAAATAACGCCTTAACGGTAACAGAACTTTATGCTGTTGCTGAAGGTGGTACTGCCAAATTTAAAACCAAAGAGGAAGCCGTTGAAGAGCTCATCGCCAAACTCTACAGAACCGTCCTCCAAAACAGTATCGAGGGCTGGTAAAACCATTCGCCTGAATCGCTATTTAGCAGATTGCGGATTAGGCAGTCGCAGAAAAGTTGAAGAATTCATCACTTCCGGTAGAATTTCTGTAAATGGAGTTATAGTTAAAGACCTTAGCACACAGATTTTTTCCGGAAAAGATACTGTTACCTTGGATGGTAAAATTGTTCAACCTGAACTTAAAAAGGTTTATTTGATTCTGAATAAACCGCGTGGCTATGTTGTTACCAGAAGTGACGAATTGGGCAGAAAGACTGTCTATTCTCTTTTACCTCAACAAGCTAAAGAACTTTCTTATGCGGGACGCCTGGATAAGGATAGTGAAGGGCTTTTGCTTTTTACTAATGATACTATTTTAATTAATATGCTTACCCACCCCAAAAACAAAGTGGAAAAGGTTTATCGTGTGGATATTAACCGCTCGCTAACTAATAGAGAACTGAACATCTTAAGAAATGGCGTTGAAATTGAAGGCGGAAAAACATTGCCAGCGGGGGTTTTTGTTAAAGCGCAAAATATCGAAGGGATGAGCTTAAAAATAGTAATCAGTGAAGGCAGAAAAAGACAGATTCGCCAAATGATTGAAGCAGTTGATGCCCAAGTTACTTATTTAAAGCGCTTACAGTTTGGTCCCATAAAACTTAAAAAACTTCCTGTTGGTAGTTGGCGATTTTTAGATTCTGCAGAAATTCAATCACTTTTATATATAAAGAAGGGGAAAAATAGATGAAAGCAGCAATAATTGGTTTACCTAAAACCGGTAAAACAACTATTTTCAATGCGTTAACAAGAAGCGAACATAACACCGATAAATATGCACCTGCCTCTTTAGAAGCAAATATTGGAGTTGTGCAAGTTGCTGATGAAAGAATTGATAAGCTCTCCCAGCTCTATCAACCTAAAAAAACTATCTACGCCACAATTGAATATCACGATTATCCCGGGATTTTTTACAAGGAGAGTGAAACCTCTGATACAGCATTACTTTCCGACCTAAAAACAGCCGAAGCGTTTATATTAGTTTTGCGTGGCTTTATTGATGAAGAATTGGAAGGTCTTTATCCACTTGGCTCTCCGGAAACGCAATTTCAACACTTTCAGGATGAGATGTTACTTGCCGATTTGATTATGGCAGAAAAGCGTCTGGAAAAAATCGAGCTTGGTTATAAAAGAGGAGTTAAGACTCCAGCCATTCAAATTGAAGAAAAAGCCTTAAGAAAAATTGTGGATTGTCTGCAGAATAATTTGCCACTTACTAATCTTGAACTTTCTTCCGAAGAGGAAAAAGCAATTCGCGGTTTTCAATTTCTTTGTTTCAAGCCTATGATGATTCTAATTAACTGTAATGAAGATAACTTAACTGCTTGGGATGATACATTAAACACCTTTAGAGAAAAGGGTTTCCCTGCACATTCGATTGCCGGAAAGTTTGAAGAAGAATTAAGCAAACTGGATAATGAAGAAGCACAAATGTTTATGGAAGATATGGGAATCAGTGATTCCATTAGAGACCGTTTAACACATTGGACATATGAGCTGATGGGATATATCAGTTTTTTTACTGTTGGTCCTGATGAAGTTCGTGCCTGGACAATTGAAAAAGGTTCCAATGCTGTAACTGCAGCCGGAAAAATTCATAGTGATTTAGCCCGGGGTTTTATTCGGGCAGAATGTTTTCAGTATGAAGACATAATAAATCTGGGCAGCGAAAAGGCACTTAAAGAAAAAGGTCTTTTCCGATTGGAGGGAAAGGATTATATTGTTAAGGATGGAGATATTCTCTCTATCAGATTTAGCGTATAGTAGAATAAGGAGTATAACGCATTGGCAAATAATCCGAAACACAAAACAAAGAGCCATAAGGCATCCCAAAAATTGAGCACTGCTAAGAAAAGAACTATTAGCGGTATTATTTGTTTGCTATCTATATTAGTTATTATTGCACTTAATATGGGCTATAATTCTATTAAAAACGATTTAGAAAGTTTAAAAGCCGCTGGCAGTATTTTTTCCTGGTTTCAAGCAGGCAATTCCACTACTAATAATCCTGTTGGTATTTTCGGAATAGTTTTCGGGTATGTGTTTATCTATCTTTTAGGTTTCTGGTTTTCATTAATCGGATTTATCCTTATTGCTCTCATTTCATTTCAATATTTTCTAGCTCCGGAAGCTGAAAAAGGCAGGCAGAAAGCCTATTTGCTAATTTTAGTAATGTTCTTACTGCAGGTGCTGCTTGTTTCTGGGCAGCAAGAATATATTCACAGTATTATTCCTTTGTTTGTTTATCGGATACTGGCAGCTGTTTTTTCTGGAGTGGGAGCCCGGATTATTTTAATTGGTGCAATGATTTTAACGGTGATTATGTTAATTGAATATGAACGGTTGAAAGCCTGGATATCTGCAGCCGCAGAAAATCTGCAACAAAAAAAAGAAACCAAAATAAAAGCTCCCAAGCCAACAATTACCGCCAATAATATTAATCCTGAACAAACGGTCGCTGAAGAAACAATTCCCAATATCCAAAATCATACTATATTAAACCCTTCCATAGATTCAACACCTAAGGAATTTCCTAAACCCCAAAAAGAAAATAAAACCAAGCGAGTGTTTTCTGAGGGAACAGATAAAGAATATCAGCTTCCCGCAATTGATGAATTTTTGGAAAGCCCAATAAAGCTATCCGATAGGGAACATAAAGAAATTGAAAACCAGATCATTACTACCAGCCAGATTTTAAAGAGTAAGCTGGCTGAATTTGGTATTGAAGCAGAAGTGAAAAATGTTAATATCGGCCCTATTATTACTCAATATGAATTGGAGCCCGCAAAGGGCATTAAAGTTAGCCGTTTTACTTCTCTGGCAGATGATTTGGCACTCGCTATCAAGGCTAAATCGATTAGAGTTCAAGCACCTATTCCAGGACGCGGATTAATTGGAATTGAAATACCCAATCTGGCAAGAGATATGATCTATTTAAAAGATCTCCTGCTTTCGGAACAGATGAAACAGACAAGTTCCAAATTAGCTTTCGGTTTGGGAAAAGATATTGCCGGAAAACCAATTGTTGCAGACCTAGCCAAAATGCCTCATTTACTCATCGCAGGAGCTACGGGAAGTGGAAAAAGTGTATGTATAAACACCATTATTATGAGTTTAATTATGCGTACCAAACCTGATGACCTGCGCCTTATTTTAATTGACCCAAAACGAGTTGAACTGGCTGCTTATAATGAACTTCCTCATTTAATTGGACAAGTAGTAACCGATGCCGATACTGCTTTAGAAACTTTTATTTGGGCAGTTCGCGAAATGGAGCGTCGTTATGAAATTTTGCAAGATGCCCGAGTTCGTGATATTATTGGTTATAACGAAAAATGCGAAGAAGATGAAGATTTGGAACCTCTTCCCTACATAGTTATCATTGTAGATGAATTTGCCGATTTAATAATGACCAGTGGAAAGGATATAGAATTACCTATCACGCGTTTAGCTCAAATGTCCAGAGCGGTAGGGATGCATCTTATTTTAGCCACGCAGCGTCCTTCCATCAAAGTTATCACGGGTATAATCAAAGCTAATTTTCCCGCACGAATTGCCTTCCAAGTTTCGTCCAGAGTAGATTCCCGCGTGATTTTAGATATGATAGGCGCAGAGCGACTTTTAGGAAACGGGGATATGTTGTTTTTACCTCCAGGCAAAGCATTACCAGAAAGAATTCATGGTGCTTTTGTATCTGATGCAGAAATTGCAAGAGTCTGCAGCTTTTTAGCTACTCAGCCCAAACCTACACAGGATTTTTCTATTGTTGTAGAGGATAAAGAAAGCCTTGGCTTTTTTGATTATGACGATGAATTATTTCCCGAAGCAGCAAGAGTAGTTGTTTCTTCAGGAACTGCTTCTGTTTCTATGTTACAAAGGCATTTTAAAATTGGCTATGCCAGAGCAGGACGTTTGATTGATCTTTTGGAAAGAGCCAGAATTGTTGGCCCTCATTTAGGGAGTAAATCACGCGATGTATTAGCTACGCGTGAAGATTTAATTCGCATAGGAGTGATAGATGAAAATCGCTAAAATTACGCCGCTTATCCTTTTTTTAAGCTGCATTTCTCTTTTGGGTATAACCAGTGAAGCATTGCATCAGAAAATTGCCAATACCTATAGCAGCTTCAGTAGCTTTCAGGCAAATTTAAAACAGGAGAACTATTTTGCTCAGCTTAACAAAAGCATTACTTATCAGGGAAATATCTATTTTACTAAAGGGCGAATGGTTATGCGGTTCACGAAACCCAGTTTTCAACGGTTAATGATTTCCGGGGGAATTGTAGAACTTTATGATTCCGAAAGTAAAACTGTTTTTCGCAGCAAGATGCGTCCGGAATTCGGGAAAATGAATCCGGTGGAAATTTTGCAGTTATATTGGAAAAAATCCTCAGTTAATGTTCAATCAAGCAAAGGTGATTTGGCAAATGTAACTCTTAAGCCCTATAGTGATCCCATCATTGTTTCTATATCAGCAGTAGTAGATACCAAAACTGGCATTATTCAATCCCTAAGCTGGACGAACAAAAATAACGACAAAGTAACCTATAATTTTTCCAATATAAAAACCAACACCAAAATTCCCGCCTCCATCTGGCAATTCACTTATCCTAAAGATGTGCAGGTTGTTGAACAATGATTGCCCTAATTATGGCAGGAGGAGTCGGCACTCGTTTTTGGCCTAAAAGCCGAAAGAACTTCCCTAAACAATTTCTAAAAGTTAGCGGAGAGCTGTCACTTTTGCAGATGACCGTTGAGCGTCTTTTACCCCAATTCTCTTTTACAGATATTTATATCGTAACCGCTCAAAATCAGGTTGAACTAATTAAGGAGCAGTTACCAGAATTACCCGAGCAAAATATTATCATTGAGCCTTTTGGGATGAATACAGCTCCCTGTATTGCATTAAGTGTTATGTATCTTAAAAATTTTTATCCCGAGCAAGAGCTGATGTTTGTTTTACCTGCAGATCATATCATTACAGATAAGGAAAATTTTTTACAATCGCTTTTACCTGCAGAAGAACAGGCAAAAAAAGGTTATCTGGTTACTTTTGGAATTTTACCAACTTATCCCGCCACAGGTTATGGCTATATTGAAGCCGGAGAAGAAATTGCCCCTGAAGTAAGAAAAGTGCTTAATTTTAAAGAAAAACCAGATAAAGCAACCGCGGAACAATTTCTGGCAAAAGGAAGTTATTATTGGAACAGTGGAATGTTTTGCTGGTCTTTAAAAAGTATATCAACCGCTTTTACTAACTTCCTTCCCGAGGTTGATAACATTACTAAGGCAATAGCTAACAAATGGCAGGAAAATGGTTTACAAACAGATATTTCTTCTTTGTATGCTAAAATGCCCCGAATCCCTATTGATATTGGCATTATGGAAAAGGCAGATTTTAGAGGAGTTGTCCCTGTTTCTTACGATTGGAGCGATGTTGGTAGCTGGAAAGCACTTTCCGATTTGGTTAATAAAGATGAGGATGGCAACTATTTTTCCGCTGAAGGAAAAGCAATTTCTGCCACCAATAACTATATAGATACCAATAAATTTACCGCTATTATAGGAGTTAACGACCTCTGCCTGATTGAAACAGCGGATGCCATTCTGCTTTGTAACAAGGAAAAAGCAGAGGAAGTGAAAAAAATTGTGGAACATTTGCAACAGGTAAACAGAGAAGACCTACTATAAACAAGGAGAGAAAACTATGGATATGAAAACCTTTGGCTATCTATATTATAAAACTCGCGGCTATGCGCATGATGATATTTTGAAAAATGCTGAAATAACCGAAGAAGAATATGAGTTCTTTGAAAAAAATCTGCAGGATGTACTAAAAGAAATTGAGACTTTAAGACCTGTTGCCGAAAATATTGGGCAAGATTTTGTCCGCTTAACTCGTTATATCTATGAACGCGAAAGCGATCAAACCTTAGGCGTTCAACGTCCTGATGCCGTTAAAGCAAGAGTTGGAGAAATTGTATCTTTACCTGCAATTGGCACTCTAACAATGCCCGATATGCCTTTAGCAAAAGCAATTGAGCAACGCAGAAGCAGAAGAGAATATAGCCAGGAAGCACTAAAACAGGAAGAACTATCTTTTTTGCTTTGGGCTTCTTCCTGGGCTCGCGATTTTCGCTCTACCGAAAGGATGGAACTCACTTTTCGCAATGTTCCTTCTGCAGGTTCGCGTCATCCGATAGAGACCTTTCTGGACATTCGCCGAGTGGAAGGCATCAAACCCGGTTTATACTATTATCATCCCATCAAGCATTGCCTAATTTTGTATGATAATTCCGAACAGATTGCCGCTAAAATTCACGAAGGATGTATGTTTCAAGAAATGATTTCCAATGCAGCGGTCAACTTTATTTTAACAGCTGTTCCCTATAGAACTGTATGGAGATATGGACAACGCGGCTATCGTTATCTCTATCTTGATGCAGGCCACATTGGCCAAAATATCCATCTTGCCGCTGAAGCCATAGATGCCGGGGCCTGTATGATTGGCGCTTTTTTGGATGAAGCAATGAATGAAGCTTTAGGTTTGGATGGAATTGAAGAATTTGTAATCTATATATCCAGCGTAGGCAAAAAGCCCTAATCCGATATTTATTTCTATGTGTATAGAATATAAATCACTTAATGGTAGTGCTTTTGCAGCTGTTTTATATTGATAAGTTATCTGGATGATAATTAATAAGTTGCTATGCCTTCCTTATTTGATTCCAATATACCACTCCTCCTTCTCTCCTCCTCAACCCATCATCAACCCGTCCTCAAGGTTGAGAGGTAAAGGTGTTGATAATGAGTGGAAGGAGGAATTCATTGTAGGGCATAAAAAAGCAGATAGATAATATTGTAACCTGGCAACAATGCTATAAAGGATAAAAAATGAATGAGTTAAATGCCAATCTTTCCAACTTGGCAGAGGTCTTTTCAGAGCTTTTTGCGCCGGAAAATCAGTCCGCTGCTCAAACTTATTTTCTAAAAGAGCTTTCCCTAAAAATGCACTCTTTCTATCAAGGGAAAATGCAAACCCTGCCAAAAGCGGGAATTTGGGGTTTTAATTGGTTTAATGTTTGGTACACTCCTGGCGTATCTTCTGTTTCTACTACTATTCGCGATAACCCCTTAAAATCTTATGAACTTAGCAATCGGGGTAACCTTGTGGCTGTGGTTAGCGATTCTACTCGTGTCTTGGGAGATGGTGATTGCGGAATTTATGGCGGCTTGGGAGTGATGGAAGGAAAGGCAATGCTGATGAAATATTTGGGTGCCTGCGATGCTATTTCCCTATGTATAGATAGCAGAAATGAAGAGGGAAAACCGCAAGCTCAAAAAATCATTGATTTTGTAAAAATGCTGCAGCCCTCCGTTGGGGCTGTGAATTTGGAAGATATTTCGCAGCCGAATTGTTATTTGGTTTTGGATGAACTAAGGCAGTCCTGTTCAATTCCCGTTTGGCATGATGATGCACAGGGAACTGCTTGCGTTACTCTGGCTGGTTTACTGAATGCTCTAAAATTGGCAGATAAGGATATTAAGAAAATTAAATGCGTGCTTTTCGGGGCTGGAGCGTCTAATACAACAATTGCCAGTTTCCTTATGCAGAGCGGATTAAACCCAGAAAAGCTGATTATGTTTGATAGCAAGGGTTCGTTACATCCTAAAAGATACGATTTAAGAGACAATCCGGCTAAATTCAAACAGTGGAAAATAGCCCAAATCAGCAATCCTGACTGCCAAGATGGTATAGAAAATGCGCTGACGGATGCCGATGTTTTAATTGCGCTTTCTACCCCCGGTCCGGATACGATAAAGCCACAGTGGATAAGTAAGATGGCAAAAAAAGCCATTGTCTTTACCTGTGCCAATCCGGTGCCCGAAATTTATCCTTACGATGCTAAACAAGCAGGTGCTTTTATTGCGGCAACGGGTAGAGGCGATTTTCCCAATCAGATAAATAATTCCCTCGGTTTTCCTGGGATTTTGAAAGGCGCTTTAACCGTTCAAGCAAGCAAAATTACAGACAATATGGCAATTAAAGCAGCCCATTCTTTAGCAAACTTTGCTGAAAAGAAAGGGATAAATCCGGAGTATATTATTCCCCAAATGGATGAGGAAGATGTTTTTGCCTATGTATCTGCCGATGTGGCTACACAGGCAATAATAGATAATGTTGCCAGGAAAGAACTTAGCTGGAATGAGGTTTTTAATATCGTGCAAAGGGAAATAAGGGAAACTCGCTCCCTCTGTTTGGAAATGATGAACAGCGGTTATCTTAAGCCACCGGACAAAGCTATTATTGATGGCACCTTGCAAGAAACAATTATGCGCTTTGGGAACTAAATAATGAATTTGGCAGGCATCCAAAATTTCCGCAAAAGCAGAAAGGGAAAAGTGATTTTATATTTTCTCAAGCTTGCCTTAAGCGTTCTGATTCTGTGGCAGATATTTAAAAAGGTGGATTTATTCTCTGCCTTAACAGATATTACTTCCTTGCCTGCTTATATAATTTTACTGCTGATTGCCATAAGCTTTCTTCGGCATACTTTACAATTTCATAACTGGTATTATTCTTTGAAGTTACACTCTAAATTTCGAGAAAAGAAGAAATCAGTTGTAAGTTCTTACTTTGTTGGCCAAACTTTGCGTTTTGCCGTTCCGGGTGGTCCTGCTAGCTTTGCTAAAATCTTTTATGTGCCTAATAATAGTGTGCTTGCCTCTTTTTGGAGTTCTATTGCCGAAAAAAGTGTAATGACTTGGGTAACTTGGACATTTGCTATCATTGCTGGGATTTTTTACTATTCCAAGTTTCCTTTGTGGATTTGGATAATCGTGCTGTTGGTGTTGCTATCTTTTCCTTTTCTGATTAAACTATTTTTGGGATTAAGTAAAAATTACGCTACAATGAAACCTCTTTATGCTATTCAAATTCCAAAGGTTATAGCAGTGCAGACTTTTAGCACTATCCTCTGTTATGTGCAATATTGGCTGATTCTGAACTGCCTTTTGCCCCTCAGTTTCTGGCAGACCTTTATCAGAATGGCACTTACGCAATTTTCTAATACTATCCCTATTACTATTTCCGGTTTGGGATTGCGGGAGGGATTTGCTATCCATTTTTTGGCAGGAGCTGGTTTTTCTGCCGAACAAGCTGTGTCCACTACTCTCACTTTGTTTTTTATTCATGATGTTTTGCCTGCCTTAATTGGTATTTTCTTCTTGCTGCAAGGAAAAAAAAACAAATCCCGGCAAGCAGGTCAAGGAAAAGATATTGACGAAATATAACCTTCCTTTATAAGAGGAAAAAACGAAAATGATATTACTTTGCGTTGATAGAGGAGAATGAAATGAATACTCTCACCATAAAAAATTTTGGTCCAATTAAAGATATATCACTTAACTTAAAAAAAGTGAACTTACTAATTGGAACACAGGGCAGTGGAAAAAGCACTATTGCCAAAATTCTTTCCATTATGAATGATCCTGAATTAGTAATGGCAGATACTTTAGATAAGTTCTTGGTGGATTATAACATAAACTATGACATCAACGAAAATACCTTTATGGAATATAAAACACCCGAATTTAATGTTACTATTGAGAGCAACCAAATTAAACATTCTCTTAAAAAAACATTAAACGATGAAGAATTAAGAAAATTTGTTCTCTCTAAACTAAAGATTAGTATTAATGATATTAATAAATGGTTTAATACACCGAAAGAATCATTAAAATCAGAGAGTAATGAGATTGAGCAAGATTTAATTAATAAAGGATTTGAAATAACTTCAGATAAAATAGAAGATACACAAGAATATATAAAATTTGTTTTTAATTACCCTATAATTCAATTAGCAAGTACATTATTTCTTGAATCCTGTATATATATACCATCTGAAAGAAACTTTTTTGCCTTACTTGCTGAAAACATTTTTGGCTTACTTGCTGAAAACATTATTAGCTCAGGAAAAAAAGATATGACTGTATTGCCAAAGTGTATTTTGAAGTTCGGTAGGTATTTTGAACAAGCCATAAAGTCCATAAAAAAAGACGATGCTGTAGATATTCCTTTCATTGAGGAGCTAAAGTTTATTAGAAGGGAAGGAAGAAATGAAATCATTTATAAAGGTGTTTCCAATAGTTTAACCCAGGGCTCAAGTGGTTTTCAATCCTCAATTCCTTTGGCTATTGTCTGTTTACAGAATAAGAATAGCGATAGATCATTATTTATAATTGAAGAACCGGAACAAAATCTCTATCCCGTTACCCAATACAATATGGTTAAATTTCTTGCTGAAAACTGCCTTAATCAAAATAATAAATTATTGATCACGACTCATAGTCCTTATATTTTAACTTCTTTCGTAAATCTGATTCAAGCTCATAGTTCTGGTGCGATACATCCAAAACTTACGGCTAAACTCATTCCCAAAACTCAATGGATAGATTTTAATGATGTTAGCGCCTACTTCATTGATAAAGGATCGGCAAAAGATATCTTGGATTACGAAGAAAAAACAATCTTCGCGGAAGAAATTGATGCTGCCTCTTCTGATATTGCGAATGAATATAATCAGTTGCTGGAAATTGCCTACCGCAACAGGTAAAAAATTATGGTGGAAAAATTAAAAGAACTTTACCCAGAAAAAAGTAAGTGTTGGAAACCAGGAGTAACAAATGCCCAAGAAAATAACAGAACATTTAATATCATTTGTGACAAGAATATTAAGAAAACTATAGTCAAAGTATGGATTGATGGTTGTTTAATACCAGACCAAGATAAAAAAAAATGTGACTATATGTTCATCATCCCAGAAGGCAAAGTATTAATCATGGTTGAATGCAAAGGAAATGATGTAAAGAAGGCAATAGAACAAATCCGTTCAACTATCCAGATATTGAAACCATTGGTTGATTTAAGCTCCCAAAAATATGCATTTATTGTTCCTACTATGGTAGCACCAGCCATCCAATCCAATATTCAGATCGTAATGAAAAAATTTATGAGAGAGTATGGGATTGAGTTAATAGTTAAGAGTCACCATTGTGATTTTAACTTAGCTAATAAGAAAGTCAATTGATCGCTATAGTAAATCTATAATTATTGCTATCTCGCAAGGAATACACAAGATCATTGAACAATTAGGAGCGAGGGCATTATCTCAATGATTTTTGGCTGATTGGGAGAAATAATCAAAGAATAGGTCTTTTTTATCTGTTTTTTACCATTATGCCTTCCCCAAACCCTCAAATTTGTTCATTTTTTACCCTTATCCCATAATCTGGGCAAACCCCTTCTATACTATGCTCGTAAAATTTTTATACTGCGTTTCAAATTAAAGGCAATTGCCCCCATCACCAAATAATCTGCAGTTTTCTTTAATCCCATATAGATAGACCTATCCCAACCAAAATATTTCATCAAATTTCCAAAACTACAACTCGGTTGGCAATGTGCTTTTTTCTTGTTTTAACTCACAATTTTGAAGTTAGGGGACCAATTATAATTCGTTTGAAAATGTGTGCAATTTTAGGGATGTGGTTACTGAGAGGGTAGTGGCAAAATTGTAAGTCAAAACAAGCATCGGTGTTAGTTTTTGCCAGCTACAGATTCGCGTCCAATTTCTACCTTGGAGAGAACTTTGTTGATTTTAGTCCAGTCCATTATCACATCTATTTCTTTAAGAAAGTGCTTTTGATTAGCTTAAGCGGTTTATAATCTCTTGATCGGCTTTAGTTTGCTTTTCCATAATAAGCTCCTTAATAATTATGGAACTAATTTAATATCCCCATTTGTTTTGTCAAAAATTATTTAAGACCATATTTTGTCCACTTTTCTGTGCAATGATCTTATAATATCTCTTTATGCTATTTTATCAGCATAAATTTCAGGGGTTTTGTCCCCCTGTTACGTTGATTTATTATATATAAACCTGCGGCAAGCTTATTACCTTGATCATCTGTACAATCCCAAACAATCTCTCTAATGTCTTTCATATAAAGTGTTTTGACCTTTTGCCCCTTAAGATTATAGATATCTAAAACATTATTATTCTTAGAGTTAGATCGTATTGTAAGTTGCTGATCTGATATTATTGGATTGGGAAATATCTGTATCTCGCAGTTATTTATAACTGCTAAATCTTCGTCATTGGAACAGGATACACTAACATCAAAACTATAGATTTTGTTGTCTTTTATGATAAACTGGGTCTTGTTGTAAGAAAAAGCTTTACAGCTATATGACACATTAGTGCTTACTGGAAAATAAAACTGATGCACAACTGGAAAGTCATAAGTCCATAATGCCGATATTGCTATAGAACTGGGAAGGCTAGTAGAAATAGTAGTAATGTCTTCCGAAACTGGTGTGATAGTGGGAGTGTAGGGACCAATACAGAAAGAATAGATTACATCAGGATATTGCTCTAATGGGCTCCTGTTATAGTAAAAGAAAAGCAGCTCAGTCAAATCATCAAAATACAATCTTAGGATTCCATTATCTCCAAATTGCGAGATATCCTCAAGCCACTCCTCTATTGCTGAGGGTGGCTCAAAGAAATAATAATGCAAAGAATCCGGTTCGGGAAAAGAGCATTCAAGACAACCATTCGACATTGGAAGCCCGGGATAACGAACATACCATTTACCGAAGATTGATTTGGGCTCAAACCCAGATCCCTTTTCAAAATAGCTATTTAATAGTAACTCATCAGTGCTAACTTGGGTTGTGATGATATTTCCAGCCGAATCATAAATAAACCACACTTCTTCAAGTACTCCAAAAACTCCATCTTTTGCGTATAGAAAATGGGTATCAGGCAATGAAAGCACCACAGGGTACTGATCAATTACACAGTAATAGGCATTGCCCTGGAGTAATGTTACACTGTTGCCGTCTATTATATTATAATAAACTAAGCTATCTGTTGCTGCAATAACAATAGCATCTACGGCAACAATATCAGTCATAGTGCGTAGATTAAAATCCTGGTCCACGGAAACATCAGAAATTACTCTGCTCGTTAGAAGGCCTTGATTTAGCATAATAACCGCAATTCCAGAAGTCAGTTCATGAACAAGATATAACCTATTAAACCTCCATTTCCAATACATCACATAATTCGTAATCCCCTCAAGCCCTGAAACGGTGCCAATATCCACCAGGGGTGTAGTTTGATTGGTCTGAATATTATATTGAAAGGAACTAATCTGCAGGGTGGAAGTTCCATAGTGTAGTTTATAAAACTGGAGATCGCCATTAGGAAGTTGAAACACATAATCGTATGTGTGTGGAATAGTCAAAGAATCCTTTATCGTAACCTCAAGGTGTGGTTGTTGTGCATATAATGCGATAGTGATCAACCAAATTAGTACTATCAATATAGTAACTTTGTTTGTTCTCATTTAATCCTCCAGATTTGTTGAGTCCAAAATGTTGGTATAAATTCCAACTCATTGTTTCTCAGGTTAGTTGAGGACAATTTATTATCTTCATTACACACAATATATAAAAGCTTAAGCGACAAATTGTATTAATTTCATCTTATCAATTTAAGTCAAGTTCTTTTTCAAAAAAAATTGGGAGTTGAGTCCCAAATGTTGGTGTCCATTCCAACTCATTGTTTCTCAGCTTAGTTGAGGACACTTCATATTATCCTCATTTCTCACAATCTATGTTAGTATATACTAACAAATGCATTATCTTCATCTTGCCAATTTCAATTCTCGAGGGGCTTACGCCACCCTCGCTATGATTGTATCACCTTCCGGGCTTTGATCAGCCGTGAATTTATCTGGCTGGAATAAAAGTTCCGTTAGAGATGACAGGTATTAACAACGGGTGTTAATCCGGCACTGATATAAAGGAGGGTTGACCTCCTGGTCAACCCACAACAAATAAACTATCAAGTTATGATAAATATTCGTGGAAACAGTAGAACTCAGTTGTCAGGGAGACGACGAGGATACCGTTCTTCCTTTGGATTATCCTTTCGCAGATTTCACAGATTTAATTTTAGAAACAAGGATTTTAGGATTAAGAGAATTTTATTTTATAACTGACAATTAGTCGGCTTTAAGTCAAAATCGGCATATTCTATGAGATTATTAGTGACCTTATGCAAAGATAGAGAAAAGGATGAAAATGTTTGGCAGACAACAAACAACACCGATTTTAACTCAAAGGCCGACACATATTAACAACGGGTTTTAACCCGGTGGAAAGATGAACAAGAAAATAAGTTCCACCGTAACTAATTATCCAAGGGAAAATCTCTTGTTAAGTGAAACAAACACTCTATTTCAGGAAAAGCATTTTTCTGGAAAGGGTTTGCGTGCCACTCTGCACTTTCCAGATATATACTCCGGCAGGAACAGAAAGGCCTTTATTATCTTTTCCATCCCAGGAAAGATTGCAGGTGCCTTGTTTAAGGGATAGTTCTTTCCAGCTTCGAACCATTTGTCCTTTAAGGTTATAAATGTTTATCTCTGCCAGGCAATCCTTGGTGGATTCAAAGGATAAATATGTTACCGTATTAAAGGGATTGGGATAAGAAGAAAGTTTATTTAGCAAAGCGGGAGCGATTTCATCCTGAACAAAAGTGCCGTTATGCTGAAACAGTAAGGACGCGTTTATTTTAACCGCATTGCGATGCTGATAAGAATTATCCATAATGGCATACCAATCCGAACCAAGGGGGATGCTGAAAGTTCCGTTTGCTTCAGTTACAGGACCTAAATGACTATAGCCAGATCCTAAGCAATCCAGCTGCCAAAATAGTAAATTATCAATATCCAAAACCATAAAGTTCGCTTCGGCGGGTGTTTCTACCAATTTATAATGGTAGGGACGGCTTCCCAAAGAATAAATATCGTCCCATAAAGAATAACCAGTAATGTAATAGCCGTCGCTATTGAAAGATATGGCAAACTGAAAATCCTGAACTGGGTCTTCGGGGGGAGGAAGTTCTTCCAAAGAAGGTTCAGGCAGAGCAGCTGGGACAGTGAAGATAAATTGATAGTTCTCGCCAGCAACGGAATTTTCCACTAACTGAGCATAGGTTCCTACAACTGCAGGATAATAGCCAAAAGTAGTTTCCGTGCGGCCTCTGTAATTTCTGTTTTCACCTACCGTAAAAGTTACAATGCCGTTATTATTGGTATATTGATCGCAATCAAAAACATTGCTGCCGTCCAAAATGGCAAGAACTACTCTGGCACCATCCACAGGGCGCTGATTGGAGTCCACAACCTGAATGGTAATATGGCAAAGTCCTTCGGAATATCTATCCGTTACAGGAGTAAATAAACCATCGGAGCGGATTTCGATGACGCTGCCAAAAACCTTGCCCCAACCGTTTTCATAAACCAGAGGATTATCTATGTAGCCATTTACCGGTTCCCAGGCAACCCAATTCTCATCCCAAAATTCGTTCCAAGTGTGATCTGTTGATATGGAAATGATACTGGTGCAAGGAATTAAGGCAAGACGAGCTACCGCGGCAGTAAAGTCAGCATATTCTCCACAGCGTCCAAAATGTTTGGTGACAATTCTAACCGGTTGGTGCGGTCTTTCGTTATTGGAAGTGAAACTCATCTGTTGATTTATCCACCATTGAATTGTGCGGATAGCATCGTTTCCAGTTCCATCCCTATTAAAAAGAGTTTGGCATTGAACTAAGGTATCGCTTAGAACTGGATAGTCACCTTCCTGAAGGTTATAGAGATAGGTTCTCCAAAATTTGCCTGTGGGAGGAGCAGCTATGTTATTGTTATGGTTAGAATTATTTTCTATAACCGTAGGATTGATGTAGGCGGCTATTTCATCGGTAAGCTTGGGATGAACAATATACCAATAATATATCTCTTGAGGGACCGTAACCTGTTGCATTTCTCCATTGGTGTTCTTTTTAAAGTAACGGGTTGTGGAATAATAATTTCCACCTGTTGCAGAATTTCCCGTATCTATAATTTCCACATAAGGAAGCTCTGTGGCAAGGGAATAAATAGCGGTTGCATTTTCCGTAAAGAGTTCCGGTAGAGCAAAAGTAGAATTTAAATATTGAGGTGAAGAATAAGCAATGCAAAAAGCAATTTCATCCACATAAGGATCTTGCGTGGAAAGAATCAAATTTGACCAGAGCAACTGTTTTTCCGGTTCCAGTTGTGCTAAAACAGAAGAAAGTTCTGCCTGCAGCCATTCAGGGGATTTGTTGATTGCCTGAAAAGCCGTTTCCGAAAGGGAATAAGGGTAACCAAAGGGCTGAACATTATGCGTTAAATTCATAAATTGCATACCAACTTGTTGTTTAGCGGGAAGACGATAGTTGAAATTCAGTTCTTGCAGTGTATCCCAGCTCTTGGGAAATTCCAATTTGCTCTTGTTAGCTTTGGATTCGTTATTAAAAAATGCAGGAACAGGAGTAGAAACAGTAGTAACTTCATCGGAAACTGGAATTTCGTTAACAGTTAAGCCGCGTTCAGCTGCTAAAAGAGTTGTGCCAACCAGCACAATTAAAATAAGATACAGCTTTTTCATTGTCTTCACCTCAATAGTAAATTTTACTTTTATACTTATGTATATAACTGCAACTTCCTGTCAACAAAAAGTAAGAACTCCAATTTTACTCATTATGGTTACAAGCAGTGAATTAATGCACATTACGCACAATCCTAAAACCCAATTCATTACTCTTATGATGGGAAGCAAAACCAAAACGTGCTGTGCAAGTACTTGCATCAGCTGGTCTATAAAAACTTCCGCCGCGGGCAATATGGTAAATCCCTTTTTCCGAACCCTTAGGATTAACCTGTTTTTGTTTATTATAGGCATCAAAATAATCCCAACACCATTCTAAAACATTACCGCTTAAGTCATAGAATCCCCATTCGTTAGGTTCTTTTGTTGCCACTTCCTGAATGCGGTCTTCGCTATTGTCGGAATACCAAGAAACTTTAGAAATATTGTTGCTACCAGAGAATTGCACTTTGTTATAGCTATCTCCACAACGAGATACATATTCCCATTCAGCTTCCGTTGGTAAACGATAGCCATTGGCTTTCCAATTGCAAACTACAGTATAATGAAGAGTATCTAAAACGCAGAGGTTATTGGGATCAAGTAATTTCTTATCTATTATATAGCAGGGAGTTAAGCCATTGCGAACGCTTAACTCATTACAAAATTCCAGCGCTTCATAAAAAGAAACATTAGTTACAGGGAAATTTCCACCCTTTATCTCAGAATGGTTATAGCCCATTACTTCAGTCCAAAGTTTTTGCTCTATTTCTGTTTTACTCATCAAAAATGGAGAAAGCTGAACTTCGTGACGGGGATGTTCTTCACTACTTCGGTTAATAAAATAGGTTCCCATTTGAAAAGTTCCTCCAGAAACATATAGTAGAGCATCGGGATAGGGAATATAATCTGATGTCGTCAGAATAAGATTAAGGGTTTCTTTATTATGTATTTTAATTTCTCTACGGCAGAATAAACTGCGATGCATTAATTCCAAAGTATAGACACCAGCATTCTCTTTGGCAAATTTACATTTTTGCCCAGCTTCCACTTTCCCAATAAACTGTCCCCCAAGATATACATCGCATTCGTAGGCAGCAGTAATAATCAAAGTTCCTGTTCCATTAGTTGCGTTATTTACAATTGGTAAAGGCGGTTCTTTTACAAAATGCGGTTCCGGGGATAAAGAATTTGTGTTTATAGATCCCAGCACAGGTTTTTCTTCGATTTTGTCTTTAGCTATCTCCTTCGTATCAAAATCGAGTACCGCAGTTTGATTATATTCTACTTTCAGATTACGGATAACGGATTCCCGAGGATTAACTAATTTAATTTCGTGAATCCCAACAGGAATATCTGTCCAGGTAGCTTGATTTCCTGCAAATAAACTCTGGATAAAATTGCCGTCAAGATAGATATCGCCTCCTAAAGAGGTTTTTACAATAATTGAGCCAACACCGTGAGGGGTAAAAGTTTTGGCTTCTACAGGGAGATTATCAGAAATTCGGGGGGCAGGTGTTATTGGTTCAGCTTTAGCAAAATAAAAATCCTGCCTGAGAATACCTGTGCTATAGGGAATTTGCCTTTCCCTTGTTTTTATAGCAACTTCGTTACTTACAATTTGAACAAAGTCTGTAATTTTTAAACCAGGTGTTCGCATATTGGCTAATAAAGATTCTGTAAAAGGACTGTTGCGGTTTTCACCCTCAACGGCAGTTTTACCTTCCTCGGTTGCAAAAATTACATATTGACTTCCTGCGGCAGCTTTCATTGGAGCTAAACCACTTCGTAAAGACCTGGAAAATTCAAAAGGATTATCTCTGCAGGCATCAAGAATAACAATACTAACAGCAGCTCTGCTTAATTCCTCCAAAAGCATAGAAGTATTATAGGAAAGATAGGCACAGCGCGTTGCAGAATCGATATGTTCATTTATGGGTATAAGATAATTTGTGCCCTCAATTTGTGCTGCATGGCCACTATAAAAAAAGACCGCTTCATCTGAAGAAACAAGTGCCGAAACAAAATCCCCCACTGCTTTATAAAAACCTTCACGATTAAGATCTTTATGCAACGATACGGTAAAACCTAAGTCCTTTAAAGTAGCAGCGATGTCTGTTGCATCATTAATGGAATTATGTAAAATGCCTTCCGCATAATTAGCATTTCCGATTACTAACGCTTTTCGCATAGCTTGCAGAGGGCATAAACAAATAACAATCATTAATGCAGTTACTATATATTTCATATCCGCCTCCTTGTGCTTAAGGTTTTAAGATCACTTCATAACCCTTACCCTGTATTGTAGATCTAATATAATTCCTTTAGATTCAGAATTTTACATAGATAACTCTTCATCTATCATATAGGTTCTTTTAATTAATATTGCATAGATATGTCAAGATAAAAATAAACAGTGCAAGTGCTTACCGTTTTATTACTTTTTGGCGCAAAATATGTTACTTTAATTCTGAATTTAGCAGAGCAATATAATCTCTAATTTCTTGTTCTCCTTTTTCGTCTCCCAAATAATGATAAATATCCACAATTTTATGGTAGTTCTCCATTGCCATATTTCTTTCTCCGATTTCCATATAGTAAATAGCAATATTACCTAACACATTGATCAATTCGAGCTTATCATTCATTTCTGTAGCAATTTTTAGTTTCTGCTGCAAAAGAGGGAATGCCTCTGCATAGTTTTCAGCCAGCATTTTTGTGTAACCCAAATTCCCTAAAGCAATAGATTGTTCTTTTAGAAAGCGGTTATCTACTGCTATTTTTAGGGACTTATAAAAGTAATCCTCTGCCTTTTCCAAATCATCTTCTTCCAAGCATATAAGCCCCAAATTACTATATGCTTTTGCCTGGCGTTTACTATCCTGTCTATCTATAGATATAGATAGATCCTGTTGTTGCAAATGGGAAGCGAGAGTTAAATCTCCGGTTCTAAAATACCAGTTTCCTAAGTTCCCTACGGCAATAGAGATTAGAGCAGGGTCATTTAACTTTTTAGCAAGATCATAAGCAAGTTTAAAATAACTTAGGGCTTCATCTTTTTCATTTTGATAGAACGCAGCAATCCCTAAAAAACGATATGCTTCAAAACATACTTTTTCAGCATTTATTTTCTGGGCTTCGTGTAACAAATCGTAAACTATTTTAAGAGCATTATTCCAATCGCCTGTCAGCCACATAATGTCGGCAATTTGCATTGTAATTTCCAAACGCTTCACTGGTTGCAAATCAGGATAATCTAAAAGTAGTTGATAAAAACGCAAAGCCTGTTGATTGTTATATACCTTAGCTGCACTATTAGCTGCTTTTTCTATATAAATAATGGCCTTATCTATAACTTCTGCTTTATGAAAATGTTCTGCCAAAGCATAGTAAAATTCGTCCAAACGGTCTGGATACAAGGTTTCAATTGCTTCTCCACATAAACGGTGAAGCACTTTACGGTTTTCTGCCAGTAAAGTTTGATAGGCAACTTCGCGGGTTAAAATATGCTTAAAGAAGTAAGTGGAATAGTCAAACCCCAAAGAATGTAAAATATAGGACTGATCTTCCAGAGATTTTAAAGTGGCATCTACATCCAGATTATCCTGCAAGCGTTTTTCCATATAGCGTAAAATTTCCACAAAAAATTCCTGACCTATCACTGCAGCTTTATGTAACATCATTCTTAAAGAGACAGGCAGTTTATCTAAACGCGATAAGATAAGATTATACAAATTAGCGGGAACCGGGATATCCTTTAATTCATCTAGGGGTAAGTCTTCAATATAATTACACCATTCTTCCACAAAGAAAGGATTACCTTGAGAGAGTTGAATCACCTTGTCTACCGTATCTTCTAAAAGATGTTTATCCTTTGCTTGGGCAGCTATTAATTCCCTAATTTCTTCTGCTGCTAAAGGATTTAGCTCGATAATCTTCACTTGGGTTAGAACCTGAAAATAGGAAGCCAAATTATATCCTGGACGGAACATCAATATTAGCATCAAAGGAGGAAGCGCTCCTGCAGAGGCAATTTTATTCAATAAATTCTCCATAACTTTTGCAGAAGCCTCATCCAGCCAATGCAAGTCATCTAAAACTATTACCAACTTGCGGTTACTGCGTAAAGCATAATTAATCTGAGCCATTATCAAATTTTCAATAGCTAAAGAAAGATGCTGTAAAAGGTCTGCTCCGCTCTGTTTTAAACGGCTATCTTCACTCTTCAATTCCAGCAAAAAGGCAATCAGGTTTTTCCCATCAGAAAGCAATTCCTTTTCTTCCTCTGAAGCTATATCCCACAATATGTTATAGGCATTATCCAGTTTTTTTCGCTTAACTTCAGGTTTTTCATTTATCTGCAACCGAAAAAGTGTTTCACATAGCGAAGTGAATAAATTTAAAGGAGTGGGACTAATTGCACTGCAAGCACCCTGTAAGAAAATTGTATTATCTGCGCAGGTTCTTTCAAATTCATAAACCAGGCGTGTTTTCCCTATTCCTGCTTCCCCTTGAATAGCCACAACCGAAATCTGCTGTTGTTTGCCAATTTCAGAAAAGGTCTCTTTCAGCAGATCTATTTCTTTTATCCTGCCGATATAACGAGTACTTAAATTCCTGCGATGTAAAGAACTATCCAATTTGGGGCCTATTACTAAATAACAGGGAAGCGGTTCAGAAAAACCTTTTACACTTTTTAAACCTACATCTTCAAATTCAAAATTGCGTTGAACTGCCAGCATTGTCTTCTCCGGAAGCATAATTCTATTCACTGGAGCATTGGATTCCATCCTTGAAGCTAAATTAACCTCAGGACCATACACTGTAAAATCTCCCTCTCTATCTTCGCCGACTTTTCCTACAGATACAAGACCAGCATTAATCCCAATCCGAACCCCCAAATCTACATTTTCAAAATCTGGCTGCTGTTTTAGTTTTTTATTATATAGTTGTAATTGCTCCTGCATCTTCAGCGCTGCTAAAATTGCTCGTTCAGTATTTTGCTCAGTTGCAGTTTTGGCACCAAATAATGCCATTATGCCATCTCCCATATATTTATCTACAAAACCACCATAAAAACTAATGCAGCGTGAAAATATTTTCATAATTTCATCCATTCTGCGGTGAATGGTTTCGGCATCAAAAAGATTGGATATACTACTAAAGCCATGTATATCTGCAAAAAGTACAGTTACTTCCCTAAGTTCACCTTCTCGTAAGTGAAGCTTATCCGAAGTAGGAGCAAGCTCTTCTTCCAGATCAAAAAAATCGCTGCCAAAAATCAATTCATCATCTATCATTATGCTGCTATCCTTTTTATTCTCATTATACAATAATAGCTGAATATATATATTCTGTCAACCTCAAACTGAAAAGAAGAGGGTTGGGTTGAAGAGCAAAATATATAGCTTGGGAGCTCAAAGCTAAGTATTTCTTTCTTTGTTCGGTGTTTTCGATGGCTAAAAAATACATCTGTGAAAACTGCGTAATCTGCAAGAAACAATTTCTTCTTTAAAATGCGTGCTTGACAAAAATCCCCCTTCATCCAGATAGTTTTTTTAAGGAAAGACCCTACACAATGTATATAGGGCAAACATATAATTATGACACAGATAAACTGTAAAATTGTTAAAGAAACAGTTGCAACAGCCATTTTGGCACTCTATCGTCAGGCAGGATGGTGGTCAACTGAAGACAAAGATTCCGATTTGGAGATAATTACAAAAATTGTAGCTAATTCGTTTTGTTTTGTTATTGCTACTTTAGATGACCAGATTGTCGGTATGGGGCGAGCTTTAAGCGATGGTATAAGTGATGCTTATATTCAAGATGTAACCGTTCAAAAGGAATTTAGAGGGCAAGGAATCGGCAAAGCAATAATCCGCACTTTAGTTAGCTTTTTAAAGGAACATAAACTGCAATGGATAGGGCTAATTTGTGAGCCAGGTTATGAGGGTTTTTATCAGGGCTTGGGCTTTAAAGTGATGGCCTCCTACACTCCATTTTTATATAGCGAAACATAGATGAATGGCTTGCAATTAATTACAGAAGAGCATATACCTCTTTTGCAGGATTTTTTAACCCGCTATCCAAGAAGAAATTGTGATTTTAATGTTACCAATCTTCTTGCTTGGGGGACAATTTACCGAAATCACTATCTGCTTTGGCAGGATAATTTAGTTATCTTCAATCCCAAATACCAAAATGTCTGTTTCCCTTTAGGAGATAATTTTACGCCTGCGGAGTTAGCAAATTTGGTTCGTCTTTTTAAGCAGGAATACCCGGAAGCGGAATTGATAATTGTTCCGGAAGAGTATTATGCTCAAACTCCAGAATTGGACAACTATTTTGAGGTGAGCGATGATAGAGCTTGGGCAGATTATGTTTACGAGATAGATAGCTTAGTAAAACTATCCGGTAAGAAACTGGCTAAGAAAAAGAACCTTATTTCTCAATTTATCCGTGCTTATCCTGACTATCAGGTTTTGCCTGTAACCAATGATAAATTGGATGCATTATTGCGTTTTACTTATAAATGGAAAAGAGAGCGTAGTGCCGAAGGTATTTATTTGATGACGGAACTTAAGGCTATAGAAAATACTTTAGCAATGTGGGATATTTTACCCTGCGAAGGTATTATTATTTGTCTGCACGATAAAATTGCTGCCTATTCTATATTTTCACCTCAAACCCCTGATATGGCAGATGAACATTTTGAAAAATTTGACCCGGATAAAAAAGGTTCAGCACAAATTGTTAATTGGGAAACAGCTCGCCATTTACAAAATCGTTATAAATATCTGAATAGAGAGCAAGATCTTGGTATGGAAGGTTTAAGACAGGCCAAATTATCTTATCAGCCAGCATTTTTGGTTAAATTTCTTTCTACCAAATTAAAAGCTTAATCCACCCAGAGCAAATTATAGAAATACGAAGCTTGGGACTGGAAGATTAGTTCACCCAAATTTTGTAGATTACATAAATAATATAGTACACAGGGATAATTGTTGCTTAATGAAATACAGTATATATGTAGTAACTTCTCGGGGAATTTTGCCGAGAGGCATAACCGTATACTTTCGATAAAAATTAAGTAAGAAACAAACTCGCCCCTGAAAAGGAAGTTGCCTCAGCTATCTATTTACAAAATTATGCGTAAATTCCCTTTTCCCCACTTCCTTTTTAGAAACCAAGAACGCATATAATGATTATCAGCAGAAGCGAAAACAGAAACATATTATACTCTCTATTTTTAAGCCACAGTTGAAACGACCATTTTTGCTTCAAACGCTGCCAATCTAATTTTTTAGGAAAATATCTTCCAGTTGTTGCTGTATAATTCTTCCAATCCTCAGGGAAATTTGTACTTAAGGTTAATTCTTCCTTTTTAATTGTAAACGGAAAGATAACCAAAATCAACAGACCAGCTAGCAACCAAGCCCAAATATCATTCACAAATAAAACAGCTCCCAATAAAATTAAAGAACTGCCTGCATAGAGAGGATTTCTACATAAAGCATAAGGTCCTTCCATTACAAGCCGATTTCTTTTTTCAATTATTCCAGCAGACCAAGAACGGATAAAAGCACCCAAAACAATCAGAATTATACTGATTATGATTGCGGTAGGATTTGTTATTATATGTTCAATGCGATAGTGAAAGTTAAGAATGAATTCCAAAATAACGGCTATGCAGAGAACTCTGGTAATTAGCAATCGCTTTTTTGCCAAGAACATTGTTATTTTGTTGATTATTTTCACTCGGATTTCTCCTTTTTAATATTTGCGGAGGAACGGCGTCCTCCGGCTACACATTTTTCATATTTTGCAGAGGAACAGCTCCTCCGGCTACCCAAAAATAAGTTCGGAGAAAAAAACGACAAGTTGATTCTTCCCTATTTTTATTCTCGATAGTAAATTGCTTGGATAGGATCAATTCCAGTTGCTTTCCAAGCAGGATAAAGTCCAGATAGAAAACCTATCAACAGAGAGAAACCAATTCCTACAACAACTCCTTGCATAGGCAGATAAAGAGGAAATTTTATAGCGCTTGCTATTAGCGTAATCAATATCCAGGCAAGGATAACTCCTATAACAGCTCCTGTAAAAGCCAAAGCCAGTGCTTCAAAAATAAAATAGAAAAAGATATCCTGTTCTGTAGCTCCAATGCTTTTGCGAATGCCAATTTCAGTCATTCTTTCTTGAATGCTGATGAGTAAAGTGCTAAATAGCCCTATTCCTCCTACAATTAAAGAAATGGAAGCAATGGCAATAAGAGTTATATTCCACTTATCCATAAATTTATTAATCTCCGAAGTGATTTTCAGGATCATATCGCCAATATCCATAAACTGAAAATTAGGATACATATTATGTCTGGCAAGCATTATCTGTCTAGCTTCATTTTTTAATTTGAGATAATCCTCGGTGGAATATGATTGTAGATAGATCTGGTGGATAATCTTATTGGGCTCTATGTAAGTAGCTCCATATTTCAAAGGTATGTATACAGCTTTCAGATCCCACTGCCTTTCCCAGGGGTTAAAATTCATTCCATTGCCTGAATTCAATACATCAGGAGCTAAAACACCCACAACTGTGAAACGATGCGAACCCAGAGCTAAAACCTGTCCAATAGGGTCTTTATCTTTAAAATATTCTTCGGCAAATTGATAACCCAAAACAGCAACCGGAATATTGTTTTCTGCTTCGTAGGCATTAAAATAGCGTCCCTTGCCAATAGGATAACTTTTATTTTTAAAAAAATCTACTTCCGTAGCACGCAGGATAATGTTATTTACTTTATTCCCAACCCGGTATAAGCTCTGTTTGGAAATTGACCCGTAAATACATTTATAATTCAGGTTTTCTTTCAGAGCCAGATAATCATCATAATTTAGAAAGGGTACGCTTTGTTTAGGTCGCCTTATATGACTGCGGTTTTTCCCTATTTCTTTATCACTATTGCCTACACTTGGGTAAATAATGATGGAATTATCCCAGCCCATACCTTCCATATTTTTTTTAATTAGTCCTTTAATGGCATAAACACTGGAAAACATTGTTACGACGGCAAGCACACCAATAACTATACCGGTAAGAGTTAAAAGAGACCTAAGTTTATGGCTGAAAATGCTTTGGAAAGCACTATTGATGCCATCTTTTATGTTCATTGCCTATTCCATCTCGGTTTTGCATTTGGGACACATTTTATATTTACCTTTTTCGCGGCTGTATTTTTCCACCAAATAAGGATTTCCACACTTAGGACAGCTGATTGGAAGTGGTTTATCGTTAGTTATATATTTACATTCAGGATAGCGATTACAGGAATAAAAAGGACGTCCTTTTTTTGATTTGTGGGCTGTTAATTCTCCAATACCACATTCCGGACACTTAATTCCCAAAGTTTTAGGCCTTGAATATTTACACTTAGGATAATTGGAACAAGCGATAAATTCTCCATATTTCCCGTTTCTAAGCATTAAAGGCGAACCACATTCAGGGCATTTTTCCTCTAAAGGAGTAGGAACAACAATTTTTATATTTCCATCTGCATCGCGGGTAAAGCTTTTGCTGTTTTTGCATTGGGGATAGCGGCTACAGGCAAGAAATTCTCCCCTTTTACTATGTTTGATTAGCATAGTTCCCTGTTTACAAACATCGCAAGCAATGCCTGTATCCTGAATAAAGTTGTTTTTTTCCTTTTTAATATCTACCTGATTGATCAATGCTTGTAATTGATCATAATATTCCTTCACTACATCATTCCAAGCAATTTTACTGTATTCCACTTCATCCAGTTTGGTTTCCATTTCAGCGGTGAATTTTACATTGAAGAGGCAATCGAATTTATCTACCAAAAAACGATTAACATCGTTCCCCAGGGGAGTTGGGATAAATGACTTTTTCTCCATATTTACATATTTTCGCTTTCTAAGAGTGTCAATTATGGAAGCATAAGTAGAGGGACGTCCAATCCCTTTTGCTTCCAGTTCTTTGATCAAAGATGCTTCTGTAAATCTGGAAGGAGGAGTAGTAAAATGTTGAGTCTTTTCCAACGCATTATGCTGTAACTCATCATCTTTGGTATAATCAGGATGAATCTTTTCCCCCAACGGGATATTTATGTATGAGTATGCTTTCAGAAAACCTTCTTCAATAATTTGAGCTCCGGTAGAAGTAAATTCAGCATTGCCCATACTAATTTTTACATTGGTAGAAAGCAATTTTACAGGTTTCATCTGAGTGGCAATAAAACGCTGCCAGATAAGAGTATATAATTTCAGTTGTTCTTTGGTTAAATACTGGGCAATGCTTTCCGGAGTTCTAAAAGGATCAGTAGGGCGAATTGCTTCATGAGCATCTTGAGCACTTTGCTTATTTTTAAAAACCCGCACCTTAGGATTAACTAAATCGGCACCAAACCTTTCTTTAATCAGGTCTTTAGCCTTAGTTACAGCTTCTTCAGCCATTCTGGTAGAATCGGTTCGCATATAAGTTATCAGACCAGTACTTTCTCCTCCCAAATCAATACCTTCATAAAGAACTTGAGCTATGCTCATCGTTTTTTGTGCCTGAAAACCAAGTATTTTACTTGCTTCTTGTTGTAGAGTACTGGTTATAAAAGGAGGAAGAGGATCAATATTACGGTTACTGCGTTTTATTTCCTTTAGTTTTGTTTCTGCATTTTGGATACTATCCACAATTTCTATGGCACTTTTCTCATCGGGAATTTCCACTTTTTTACCATTGATTTTTTCTAAAACAGCTTTGAAAGGTGGCAAATTATCTTTCCAAAAATCCCCTTCAACTTTCCAAAATTCTTTAGGAACAAATGCCTTGATCTCGGCTTCCCTTTCGCAGATTAATCGCAAAGCAACAGATTGAACTCTTCCAGCAGAAAGCTCTTTAGTTATCACTTTCCAAAGCAGAGGGCTTATTTCATAACCAACCAGACGGTCTAAAATTCTTCTTGCCTGTTGAGCTTCCACTTTTGCCATATCTATTTTGCCGGGGTTTTTAATTGCTTCATTAATTGCCTGTGAAGTTATTTCATTAAACACAATCCGATAAACAGGTTTATTTTGCAGTTCTTTCTTTAGTGCTTCTGTTAAATGCCAAGCTATAGCTTCACCTTCACGATCATTATCACTTGCCAGAAAAACACTATCCGCAGCCAAAGTTGCCTCTTTTAATTCAGAGATAACTTTGCTCTTGGATTTATCCATTATATAATCAGGTTTAAAATTCTGCGAAACACTCACTCCCAATTCATGCTTTGGCAGATCACGGATGTGTCCCATCGATGCTTTTACATTATATTTATTCTTCAGAAATTTGCTGATTGTTCCTGCTTTTGCAGGAGATTCTACTATAATTAGTCCTTTGCTCATATCTTTCCTTTTTACCAATTAACGCTTACTATCTCACTTATTCTGTATCATACATTCCGCAGCATTTCTTATATTTTTTTCCGCTTCCACAAGGGCAGGGATCATTTCTTCCAACTTTGGGAGCTACTTTAACAGGGCGGACTTTTTCTATTTCGCCACCCGGATTATTATATTGAGGGGGGGCAGTCATATTTTGATTCATCTGCTGTTCTTGCTGTGCTTTTAAAAAAGCATTCAAGTCTTGATGAGTTAAGTTCGCATTCTTCAAAAAGTTTTCCATTTGTTCTCGAGATAACACATAAGTAGTAAATACTTTTCGGGAAACATTTTCCTGGATGCGGGCAATTAAACCTTGAAACAGGTCATAACTCTCTTTTTTATATTCGATTAATGGATCCTTATTTGCGTAGGCCCGTAAATATACACCATCTTTCAGAAGGTCCATTTCATGTAAATGATCGCGCCATTCATCATCTACAACTTCCAAAAGAGCTCGTCTTTCAATATTTCTAAGTTGTTCTGATCCAATCTGTCTTTCCTTATTTTCATAAGCGGAAAGCGCATATTCCAAAAGGGTATTTTCCAGCAGCTCTCTATTTAAGTGGTCGCTAAATATATCTTTAACATTAAGACCCAGATTTAAATTTCGCTGAAACCACTGACAGATGCGTTCCAGATTCCAATCCTCAGGATAACTATGAGGTGGAATATATTCGTCTAGCATATTTACGATAGTATCTGTGATCATTTCCAAAATTTCATTTTTCAGGTCATAACCCTTCAACACACTACGACGATAAGAATAAATAACTTCGCGTTGCTGATTCATTACTTCGTCATATTTAAGCAGTTCTCTCCGGATTTCAAAGTTATGTTCTTCCACTCTTTTTTGAGCTTTTTCCACTGCTTTAGTCATCCACGGATGACGAATTACATCTCCAGATTTTAAACCCATTTTCACCATCATCGGAGCTATCCTATCAGAACCAAAAAGACGCATTAAATCATCTTCCAGAGAAAGATAAAATCGGGAAGTTCCAGGATCACCTTGCCGGCCAGCTCTTCCTCGAAGTTGTCTATCAATACGTCTACTTTCATGTCTTTCACTACCAATTACATGAAGTCCATCCAAGGGTAGGCCATAGGGATATTCCTCCGTTAAGGTTTTCGGTAAACCCACATAGCTTTCATATGGACCTTCCACAACTCCTTTGCCAAGCTTTATATCAGTACCTCGACCAGCCATATTAGTAGCGATAGTTACAGCTCCAGGTTGACCTGCTTCTGTAATTATTTCTGCTTCTCTTTGATGTTGACGAGCATTTAGTACATTATGAGTTATTCCTTTCCGTTTCAGCAACCGGGAAATAATTTCGGAGACCTCTACGCTCACCGTTCCGACCAAGACAGGCTTTTGCTTTTCATGCCAATAGATTATTTCATTGATAATTGCCTGATATTTGTCATTTTTGCTTAGGTAAATCAGATCATCATGGTCGATTCGCGTAATAGGTACATTGGTTGGAATCACCATCACTGGCAGATTGTAAATTTCCATAAACTCTGATTCTTCGGTAACAGCAGTTCCTGTCATTCCGGATAATTTATCATACATTCTAAAGTAGTTTTGTAAAGTAATAGTAGCAAAGGTTTGCGTGCCAGCCTCAATTTCCACATTTTCTTTTGCTTCCAGAGCTTGATGCAAGCCATCGGAAAAACGACGTCCCGGCATTTGTCTACCAGTAAATTCATCTACTATTATTACCTTGTTATCAATAACCACATATTCCTGGTTATTTTCAAAGAGGGTAAAAGCTCTTAGCAGCTGATTGATATTATGCAATTTCTCACTTTTATCCATAAAGCGATTGGTTTGAATTGCTTTCTGCTGTTGTTTTTCTTCTTCAGAAAGGGCTTCATTGTTATCTATCTCAGCCAGAATTTCATCGAGGGATTGGACCACGAAGAGGTCTTTATCTTTTTTGGAAAGCATTTCGCGCCCTTTTTCACACAGGTCAACGCTGTTATGTCTTTCTTCCACCACAAAGAAAAGATTATCGTCCAATTCATTCATCTTTTTATCCCTAAGATAGATGCCCTCTATGTCATTCACCATTTTTTTCAGCTCACCATCCTGCATCAATTTCATAAATGCTTTATTTCGAGGAGCTGCTCGTTTCAATAAAAGAAGGTTTTTTGCTAAGCGATTGTTGTCAGCATTAGGATTATTATCATTTAGATCTTCATTAATTTCGCTTAAATACCTTTGCACTAAAGCATTTTGCGTTTGAACCACTTGAGCAATTAAAGGACGTAATTCTCTATAAAAATTCTTATCCTGAGCAATAGGACCACTAATTATCAAAGGTGTTCTGGCTTCATCAATTAAAATGCTATCCACTTCGTCCACAATAGCATAATAAAAATCACGCTGAACCAACTGTTCAGGAGAAACAGCCATATTATCACGCAAATAATCAAAACCAAATTCACTGTTCATCCCGTAAGTTACATCACAATTATAGGCCTCTTTACGGCTATCAAAATCCATTCCAGTAGTTATACAACCTACAGAAAGACCGTGAAAATTAAAAATAGGGCTCATCCATTCAGCATCACGACTTGCTAAATAATCATTTACTGTAACTAAATGGACACCGCGTCCAACTAAGGCATTCAAAAATAAGGGCATAGTAGCCACGAGGGTTTTACCTTCCCCGGTTGCCATCTCAGCAATTTTCCCATCATGCAAGGCCATCGCACCTATAAGCTGTACATCAAAAGGCACCATATTCCATTCAACTTCATGGCCGCGAACTTCAAATTTTTGCCCAAGCATACGACGACAAGTATCTTTTACAATAGCAAAAACCTCTGGCAGGTAATCATCCACTGTATTTTTTGTTACAAGCTTCAGTTCCTTTTTTGTCGTATCTATAGAATTGTCTAATCGGTTGCGTTCATTATCTTCCCTTGTTTCACGATACTCCTTTTCCAGATCGGAGAGCTTATTACGCAGGGGATTTAATTTATCAGCTATTTCCTGTTTGATCTCTTGAATGCGATTGATAAGCTGTTCATCTTCATATTGTTCAAGGCCTGAATATATCTCATTTATCTCCCGAACAACGGGTTCATAGTGTTTCAGGTCTTGAATGTTTTTATCGCCAAATATCTTTTTTAGTACTTTCTCTAACATTTTGTTTCCTTGTTACTCGGTTTACAAATAGCTCTGCAAGCCAAGGTTAATGCATTAGTCCCTTTTTTGTCAGTTTATTTTGAAGGTGGAATTGTGTCAAATAAAAAAGGATACACTGTTTAGATTTGTTCCACACAGATTTCGCTTTCTCACACATATTATGCAGATTTATATGCGTTCACATTTGTTTTTCAACTCGTTTTACCATTTTTCCATTTAAGCAACAAATCTTTCTCAGGAGCCCAAGTGAGTGAGAGACAAAAAAAATAGCATAAAATACTACTTAGTATGAACACCTCGTATATTATTGTTGCATTAACAATTATACAACTATCAATAATGAGGTATCAAAACGAATTATCTGAGAATTGTCAATACCATCTCCAGTTTGTGCATCGGGTATAGGTATGTCATTTCCTTCAAACTTATAAGTCATAGTGTCAGGAATTGCTGTTACATCAATCGTAAACACTGAATCTATAACAGCATTTGATCCTGTAGATTTCTATTCAATGGAATATGCAGCGATGCTGTCTGCCTCATTATCTGCGAATAAGAAAAATGCAACTGAAAGCATAATAGACCACAGGAAAATCTTAAGCATCTTCATTTTTCAACCTCACTTGACTTCTATATCTGCATAAAAATAAACTTTGGAGCCATCCCAGGTAGGAGCGATTATATATGTGTTTGCAATATTAACTTGATTGGGATTGAGAATAGTATCTTCTCCTGTATCTAATCTATATGAGTGCAA
>Ga0209606_1000816_pt1 | contig 43653 bp, 51 predicted proteins | sample AD_UKC057_MetaG_FD_184412 | JGI IMG/M metagenome (GOLD analysis project Ga0209606, IMG submission 184412) | Active sludge microbial communities of municipal wastewater-treating anaerobic digesters from USA - AD_UKC057_MetaG (SPAdes) (version 2) | ecosystem: Engineered > Bioreactor > Anaerobic >... | reverse complement strand
AGAACATCCTGAAGATTGCTCTTGCACGAGAAAAGCATGCCTGGCTGGATGGATTGTTTGATATTACACGGTCAGCAAGACCACCTTACAGATGTTCTAATGCATGATTTGGGTTAAAGCGAGATAATTGATGGTGAATATTTTCGTCTCTATCTTCGGCTTCGAGGCATAGATGGTGCGCCCATCTATCTTGTACGCGAAGCCAAGGGGTTCAAGGATGTATTCCAGGGCCTTCTCAAGGGTCACGTTCTTAAGATCGACGGTCGTCATACCCCGCACATCAGGTTCTACCACCACGTTGTAGTTCGTCTGCTTCCCGATGGCCCTGAGGATGTCCTTTACGTCCGCCTCCCTCAGCGAGAAGGAGAAATAATCCTGGGGCCTGGCGCTTTCGGGCGCCTTCGACTTGTCCATCTGGAAGGATACCGGGCTCGGAATATCAACCGGTTTTGCCGCCTCCTTGGCCTCCTTGGCCTCCTTGCGCTCCTCTTCTTTCACCTGGTTGACATACGCGCAGGATGTCAGGACAAGCAGCATTACGATAAAAATAAGTCCTTTTTTCATTTCGGCCTCTCCGTACCTTTTGTTTTCGGCGCTTCCTCCTGGGTCACCATGTCTTCCATCTTTACCAGGTTGAGTACCCTCTTCGAACCGCCCCGGACGAGTATCACCTTGTCTTTTTGTATCTCCTGTACCGTCTCACCGCCTATGGTATCGCCTTTCCTTACCACCTCGTGGTCTATTATCGCAACCCTTTCGCTCCCTTTCTCCATGATGGCAACAAGCTTAAAAATGATTTCCTGTGCCTGCGACTGTCCCGGCCTTTTTTCCTCTTTTGTTTTCGGCAGAAGGAAGGGGTCCCGCGTCCACGCAACTCCAAGCTTGTCAAGCTGCTCCTTGTCGAATCTCTGTGGCGCTGCCGCCTGTCCTGCTCCGGCAGGGATACCGGGCATTGCCGCACCGGGTTTTGCAGGCGTTCCTGCGGGCGCTGCCTGGGCGGGCGCCGGTGCTGCGGGCGCTGCCGGAGCTGCCTTGGCGGGCGCTGCAGGCACAGGCGTCGGCGTCTTCTTCTTGCCGGTGAAAAAATGTATGTACCCTGCAAGGAGTATTCCAATAATGCCTACGATAACAACCGGCTTACTTACCTTCAAATATCTTCCCCTTTAACGCCTTGAACTCGATCGTATATTTGCCGGCCAGCGGAGGGTGCTGCTTCTCGTCATAGGAGATGCGCGCCCTTTGAACGCCCCTGAATGCGACCCTGTTTGAAAGATCCTCAAAGAACCTTCCCGTCTCGAGAAACCCGCCTTTCAGACCAAACTCAAAAACAGGGTTGGCGACATAGGACTTCACCCCCGTATCGATCGTAGAATGGACACTCACCACGTTGTCGATCATGACGCCACGGTTTCGGGCCGATCTCGATATCTCCCTGATAAAATCGGGCATCTTTTCGAGCAAGGGCGCCTGTGCCTTGAACTCATCGAGAGATTCCTTCCATCTGTCATCGGTTCTTGTCTGCCGGGATAATGTCAGGATCGATGCCTCCACCTGCTTTCTCTCCTGATTGACAGATTCGAGAGACTTTCCTCTGTTCCTTATCTGGGTCGAGAGCGGGAGGTATACGGCCAGCGCCCAGATTATGATCAGGACAACAGGAATGCCGCACCACACATAGATAGGCTTAAAGTTCATATCTCATACACCGTGATGTAATAATAAACTCCATGACCTGCTTGCCTTTCAGCGGCTTCATCTCCTTTTTGGAAAGCTCAACATCCTTTACGAAACCTGATCTTTTCAAATTAAGCATAAGGTCAAATAATGTCAATTCGAGCCCGTCCTGCTCTCCCATGATATAACCCTTTAGTACCAGCGGGTAGTCCGGTATTTTTGCCGCTGTCTGTGCCGGCGATCCCGGGGCAACCTTCGGGACAGGAACGCCCTGCCCTACGGGGATTGGGGGCGGGAGGACCTGAGCAGGCGCCTGGCCGCCGGCCGCGGGGGGCGAAGGGGCATCTTCGCCGAATTCGATTGACGTAAGATAGACGTCACGGGGCATCTTCGAGGAAAGGAATTTCAGGAGCGTCACAAAGGTGAGGTCCTTTTTCCGAATCTCGTTCTTGACCATCAAGATCTCGCTGTCGCTGATGCCGGCCTGGACCGGTGCGGTAAGTTGTTTTACCCCTTCCTTCAGCTTATCGAGGTTGCCCTTTTCAAGGTTGAACTTCAGATTGGCGTTGCTCAACATACCCCACATCATAAAGGACAGCAGGATAAGGATGACAACAACGCCGATCGACCCCATCATTACCAGATTTTTGTATGATCTCTCCCTGCCCTTCTGCAGCAGCCGCTCGGGCAAAAGGTTAGGAAGCCCGTCCCTCTTCACTGCCAGCGTATATGCCGGTATATACTCCGCTGCGATACCGGGTACGTCCTCAAGGGATGACACCTCTTCAACGAAGGATTCCTTCATCTTTTCAAGGAATCCCGGTATCTTCGATCCCCGCCCCGTGATAAACAGCTTCGAAACCGGCTTGTCAGGGTACCGCTGGTTGTAGACGCTCAAAGTCCGGAGGACCTCGCCTTCAAGGCGCTCAAAGGGGAGCCGCAATATCTCCGTAAGCTCCTCGTCAAAACCCTTTTCACGCTTGTATTGCTCTGCCTGATCGTAGGAAAGCCCCGGCCCGCTCATCAGCGCGTCGGAAAAGCTCTCCGAGGCCGTGAGGATCTCCCGGGCAAACATGAGCCTTTTTGCGTTCGCTACATAGAGGCCCGTCCGCCGTCCGCCGACATCGACGATCGCCGTCGACGCGTCGCCTGTCTCACCTATGGCGTTGACATATGCAAAGGCGATATCGGCGATGATGCTGACATCGTTCAAGCCTACGCGCTCAAAGACGGAGATCAGACTGTTGATATAATGCTTCGGCGCCCCCACAAAGAGGACCTCGTCTTTGTTGACCCCCTTCTCGTCAATCGCGCCGAGCATTATGTGCTCGTATATCATGTCGTCAAGGGGGGTGGTCAGTATCTTGGTGGTAGACCAGTTAAGGACGTCTTTTTGTTCCTTTTTCGGAAGGATCGGGATGGTAAAGGCCTTCTTTGTGATCTCCTGTGAGCTTATGCCTATGACAACTTCTACGTCGTTTCCTTCCTTGATCTTGATATCGCCAAGTATCATCTCGAGATCATCAAAGCTGCCTTTGTAGGTATAGACCCCGGACGAGACTGCGGACCCGTTGCCGACCTTTACATATTTTACGCTGACAGTCCCTATGTCTACGGCGAGTATATCCACATTGCCTTCCTAAAAGTATTGATTATAGCACAGCGGGCAGTAAAATTGCTAATATCTGAGCGCCCCATCGTAAACAAATCCAAAATATCAGTATAGCAATGTTCTAAACCTTTTAGATTCTGTATTATTGCCCCTCCTGCCGATTATATTTTTACCGTTTTCATATGATATTATCAATGTTTGCATAGTTTCCTGAGATATGTCAACAAGAAAATGCTGTATCATGCCAATTTTCATAGAGAAATTTGATTGAGACATAGCGCCTCCAAGGTGGCATTATAACATTGCATAATATATATCATTTCATCAGCACCTCAACATCCATTGACAGGAACTCATCAAGCAGGATGCCCTCCGTGCCGACAAGGAGCTTCTTTTTTACCGGAAATGTCCTGGTGAAGAGCTCTAATCCCGGTAAAGCCGTCCTCGTTCTCCCGCTTTTCACCTCTATCGCGACGATCTCGTCACCCCTTGCAAGGATAAAATCGACCTCGCGGTTCCGTTCGGCCCAGTAGTATAGCTCCATATCCTTGCCGACGATGTTGTTTGCAAGCATGTTCCCGACGGCAGTCTCCACTAACCTACCCCGGAATTCGCCGTTCCGCGTTGCCTCATCATAGCTCAGATGCGACATCGCCGTCATAAGGGCATTATTTAAGGCAAGGAGCTTTGGGCTTGAAGCACGCTGACGGACTGCCTGGCCTGCATACTTCTGGAGGCCTGTCACCAGCCCCGAGCCTTTAAGAAGATCAAGGTAATGGGCAAGGGTGGTCGTATTCCCCGCATCCTGAAGCTGGCCTATCATCTTTTGATATGAAAGTATCCGGCCGGAGTATAGACATCCCAGCTCAAAAAGACGCCGGAGCAAGGCCGGCTTGTCGATGCGCACCATCAGCAGCACATCCCTGGAGACGGTCGTTTCTATCAGGGAATCAAAGATATATCGCCTCCACCGCTGCTGATCGTTTATCAGCGAGACTGACCCGGGGTAACCGCCAAAATAAAGGTACTGCTCAAACCCCCACCCGAAGGCGTCTTTCATCTCAGGATATGACCAGTGCCTCACGGGGATTATCTCGAACCGGCCTGCAAGGCTTTCCGTGAGTCCTTTCTGAATAAGCATCGGGGAGGAGCCGAGGATGATCACGTGGAGGTTGACTCTCTTTGCGGTGTCATTGTCCCAGAGGATTTTTACCGTTTCTGACCAGTTGGGGATCTTTTGGATCTCGTCCAGTATCAGCGTCCCTTTTCTTCGCGGCTGCTTAAGGGTTGCAATGCGGGCGGCCTCCCACTGCTGCTCTATCCACAAACGGTTCTTCGGGGCCGGCTCGTCTGCGGATGCATAGTGACCCGTTCCGGTCTCTTCCATCAACTGGCGTACAAGCGTCGTCTTCCCTGCCTGGCGGGGGCCTGTGACCGCCTGGATAAATCTTCGCGGCTCAGCGACCCGCCGTGACAGCACGCGAAACACCGGCCTCTTATATGTGATTGTCTTCGTCATTTACAATTTACTCATTATATTGAGTAATTTTACTCAATGCTCTGAGCAATTGTCAAGAGCTAAGCTGTAAGCTGGGGTCAGGTCTTTTATCTTGTATTTCTTGGTGCATACGCCGTTGAGATTCTTCATGCCCCTAGAAAGGCTGCCTTCGGGGGTCTCAACTACCAGATGGTAATGATTGTCCATCAGGCAGTAGGCATGGCATATCCAGTGATAGCGCGCGACGGCCTTTCCCAGAAGGTCAAAAAAAATATGTTCTGTCCGTATCGTCTCTGAATATCTTCTGCCGGGCATTCCCACGGGAGGTGACGTGGTAGAGGGCGCCGGGATATTCGATACGGAGCGGACGGGCCATGGAGATAGGATAGTAAAGAACAGGAAGGGATGCAAGAAAATGTTAAGATAAAAGACCTGACCCCGATATTTGCGGGATAGCAAAGAACAGGCGGGAATGCAAGAAAATGTTAAGATAAAAGACCTGACCCCGATATTTATGACCCCGATATTTGCGATATTCGAATTCACCACTTACGGCGTCCGAAGAATATCGTGCGTCCCTATTCTTCTCAAGAGATATGTTTCATTTATCATCTGAAAAGTAAAACGATAGTTCTTCGTGACCCTCCCTTCCCATATATCCGGATGTCCCTTAATCTTTTTTATCCCCAAAGAAGGGTGCTGAGGGTTTGAAAGAAGCAATACGAGCTGTCTGTCGGTCTTATCCTTTATTGATGCCGGGAGTAAGTCGTAATCACGATCGAAGGGTCGCGTTGTCCTGATGTTCATTTGTGTTTTCTAAGGTGTTTGATAAGGTCATCGGCCTTCTCGAATGCCCTTGACACTTCACCTTTTGCTATTGCCTGGTCTGCTTCTTTCTCTTTTTCCTGCCATTCCTTGGTCCAGAACCATTCCTGGCTTCTTGAAATCAGTTTTTTTGGAAAAAGCATAATCCCTTCGTCAACAACATCAACTTCAAGAAAATCTCCAGCCCTGAGGAGGAGTTTGTCGCATACTTCTTTCGGGATCGTTATCTGGCGTTTCGGGCTTATTCTTGTGATCTGCATATTTTCCTCCTGCTTGTTTTCTTTACTATAAGAATATAGCAATGTCGTCCGATAAAGTCAAGAAAGTAAACCTTTCAAGTGTTCAGGACAAGGTAAATTCACCTTTCATTGGCCAAGGGACAAGTGTCTATGGCTTGAAAGTCATCCTGAATTTCCATATATCCGCTTTTTGGGTGGCTCCGCCGGATGCCGTTGTCCAGCCGAAAAGAAATTTATTGAATGCGTCATTATATGTTGCATCAAGGGTGATAGTTCTGTCTAATGTCGGGCTAGCAGCCGTATAATCATATCGCACATCGCCAAGGGTTCCGTAGGTATACTGGTTGCAAACAGGCATTGCAGTTGGTACCCATGTAACGGTCCCATCAGTGACGGTTCCGTCTGGATTTGGTAACGACCAATTAGGTTCGGCGGCAGCGCTTGTTCCGGCTGTCCTAGCGGTATAATAGTTCCCATTGTTCACCGTGGGCCTGACCTGACCATCGATTGCGTAAGCGGTAGATGCGTTCCATACGGGAGGGATCCGAATTGGTACCCATGTAACCGTCCCATCGGTGACAGTCCCGCTTGGAAGCCAGATCGGTTCGGTGGCCCCGCTTGTTCCTGCTGAAGTAGCTACATAATAATATCCATTGTTCACCGTAGGCCTGGCCTGATCATTGATTGCGTAAGCGGCAAATGCCTTCCATATGGGATCGCAGGCTGCGATCCATGATTTTATTCTATACGTTCCTGCTGCGCTATTGCGCACCACTTCCATCCTATAGGCATACGTAGTATTAACGGTAGTAGAGCTTGCTGTGTCTGCGAGCCAGGTCGTCGGGTTGGTCGGGCTTGTGTAGTAGCTGCTGCCTGACGTTGCATTTGTCGGACCGGTGCGGCTCTCGCTGTTTCCCGCATCAGCTCCGGTGCCGGCAGCATGCTTGTTATCATCGTAGGTGCGACAGTTTGTTGCATAATTAACAGATAACGCCGGAAAACCAGGAAAACTATAGAAATATGCATTTTGCCACTTTGCCGAGCCGTCAGTACACACATCCCCGGAGTCAACACAGTTTGTCCAATTGGGCTCCCCAACCCAACCCGGCGAGGTCCACCCAGCTTGTGATGCCCTGAAAAAGTACCCATTGGCCGTAGTAGGAGCAACAACCTCGCCCCAATTATAGCTTGTAGATGCCCTCCACGAACATTCCTGCCACTGCACGCCCGATTCCGTAACGGTGCTTCCTTTTCCAGCAGGCCAGGTCGGTTGAGTTGTCCCTGTCTTTAAGTCATTCATTAATCTATACCGATAGGTAGTCCCTCCTCCCGTCGTTCCGTAAACAACGGTATTCGCCGGAAACGAAAAGGAGCTCATCCACCTGGTGTAATCATCCTTGCAGCCAATTCTGATATCATCCCCCCAGAAGACATATGCCAGGTGCTCGTTTGAAGGGTCGCATCTGTTATTCGCACCGCAGGAGTCGGCGGGGCAGCCGGTATTCGAGTAGATGTCAAACTCAACGGCAAATTTTGGCGGCCTTAAACCATTTCCGGCGCCATCCACGAATGATCCAATATAACCGCCGCTGTATAACCGCGAATCTCCTCCGTACGCCATGAGTTCTCCCATCTGAGAATCTCCGCCTACAGAATTCGCGTTATTGTAAGCGCCATTCGTTATTGCAAAGGTAAATCCATCACCTCTGGAGCCGGGGGCATACTGAAAGACAAAATACGCCCTGAAACCGCTTCCAAAATCACATGCCCCGTTGACGCAATTCCCGGCCGCGCTATTCCCGCCATACCACACGGCGCCAGAGGTGTTCGATACTCCCTGGCCAAGGCGTATTACACCCGTTGGCGTCACGGTGATCGATCGGCCGGCTTGCGATTCCACCGGCTTAAAACTGACCGCGTCGAGCTGAGAAGTTACATCACCGATGGTTACATATTGGTAGAAATTGGAAAGTCTTATTGTTTTTGTAATTCCTTGATACGTACCATCGACCGTCAGAACATCTGTGTCGTCATTATAACTCGTACGAAACGAGCCTTCTCCGAAGTTTTTTGAAAACATCAATGTCGGATAGGAAGAAAGGATGCTAAAACCGCTTGCATCAGTTCCTTCGGATGCATAACGTATCGCCCACTCAACGCCTGCCCTGGCTATCATGTTTGCACGGTGCCCGTTAAGCATGAATGTGAAACCCTGTTGTTTTGAACCTATCATCGATACAAAGCCGGCACCAAGAACCGCAATTAACGTCATAGCGATAACGAGGGTTATCAGTGCAAAACCTTTATTCCGGCTGGATGACTTCATAATAATCACCTTTAAACGACGGGCCTATGTAAGGGTTAGTAACGTAATTATTCGGGGTAATACTTGTTATTATCGTAAATTCAGGTATCGAAGTATCTGTAAGGCTTTTTAGTTTAAGTTTAACCGTAATGGTTTCGTCACCCGTACCGGATGCTGCATTTCTCATTACGCTGAATCCATAATCGTTCGCGTCTTTGGGGATGTTTATATTTCTACCTATAATAGTGTTATTCCTGAATAAATTTCTGCCATTTTGTGTGAAAGTTACTATTGTGTTTGGATCAATCCCTGTGTGCGACTTAGTAAATTTTAAAGTGCTTGATGTACCCGGTGCCAGCGGTACAACCGTTGTATCAACACTAACTGCGTCGCGCAGCTCCCTGGTGATTCTCTCCATGATGTAAACACCTTCACCATAAAGTGTACTCTGTCCCTTGGCAAGCATGTGGGTTTTAATCGCATTACCCATAAAAGAAAAAGTGAACAGGCTGAGAATAGAGAGTACAACTATTACCATAATGAGCTCGATCATTGTAAATCCTTTACTGTTGTGTTCAATCATCATGGCAGTATTGGCCTTCTCGTAACTATCGTTGAAATAACATAATCGCTCAACAAGCCGGAATGTCTGGCAGCCACCGTTATTTGTTTGTAAGGATCTTTATAAGGTAGCGTAAGATCCGGGGTTAGCAACTCACTTAAATCACGGTTGATCGAAATAATAGTACACTTGGTCGAATAATCACTGTCTGGCGAAGCTTCTGCCGCATAGCTATCAGGACACAAAGTTGAAACACCCGGCGGGATGCTATCATACGGTCTATTCGTGATCTCCGCCATTCTCTTGTCAGCGTAGAATCTGGCTTTCACATAATAATCAGGCCTTGAATAGCTGTTCATGACGCTTGTAAACGCCAACATTGACGCAGGCACGAATATTGCGCCAATAATGATAAATATAATGAGCTCAATTAAGGTAAAACCTTTATGATCGCCCACCCTTATCATTCAACCTTCCCGGTGATGGCGTATATAGTTATAGGGGTTGCACTGCCCGACAAACTAATAGTTTTATCCGTAGTACCAAACGTTGGTTCCCCTAATGTATTAAATGCAAGTTTATTGTCTGGCAAGGTGGTGCTGGTTACTGTTATATTCCCCGGCAGGTTTTTTTGCTCAATCACATTATTGCTTGCATCACGTATGTTATATGAATTTGAACCAATGGTAAAATAAAGATTGTATGAACTCCCCACCCCCATCGCCCTCATCTGAACGTACTGGATATCGGCGATCAGCTGGTCCGCCGCTATCGCAGAATAATCCTGAATGGAGAAAGGATTCTTTATAATGACTGAGGCGGCAAGGACGGTAAGAACCATAATGACGATAATAAGCTCCAGTGCGGTAAAACCTTTGCGAGACAGTTCTATGTTCAACGTTCTACGTTCCATGTTATGAAAAAAAAGACTGAACAAACCGGAGGTGCGAGAAGCGAGGTGCGAGGGGCGGGGAGAGAAGATCTTTTTAAATTGGCTCATGGCAAGTCCGATATTCGATGGTCGATATTTGAAACAGACAACTGATCGATGAAAGCCGGCAACTTACATGCGATCTCATAAGTAATCACTGAGAACCATTATCTGGATCTCTTTTACCTTTTTAAGCTTCTTATCGTTTGTAAGAAAGGCATCAGCTCTTACATGAATCGCGGCGGTAATTTGAAGCGCATCTATAGTTTTCAGTGCGGGATATTTTCCTCTTAGCTTCCCTGCTTTGTCGGCAATCTCCTCGGTTATCTCAACCAGTTTGATATTGCCTCCGAATTTGAGAAAGTCTGCCAATTTTCCGGCAAGCTTCAAGTCTCCAGCCTCAATCGGTTTAGGCAAGACCTCGGTGAGTGTTATCACGGAAGAAAAAGCTATCAGTCTTCCTGTTTGAAAATCCTTCACGACCTCTTTCACGAGGGGACCGAATTGCGGGTTTGCTTCGAGGCTCACGCTCTATCCTCTCTCGAACGGCTTACATATTTTTGAGCATCTTCTTTCCATAGTCCCTTGCCGAGTCCGTAGAGCTTCCCCCAGTCGAGTTCCTTTTTAGGTGTTAATACAGTCCTTCTCAACTGCCGTGTTAACTTCTCGACCAGTCTCAACTGTTCTTTCAGGGTTAAGCTTTCTATGGCTCTCTCAATGTTCTCAATAGTAGTCTGTTTCCTCATTCCAAACCTCTTTATTGTATCAATATTATAACGCTACTTTGAAAATCTTCAATATAAATCAAAAAAACAGCCACGTAAAACCGGCCAAGGCGATACACCCATAATTCGTGAGGCGCGTGGAAACAGCTCATCGTCGTCCCTTCTTCAAATCCCTGTAAAAGTTTTCATGAATGCCCAGGGTGAGGAGATACAGGGTATTGCCGTCATGCTCATAGGCCAGCAGGTAAAGCTGGTCCTGAACGCGGAATTTGTGAACACGGACACCCGCGAGGTCGCCTTTTTTCTCTTCCCCGCAGGACGGCTCTGATGCTATCCGCTTAATTGCCGCATTAACAACCGTCAACTGGTTGGCGTGTAATTTTTTATAGCTTCGACGAAAATACGGGGACTGTACGATAGTCATTTCTTCTTGCTGAACTCGAAGGGTTCGAACTCTCCCCGCTGTCTGGCAACCAACACATCCCGTATAAACTCTATAGGCAGATCCGGGTTGTCAAGGGCGGCCTTTCCGATCTTTGCCCAGTAAGCGACCTGCAGCGGGGCTGTTCTGCATTCCGCCTTAGCGCTCTGCTTGGCCTGTTCGTACAGATCGTCATCTATGCGTATTGCAATACCCATAAACACCTCCTGCTACAATTGTAGCATATCGTAACAAAAAGGACAAGCCTATGCTCAGTACCTGTCACATCCTGTCAATAAGCTTATGCGTTCCCACAAAGTACAGCTTATAGATATTGCCTTCCCTTTTAAAGATACACCGATAGCCTCTGTCGACGTAGAACTCCCAAAAGTCCGTGCCCTCTATCTGGTGGACCTGCAGCGACTTGTGCATGGGGTTCGATCGCAGGAAGCTTATCTGTTTTATGAATTTCTTTTTAATGTCTTTCGGAAGGTCATCGTATTGAGAGAAAAACCCCGGCTCGACGCTGATCACGATGTCTTTCATCTGCGCTTCTCAAGCTCCCTGGCAAGCGCATCCGGCGAATAGTTCTTCGCCCTGCCCTTTTGAAAGTTGCTTTCGGCGGCCCGCAGCTTCTCCTGCACATCCTGTGTCCAGAAGTATGCCTGCTCCTTCGGCACGGTTATTGTTACCGCGGGCTTTAAAACAATATTATTCCCCGACACTTCGATGGTAAAACGGTCTCCCGTCTCAATATGAAGCGCATCGCGCACCTCTTTCGGTATGGCGATCTGGCCTTTTGAGGATATCGTTGCTGCCCTCATGCTCCCACCTCATGCATTGGTTTACTTTTACAGTAAGATAGTAAAACTATTTTACTGTAAAGTCAAGAGAATTAATCCCGGATACGTCATTAGCACATAGTCGGGCCTTCCTTGTAGCAAACCGTCGAGAGGCGAAGAAGCTTGTCCGTATCACTCCCCCCCTCTCCCTGGCCCTCTCCCGCCAGGGGAGCGGGAACAATGATGCCATCCTGCAGGGCGTGAGCGACGCGGCGACCTCTTCCTGTCACTTTTTAACGTTGAACGTTGAACATAGAACGTTGAACGGGTTTTTCTCTCGCCTAACGCCTGACGACTTACGCCTCACGGGTGTATAGCTACCTGAACAGATTATGTTTGAGTATCGTGAAGAAGGCCTTGATGCCGTCCTTCCAGGTGATCTTCTTCCCTTCCTCATAGCTCCTGCCGTAGTAGGATATGGGGATCTCGAAGACCCTGCAGCGCTTCTTCGCTATCTTCGCGGTGATCTCGGGCTCGAAGCCGAACCTGTTGGATTCGATCTTAATGTCCTTAAGCACCTCTCTTTTAAAGACCTTGTATCCCGTCTCCATATCGGTGAGGTTGAGGTTGGTGAACATATTGGACAGGAGCGTCACTCCCATATTCCCTACGTAGTGCCAGAAATAGAGTACCCTGTGGGGCCCGCCGAGGAACCTCGACCCGTAGACGACATCGGCCTTTCCTTCGAGGATGGGCTCAAGGAGCTTCGGGTAATCCCGGGGGTCGTATTCGAGGTCAGCGTCCTGTATGATGACGATGTCGCCCTTCGCGCGCGCGAAGCCCTCACGGAGAACCGCTCCCTTACCCTGGTTCACTTCCTGTAGGACTACGGTGATGTTGGGGTCTGTGAGGCCCTTCAGGATGTCCCTGGTTCCGTCAACGGACCCGTCATCAACGATGATGATCTCCTTCTCGTAGGGGGTCTCCTGCACCCTTCTGATCACGTCATGGATGAAGTTCGCCTCGTTGTATGCGGGAATGATGATTGATAATAGCATGTTCGTCCGATCCTACAATCTATAAAACCAGTAAGGCGTGGGCCGTAAGGTGTCTAACCCTCTGACGGCTGACGGCTTTTATTTGCTTCAATTATACTCACCTGCGCTTTCAATGCAAGTAAATTGTAATGAAGGCAGATCGTGGCAGTTGCAGTAAGCCCCCTCACCCTGACCCTGTAACTGCAGTAAGATCATCCCCCTCACCCTGACCCTCTCCCGCGAGGGGAGAGGGGACTATGTTGCTGCGGCACTCTAGGGGACTGTGTTGCTGCGGCACTCTCCCGCAGGGGTCAAAGGATAGTTGGCGTAGCAGCATCGTTCCCCCTCACCCTGACCCTCTCCCGCGGGGGGAGAGGGGACGGTGTTGCTGTGGCACCCTAGGGGACGGTGTTGCTGTGGCACCCTAGGGGACGGTGTTGCTGCGGGGGCGTTCATATTGAACCGGTTATTGGTGTTTGGTGATTGCAATATTTTTTCTACTGTGTCATAGTTGTATTGATATGGAGATACCTTATCTCGAATATTTCGGCTTCACTGAAAAACCGTTCGGGATGTCCCCTGACCCCGCCTTCTACTACGAGTCAAACGAGCACAAAAGGGCCGTCGATTACCTGAACTTCTTCCTCTCCCAGAAGGAGGGGTTCGCCCTCATTTACGGCGACGTAGGGTCCGGCAAGACAACGGTCTCCCGCATCTTCATCAATTCCCTCCCCCGCGAATCCTACAACACGGCGCTGATCCTCAACCCCGTCACCGACGACATGGAGTTCATGAAAGAGCTTCTCAGGGAGTTTTCCGTTCAGGACATCCCCTCTACGAACAAAGAGCTTTACGACACGCTGCGGCTCTTCCTCCTCGAAGAGTTCAGAAGCGGGAAGGAAAACGTCCTTGTCATCGACGAGGCGCAGCTCCTTTCCTATGAGCTGCTCGAATTTATACGCCTCCTGTCCAACATCGAGACAGACAAGCAGAAGATCCTCCATACCATCTTCTTTGCCCAACCTGAATTTCTCGAAAAGCTCAAGGCGCAGAATATGCGGCACCTAGCGCAGAGGATCACCGTCACTTACGGCATAGAGCCGCTCACGCTGAACGAGGTGAAGTCCTACATCAACTACCGCCTCTATAGGGCGGGATCGAAGGGGCCGCTCGAGTTCCAGGACAGGGCGGTGAGGCTGATACACATTGCGTCGAAGGGGTTTCCCAGGCTCATCAATTACATCTGCGATCGGTGCCTTCTCGCCATCTATGCCCAGTCATCGCACACCGTTGACGGCCACGTCGTGTCAAAGGTGCTCCTCGAGGAGAGCATCTCCCTCGGATCTGTCAAAAGCCAGAACGACATACGTGGGCTTCGATCAAATTACATGGCCCCTGCCATTGTTATCATTCTCGTCGTGGTCCTTGGCGCTATCGGATACTACCTTGTCTCAACAGGGACAATGGACCGCTTCTTTGTAAAAAAGACCGTGACGGCTCAGAAGCAAGCTACCGTCGCTCAGACCGAACCGGCGCCGAAGACAGAAGCTCCCCTAAAAACCGAGGCGCAAATAAAGACCGAAGCACCGGCAAAAACAGAGGCGCCTTCCAAAAAAGAGGAGCCCCAACCACCGGCTGCTAAGACACCGGAGGCGAAAACAACCCCCGAAAAACCTAAAGCGGAAAGTGCGCCACAAAAAGTCCAACCGCAAATGAGGCAGGCTCTTGTCATAAAGGACGCCGCGAACGTGCGGATAGCGCCAGGCCTGGAATCCCTCCGGATCGGGATGATATTCAAAGGGGCGACCCTGAGGGTCGTAGGGGAGCAGTCCGATAAGAGCAATGCCAAATGGTACAAGGTCATCCTTTACGAAAATAGGGAAGGGTGGATATCGGAGAGCGTCGTGTCGGTAAAATAATAATTTCTCAATTCGAAGCACTAAATCCTAACTACAATGAACTGCCACGCAGAGTGATTATTCCCCCCTCACCCTGACCCTCTCCCGCAAAGGGGAGAGGGGACGGTGATGTTACGACCCTTCTCCGGAGGGAGGAGAGGGGACGGTGCGCTGCGACCACTCTCCGGCGGGGGTCGAAGGATAGTTGGTATAGCAGCATCGTTCCCCCCTCACCCTGACCCTCTCCCGCAAAGGGGAGAGGGGACAGCGTTACCCCGCACTACCGCGTGGGGAGAGGGGACGGTTACACGTACCACATCTCCATCTCGAAGTTCTCTGACGGGACCTTGATGGAAATGTACCCCCTCTTCGGTATCCTGTCCACGAACATGTCGTTCGTCTTGAGGGTAAACCATGCGTCGATTGTTTCGTTCTTCTCAACCCCGAGGGCGCTGAAGGGGACCTCCACCTCCATAATGTCTGCAAACATTGCCGAAACAGGCAGGGCCGTGTCAAGCCTGCCGTCTTTGATGAAATAGACGATCTTGAAATTCTCCTTTGCCATCAGGTTGATTTCAAATGAAACATCGGCAGCGTCCGCTATAAAGGCGTGGTCGACATCGATCCTCAGGAAGAGCGAAGCCGCGTTGAACCCGTAATGACACCCCTTGATCAGGGTAACGGCCTCGTGCATGGCCGTCCCGTGGCCCTTCCCCTCGAAAAACCCTGACCCTATCCATTCAAAGTAATTCGTGACCCTCCCGTCGATGATCGGCCTGATGAAATTTATCGGCTCCCTGGCCGGCCTTGCCTCGCGGTCTTCGATGATGATGGGTATGCTGAGGATCTCGGGCGGCTCTTTCCCGAGAAACCGGTACACGTTGGCGAGGTTCTCCCGGAAAAGCAGGTCGAAGATCTCGTCGTTCTCCGAGGAATGCTCATCGCCGTACCACCAGAACCAGTCGCTCCCTTCGGCGATATAGATGGACTCCCAGGCGTCCTTGTTCTTTTTATCCGGGTCCGCGCCCTCCAGGAAATCCCTCGTTTCGGAAAGCATCGACCAGCCCGCATTGTCCTCAACGTGGCCGATCCATATGGAGAAGTTATGCCCGATCCACGAGCCCGCAAAACAGCGGGAGAAGCCCGCCGTGTCCTCCGCCTCCCTGAGATATTCCGATATGGTGACGGGGACAATATCCTTTTCCTTTAAGATCCCCTCGTAGAGATAATTAAAAAAATCCCGCCCGTCGTTCTTATAGCCCTCCCAGGCGTTCTCGCCGTCCATCGCTATGGTGACAAGGGGCCTTTTGATCCTTCCTTTTACCGAATCTCCTATCCTCTTTATTCTCTTCAGGCAATCGTTCGCCGCATCTTTCGCGTCCATCCGCGAATAGTGAAATGATATGAGGTCGGAGAGTGATTGATCCCTGAATATCATATCGATGTGTCCGCCGTTATACTCGTACCTATATGGTTTGTAAAGAAGCTCCGGGCTCGTCAAAAATCCGCTCCCGTCCCTCCTCGCATCTGATTTGAGGCTTTGGAAGAGTATATCCTCATCAGTGGCGAGCCATTTTACGCCATGCTCGATATACAAACGGAGGGCGTCGTCGCTGACAGACCCTTCGGGGGGCCACATGCCTCCCGGCGCGTCCCCGAAAAGCCCCCGGAAGAGCCTTATGGCCTTTTCCATCTGGGATGAGGCGTCTTCCGGCTTTGCAAAGAGCCTTTCCGGAAGAGCCGCGTTTGGGATCGATTCCCTGGCGATCCTGCTGTCGATAAGGAGCGGTATGATCGGGTGGTAGAAGGGGGAGGTGGATACTTCTATGATGCCGGCTGATGCGAGCTCTCTGTAAAGGGGTACAATGCCCTGGAGGATCTTTTTCTGCACCTCCTCAAGGATACCTTTATCCTCCTCGGAAAAGGCCCTCCCCTTTTTCTTAAGATACTGCAGGCTGTCGTATTGATCGTAAAACGACGGGTCTATCCAGGCAAGAAAGAACAGGATCTGGATGTCCCGGAAGTCTTCATCGTTAAAATAATCCTTGATCTTGTCAATGGAATCCCTGGGGCAATAAAAACCGCGCCTGTTCAGCAGTTCATAAAACCGGGGGTGGGGCTTGATCATGTTGTCCCAGTTGGCGTTGAAAAAATTCGTGAGGATGAATATCTTATCGTCGTCTGTCAGGTCTTTCGGCTGCTTTTTGAACACCTCAAGATAGGTATCCTTCACATCCAGGTTCTCATAATCGGCGAGCTGGAGGAGGAGGGAGGGGACGACGTTGAAATTCTGCTTCAGCCCATCAAACCCTTTCAGCATTGCCGCCATATCAAAATAATCTTTTGTGCCGTGAAGCAGGACCCAGGGAAGGAGGTACTCCCCGGTATAGAGGTTCTTGTAGTATGGCTGGTGCATATGCCAGAGGAAGGAGAGATAGAGGGAGCCCACTTATACCTCAATATGCCGGAAGGTTATCCCTCCGCCTTCATCTATCTCGATCATGCCTATCGTGCCTTTCTGCGAATAGGAACCCCTGTAGCTCCCGGGATTGAACATGATCATTCCTCCCCTTTGTCTATTCGCCGGTACGTGGGAGTGCCCGAAGACGACGATGTCGACGTCGTTGAACTCCCCGGAAACAACGTCCTCAATGCTATGGGGCGACCCACTGCCGTGGATTATCCCGATCCTCTTTCCCATGATCACCTCAATGCGCTTCAAAGGGACGAGCGCCCCAAGATCGTGTTCGTCCATGTTGCCCCTGACCGCCTTCAGGTCCCAGTTGGAGAGGTAATCGTAGACAGCAACGGACGTCATGTCGCCGGCGTGGATTATCATATCCGCATCGCCGAACTGCATTTTCACCATTTTTTTGAAGCCTTCCGTGACGCTTGTGAGATGGGTGTCGGAGAGCACGCCTATTTTCATTGCACTTATGTTTAATGTATAGAAAAAAGACAACTATGTCAACGAAAGCGGGGCAGCAAATAGCGCTTGCTGAAATCGCTTGAAAATATTATATTATTTGCCGGAGGTAGCAATGTCGCACATTTCTGTCTGGTGGCGGGCTTCCCGCCCCTTTACATTTACGATGAGCGTTCTCCCCCCGATCATAGGGGCGATCGCTGTAAAGCTGGAAAACCCCGGCCTCGGCCTTCACTGGCTCAACCTTATTCTGACCATGATCGGCTGCGTTCTCGCCCATGCGGGCGCCAACCTGGTCGGCGACTACTTTGATTTCAAGAACAGGGTCGACCGCGAAGGGACCTTCGGTTCAAGCGGCGTCCTTACAGGAAGGCTCGCGGAGCCAAAGACGATCCTGACAGGGGCGATCGTCGTGTATATCATCGCCGCATCGATCGGCGTTTATCTCGCCTTCTCGATCCTGAACGGCAAGGTACTTCTCTGGCTCATCCTCATCGGAGCGGTACTGGGGTTTTTCTACACGGTGAAACCCTTTGCCTTCAAGTATCGCGCGCTCGGCGATATCGCCGTGTTCATCTCCTTCGGGCCGGCAATGACCCTTGGCACATACTACGTCCAGATCCAGCAATTCTCCTGGGGGCCGATCCTGTACGCCATCCCTTTCGCCTTTCTCGTCGATGCCGTTCTGCACGGAAATAATCTGAGGGACATAAAGAATGATTCCGTGGTGAACATCAAGACCGTCGCGATCCTCATCGGGGAAAAGAATGCGAAATTTATGTACTACGGCCTCGTCCTCAGCTCATACCTCTCCGTAATCGTACTAATTCTTGCAAGACAGCTTCCCCCGATCGCCCTTGTGACACTTCTCTCACTTCCGCTGGCGATAAAGCTCATCAAGCTTGTCCATTCGAAAGAGCGGCAGCCGGAGCAGCAGTTTGTCATGATCGATGCCGCCACGGCACAGCTTCACTCGGCATTCGGAGGCCTGTTCCTCCTTTCTCTCCTTGCACAATACCTGATGCAGTAATTTATGTTGGTCTTAATATTCAGCGTCCTCCTCGCCTTTTTCCTCTGGCATACAACTTTTATTCTCAGGCCTTTTAACTTCTGGCTTACAATGACATTCAACACGGCGCTTCTCAGCGCCATTTCCTTTGCCGCAGGGAAGGTCCCGTGGCAAAAAAGAGAGTGGGGAATGCGAAACATCGGCATCGGCATTTTCGCCGCCATAGTCCTCTACGGGATCTTCTGGCTGGGCCACCAGGTGCTCATCCTCGCGAATACGTATACCGGTTTGCTCCCGCAGAGGGCCGAGAACCTGAGCGCCATATATGCAAGCCGGGCGGAGCTGCCCCAATACCTTGTCGCCGCCCTGCTCTTCTTTCCCATCGGCTTCGGGGAGGAGATCTACTGGCGCGGTTTTGTCCAGAGGTCTTTTCAGGAGAGGTGGGGCAAAGGCGCTGCGCTCCTTTTCACGGTCATCCTTTATACGGCCGTGCACCTGTCAACGGGCAACCCCGTTCTTATCCTTGCTGCCTTTATCTGCGGCATATATTGGAGCGGGCTTTACTGGTATACAGGAAGCCTGGTGCCTGTTCTCATCTCTCACATGCTCTGGGACCCTTTTATCTTCGTCATTGCCCCTATACAATAGGCCGTTGCCGTTAAAAAGAATGATTTTTTCTTGACAAAGATGCATACTGTTATTAAATTAAAAGTATTCTAATTTAGAGGTAACTATGAAGAAAAAATTAAATGTAAGCGGCAAGAAGCGAATGAAGTTGACCCCGCAGCGGATGGCAATATTTGAGTATCTTGACGGCAACAGGTCACACCCGTCAGCAAACGACGTCTATAAGGCGGTCATCGAAAGATTTCCCACAATGTCCTTTGCTACGGTTTACAACACCATGGATATGTTGAAAACAAAAGGCATGGTTCTGGAGCTTTCTATCGATCCGGATAAGAAGCGTTTTGATCCCAACCCTGTACCCCACCATCACCTTATATGCGTTCACTGCAAAAAGATTGTGGATGTCCACAGAGACTTCTCCCTGGACCTCTCCGAAGAGGAGAGAGGGGACTACGAAATCATCGGGAACCATGTCGATTTCTACGGCGTATGCAAGACATGTAGCAAGAAAGATAGGAAAGAAGAGCGCGAAAAATAAAAATAATATGAGGAGGTACGGTATGGTCTACACCTGTACGATATGCGGTTTTCAGTACGACGAGAAGAGTGAGAAGGTCCCTTTCGATAAACTGCCGGATGACTGGCAGTGCCCGATCTGCGCTGCACCGAAAAGCGCGTTCGAAAAAACTTCATAAACCGTTTTAATTATAGTGTAGGGTATGGTCATGACCCTATCCCGCGGGGGGAGAATAAGGTTAAATTACCATAAATGCGCTAAATGCGGGGCATTAAGGTTATAGCGGAAGCAATAGGAGAATACCATGAAAAGCTACCGCAAGGAACTCTGGTTTAACATACCCGCCAGGAGAGCCTTTATCAATATCACGCCGCAGGTTGAGGAGTGTCTGCGCGAAAGCGGCGTAAAAGAGGGACTCGCCCTCATCAATGCCATGCACATAACCGCTTCGGTATTTATTAATGACGACGAGTCAGGGCTTCATCATGATTTCGATGCGTGGCTGGAAAAGCTCGCTCCCCACGAACCTGTTGCACATTACCGGCACAACGTGGGCGAGGACAATGCGGACGGCCACCTGAAGCGCCAGATAATGGGGAGGGAGGCGGTCGTTGCCATAACGAAGGGCAAGCTTGATTTCGGCCCCTGGGAGCAGATATTCTACGGGGAGTTTGACGGAAGACGAAAAAAGCGCGTCCTCGTCAAGATCATAGGGGAATAACTGTAGATGTAGCCATTCATTCCTTGCGGATCACTGCCCACAGGCCCCCTTTTGAAAGGATTTCAACGCTGCCGCTGATGCCGCAGCCGCAGGATTCAATGTCTTTTAACAGCCTCTTCTCGTCCTTTCCTGTCTTTCCGAGGAGCATATTGAGCTCTTTTGACCGTTCACCGATCTGTTCTATGACAGCCGGAGGGGTTGACCTTCCGAAGCCTCCGCCGACAACGGCCAGCCCGCGATCCCTGAGCACCCTGTAGACAGCGCGAAAATCTGTCCGGAAGATCTCCGGGAAAAACAACGCCCCCCGGAATACAATGAGATCAAAACTGTCGTCCTCCATGCCCGCCAGGGCGGGATCGGTCGCTATCATCGTTACCCTCTTGTCAAGATCAAGTCTTTCCGCTTCCCCACTGAAGAATTCGGCCATTCCTGGCGGGAATATCCCCATTGAGAAGGATTTACCTGTACCGTTCCTGCATAATTCGAATATCGTGCCGCAGAAAGGTCCCACCTCAAGAACATTGCCGTCGTCACGTCCGTACATCTCGCGGATATCCTTCGCGAGATGCGGATATACAGGTTCCCAGAGGCGATAAAGTTCTATGAAAAGCTGCAAGTCCATGTGTTCACCTCGAGTTTCAGTATAAACCAGATTACACCCTGCAGTAAACCGTATTCAGGCGGAGGGCAGGCTGTTCACGCTTAACCCCCCTCACCCTGACCCTCTCCCGCAAAGGGGAGAGGGGACGGTGAGGTTACGACCCTTCTCCGGAAGGAGGAGAGGGGACGGTGCGCTGCGACCATTCTCCGGCGGGGGTCAAAGGATAGTTGGTGCAGCAGCATCGTTCCCCCCTCACCCTGACCCTCTCCCGCAAAGGGGAGAGGGGACGGTGATGTTATGACCCTTCTTCGGAAGGAGGAGAGGGGACGGTGAGGTTACGACCCTTCTCCGGAAGGAGGAGAGGGGACGGTGAGGTTAGGATTTCTCTATTATTCTTCAGGACAAGGGTTGACCTTGTAATATTCAGGTCTTATTTATGATATATAACGGCAGGAGGCCGCCACAACGAATAAGGACTTTAACAGATTATAAAGTTATGCTTGACAAACTTCATTAGAAGAGGAGGATTCAGTGAAGATCCGTCAAATCTTTAATATTCAGAGATCCGGAATGCTTCCGATCATTTCTTTGTGCATCATCTTTGTTTTTACCTGCCTTTCCCTTTCCCAGGCCGCTGAAAAGAGGTCTCTTCCCACGGACTTCAGCAACGCGATCATACAGGTCGCAAAAAAGACGATCCCGTCCATTGTCCATATCGAGGTCACCGGCCGCCAGGAGCAGGTGCGCCCTGCGCTTCCCTTTGATGATGATCCGTTCTTCCGTTTCTTCTTCGGCATACCCAATACGCCGAGAAATTATGAGCGCGATGTAAGGGGCGTAGGCACAGGGATCATTATCGATGCCGGCGGACACATCCTGACAAACTACCACGTGGCCGGCGGGGCGGCGAAGATCGACGTGCTCCTCTCCGACGGGCGGAAGTTCGAAGGAAAGCTCATCGGGAGCGACCCGAAGACAGACCTTGCCGTTATCAAGATCGCGGCAAAAGAACAACTGCCTTACGTAACCTTTGGCGATTCGGACAAGGCCGAGGTAGGCGAATGGGTCGTCGCCATCGGCCATCCGAGAGGATTGACTCAGACCGTCACCCAGGGGATCATCAGCGCCAAACACCGCCGCGGCATCACTGACCCGAGCAGCTACCAGGACTTCATCCAGACCGACGCCGCCATTAACCCCGGCAACAGCGGCGGACCCCTTCTCAATCTCCACGGGGAAGTGATAGGGATCAATACCGTCATCGTCTCCTCGTCAGGCGGTTTTGAAGGGATAGGTCTTTCCATACCGAGCAACATAGCCACACACATAGCGAAGACGATCATAAGCCACGGGAAGGTCGAGCGGGGATGGCTCGGGATAGGAACGCAGGACATTACGCCCGAGTTTGCGAAAGAACGGGGGATAGAGGTCCTTAAAGGCGCTTACGTGGCTGAAGCGGCAAAGGGAGGGCCTGCTGAACGGGCCGGCATGAAGAAAGGCGACGTGATCGTCGCATACAACGGCAAAAACATACCCGATTCGAACACAATTCGCAATGAAGTGGCTATTACGCCTATCGGCAAAGAAGTCAAAATCGTTGTGCTCCGGGACGGCAAAAGGCTGAACCTGACCGCCAGGATCGGCAGGCCCCAGGAGGCAGCGAGGGTGCTCGCCGGCTCCGTGAAGGACCGCCTTGGCGTGGAGGTAAGGGCGCTGCAGCAAAAGGATGCAGGCAAATTTAAGTCTACTGCCGGAGGGGTTGTCATCACAAAGGTCGAGCCAAACGGCCCCCTCGCAAAGGTAGGCTTTGAAGAAGGCGATATGATCCTTGAAGTGAACGGCCAGGCGATCACAGGGCTTGAAAATTTTATCGAGCTCGTCGCCGCCATGAGGCCGAACCAGCAGATCACCTTGCTTGCCGTTGACCGCAGGACAGGCAGGTCCGGATATGTCCGGGCCGTGACACGGTAGAAACTGAGAGGATCATCCATGCGTCCGCAGCAGATAACGGACAACATATACCGCGTGGGCGGGCCCGACCTCTCGGACGAACGGGATGGCCTTGCCTATCTTTTAGACTTCGGCGAACTGGCGCTTATTGACTGCGGTACGGGGTTGGGGTTCAAACGCATGGTGCAGAATATCGATCGCCTCGGTTTTGATCCCGGGGAGATCAAAACGGTCATCTTATCCCACTGCCACGTAGACCACATAGGGGCCGCCCACCTTTTCCAGTCGCAGTTCGGCTCACGACTCGTCATGCACGCACTGGATGCAGCAATCGTCGGGCGGGCCGACACGAGGCTTACAGCAGCATTTTGCTTTAATGTCGACCTTCAGCCCCTCCGGGTGGATACAAAGCTCTCCGGCGACAAGGGCCGTTTGTTCATCGGCGGACAGGATCTCAACTGGATCCACACTCCAGGCCACACCCCCGGATCCATCTCGGTCTACCTTGATAATAACGGCAACAGAACGCTCTTTGCCCAGGACATTGCCGCGCCTCTTCTTAAAGAGTTCGATTGCGACCCTGACGCCTGGATGGAATCGGTCCAGGCCCTGTTCGCCCTGGAGGCGGACATGCTCTGCGACGGCCACTCAGGCGCCTATACGCCAAAAGATACGGTCATGAAATATCTCGAATACTGCGTCGCATCCCAATATCAGCAGGGGTATATAGAGCTTTAATCCGAATAAAAACCGTGAGGCAGAAGAAAATATTTGTTCAACGTTAAAACAAAACAGGCCGGATAAGCTCAACCAAAGAGGTTTGTTGCTGATCGCTGAGAACTGATAGCTGGAAGATAAAATCTGCAAGCTGCTATATGCTGTACACTTCTTTCCCGACGGTGCGGACCCAGTTCTGCTGCAGGACCTTCTGGGCCTCCTCCGTTCTGTCGACGCCGAGGATGACAATGGCGTTGTTGCTGATGCGCCCGAGGTGAGGATAGAGGTAATGGACATTGATCCCCGCCTGCTTCAAGGGCCTCAATACCGCAAGCAGGCCGCCGGGATGATCCGGGGTCTCCACGGCGATCACATCGGTCTCCTTCGGCGCATAGCCGTTCGCCTTAAGGATGTTCTTTGCCTTCTCAGGGTCGTCCACAACAAACCTTACGGTGCTTATATCCGACGTATCGGCAACAGAGATCGCCCTGATGTTCACCCCTTCTCTTCCCAGGATCTCGCTTATGCTGTGAAGGGCGCCGGGGACGTTCTCCAGGCTGACTGATATCTGCTTTATTACCATCTGGCTACTCCTTTACAAATGTATAGCCCGCTTCAAGGGCCTGCCTGTTGAGCTTTATCATCTTCGCCTTTCCTTCTCCAAGGATTTCCTGGAGGTTGTTAAGCATAAGATCGAAGGAAATCATATTGCTTGCCTTTAAAAATGCGCCGAGCATTATCATATTGGCTACCTTTATGGTGCCCATCTTTTCCGCCAGCTCGCTTGTGGGGACGGTCAGAACTTCAATATCCCCCCTCGCTGATGTTGTGTTCACGATAGAGGAATTGACGCATATAAGCCCCCCTGAAGGGAGCACGCTCTGGAACCTCGCAAAAGACGGCTGGTTCATGGCGACCACGAACTCAGGCTCTGACGCGACAGGCGAGGCAATCTCCTCATCGGAGACGACGACAGTGCAGTTCGCCGTCCCTCCCCTCACTTCGACGCCGTAGGACGGGAGATAGGTCACATACTTCCCTTCGAGCATGGCTGCATTTGCAAGGGTAAAGCCCATGGAGAGAACACCCTGTCCGCCGAATCCGGAAAAGATCGTTTTTATGGTCATGTTGCGTCCTTGACGACACCGAGCGGGAATTGTTTTGCCATCACGTCATCGATCCACCGGCAAGACTCTATGGGGCTCATCTTCCAGTTCGTCGGGCATGGCGAAAGTATCTCTACGAGGGAGAATCCTTTCCCGTTCAGCTGGACCTTGAAGGCCTTTGTGATCGCCTTTTTCGCTTTCACGATCGCAGCGGGCTTGTTGACCGCCACCCGTTCCAGGTAAGCAGTGCCGTCGAGGACCGCGAACACCTCGCATATCCTCACCGGGTGGCCTGCCGTTACCGTGTTCCTGCCGGAGGGTGTCGTTGTCGTCACCTGTTCGGAGAGCGTCGTGGGGGCCATCTGCCCGCCTGTCATCCCGTAGACGCCGTTGTTGACGAATATGATCGTGATCGGTTCACCGCGGTTCGCAGCGTGAAAACCTTCTGCCGTGCCTATCGCTGCGAGGTCGCCGTCGCCCTGGTATGAGAAAACAAGATTCCCGGGCCTCACGCGCTTAATCCCTGTTGCCACTGCGGCGCCCCTTCCGTGGGCGGATTCCAGGGTGTCGATATCGAAATAATTATAGACCAGCATGCCGCATCCCGCGGGGGCCACGCATATTGCCTTCTCCCGCAGATCCATCTCGTCGATGACCTCAGCGATCAGGCGCCCTATGATGCCGTGGCCGCACCCCGGGCAATAGTGGAAGTGCGCCGGCTTCAAGGATCTTGGACGTTCATAAACCTGTTTCAATTACAACCACCTCGTGAAATTCTAAAAATATCAAAATTTCGAATGTTCAAAACTAAGCTTTGCCCTGTGCGATTCACTTCTTCCCCCTGCGGGATTGATAATAGTGCCGCGAGATCACCCGGAACAGCTCTATAGGCGTGGGGATTACGCCGCCGGGCCGGCCGTAGAAATGTATGTGCCCCTTTCCTTCGAGCGCGAGCTTCACATCCTCCACCATCTGTCCGGCGCTCATCTCGAAAACAAAAAATTCAGCGCCGTTCTGCGCGGCCTCCTTTATTATCTTCGCGGGAAAGGGCCACAGCGTGATGGGGCGTATCATGCCTACCTTCAGGTTCTCCTGGCGCAGCCTCTTTATGGCGCCTTTCGCTATCCGCGCCCCGATGCCGTAAGCGATTACGACCATTTCCGCGTCATCGAGAAGAAATGTATCATATCGGACCTCGTTCTGCTCCATCCGCTGATATTTTCTAAAGAGCTTCCAGTTATGCTCCTCCTCCTCTTTTGTGTCAAAGAGAAGGGAGCGGACCATTCGCGATGGCCTGCCTTTTGCCCCCGTCAGGATATAATCTTTGGGATATTCTTTTGGAGGCTTGATATTGTCGAAGCTCACGGGCTCCATCATCTGTCCCAGCATCCCGTCGCCCAGGATGATAACGGGGTTCCTGTACTTATCAGCAAGGTCGAAGGCAAGGGGAACGATCTCGGTCAACTCCTGCACCGATCCGGGAGCGAGCACGATCGTCTTGTAGTCGCCGTGGCCGCCGCCGCGCGTTGCCTGAAAATAGTCGGACTGGGCGGGGGAGATATTCCCCATGCCTGGCCCTCCTCTCACCATGTCCACGACCACCGCGGGAAGCTCGTCCGCCGCGAGGTACGATATGCCTTCCTGTTTGAGGCTCATCCCGGGACTGCTTGATGAGGTCATCGCGCGTGCCCCTGCGACGCTTGCTCCGAGGACCATATTGATGGCAGCGATCTCGCTTTCAGACTGGATAAAGACACCGCCTGCTTCAGGCACCCGCTTCGCCATATATTCCGTGAGCTCGTTCTGCGGCGTTATGGGGTATCCGAAATAGCAGGTACACCCGGCGAGGACCGCCGCTTCTCCCAGCGCAGCATTTCCGCTCATCAACCTTTTCAATTCTTAAACACCTCGATCGCGACCTCCGGGCACATAACCGCGCAGGTCGCGCAACCGGTACATTCACCGCCGTCTTTAAAGGAAGCGATGAAATACCCTTTCAAGTTCAACGTACCGGAGAGCGAGATCGCCTTCTTCGGGCAGAACTCTATGCAGAGCGCGCAGCCCTTGCATCTCTCCTGGTCTATCCTGATCGAGCCTTTCAACATGTGCCTCGGTTTGTAAAAAACCAGACTTACAAAACGCTTTTAGCGTAGCCCACAGGAACGCTTTTTGTCAAATGTTTTTCTCTGTCCTTTTTTGTTGCATTAGCGGCATATATATCTTAGTTTTTAGCGATGGACCTAAGACACCTCGAAACATTCGTAAAGATAGCGGAGCTCAAGAACTTTACGAAGGCAGCTGAGGAGATGTATCTCACCCAGCCGACAGTGAGCAAACAGATTATAGACCTCGAGCGCTACTTCGGCGTAAGGCTTATCGACAGGACAAAGCGGACGGTAACACTCACCAGGGCTGGAGAGATCCTTCTCAGGCATGCAAAGGCCTTCCTTGCGCTGAAAAAGGAGACCATCGACGCTATTGCTGCGTTCAAAGGGCTGCAAAAGGGCGATATGGTAGTAGGGGCGAGCAATATCCCCGGGGTCTATATCCTGCCCGGGCTGCTCCACATCTTCAAAAAACAGTATGACGGCATCCGTTTCAGGCTCACTATCGCTGATTCAAAGGAGATCATCGGGAAGATGGAGGAAGGCGAGATCGATGTCGGCTTCGTTGGGGCAAAATACGATACCAAAAGGATAGAATATAAAAAATTCCTTGAAGACACTATCGTAGTGATCGCACCGCCTTCCTTTCCTGATACGATCCACATCAAACATTTAAAAGACTATCCCTTCATCGTAAGGGAGCAGGGATCGGGCACCCGGAACCATTTCGAATCATCGCTGAAAAGGCTGAAGCCGGACGTGCTCCCGGAGCTGCAGGTCATCGCCGAATTGACAGATACGGAGGCGATAAAGGAGGCCGTTAAAAGCGGCATGGGCGTCTCCTACGTCTCAAGGATGGCCATCGTGCATGAACTTGCAAATAAAAACCTGAAATGTTTAAATATAGAGGGATTGCCCAATATTATGAGGTCCTTCTATATCGTTACAAAAAAGGGGAAAACGATATCGCCGCAGGTAAAGGCACTCCTCGACATAACAGATAAATGGAGAAGGCATGAAAAAAGGTAAATGGATCATCTTCATCCTTTGCGCGTTTTTCACGGCAGGCATGCTCATGGCAGACATTGCCGGGGCGCGCGTATATCTCGATATCTACGGAAAAAGTTTTAAAAAGATAACCGTCGCCGTACCAAACTTCAAGAGCGAAAAGGCAGACAGGCTCCAGACGGACATGAGCGACCTCCTGAACAAAGATCTTGATCTGTCAGGGTTCTTCATCGTAGCCCCCCAATCGCTTTTCGACAAGGAATTCCTCAACGAAGGAGTGGAAAAGCAGGAGATCAATTTCGGAAGCTGGCGCTCGGTAGGGGTCGAACTTCTTTGCAAAGGCCGCCTACTGCTCAAGGACGGAGAGGTCACCCTCGAAGCCTTTCTCTACGATACGCTCGATGGCTCCATGATGCTTGCGAAACGGTACCGCTCCAGGGGGGAAGACTGGAGAAGGCTCGTGCACAGGTTTGCCGATGATATCCTGCTCACCGTCACCGGCGAAAAGGGTATCATGAGCTCACGTATAGTCTTTGTCAGCGGAAGAAGAAACCTTAAAGAGGTATACATTGCGGATATCGATGGATTTAACCTGAAAAAGGTCACAAATCATAATAATATATCTGTCGCTCCCGCAGTATCGCCAACCGGGAGGTACATCGCCTACACCTCATACAAAGGAGGGGGCCCGAACCTCTATGTAAAGGACATGGATGCAAACAGAGAGATTACCGTGGACATAAGCGAAGGCATGAAGATCTGCTCGTCGTGGCTGAACAATGCAACCCTCGTGTATTCCCATACGGTCGGCAGATATTCAACCATCTATACCTACAACGTGGAAACCAAGGAGAAGCGCTCGATAATGCAGAGGGAAGGGATCATCACGTCGGTGTCATTCTCGCCGAACGGTTCAAAACTCGTTTTTGTGTCCGACATGTATGGAAGCCCCCAGATATTCATCAGGGACAGCGCATCGGGAGAGATCAAAAGGCTCACATATTACGGGAATTATAACAGCGCACCCTCATTTTCTCCAAAGGGCGACCTCATAACATTCGTGTCCAAGATCGAAGGCGCTTTCGAGATATCGGTAATGGATGTTAACGGTGGGAACCAGAGAGTCCTGACGAACGGCGGGGCGCTCAACGATTCGCCGCAATTCTCCCCCTGCGGGAGATACCTCCTCTTCTCCTCGCTGGTGGGAGGAAGGTACAGCCTTCACACAATGCTGTTTAACGGAGAAAACAAAAGGCTGTTGAAGTTCACCGACAATAATGAAGAACAGCCCAAATTTGCACCTTAAGATCAATAGGAGGTAACATGAAATATTTTTTAGTATTATTGATCGCATGCACAGTCATGTTCGCCGGCTGCGCTCCGAAAGCGGTTCAGCCGACGTATAAAACAGCGCCTGGCCAGGAAGCCGCTGCAACAAAAGACGACGGCGACAAGGACAGAAGAAGGGGTGACATTACCGCCGAAGAGCTCGCGAGGGCTGAGAGAGACAGGCTGAGAATGCTCGATGAGCAGATGAGGGCATCTCTTTCCCGGCAGGACATCTACTTCGAATATGACAGCTACATCATACAGGCGTCAGAGCTGCCGAAGCTCAAGGCTGTGGGCGAATGGATGAAACAATCAAGGGCAGCAAAGATCCTCGCGGAAGGACACTGCGACGAGAGAGGCACTGTGGAATACAACTTCGCCCTCGGCCAGAAGCGTGCCGAAGCGGTCAAGGACCATCTCGTCAAGATGGGCATCGAGGGGGCAAGGATCAAGACGATCTCCTACGGCAAGGAAGTACCTGCCGATCCGGGCCGCTCCGAGGATGCCTGGGCAAAAAACAGGCGCGTCCATTTTTCAATCGACCAGAAGGGGTAAGCTATGAACAAATATGCCTTCATTATCATCAGCATCGTTATTACGCTGGCGGCCGGCTGCGTGTCCGATGATCAGATGGTCCAGGTGCAGAGCAATCTGTCGTTCCTGCAGAACGATCTTCGAAGCTTCAAACAGGAGACGAACGCAAAGCTTGCGCAATTGTCAAAAGACAATGAAAATGTTGGTAAGCAGGTTGTCAGTGTCTATTCTGCCGTTGAGAGCAGAGATGAAAAGATAAAGAGCATTATGGGCAAGCTCGATGAGCTGGAATACCAGCTGCGAACTTACTGGAGCGAAACAAAAGCAATGATCAGCACCCAGAAAAAACCCGATGCGGCGCCCGGGACGGGGCCGATGATACAACCCGGTCCAACGGAGGCTGATGCAAGATATGAAAACGCCTACAAAGAAGCCTTTAACGCCTATCAGAAAGGGGCGTACGATGAGGCGATCATCAAGTTCACGAAGTTCATCGAATCCCACGGCGGGACACCGCTCGTGCCGAACGCCTACTACTGGACGGGCGAAAGCTACATGAACCTGAAAAACTACGAAAAGGCGATCGTCTCTTTCCAGGAGGTCATCGACAAATATCCGAAAAGCGAGAAGGCCCCCAGGGCGCTTCTTTCACAGGCAGAGGCATTCAGCCAGACCAAAGACAAGAAGAGCTCTACCACCCTCCTGAAGAGGATCATAGAGCTCTATCCGAAAAGCGAGGAAGCGATTATCGCGGAACGAAAATTAAGAAACCTCAATATCTGACGGCTCCAGGCGATTCTCCTCCATGCCGCCGATAGGGTTCATGTCATAGTTTCTGTATTTTACGAAGCCGGTTCCGGCAGGGATTATCCTGCCCATGATGACGTTTTCTTTCAGCCCTTTCAGGTAATCGACCCTCCCCTCTATGGATGCCTGTGTAAGGACCTTTGTCGTATCCTGGAAGCTGGCCGCTGATATGAAGCTATCGGTGATGAGGGAGGCCTTTGTTATCCCGAGGAACAGCGATTCGGCCTCCGAAGGCTTGCCTCCTTTGTCCTGAACACGATCATTTTCTTCTTCGAATATCCATTTCTCGACGAAATCATCGATGATAAAGTTTGTGTCACCCACGCTTTTGATCTTGACGCGCTTCAGCATCTGCCGGACAATGACTTCGATGTGCTTGTCGTTTATCTTCACGCCCTGAAGCTGGTACACCTCCTGTATCTCATCAACAAGGTAGCGGGCGAGCTCCTGGATGCCGAGGATGCGCAGCACGTCGTGGGGGTTCTTCGGCCCGTCCATCAATGCCTCGCCGGCCTTCACGTAATCGCCCTCGTGGACGATGATGTGCTTCCCTCTTGGAATGGTATACTTCCTCGGCTCGACGTGCTCTGAACCGGGGTTCACAACAATCTCCCTCTTCCCTTTCGTCATCTTCCCGAACGAGACCATCCCGTCAATCTCGCTCACTATGGCGCTTTCTTTCGGCTTTCTGGCCTCAAAGAGCTCGGCAACACGCGGCAGGCCGCCGGTGATATCCTTTGTCTTTGTCGTCTCCCTCGGTATCTTTGAAACAACATCGCCCGCATGGAGCATATCGCCTTCGTTGACCATGATGTGCGCGCCGACGGGCAGCATGTAACGCGCAGGGCTCGTTGAGTTCGGTATAATGATGGTCTTGCTCTTATCGTCCTTGATCGATATCCTCGGGCGGAAATCCGGGTTCTTCGGCTCGATGATGACCTTGTAGGAAAGGCCGGTCACCTCGTCCTTGCTCTCCTGCATCGTCTCTCCCTCAAAGATATCGCCGAACTTCACCTTTCCCGTCACCTCTGAAAGGATCGGTATTGTATAAGGGTCCCATTCAGCGAGCTTCTGCTTCATAATATTCTCGGTTGGATCCTTTGTAAGCCTTGTCTTGTCCTTATCGTTGACGAGCAGCCGCGCCCCGTAAGGGACGTTGAACTTCTCTCTTTCCCTTCCTGTTTCGTCTACGATGGCGATCTCGCCGTTCCTGTTCATCACTACGGGGACGCCGTCCTTATTCCTGATGACCTTCACGTTTATCAGCCTTATGAACCCTTCATTCCTGGTCTCTATCGTGGATTGTTCAACCCTTCTCGAAGCCGCCCCTCCGATATGGAAGGTCCTCATTGTAAGCTGCGTTCCGGGCTCTCCGATAGATTGCGCCGCGATGATACCCACGGCCTCGCCTATACTTACAAGCCTTCCGCGGGCAAGGTCGCGCCCGTAGCAGAGTACGCAGACCCCCCTCTTGGAGCGGCAGGTAAGTACCGACCTTATCTTCACCTTCTCATAGACCTCTTCGATGGCCTTCAGGTGGTGCTCCCTGATCTCTTCGTTCTTTCTCACGATGATCCCGCCGTCGGGGTCTTTTAGGTCTTCATGGGCAACCCTGCCGAGGATCCTTGCCTCAAGCCTCTCTATGATCTCACCGCCCTCGATCAGCGCTCCCACCTCGATATAATCGATCGTTCCGCAGTCATATTCGTTTACTACAACATCCTGGGCCACATCTACGAGCCTTCTTGTAAGGTATCCTGAGTTCGCCGTCTTTAAAGCCGTATCGGCGAGGCCTTTCCGCGCCCCGTGGGTCGATATAAAATACTGAAGCACATCGAGGCCTTCCCTGAAATTACTCTTTATAGGCGTCTCGATGATCTCGCCGGAAGGCTTGGCCATGAGCCCCCTCATGCCTGCAAGCTGCCTGATCTGCTGGGCGTTTCCTCTTGCCCCGGAATTGGCCATGATAAATATGGGGTTCGTGCTGTTTTGAACCTCAGGCTTCCCGTTCGACCCTATGACCGGATTTCCCTCAGGGTCGAGCACCGTTTCGGAACCGAGCTCATCCATCAGCTCCTTCGCGATCTCTTCCGTGACGTTCGCCCAGATGTCGATGACCTTGTTGTACCGTTCACCGTCGGTGATGAGGCCCTCCGAGTGCTGTTTCTGCACTATGGCGACATCTTTGTTGGCGCGTTCTATGAGGTCCTTCTTTTTTTCAGGGACCTTCATGTCGTCAATAGAGATCGATATGCCGCCGAGCGTAGCATAAAAATAGCCGAGGTCCTTCAGCCTGTCCGAGAGAATGACGGTACACTTCTCGCCGGCCTCCCTGTAGCATTTATCAACGAGCTGGCCGATGTTCTTCTTATCCATCGGGGTATTTTTGATCAAGCTGAAAAGTTCCCTCAGCACTGACTGCCTTTTTCCTTCTTCAAGCTCCATCAGGGCATTTTCAACAACATCCCGCAGAATAACCCTTCCAACCGTCGTCTCTTCCAGGGCCCCTTCGATCCTCACCTTTATCCGGGCGTGCAGGTCGATCTCGCCGGAATCATAGGCGACCCTCACTTCCTGCGGATCGGTGAAAATAAACCTCTTCCTGAGCATCGGGCAAGCCTGGGGATAGACCTTGTGCAAAACCAGCCGGTTCAGCTCCAGGATCTTCCGCTGCTGGTCGGGGTTCAGGTCTTTAAACTTCTTGCCCCTCATCTCTCTCGTTGCGGTAACAAGTTTTTTTGTATGCGGGGTCAAATCTATCGGGTCTTTCTTCTTCAGGCATACGTCGTAAAATTTAGGCGTCCGCAGGATCTCGTTGAGGCGCTCCACGGTATTGTCAAGCGACTTCAGGTCCAGTACGTACTTGTCCTGCCTGATCTCCGCGCACAATCTTTCAACAGCGGAGATTCCCGCAAACTCATCGTGGGTAAATTCATAGGTGTCCTTGCTCTGCCCCGGCTTATACTTTCTTTCGATTGTCAGGTAATAAAGGCCGAGGACGATGTCCTGGGTCGGCACAATGATCGGCCTGCCGTTTGCAGGGGAAAGTATGTTGTTCGTTGACATCATGAGCACCCGCGCCTCGGTCTGGGCTTCAACGGAAAGCGGCACATGGACCGCCATCTGGTCGCCGTCAAAGTCCGCGTTATAGGCAGGGCACACGAGGGGATGCAACTGGATCGCTTTCCCGTCGATGAGCTGTGGCTCGAATGCCTGTATGCCAAGCCTGTGGAGGGTCGGCGCCCTGTTCAAAAGGACCGGATGTTCTTTGATGACCTCTTCAAGGACGTCCCATACCTCTGATCTTTCCTTTTCGACGATCTTCTTCGCATTCTTGATCGTCGTGGCATATCCCTTTTTAATAAGCCGGTTATAGACAAAGGGCTTGAAAAGCTCAAGCGCCATGGTCTTCGGAAGGCCGCATTGGTGCAGTCGCAGCTCAGGGCCTACCACGATGACCGATCTTCCGGAGTAGTCCACCCTCTTGCCGAGAAGGTTCTGGCGGAACCTCCCTTGTTTCCCGCGCAGCATGTCGCTTAAGGATTTAAGGGGCCTTTTGCTTGCGCCGGTAACCACCCTGCCCCTCTTGGAGTTGTCAAAAAGCGCGTCAACGGCCTCCTGGAGCATCCTTTTTTCGTTCCTGATTATTATATCCGGTGCGTTGAGCTCCATCAGCCTTTTCAGCCTGTTGTTTCTGTTGATGACCCTTCTGTAAAGATCGTTCAGGTCAGAGGTTGCAAACCGGCCGCCGTCCAACGGAACAAGCGGTCTCAGTTCGGGAGGAAGCACGGGGATGATGTCAAGGATCATCCATTCGGGCCTGACGCCGGAATGCCGGAAGGCGTCAACGACCTTCAACCTCCTGGCAAGTTTCTTTTTCTTCGCGTCGCTCGATGTCTCTCTCATCTCAACCCTGATCGTTTTGCCAAGGTCTTCGATGTCGATCTTTCTCAGGCATTCCCTGATAGCCTCCGCCCCGATCCCTGCCACAAAGGTTTCCCCGAATTTCTCTTTCGCTTCGATATACTTTTCTTCCGTTATGATCTCGCAGAATTTATAGGGGGAGTCTCCCTGTTCTATAACGATATAATTCTCAAAATAGAGGACGCGCTCCACCTCTTTTATCGACAGCTCAAGGAGGGTGCCGATCTTACTGGGCATGCTCTTCAGGAACCAGATGTGGGCGACGGGGCAGGCGAGCCTGATATGCCCCATCCTTTCCCTTCTTACCTTCGATTGTATTACTTCCACCCCGCATTTTTCGCAGATGATCCCTCTGTGCTTCATCCTCTTGTATTTTCCACAGATGCACTCGTAATCCTTCACAGGGCCGAAGATCTTCGCACAGAAAAGCCCGTCTCTCTCGGGCTTGAATGTCCTGTAATTGATCGTCTCGGGTTTTTTGACCTCTCCGAAAGACCATTTTTCGATCAGTTCAGGTGATGCAAGCGATATTTTTATCGCTGTATAACTTAAAGGGTCTTTTTGTTTATCGGATTTAAAATACTCTTCCAATGTGCCCCTCCTTATTCTTCTTTCATAAGGTCTACATTGATACATAGACCTTGCAGTTCTTTCACGAGCACGTTAAAGGACTCAGGCAGGTTCGGCTCAAGGACCTCTTCGCCCTTTACGATGGCCTCGTATGCACGTATCCTCCCGTTCACGTCGTCGGATTTGATGGTGAGGAATTCCTGGAGCGAGAAGGCTGCGCCATATCCTTCGAGCGCCCACACCTCCATCTCTCCCAGCCTCTGGCCTCCAAACTGCGCCTTGCCGCCAAGCGGCTGCTGGGTAACAAGAGAATAAGGGCCGATCGACCGTGCGTGTATCTTGTCGTCAACGAGGTGGTGCAGCTTCAGAAAATACATGTTGCCGATGGTGATCTTGTGATGAAAGGGGGCGCCGGTCCTCCCGTCGCACAATGTTGTCTGCCTGTTATCGGACATTCCTGCCAGCTTGAACAGCTCGCTGATCTCATCCTCTTTTGCCCCGTCGAATACGGGCACTGCTGTGTGCACTCCCTCCCGCATCTGATCGGCAAGCATGACAATCTCGTCATCGTTCAGCCTCTCGATAAAGCCTTTCAATTCTCCGCCGGCAAAGATCTTTTTGAGTTGTCTTCTGATGACTTCAGGAGAGCAGCAGCTTTTGTAAAAGTTGTCGACCATCTCCCCTACCTTCTTCCCAAGCTCCTTTGCCGCCCAGCCGAGATGGGTCTCAAGTATCTGGCCGGCATTCATCCTCGACGGGACGCCGAGGGGATTGAGAACGATATCGATGGGGGTGCCGTCTTCCATAAAAGGCATATCCTCTTCCGGAAGAATTATTGAAACGATCCCTTTGTTGCCGTGCCGGCCCGATATCTTATCGCCCACCGCTACCTTTCTTTTCATTGCCACATAGACCTTTATCGTCTTGATCACGCCAGGCGGCAGCTCATCGCCTTTCTTGATCTTGTTGATCTTGTCTTCATAGATAAGCCTGATGAGCTCCACCTGGTTCTCTTTGCTTTCGACCAGCTTCGCTATCTTCGTCTCGAGTTCCTCATTGCCAAAATCCAGCTTTTGGATCTTTTCAAAACTTATATGGCTTATCTTCTCTTTTGTCAGTACCTCGCCCTTCTTTAAAAAGACCTTTCCTTTATCGTCCCTGATGTCCGAAGGAGCATTCTTTCCCGCAACGAGCTCGGCCATCTTTGAACGCTTGCTGTCAATAATGATCTTTATCTGGTCCTCTTGATCCTTCAGGATATTCGATATCTCTTTATCCTCTATATCCCTGCTCCTGTCATCCTTGTCGATCCCCCGCCTCGAGAGCACTTTGACATCCGTGACAATGCCTTCTATCCCGTGAGGAACACGCAGGCTTGTATCCTTGACGTCCCCTGCCTTTTCGCCGAAGATTGCACGCAGTAGCTTTTCTTCAGGGGTAAGCTGCGTCTCGCCTTTTGGCGTCACCTTGCCGACGAGTATATCGCTGGGCCGCACCGTGGCCCCTATTCTCACTATACCGCTCTCGTCAAGGTCTTTCAGCGCCTCATCTCCAACGTTTGGAATGTCTCTTGTAACCTCTTCTTTGCCGAGCTTCGTATCCCTTACTACACATTCGAGCTCTTCAATGTGGATCGATGTGAAGGTGTCTTCCCTGACGAGCTTCTCGTTCACGAGAACCGAGTCTTCGTAGTTATACCCTCTCCAGGGCATGAAGGCGACAAGGACGTTCTTGCCCAGCGCAAGCTCTCCCCTGTCCGTTGAGGGCCCGTCTGCAAGGACGTCCCCTTTCTTCACGTAATCGCCTTCCTGAACGATCACCCTTTGATTGATACAGGTATCCTGGTTCGATCTCCTGAATTTCAGGAGCTTGTATACGTCTATCTTTGTCGCGGGCTCTTCGCGCCCCTTCTTCTCTTCATACTTGAGGATAATACGGCTCGCATCGACGCTCTCTATGATCCCATCGTGTTTCGCGATCACGGTGACCCTTGAATCCCTCCCTACGACTCTTTCCATCCCCGTCCCTATCAGCGGCGCTTCAGGCACAAGGAGCGGAACGGCCTGTCTCTGCATATTTGAGCCCATAAGCGCCCTGTTGGCGTCGTCGTTTTCAAGGAACGGGATAAGCGCGGCAGAAACGCTCACAAGCTGCTTCGGCGAAACGTCCATCAAATGGATCTCCTCAGGGCTTGCAAGGAAGACTCCTCCGCCTTTCTGCGCCGGGATGAGATCACCGGCAAGCCTGTTGTCCTTTTCAACGGGTGCGTTTGCCTGGGCGATGTAATACTGCTCTTCCTCAAGGGCGCTCATGTACCTGACCTTGTCTGTGACCTTTCCGTTTGCCACTTCACGATAAGGCGCCTCAATGAAGCCGAACTCATTTACCTTGGCATAGGTTGAAAGCGACGCGATAAGCCCTATGTTGGGGCCTTCCGGGGTCTCGATGGGGCATATCCTTCCGTAGTGAGTAGGGTGGACGTCGCGGACTTCGAATCCCGCCCTCTCTCTCGTGAGCCCTCCGGGGCCCAGCGCACTGAGCCTCCTCTTGTGAGTGATCTCGCTCAAGGGGTTCGTCTGGTCCATGAATTGCGACAACTGGCTGCTGGCAAAAAAATCCTTTACAGCAGTCGCAACCGGCTTCGGGTTCACAAGGTCATGGGGCATAAGCGTTTCCATCTCAGGGAATGTAAGCCTCTCCTTGATGGCCCTCTCCATCCTCACAAGGCCCATCCTGAACTGGTTCTCCAAGAGCTCTCCCACCGTCCTTACCCTCCGGTTGCCGAGGTGGTCGATATCATCCCCCGGCCCCCTGGAATCTTTCAGTTTCAGAAGGTGCTTCACCACCTCGATGATGTCTTCCCTGCGGAGTATCGTCACGTCGAGCTTTGTGTCTACTCCGATCCTGTGGTTTATCTTAAGCCTGCCTACCTTCGACAGGTCATATCTCTCGGGGCTGAAGAACATGCTCTGTATAAGATTTTCCGCGAACTCTATTGTAGGCGGGTCTCCAGGGCGCAGCTTTTTATATATCTCGATCAGCGCTTCTTCTTTGGCGGCCGCCTTATCCACGATGAGGGTATTTCTCAGGGAAGGGCTTACGTTAAGATTGTCGATGAACAGTATATCAAAGCTCTTTATCTTTTTCTCTGCGATCTTCTCCAGGTCTTCCCTGGCAACATCCTTGTTGATGGGTATCAGGACCTCTTTCGTCTTTGGGTCGATGACATCGGACGCCGTCACCTTTCCGATGATATCCTCTTCATCTACCGGTATTTCCCTGATATTGGCCTGTTCCATCTTTTTGATGATGGCCTTTGTGATCTTTTTATGCTTCTTGACAAGAACCTCTTCCGTCTTTTCGTTGATAATGTCCGATGTAGCCTTCTGGCCTATAAGCAAGGCCGGCGAGGTCTGTTTATAAAATTTCTTATCTTTAAAAATGATCTTTTCTTTCTCGTAAAAGTAGTCCAGAATCTCATTTTCACTATACCCCAGCGCCTTCAGCAACAACGTAACGTGGATCTTCTTTTTCTTATCGATCCTCACGTAAACCAGCTCTTTATGGTCGAACTCAAAATCCAGCCAGGAGCCCCTATAGGGGATTATTCTCGCCGTATACGAAAGCGTGCCGCTCAAGGGCGTTTTCGTAGCGTCGCAATCAAAGTAGACACCGGGCGATCTGTGCAGCTGGCTGACGATGACCCTTTCTGTGCCGTTTATGATAAATGTCCCCCGCTCTGTCATGAGGGGGATCTCTCCAAAGTAGACATCCTGTTCTTTTACTGCCTTGATATCTCGCGTCTTCGTTTCGGGGTCGACATTCCAGACGACGAGCCTGATCGTCACCTTCATCGGCGCTGCATAGGTGATCCCTCTGAAAATGCATTCCTCTTCAGCGTTTTTAGGTTCGCCTATCTCATACTTGACGAATTCAAGCGTTGTTGTGTCGTGAGAATCCCGTATAGGGAATACGCTGTTAAAAACTGCCTGCAGGCCGACATTTGCCCTCTCTTCTGTTGCAATATCCTGCTGCAGGAATTTCTCATAGGAGTCAAGTTGAATTTCAATAAGATTGGGGATATCGAGGATCTCTTTTATTTTGCCATAATTCTTCCTAAAGATTCTATTACGGAATGTTTCCCTCATAATATTGTTCACCTCTTTAAAAAGGGAGTTTTTTGGTGAGGCTCCGGGGATCTGCTGAAGGCCGACCCCCGGTCCCTGCTTCCTTTTTTATTCAACCTTGACCTGTCCGCTTACTTCTTCAAGCTGCTTCTTGATGTTTGCTGCCTCGTCCTTTGAAACGCTTTCCTTGACAGGCTTCGGGACGCCTTCGACAAGGTCTTTCGCCTCTTTCAGTCCAAGGCCTGTGATAGCCCTCACGACCTTGATGACCTGTATCTTCTTGTCCGCTTCGTAACCTGCAAGTATTACGTTGAACTCTGTCTTCTCTTCTGCTGCTTCCGCTGCAGGGGCTGCTGCGCCGCCTGCAGCCGGGGCTGCGGCCATCATGGGCATTGCTGCCTGGACGCCGAACTTGTCTTCTAATGCCTTCACGAACTCTGAGAGTTCGAGGACTGTCATGTTCTCGATGTACTGCATGACATCTTCTCTTGTAATTGCCATTGAATGCCTCCTTTATGCTTGTTCTTTTTGCGCTTTAATCGCGTTCAATACTAACATGAGCTTATTAAGATTCCCTGACAGGACATAGACGAGCCTTTGCGGCTGTCCTTTCAGAAGACCGAGAAGCTTGCCGATCAATACTTCTCTTGACGGCAGCGTGGCAAGCCTTAGGATCTCTTCCGGCGTTATGACCTTGTCGCCGAGAAAGCCTGCTTTCAGCTTGAGATTGGGAATCTCTTTTGTAAGACCGGCGATCACCTTTGCCGCATTTATAGGATCTTTATAAATGCAGACGATCGCATTGGGACCATCATACTTGTCTTTCAGCGCTTCAGCCTTTGTTCCCTGTGCGGCAATCTTCATGAGGCTGTTCTTGATAACAGTATACTCCGTGTCAACGCTGCGCAGCTCTCTCCTGAGCTTCGTGATCTGGGCAACGCTCATGCCGCTGTATTCGGTGAGGAACATATAATTCAAGGCTTTAAGCCTGGTCCCTAATTCCTCAACAACTTTTACTTTCTTCGACCGTTCCAATGGTTTCCATCCCTCCTTTCTCTGAAATATGTATGGAAAGTCAGGAAGAGACATCTTTAAAAAGTCTCGGCAGGCCGTAAACGTTTAAAGGCGCGCAAAGGCGTCGTACCTGCTTTCTCTGACCCTTTCCCTATTTTGTCAAAGTCCTTGCATAGCCGGGATCAATCTTTATCCCTGGGCTCATTGATGTTGAAATGGCAATACCTTTTACGTATGTCCCTTTGCTTGAGGCTGGCTTTAATCTGGTCACTGCGTCGATGAGTGAATTGAGATTGTCCATGAGTTTTTCTTTACCAAAACTGACCTTGCCGACGGGAACGTGGAGGTTGCCGGCCTTGTCCACCCTGAACTCTACCCTGCCGGCCTTCAGCTCCTTCACGGTCTTCGCGATGTCAAAGGTGACGGTGCCGACCTTCGGGTTCGGCATAAGCCCTCTGGGACCCAGGATCTTGCCAAGCTTGCTCACCTGTCCCATCATGTCGGGGGTGGCGATCGTCTTGTCAAAGTCTGTCCATCCCTTCTGGATCTTTTCGATCATGTCCTCCGCGCCGACGAAGTCAGCGCCTGCGTCCTGAGCCTCTTTCTCTTTCTGGCCCTTTGCAAAGACGAGGACCCGTACCTTCTTGCCGAGGCCATGGGGGAGAGCCACGCTTCCCCTCACCATCTGATCGGCATGCCTCGGGTCAACGCCGAGCCGCATTGCCACTTCCACGGTCTCATCAAATTTTACAAACGAGACCTGCGGCAGGAGGTTAAGCGCCTCTTCCATGTCATACCGCTTCTCTCTATCTATCTTATTCCTTGCCTCTGTGTATTTTTTTCCTGCTTTTGCCATACCCATTACTCCTTATGAACTATAGCTTTCAGCTGCTTTATCATCCTTCCACTACTTCCAGGCCCATGCTTCTTACAGAGCCTTCGATGATCCTTATGGCCCCCTCAAGGTTTTTTGCGTTAAGATCAATCATTTTGAGCTGTGCGATCTCTTTAACGGAGGACCTCGTTATGCTCCCCACCACTTCCTTCTTGGGGGTATGTGCGCCCTTTGCCAGTTTTGCAGCCTTTTTGATGAGAAAGGTCGCCGGCGGGGTTTTTGTAACAAAGCTGAACGTCCTGTCCGAGTATATCGTTATCATTGCCGGGATAATCGTCCCTTCCTGGCTTTTGGTCTTTTCATTAAAGGCCTTGCAGAACTCCATAATATTGACGCCGTGCTGACCAAGCGCCGGCCCTACAGGCGGTGATGGTGTTGCCTGCCCGGCCTGCAGCTGCAATTTAACCAACGCAACAACTTTTTTTGCCATCGCTTAACTCCTTCAAATTTTTTCTATCTGAATAAAATCCAATTCTACCGGCGTCGTCCTCCCGAAGATATTCAGAAGCACCTTTACCTTGCCTTTTTCCGGCTTTATCTCCTCAACGTTGCCCGTAAAATTTGTAAAGGGTCCTTCGGTCACCTTTATGCCGTCGCCTTTCTCGAAGCGTATCTTGGGCTTTATCTTCCCTTTCCCCTCCTGGATAGCATTGATGATCTCTTCCACTTCCTTCTCGGGCAGCGGGGGAGGATTCATTTTGTCGTACCCGACAAAGCCGGTCACCTTGGGTGTATTCCTCACAAAGTGCCACGTCGTGTCGTTCATGAACATGTTTACGATTATATAGCCGGGGAAAACGGTCCTCTGCGACTTCTTTACCTGCCCCTTGACCTTTTCCATGATGACCTCGGAAGGCACGATGATCTCTCCAAAATACTCCTCCATCTTGTTGATCCTGATATTCTCTGCCAGGAGTTCCCTCACCTTTTGCTCATAGCCTGAGTAAGTGTGCACCACGTACCATTTCTTCTCTTTTTCCATGTCTTTATCCGCGTAGCAGCGTCTGTATTATTTTTGCCAGCCCTATATCGACTACGCCGAGAAACAGCGCAGCTATAAATACCGTTATAAGCACAATATAGGTGCCTTTCATTGCGTCTTTCTTCGAAGGCCAGGTAACCCGTTTTGCCTCCAGATAAACTTCACGAAAATATTCCTTGATCTTATCAATCTTTTCTCTGAATTCCATACCTTCTCCGCAATTTATCAGGCCAGGAGGGATTCGAACCCCCAACACCCGGATTTGGAGTCCGGTGCTCTATCCGTTAGAGCTACTGGCCTTTTATTTTGTCTCCTTATGGTTGGTATGCTTCCTGCAATACTTGCAGTATTTCTTCATCTCAAGCCTGTCGGGCGTCTTCTGCTTGTTTTTTGTTGTGGTGTAGTTTCTGTTCTTGCATTCTGTGCACGCCATCGTAATTAATTGCCTCATCCCTCCCCCTTTACTCCATGATCTCGGTGACGACCCCTGCGCCTACGGTCTTGCCGCCTTCCCTGATGGCAAAGCGGAGCTCCTTCTCGAGGGCGATGGGGGTAACGAGCTCGACGCTCAGGGTCACGTTGTCGCCGGGCATGACCATCTCGACCCCGTCGGGGAGCTTTGCCACGCCGGTCACGTCAGTGGTGCGGAAGTAGAACTGGGGACGGTAGCCGGAGAAGAACGGGGTATGGCGGCCTCCCTCCTCCTTCGCGAGGATGTAGACCTCCCCCTTGAACTTCGTGTGGGGCTTGATGGAGCCGGGCTTGGCGAGCACCTGGCCGCGCTCCACCTCGTCCTTCTTTGTGCCCCTGAGGAGAACGCCGATGTTGTCGCCGGCCTGCCCCTGGTCGAGGATCTTCCGGAACATCTCCACGGAGGTGGCGACGGTCTTCTCGGTGGCGCGGAAGCCGATGATCTCCACCTCGTCGCCGGGCTTGATGATGCCGCGCTCTACCCTGCCGGTGACGACGGTGCCCCTGCCGGAGATGGAGAAGACGTCCTCCACGGGCATGAGGAAGGGCTTGGCGGTATCGCGGATTGGCTCGGGGACGTAGGAGTCCACGGCATCCATGAGCTCATAGATGCTCTTGCAGTCAGGGCAGTCCCGGTTGCCGCAGCCGTGCTCCAAGGCCTTTAGGGCGCTTCCCCTGATGATGGGGATCTTGTCGCCGGGGAACTCGTACTGGGTGAGGAGCTCCCGGAGCTCAAGCTCGACGAGCTCGATGAGCTCGGGGTCGTCGACCATGTCGACCTTATTGAGGTAGACGATGATGTAGGGGACGCCGACCTGGCGGGCAAGGAGGATGTGCTCCCTCGTCTGGGGCATGGGTCCGTCGTTGGCCCCGACGACGAGGATCGCTCCGTCCATCTGGGCGGCGCCGGTGATCATGTTCTTGATGTAATCCGCGTGGCCCGGACAGTCCACGTGGGCGTAGTGGCGGTTGTCGGTCTCGTACTCCACGTGCGCCGTGGCGATCGTGATGCCCCTCTCCTTCTCCTCGGGGGCCTTGTCGATCTGGTCGAAGGGGATCCATTCCGCAAACCCCCGGTTGGCAAGACATTTGGTGATCGCAGAGGTAAGCGTCGTCTTCCCGTGGTCGATATGCCCGATCGTTCCGATGTTCACGTGGGGCTTTGTCCTCTCAAACTTCTTCTTAGCCATAGAGAACCTCCGTT
>Ga0209606_1000807_pt1 | contig 43820 bp, 37 predicted proteins | sample AD_UKC057_MetaG_FD_184412 | JGI IMG/M metagenome (GOLD analysis project Ga0209606, IMG submission 184412) | Active sludge microbial communities of municipal wastewater-treating anaerobic digesters from USA - AD_UKC057_MetaG (SPAdes) (version 2) | ecosystem: Engineered > Bioreactor > Anaerobic >... | reverse complement strand
GATTATTTTACGGAAGGTGGGCCAGCCTTTGTCCCTAAAAATCATATCCTTCTGGAAGAAGTCTTACGTCTGGCACGGGAGACAGAAGGAGTGCCGGTTCTGTCTCATCCAGGGGCTTATTTCCAGCAGACTACTCGAGAAGATCTTATATTACTCAAATCTCTTGGCCTGCAGGGACTGGAGGTCTATACTTCTTATCATCAGCCAGAGCAGACTGAATTATACCACCGGCTGGCCGAAGAGCTTGACCTGGTGGCCACTGCTGGCTCTGATTTTCACGGCCAGATTAAACCCCGGGTTTACTTCGGACTGATCAAAGACGGCAATTATGACATGGTCAAAAAATTGAGAGAGAGGAAGGGCTGATGCACTTTAACTGGCTGGACATTATTCTTATTGTCATTTTGCTGTTGACTTTTATCATGGGTCTGATCAAAGGTCTGCTGCGCCAGGTTTTAGGTCTGGCCGGGGTGATTATCGGGTTGATTGTGGCCTCCAGGAACTATGGCTGGTTATCCTGGAAGCTTCATTCCTCGGTGAGTTCTGATTTCTGGAGGAATTGCCTGAGTTTTTTGCTGATTTTTATCTTTATTGTTCTTCTGAGCTGGTTACTGGGAGTATTGCTGAGTAAGCTGATGAAAGGGCCGCTCAGCCTGCTCAATCATCTTCTGGGAGCAGCCTTCGGGCTAATTAAAGGAGTACTTATCTGTGCCGTAATTGTCATGGCTCTGGTTGTTTTTGATTTCGGGCAGCCAGCCTTGATCGGTTCCAGATTGGCTCCGGCCTGCCTTCGTGTCTCCAAAGCTATGATTAACTTGATTCCGGCTGATTTAAAGGCTAAATTTAATGATAATTGGAAAAAAATTCAGGGCAAGGGAGGTGGGGAGAATGAGCAAAAAGTTTGAAGAACTTAATATCCATCAAAAGCTGGAGAATCTTATCGCCGATATGATAGAGAAAGAAATTCACCTAAAGGAAGCTCAAGCCGAGTTCGAGAAAATATATCTGGAGACAGCCAGCGCCCGGTACAAGGGGAATAAGACTAAAATTGCTCAAGCCCTGGGCATCCACCGGAATACTCTCCATAACCGATTAAAAGCCTTAAAAATCAAGGTAAAAAAATAGCAGTCTTTACTCCTACCTGCTAAAATTTACATCTCAGATCTTGACAAGGTTTTTACCATAACTTATAATTTAGCAGTCAACATGCAGGAGTGCTAATTTAAATAAAGGATATTAAATAAAAGATAGGAGAAAGGAGGTAAAAACATGAAAATTCAACCATTGTATGACCGAGTTCTGCTGAGGAGAGTGGAAGAGGAAGAAGTCAAACGTGGCAGCATTATTATTCCTGACACCGCCAAGGAAAAACCACAGGAAGCAGATGTCATTGAGGTTGGCCCGGGAAGAGTAAATGAAAGCGGAAAAACTATTCCCTTAAGTGTCAAAAAGGGTGATCGGGTGCTTATTGGCAAATATAGCGGCACTGAAGTCACGATCGATGGTGTTGAACACCTGATTGTCCGCGAAGATGAGATTCTGGCGATTATTAACAGATGAAAAGATAAGGAGGTAAACCATGGCCAAACAAATTTTACTTGGTGATGAAGCCAGACAAGCCCTCTTGAGAGGCGTCAATACTTTGAGCAATGTGGTCAAATCCACCCTTGGTCCGAGAGGAAGAAACATTATCCTTGATAAAAACTTTGGTTCTCCGACCAGCACCAGGGATGGCGTTACCGTCGCCAAAGAAATCGATCTTAAAGATCCCTGGGAAAATATGGGCGCCCAGCTGGTCAAAGAAGTTGCTTCTAAAACTTCTGATGTAGCTGGTGACGGCACGACTACCGCCACTGTTTTAGCCCAGATAATCTACGCAGAAGGAATTAAGCATGTCACAGCCGGCCGAAATCCTAACTTGATTAAGAAGGGTATTGAACGGGCGGTGGAAGAAGTCGTTAAAGAACTGAAAAGTATGAGTCGGGAAGTCACTGGCGACATGATCGCTCAGGTCGGTGCCATTTCTGCCAATAATGATGAGTCTATAGGCAAAATTATTGCCGAAGCTATGGAAAAAGTTGGTAAGGATGGAGTTATAACCGTAGAAGAAGCCAAGGGGCTGGAAACTACTCTGGAATTTGTCGAAGGTATGCAGTTTGATCGGGGGTATCTCTCGCCTTACTTTGTTACTGACCCTGAGCGAATGGAATGTGTCCTGGAAAATCCGCTCATCCTTTTATATGAGAAGAAAATCTCCAACCTGCGTGAGTTTCTGCCTCTTCTGGAAAATGTAGCGAAAATGGGTCGTTCACTGCTGGTCGTAGCAGAAGAGGTGGAAGGCGAAGCTTTAGCTACGCTGGTGGTTAATAAGCTCAAAGGCACACTTATGTGCTGTGCTGTTAAGGCCCCTGGTTTTGGTGACAGGCGCAAAGCCATGCTGGAAGATATTGCTATCCTGACCGGCGGGCAGGTTATAACTGAAGAAATGGGTGTTAAACTGGAAAATGTCACCCTTGACTGGCTGGGTGAAGCAGCCAAGGTTGTTGTTGACAAGGATAATACCACTATAGTTGAGGGCAAAGGCAAACCGAGCGACATCCAGGCTAGAATCAAACAGATCAGAGCCCAGATTGAAGAAACGACTTCTGATTATGACCGTGAGAAACTGCAGGAAAGGCTGGCTAAAATGGTCGGCGGCGTCGCTTTGATCAAAGTTGGTGCGGCCACCGAGACTGAGCTAAAAGATAAGAAAGCCAGGGTAGAAGATGCTATGCATGCTACCAAGGCCGCCGTCGAGGAAGGTATCGTTCCCGGTGGTGGAGTAGCTCTCCTGCGTTGCCAGAAAGCTCTGGATAAGCTCAATCTTGAAGGCGATTTACAAGTGGGAGTCCAGATTATTCGGCGGGCTCTGGAAGAACCAATCCGGCAGATTGCCGCTAATGCCGGCTACGAAGGTTCCATTGTTGTGGAGAAAGCTAGAGAGATGAAGCAGGATATGGGCTTCAATGCGCTGACTGAAAAATATGAAGACATGATCAAGGCGGGAATTGTTGATCCAACCAAAGTGGTCAGGACAGCTCTCCAGAATGCTTCGAGCATTGCCAGTCTGCTACTAACCACCGAAGGTTGTGTAACAGATATACCAGAAGAGGAAAAGAAACAGGCTTATCCCACCCCGCCGGCTGACATGTATTAATTAAAGATCAAACAGGCGTTTATCAAGGCCGCTTCCGGTTATCCGGAGCGGCCTTTTTTTTGAGTTGTTTTTCGCCCTTATGGTATATTAACCTGAACAGGAAATCTTCTGGCCCAAAAGTTTTAGATGAAAATTCTTAACCGCTATCTGCTTAAAGAAGTTGCCATTTCTTTTTTGCTAGCTCTCGGGTTGATAATTCTCGTCCTCCTTTTAAATGATATCTTCTATTTGACGGATATTTTTATCAGTAAAAAAGTACCGCTGGGTATTGTCCTGAGGGTTCTTTTTCTGTTACTTCCTTCGATTCTGGCCCTGGCTATTCCATTGGCTTTTCTGGCTGGATTGCTAGGGGGCCTGACTCATCTTAATGCCGACCGGGAGATCGAAGCTCTGAGACTGCTGGGAGTAAGCCCCCAGCAGGTGCTGAAGCCCCTCCTGGGACTGGCCCTGATACTTTGCCTTGTAACTATGTCTTTTACTTTCTGGCTGGCGCCTCGGGCCAATTATAAGTGGCTTCAGACCATGGTCGAATCTGTTTTGACCAGAACTAATTTCCAGGTGATTCCCGGTCAATTTAATGAATCTTTTCCGGCCAATGTGATTTACATTGACAGCCAGGATAGTCAGGGGAAATGGCATGATATTTTCCTTTACAGAAAAGAGGAGGAAAATGGAGTGCAGATAGTTACGGCCAGAGAAGGTGAGATGTGGCCAGCCCCTGATTTCAAAGCGGCCTGGCTAAGATTGGCCGATGGTTATAGCTTCAGGTTCAATCTGAGTCAGCCTGAAACGATTAGCTTTAACCAATTTAAAAGGCAGGAGCAGCTGGTTGATCTGAAAAACCTCCTTCCATCTGTCTCCCTTGAGAAGAAATATAGAGAGAAGAGCCTGAAAGAATTATTGGCCGACTGGCGAAAGATAAAAGTGGATAGGAATAAAAACAGGGGAGAGCTCCTGGCCATTCAGGTTGAGTTAAATAAGAGAGTCAGCATACCAGCTGCCTGTCTGGTTTTTGTTTTTCTTGGTTTGGGCCTGGGCTGGAGAAGATGGCCTGGTGGCCGGGTGGGTGGCTATGGAGTCAGCCTGATTATTCTGGTGATTTATTATCTGCTACTGGTTTTTGGTCAGAGTCTGGCCGAAGCAGGCCGGCTGGCTCCTCTGGTTGGACTATGGCTGCCTGATTTTCTGGCCCTGGTGGCTGGCTGCGTGACTTATCTTTCAGCCTGCCGGGAGGTTCAAATCGGGTTTTGTCCGGGAATTAAAAGTCTGGCGTCACTTCCTAAAAAACCGGCCAGGATTTTTACCGTCTCATCATCCAGACGACCAAAAAGATCAAGCCGCCAGGTTTTAGGTCTGGGCTTTCATGATCGGTACATATTGAGCAAATTTGTTACTCTATATATTTGTTTGTTTCTGGCTCTGGTCCTGGTCCTGGTAGTTTTTAATTTTCTGACCAGATGGGAAATGGCCAGAGAAAACCGGCAGTCAATTTATCTGCTCCTTTCCTTTGTCTGGCATAAGTTGCCAGAGTTTACCATTCAGGCGATTCAGCTGGCAGCTCTCCTGGCCCCAATTCTCTGTCTGAATTTTCTTTACCGCCGGAATGAAATTCAAGTCATGATTACTTCTGGTGTGAGTTTCTGGCGGCTGACAGCTCCGGTATTAGGGGTAGCGATTTTAATTATACCGATTAGCTTTTTTCTTCAGGACAGGCTGGTGGTCAGGGGCAATTTAGAGGCAGAAAAAATCTGGAGCCAGCTGGCTGATCGTCCGGTCAGGGCGTTTACTTTTCAAAATCGTTACTGGATTAAAAATGATGATTTGCCCGGGTTTGTCCATTATGAGCTGTCTTCAGCCGAAATGAATAACCTTCAGAGGCTTTTAATTTTTCAAACAGAAAATGGTTCTTCTTTCAGACTAAAAAGAGTTATTTTCAGCCAGATGGCTAAAATCAGCCAAAATAGCCTTCATTTAGAGAATGGCTGGGAAAGAGATGTAAAAAGTGAGAATTTCCATTTTTATAAATTTGACACTCTCAAACTTAACTGGCCGGAAACTCAAAGACAATTCGTAAAGGAGTGGAAAGAGCCATCCCTGATGACTTTGAAGGAGCTTGGCCAATACAGCCGCGACCTGGAGAAAAGTGGCAGCCCCGCCCTGAACTTAAGGTTGGAAGCCAGATTAAGAGTGGCCTGGCCTTTTTCTGTCTTTGTCCTGTGCCTGCTGGGGGTAGCGCTGGCCGGCTTAAGTCAGAAAAGAATATTTGTTTTTCCACTTGGGCTAGCCCTGGGTGGCGGCTATCTTTTCTGGCAGACTGTGGCTGCCTTCCGCAGTCTGGGACACGCAGGCATTCTCAACCCGGGGATAGCTGCCTGGAGCCCGATAGCCATTTTTTCTCTCGTCGGGTTCTATCTTTTTTTCAGGGTAAAAACTTAGGGCTGGTGAGGTAGATTAAAAGTATCTCACATTTTGTATTTACCGAAGTCTTCCGGCTTGAGGCTTTCCAGGAGTTTTCTTAGTCTTTCCGATTCCTCCGGGCTCTGTCCAGCTTCGGGAGTTCGGCTCAATTTAATGACTTCTTCTTCTACATAAATGGGAGAATTTGTTCTGAGAGCCAGGGCAATGGCATCGGAGGGGCGGGAATCAATTAGATAAGAAATGTCATGCTGATGGCAATAAATGACCGCATAATAAGTATTATCCCGAACATCATTTATGACTACTTTGTCCACTTTGATATTTGTCTGATCGAGGAAATTTTTCAGAAGGTCATGGGTCATGGGGCGAGGAGTGACTATGCCCTCCAGAGTGAGGGCAATTGCATTGGCTTCATACAGGCCAATCCAGATGGGCAAAATCTGGTCAGATTCAGTATCCTTTAAAATGAGAACTGGCATTTTTGACACCGGGTCAACCACCAGCGCTCCGACCTTCATAATTATTTCCATAATCTTTTTCCCTCTGAATCTGAATTTAATATAAGTTCAGGCTGGCAGGTTGTCAAGAAAGAAGCCAGTTAAGGCAGATACCGTGGTGTCTCAATGGGATTTTAAAAGAGCCTGACCCTGTCTGGCATATTCCTCCGAGCGATCATACTCACCAAGGCGATTGTAGAGGTCAGCCAGCAGGAAGTAACCAAGAGGCAGGTTTTCTTTATCTGGTTTTAACTCCAGGCCTTTTTTCACCAGCTCAATGGCTTCGTTAAAGTTCCGGCCTTGCCTGAGATAGATTCGAGCTAGGTAAAAATAAGTTAAGGGGAAGGAGGGTTCCGCTTTTAAAGCTTTGAGCAATGTTTCCAGCTCCTCTTCCTCTCTCTGCTGGAGTCGGTAAAGACGGGCCAGATTGAAGAGGGCTTTAAAATGATTCGGCGAGTCAGCGATTTCCTGCTGATAGAGTTTAATGGCTTCTTCCAGCCTGTTTTGTTTTTCACGCAACTGGGCCAGGTTATAGCGGAGATTAAGCAGAGTAGGATTTATAGCCAGAGCTGCTTCCAGATGTTTTTCAGCACAAACCAGGTCATCTCGGTTTAAGCAAATAGCGGCGATGGCATTATGGGCTGAGGCAGAACGCGGATTTCTTTTCAGACATTCTTCGAAGTAAGGAAGAGCTTTGTCATAATTCGCCCGCAGGGCGTAAAGAGTACCCAGCACGTGATAAAACTGAGAATCATCAAAGCCACGTTTTACCTGTTCAAGAACAAATTTTTCCGCCTCTTCCATTTGACCTAAGGCCGCATAGCAATTGGCCACATTGATGACAGCAAAAGAATCGTCAGGTTTAAGTTCCAGGGCCTGAATAAAAGCCCGGGCGGCTTCTTCAAATCTTCTTGCCCTGAAATAGATATTGCCCAGGGCAAAATACCCGTCACTGATGGTGGGGTCTTCCTGCAGAATTTTATTCAGAGCGGCAATAGCCTCATCGAAGTTTCCGGCCAGTCCGATTTCTCTCGCTCTGGAAATTTCATTAAATATATTTATCTTATCCTTGGGATCAGCCAGCTTTTTCCCTTTCAGCCGAGCTGGATCAACAAAAGATCCCAGATAACCTAGAGCAGCTAATCTTTCTTTTGTTTCTTCATCTACCACCGAGAAGTCAGCCTGGATAGCTTTTTCTCCGGCTTTTTGTTCAAACTCCTGAGCTAAAGCGGTCAATTCTTCATAGACCTTTTTTTCGACATAGACCAGATTCTTTTCTTCCTTGGGGTCCTTAGTCAGATCATAAAGTTCAGGTACCGGAGCCAGAATTAACTTATAATGATTATTCTGGATGCTACGTAATTCTGACCAGCCATAGTGAAAGCGAGGATAGTAAGTTTCTGCGTAGGCCAGCCGGTCGTCTGTTTTTCTGGGACCTGAGAAATAGCGGCTAAGACTCTGCCCCTGAACTTCCGGCGGGATTTTAAGGCCGCTTAATTCCAGAATGGTGGGCATGACATCGGTCAGGGTAACCACACCTGAATAGGATTGGCCAGAAAACTCACGGAAAGGGGTAACGACAATTAACGGTACATGGAGGGTTTCCTGATAGATAAAAAAACCATGAGTGGTTTCGCCATGCTGACCAAGGCTTTCTCCATGGTCAGAGGCTACCACCAGAAACAATCGGTCTTTCCAGCTGCTATTCTCAATGTAGGCCTGGAGCCGGGCTAGCTGACTATCAGTGTAGGCGATCTCTCCAAGGTAAGGATGGTCAGCTAACTGGCTTTTGTATGGTTCTGGCGGGTCATAAGGTGTATGAGGATCATAAAGGTGAATCCAGATAAAGAATTTGTCCTGCTTATTTTTTTCGAGCCAGGACAGGGTCTCCCCGATTGTGTCTTCCGCCCGACGCTGAACTTCTCCCAGAGAGATTTTTTCGAAACGGCCAAGGTCGAAGCTATCGAAATAATAGTCAAAACCCTGATTGAGGCCCCATTTGGAATCAACTACATAGGCAGAAACAAAAGCAGCTGTCTTGTAGCCGGCCGACTGAAAGCACTCAGCCAGAGTTTGAAGTTCGTCCGGGACGACAAAGCCGCCATTGTCTCTTACTCCATGGTAGATGGGTAAAGTGCCGGTCATGATAGTTGTATGGGAAGGGAGAGTTAAAGGAGTCTGGGCGATACAGCGGGCAAAACGCACTCCCTGACCTGCCCAGCGGTTAAGAGCCGGGGTGACATCTTGAGCATAACCGTAACAACCGAGGCGATCAGCCCGGAGTGTATCAATTGTGATCAAAATGACATTGAAATCTTTTCCGGCCTTCAACCGGCTAATTGTTGGCCTTTTAGACAGGAAAATAAAGGCAGCCAGCCCAGCTCCAAGTATAATAATCAGGACGGGTATTAGAACCTTTTTTTTCTTCTTCATGTTTCTTATATATTTAAATTATAACATAGATTTTTTGCCTGGATACGGAGGGGGAAGGTTAGTAAGAAGATTCTCCTGCCCGGCCAACAGCTATCTTAAAAATCGAGCGAGCCAAAATTAGCACTTCTGGGCAGGATTCCGCTGCCGCCCGACTGATTTTTTGTAGATTGATTTTACTCTGAGTTTTTTGGGTTAGGTAACACGTGTATGAAGAAACACGGATTGGTATTGGCCATTGTCCTCAGCTGTCATCTTGTGACAGTATCGGGCCATAAAAAAAGGGCGGTCGACCGAATGGCCCACCGCCCTTGAGCAAGGATCTTAACGACTAAAACATTAAGCGAATACCGAGTCTGGCCTGCCTTGGATTGACAATAGAGTAAAGCTCGTGGCCCGAAGTTGAAGGATAGATACCGGCGTCCCAATCGTAAGTCCACCTGGTTCCCCAGGAAGTGATGGTATCTGAATTGAACAGGTTAAAGACATCGAATATTACACCCAGTCTGTATTTATCGGCAAAGGTAAAGATTTTTTCCAGCCGGATATCCAGCTGATGATCCATTGGATAGTGGTGTGAGCCTCTTTCTTCGATGAAAAAGGTCACTCTTCCCTGATTAAGTCTTGGTGTTCTGTATCTGGCTGTCCAGGAATTGCCGGTCACCCCGTGATAGTAGACATTCACGCTCAGCTCAATTTTCGGAATGATATAGCTGCCCTGTATCTTGATCATATGGGTTGAATCATAAGTGGAATGTCCCTCAGCATTGATCCAGAAATTCGGGTCATAGACATCCCCGCCCCAGCCAATGTCATCAGCCTGGCCGTTATCAGTGGTGCCATAAGCTTTGGACAGGGTATAGGAAGCCAGGAGCTGCCAGCGATTAGAAAATCTTTTGTTGAATAAAAATTCAACTCCCTGATAGCGGCGGTAAGGATTTAATAATATCCATGGATAGCCAGACTTGTAAGCTGTTTCGAGATTGGTGATCAGGTAATCAAAAGTATTAACTGTATCGGCTGTTCTCTGGTAAATTGTATAATCACCATAATCGGGCACGGTTAACGGGTAAGGTTCATAATCAGCATTGCGGTCGATGGGGCCCATGATATTTTTCCAGTTACGGTAAATATAGCTAATGCTGAAAGAGGAATCTTTAAAAAGCTCCCGCTCGAGGCTGACTGTAAACTGCTCCATATAAGGATGCTTGATATTTGGATCCATTTTATACAGGTCTTCATGAACAACTCTTAACCATTCTTCCCATTGGCCTTCGATCCATTCATAACCGATATAGTCACTATAGGCAGAACTGGGATTCATTCGGTCATGGTAGCTGGCCAGCATCGCTTCGGAATAGTGTCCATAATGGGCTTTAAGGACTGTTGTTCTATCTCCCAGCAAATCGAAAGTGAAACCTATACGAGGAGCAATCCGGTTATTGGTATAAACATTTCCAGGGACACCTTTGACCTGGCCCCAATACCAGCTAAAGCGCAGACCGGCATTGATATTCAATCTTTTCATCACCTGCCAGGAATCCTGGGCAAAAGCTTCTAATCTGGTGTAGTAAGTGTTGGTATCATAACCATCATATTGATAGGCTAAATAAGGGTAACCATAATAATCATAGTATTGCACATGATCTCCGAGAGGCCCGTCCCCACCTTCACCCGTAAAGCCATAACGGTTCCGGACCTTTGATCTTTCAAACTCTGCTCCGAATTTGAAATCATGGGAACCGTAGAAATCCTCTACATAGTGGCTTAAGCTGGCATTGGCCTGAACTCTGGTTCTATCTGCATAGTAAAAATAGCCGGAACTACCTGTCTGAAAGTTTTCGTCATAGCTAAAATGCATATAAGGCTCCATGCCAACTTCCGGGTCAAGATAATAGTAACCCCAGAAATAAGCTACTTTTAAATCAAAAAAAGTTTTGGAGCTGATGATTTTGGTCAGATTAAAATTGGCCACTGTTTCCGGTGATTTCTGGTTGACGCAGGCTTCTGGCGAGACAGTCGAGCCAGCTCCTCTGTTTATTCCATTATAGGTATCGATTTCAAGGGAGCCCATGAGGCTTAAACTTGGTGTTGGCTGGGCATTGAGCTTGAGGAAACTACGCGGCTGTTTATAGCGAACAGCCTCAGGAAAGCCCGTGCGATAATCCCAGCTCTTGTAATACTGCAGGCCTAAATAAAACCAGAACTTGTCTTTGATAATTGGCCCGCCCAGATGACCATTAATATCCATTAATTTAGCCAGAGGTGCGGTCAAGTCAGGAAAATCTTCCAGATAGGCTGAATTGTTAGTTGTTCCCCAGAATCCTTTCGGGCTATCTGTCCTTTTTCCCTGAAAATCAAATTCCATATGGCCAGAAAAGTTGTTCCCTCCCGATTTGGTCACCAGGTTAAAAACAACGCCGGTAAAGTTCCCGTATTCAGCCGGTAATCCTACGCCCATCACTTTGGCTTCTTCAATGATATTATGATCAAGAAAAACCCAGGCTGTACCAGCTTCTGGGTCAGCCACATTGACGCCATCCATACTGTAAGCAATGCCAGTGCTGTTGGAGGCTCCATAAGCAGTGTCCCTGGCTACGCCAGGCGCCATATTGACGATATCAGAGGTGAACTGGCTGTAGGGAATATTCCGCAGGATTTCGTTGCTCAGAGTAACTGAGGCTGTTTCTGTTGATTTGACATCAATCGTTGGGGCTTTGGCTACTACTGTCAACTCTTCGGCCAGAGAGGCTTGCTTCATGGTAATATCAATGGTGAGGGTAGTGGTGGTGCTCAATCGAATATTCTCATTAACAACAGTAGTAAAACCCTGAAGCTCAGCTTTAATTGTATAGTTTCCAGGCGGTAAAGCCGGAAATCTATACACTCCTCTGGCATCTGTCACATAGGTTCTGGTGCCCATCAAGCTCGGCCCGGATAGGGTGACGGTAACTCCAGGCAAGGGAGCTCCGGCTTCATCTGTGATTATGCCGGTGATGGCACCGGTTTCCCTTGATTGGGCAAAGGCCAGAGGAGAAAATAGTAGAATTGAGATAAATGCGATCAGGAATTTTTTAGTCAATTTTACTTCTCCTTTTAATTTCATGTTAAGGATACTTTGATACTTTTGAAGACTAACATCCATTTTGTTTCTTATTGCTCATATTCTCTTTTTTCTTTTTTTCACCTCCTGTCATCTCGAGTTTATAATGTGAATTAATGTGAATTATAAATTATTTTTATTGCAAGATCTATGCCAGTCTTTTAATTTTTATAAGTTATTGTTTTTTAATGAGATAAACTGAAGCATAAATGATTCCGGCAAAAAAATCCATTTATTTGAACGAGATAAATCCATTTTATTGGATAGAACTGGGTTTTTATCTGGTATTTATTATTATACAGAAACATTAAGGTGGAATTTCAAGTTATTATAAATGTTTTTAATTCAGGAAGCAGGAAGGCTGTACTCGCCGCCTGTCAGAGATTGAGAGTATGAAAAGCTCTGAATTATGGTAAAATTCAAACCAGATAGGAGTTTGATGTTGAAAATTGATTCCAGGTTTAGGGCGGTTTTGGACCTTATTGTGGTTTTTTGCTTGCTTACCAGCGGAACTTTTTTAGTTGCCAGTGGGGCTGATACCACTTCTTCTCGTCTTCAAAAAGAAAAAGATAATGTCAAAAGCCTTGCCCCGAATTATAGAGAATGGTTGGAAATCGTCACCCCTATAATCACCGAAACTGAAAAGGAGGTCTTTCTCAAACTTAAGAGTGATCGGGAAAGAGACCGTTTTATCAATATGTTCTGGCAGATTCGTGATCCTGATCGAGACACAGCCGAAAACGAGTTTTATCGGGATTATCTGGAAAGAGTCCGTTTTGCTGACCAGAATTTTGGCGTTGGTTCTTCCCGACGAGGTTGCCTGACAGAGCGCGGTTATTATTACCTCCTCCTTGGCAAGCCACTTGAACGGCATATTTATGCCACCCAGTCTGATCTTTGGCCAATGGAACTCTGGTTCTATAAGGGCGAAGAGCAATATGGCCTGCCAGGTTATTTTTACTTGATTTTTTATCAGCCAGAGGGAGTTGGTGATTATCGACTGTATTATCCAGGCGTGGAGGGACCGGAAAAACTGGTTGTACCTTCCCTCGGCAGAGAAACCATGACCAGGGGCAAAGCTCTGGAGGTAATAAAAAGAATCAATGCTGAGCTGGCCAAAGCAGCCATGAGTTATTTACCTGAAGATCAATCAGCTAATCTTAGCTCTCTTTCCTCGCAGACCATAATTGCCGCCATTAAGTCCTTGCCAGAAAAAAAGTTTGCCACAGCCTATGCCAGAAACTACTTGAGTTATAAAGATCTGGTGGAAGTAGATTATTCACATAATTACATAAGTTCGAGTGCCGTTATAAAAATCTTTAACCAGGGTGGCTTGAATTTTGTCCACTGGTCACTCGAACCGGACAGGATAAATTTCGCCGAGAATGAGGGCATTTATTCTGCCATTTATGAATTGACCATAAGAGTTGAGGATAAATCAGGGCAGACTGTCCTGGGCCGAACAGAAGAAGTCCCGCTGAGGCTTAACCGGCAGCAATTTGAAGCTCATGCCCGCCAGAGATTGGCCTTTCAGGATCTTTTCCCGCTTTTACCAGGCGACTATAAGATTCTTTATCTATTGAAAAATAAAACAGCTCGTGATTTTACTTCTTATGAAGCAGCCCTGTCGATTCCTGTAGAATCATCAGCTCCGCTGCTAAGTCCCCTTCTTCTTTACCACAGTTTTTCTACGGTCAGAGATAACCACTTTAAGGCCTTCACTTTTGATGGCCATGAATTCCTGATCAGTGCCCGTAATGAATTTTCTCCAGCTGAGAAATTGTCTGTCTATGCCAGGCTGGAAAAAAAATTTGTTTTGACAGCTGGCCTGGCTGTTAAATTGAGTTTGAAAAACATGGATAGCGCCAGCCAGTCTTCCTTTGAAAAAAGATTTGGACGGGACATTATCAATGATAGAGGTGAAATCTGGTGTGAACCGCTCGATTTAAGTCAGTTTAAACCAGGCTATTATCAGCTCGAAGTCTCTCTGCTGGAAGGGGACATGGTCAGGGCTACCCAGAAAGACAATCTGATTATACTGTCGACTCCCGCCCTGACGGCACCCTGGGTTTATGCCCGTGTTCATCAACCTCCGCCTTCAGCTGAGTGGATGAAGATGCTGGCCAGCCAGCATTTTTTAAAGGGAAATTATTCAGAGGCCCGAAAACTTCTAGAAGACATCCTGGCCAGACAGCCGGATGAGGAAAGTTTGCTTCTTCTGGCCAAGACTTTTTATGCCCTGGGCGATTATCGTCAGTCACTGTCCCTGGCCCTGCCGGTTTATGAAAAAACCAGAAACAGGGAAGCCGGCAAAGTCATTGCCCTCGATTATGCCAGCTTAAAAGACTGGAAACCAGCTTTGATTTACCTGGAAGAACTGCTGTCAGAGGGTACCGAAGTCAGTGTTCTCAATCTGGCGGCTGAAGCCCATTTTAATCTTGGGGAAAAAGATAAGGCGGTGGCTCTATTAGAGAAATCCCTGTCTTTGATACCGGATCAACCGGAGATTAAAGCCAAACTGGATAGCTGGCAGGCGAAGTGATGACTCTGACAGAGATCGACCTGAAAAAATCAAAATGATGCAAAATGATATAATATATTTACGAGAAAAAAATTGATAAAGGAAGCAAGAAATCATTATCTAATTCTGGCCAGACATTATTTTACCGGTTAAGGAGCACCCGATGAAAAAATTAAACTTGATTATAGGTCTCTGGTTGATAGGATTAGGCCTTTTGTGTTGTACCTCGTCTGCTCTGGGGCAAGTTCAGGGGAAACTAAAGGGAAGTGTCGTTGATGCCCAGGGCAATCCAGTGGAAAAAGTTGAAGTCAGCATCGTCTCAGTAGTTACTGCTTCCAAGAGATATGAGACAACGACTGGAAAAGATGGCCGATTTCTTCAGGTTGGTCTCCAGCCAGGCTATTATCAGGTAATTTTAAAAAAGGATGGTTTTGTTCCGCGGACTCAGGAGGTTCATGTGGGCATTGCTTCCGAGACGGAACTGGAGGTGACTCTGATTACTGCCGACGAGACTGCTGCCAGAAGCCTGTCGGCAGCTGATAAAAGCTTTGTCAAAGCAACCAAGCTTTATAATGAGCAAAAATATGAGGAAGCTCTGTCAGTATTTGAAGAGGCCATTGGTCTCAATCCTGATAATTGGGCCTATTATTTTAATATTGGCCTTACTTATAAAAAGCTTAACCGACTGCCAGAGGCCAGGCAGGCTTTCGAGAAGGCGGCTAATCTGAATCCCCAGAGTTTTAGCTCTAATAAAGAGCTGGGAGAGCTCCTGGCGAAAGAGGGCGATTTTGAGCGGGCAGCTGATTACTATCTCAGGGCAGTAGAAATTAACCCGGCTGATCCAGACGGACATTATAATCTGGGGGTTTGTCTGGCCAATCTTGGGAAGGGAGACGAGGCTCTGATTCAATTTCAAAAGACGGTTGAGCTCAAGCCTGACTATTCTGAAGCCTATTTTCAGCTCGGTTCACTTTATATCAGTCAAAATAAAACCCAGGAAGCTATTAGCAGTCTGGAAAAATTTTTGCAACTGGCTCCTCAGAGTGACCAAGCGCCTCTGGCCAGGCAACTGCTTGATTTTTTGAAAAAATAAGAAATCGAAATATTTAGAACCCATATAAAAATCTTATAGAGCCGAATGAGATTAAAAGTCACCAGGCGTGGTTTTCTGTCAGTCCGGACAGGAGTAGTGTTTCTTTTTATCCTGGTCTGGCTGCTTCCCGGTTACGCTCTGGTCCAGTCAGGGACCGGGTTTATTGCTGGTCTGGTCACAGACGAGCACGGGCAGCCCCTGGCTGAGGTCAAGATCAGACTCTATCATCTTGAATCAAAGACTGAAATTAAAATCAGAACGAATAACAAAGGTGAATGGTCAGCCGAGATCACGCCCAGGGGCACCTGGTATCTTGATTTTGAAAAAACCGGCTACGAGCCCAGGAGAGTCTGTGTTCAGGTAGCGGGCAAGCAGGCCAGGCCATCCTGGCTCGAAACCAGATTGAAAAATCTGGAAGGTCTCGTTATGACTGAAGAAATCATCCAGGCTCTGGAAAAAGCCAACACACTTTTCAGTCAGGGCAGCCTGGAGGAGGCTTTCCTCATTTATCAGAATATCCTGACTGAAAGCCCAGATTCTTATGCCATAAATTATTATCTTGGCAACTGTTATCTGGAAAAAGAAAATTATGATCAGGCTATTGATTGTTATCAGAAAGTCATAGATAAGAATCCCCAGTTTGGACCTGGCCTGATTTCATTAGGAAACTGCTATCTCAAGAAGAAAGAGATTGAAAAGGCCATTGCCTGCTACCAGCGGCTTGACATAAATAGAATCGAAGATCCGCAGCTGCTTTATCAGATTGGGATTGTTTTTTTTAACCGCTGGCTTTTTTCGCCAGCTTTAAAATATTTTCAGAAAGCGGTCAGCCTCCAGCCTGATTTTCCTGACGGATACTATCAGCTTGGTTTAACCTGTTTGTTGCTGGGTAGATACAGCCAGGCCCGTCTGGCTTTTCAGAATTACCTCAAATATGATTCAGAAACTGACAGGTCAATCCAGGTGAAAAATTTCCTGGAATTCTTAAAAACCAGAACTTGATTCTGAAAAAATTTAATGGCTAATTAGTCGGTGCCAGGTCGGATTTTTATAAACCAGGAAAAAATCAGCATATCCTCAATCCCAATAAAAAAAGGCAGCAGACCGAAGCCTGCTGCCTTCATTCTTCTGCAGTCTTAACCAGAATCAACTATTCAATTACGAGTTCAAAAGGTATCCTCTTTTCCAGAGTTAAACCAGATTTGTTATCTTTAATATTCAAAACAATTTCGTAGGTTCCTGGCTCTAGAGGTCTATCTTCTATCCTCTCTCCCTGGTCATCTTTGATCTGAACTTTTTTAACAGTCGGAAGAGGAATAGCTTGTTCAATAAAATTGATGTTATATTTCATCGGAGTGAAAGCTACAATCTTGTTGTTATCTTTTCTTATATCGAAGTTAATTTCGAGATCAAAAGTCTGATTTTCATCAGCCTGGGCTCCATAAATCATGAACATTAGATTGGGCTGGTCACCCGGCTTCAATTTATTGTCAGGATAGGGAAAAGCTCTGAAAACAATCCAGCTGAAATAATCCTTATGAAAATTTGGATAATTTTCTTGAGCGTCCATCTGCTGGATATCCTTCAACAGAAAAAGTGAGGATGTCTCCAGCTTATTGTTAGTCTGAGCCAGCTCCTCGTAATTGGGGATTTCAAAATCATAGTAGGTTGTTCCGATTTTCTTGGTGGCCCTTTGGCCAAGAGCAGCAGCCAGGACATATTTGCCGGCCGGCAGAGGATAGCCCAGATAATAATAGCTTTCTCCTTCTGGCTGATATTCAGTTGACGGTATGGTAAAAGAGCTGGATGTCCTTTGCTCAACAATTAACTTCGGGGCCTCACCGCCCAGTTCATAAAACTGCATAAAGAGATCAACATCACTCTGATAGATGTCCTGATTCGCAGCCGATTGAGCATAATCTAAATCACCATTCTTTATCCTGGTGATAAAAATGGCGATATAGGTGCCTTTGGCTGGTAGAATATAAATATCTGAAAACTCGAAAGGCACATCAGCTCTGACCTGTCTGGCCGGTAAACCCTGTTCTAAGAGAGCTTTTATATCCTGCGGGATAACTGACTTAACTTTCTGGTCTTTTTTCTGATCTTTTTTTTGAGGGGCAGCCTCAGAAAAAGAAACGGTTAAGGCTAAAATCAGAACCAGGACCAGAGAAAAAATGAAAATTTTTTTCGTTCGCATTTTTCCTCCTGTCATATCCAATTCACCTTTTTCTTAAACTGCAAGAATTATGCCAGCTAAGAAAAGGTTTTATTTCCCTTAATTTTATTTTTTCTTTTCTTATTCTGTAAAATTTATTTACAATGCCTATCTGGATTGTAAGCCAGTAATTTTACCTCAATTGACGGTGATTTTTCAACTGGAATTTTTTTACAGCCAGCAGATGCTCGGCATAGGACCGATTAAAGACATGGCTGCCATCATTTTTAGAAACAAAATAAAGATAATCAACATCGGCCGGATAAAGTGCGGCTTGAATTGAATTCCGGCCCGGATTGCAGATCGGCCCGGGCGGCAAGCCAGTATATAGATAAGTATTGTAGGGAGAATTAAGATTTTTATCTGCCCGACGTAAATTTCCGTCAAATCTGTTTTGGAGTTTTAAGGCATAAATAATAGTAGGATCGCAATCAAGCTTCATTTTCAGTCTTAATCGATTATGAAAAACGGCCGAAATGAGCGGTTTTTCTTCTGGTTGACCTGTCTCCTTTTCTATAAGCGAGGCCAGAGTTATCACCTGGCGGATACTCATCTTTAAGACCCTGGCCCGCTCCCTTTCTTGTTGACCGAAATTTTTTCTAAATTCCTCAACCATGGTTTTAACCATATCTTCGGCTCTGACCCCGCGGGCAAAATAGTAGGTGTCCGGAAAAAGATAGCCTTCAAGATTAGGGGCCTCTGGATCGAGGTCTGCTATCAGAGAGGTTGCCCGGCAGGCTTCAACAAAAGAACCAGTCAGGGGATAATTCCTGGCGGCTAATAGCTCTGAGATCTCCAGATAGGTGAGTCCTTCCGGGATAGTTAAAGGGTGAAGGAGAACCCGGCCTGAGATGAGATCAAGCATAATTTTTCTGGGTATAGCCGGCAAGGAAAACTGGTATTCTCCGGCTTTTAAAGAATGAGGATAATAATAGAGAGAATAAGCTAGCTCAAAGGTAAATGATTGTCTGATCAGCTGATTATCTTTAAGAAGTCTGGCGATGCCCTTTGGGCTCAGGCCCTTTTCTATGGTGATAACAATAGTTCCAGTTCTGGCCGGCGAAGGGCTATTCATTGCCATAGAAACATAGATAGCCAGGCCTAAGTTGATGATAATCAGCGTTATAAAAAATAAGTTAACTATTTTTTTCAGCGTCGCCTGCCTCGTATCGTTTCTTTTCCAGATAAGTTTCCAGAATAATGACCGCAGCCTGTTCATCTTCCCTTTCTTTTTTTTGTCGGAAGTCGCCCTTAAAGCTATCCAGCCTTTTCAGGGCTTCCTTAGTGGTCAGCCTTTCATCCCAGAGGACAATTGGTTTACCCGTTACAGCTTCTAACCAGCTGGCAAATTTTCTGGTCAACTCAGCCCGGCTGCCTTCAGTTCCATCCATTCTGATAGGCAATCCCAGGACGATTTCTTCTATATTTTTTTCTTTGACCAGCTTCGAAAAAAACTGGCTGTTTTCCTGTTCGCTGGCTTTCAGAATGTAGGTTCCAAAGGGTTGAGCAGTTATCTTGAGAGGATCGCTTAAAGCCAGACCCAGGTGGCGGTCACCATAATCGATAGCTAGAATTCTGCCCATATTTTAGGTTCTTTCCAGACAGCGTTTTTTTCGGCTATGCCGTTCAATGGCCAGTTCTATTAACCGGTCAAGTAATTGATTGAAACTCAACCCGCTGACTTCCCACAGTTTTGGATACATGCTGATTTCTGTAAAACCTGGCATCGTATTTATTTCATTAATGTAAATAGCGTTTGTTTCTTTTTCCAGAAAAAAATCAACCCGAGCCAGACCACAGGCATCAATGGCCTTAAAGGCAGCCAGGGCCAGCTCTCTGATTTTGCGGGTTAAATCGGCCGGAAGTTCGGCTGGTATCCTGAATCTGGTTTTTCCTTCAAGATATTTATCATCATAATCATAAAATTCGCGATAGGGAATGACTTCGCCCGGGAGAGAGGCCTCGGGGCTGTCGTTGCCCAGGACGCTACATTCAATTTCCCGGCCGGCAATGGCCTTTTCTACCAGGATTTTTCGATCGTAACGAAAAGCCAGGTCGAGAGCTGCGGGCAGGGCAGCTCTTTTTTTAACTTTACTAATGCCAACTGATGAGCCCATATTGGCCGGTTTGACAAAAAGAGGATAAGCGAAAACGGAATTAATTTTCCGGATCAGCTTTGAACCCTGATTTTTATAATCCTCTTCGCCAAGCACCAGGTAGGGAGTCACCGGCAGACCCAGATAGCTCAAAAGGTTTTTAAAGATGACTTTATCCATACCAACAGCTGAAGCCAGAACAGGGGATCCAACATAAGGGACGTCGGCCATTTCCAGCAGACCTTGAATTGTTCCATCTTCGCCATAGGGGCCGTGCAGAACCGGAAAGTAAACATCTGCCTTTAATTCTGCTTGCTGGCCGGAAGGTGACCAGGGCAGAAAGGAAAAAGTCTGGCCTTCTTTTAACTCCTGATCGCTCACCAGAGGAGAGCTAACCTGTTTCCAGTGTCCCTCTCTGGTTATATAGATTGAATGAACATGATATCTTTTCTGGCTGAGATGGCAGAAAATGGCGCGAGCTGAGGTGATAGACACCTCGTGTTCAGCCGAGCGGCCACCAAAAATTAAGCCGAGCGATATGGGCTTTTTCATGCTCCAAAATTTTAACCGAATTGAGGCAAAAAAGAAAGATGGCTGCCGGCCGTCCAGCACGTCGCGATGGAACCTCCCTACCTCTCTATCCACCCTGGGTACGTTGTTTAACCTGATTGAGAATTTCTGTTGACAGTCAAGAAAGGACAAAATTATAATAGAAGCAAAGTCGAAGGAAAATTGCCAAGAGGTGCAAAGATGAAAAAGTTTGTTTTTAGTCCGTCGGGATATTTTTTTCTGCTTTTGGCTGGTCTGGCCGTGATCCTCTGGCCGGTCAATCTGGTTGCTCAAGAAGATCAGGTGCAGAAAGCAGGGATCTTTGCTGAAGAATATCCTATGCTTTCTGATTCTGATATGTATTGCTCCCCTCTTATCTGGGACCAAAATCTGCCAGAACTCATGATCGTTGGTTCTGAACGGGAAGAGGAAAGAGCCATGATGACTGATTCTGATACTTTTTATATCAATAAGGGTAGAGAAGAGGGATTGGAGATCGGCCAGATGTTTCTGGCCATTGATATCGGTCAGCCTCTGGCCAAGCTGGGTTATCTTGCCCAGAAAAAGGGCAGGGTCAGAGTCATTCGGTTAGAAGATCATATGAGCGTAGGTAAAGTCGAAAAGGGATGCGGAGATATAAGAGTTGGCAATTATCTCATTCCTTTTGAAGAAAAGACCAATGTCATCGGGAAAGATGTTGGTTACGACAACAATCTCAAACCCGGTGAAAGCCTGGAAGCCCAGGTAATTTATCTGGATACTGACTTTAACATTGTCGGCTCAGGCCACTGGGCTCTCATCAACGCCGGGGAAGAACAGGGCATAAGGCCTGGTCAGCAGCTGACCGTCTTTCGTCAGAAAAAGGCTGGCTTCCCGCGTGAAGCTCTAGGAAATGTGGTTGTTGTTGACGTTCAGAAGAAAACGGCCACAGTCAAGATTTTATCCTGTCGGGAAGCTGTTGAAAAAGGAGATATCGTTCAGGTCAAGTAGATTTATTTAATCTCTTCTTCCTTTCTGTTGACAGAAATGCCGATTTTTGTTAGTTTTTCTATACCTGTTGATTAGCCTGAGCGGGCGTAGTTCAGTGGTAGAACGTCTGCTTGCCAAGCAGAAGGCCGTGGGTTCAAGTCCCATCGCCCGCTCCATTATTTTAGAGGGAAATGATTAGTAATGAAAAGCGGCGCGGTACCCAAGCGGCTAAGGGAGAGGTCTGCAAAACCTCGATTCGTCGGTTCGAGTCCGACCCGCGCCTCCAGTCCTTTTTCCATAAATTAACTTTATAGGCCAACTTGAGGTCAGCCAGCCCAACCTGCCGTTACTCTCCTGTCTCTTTTTTCTTGAAGCTAGAAAATAGATTGACTCTGGCTTTTTGGTTCTTATATACTCAGGCGGTAGGGAGGAAGCATGAATCTAATGGTTCGGATTCAGGGGATTATTCTTAAACCAGCGGAAGAGTGGCCAAAGATAAAAGGAGAACCAGTCTCATCCATAGCCGAGCTGTACAAGTCTTATATTATGATTGTAGCCGCCATTCCGGCCATAGCCCAATTTCTCGGTTTCTGGCTTATTGGCATTTCTCTGCCCTTTCGGGGTTTTGTCCGATTCAGTCTGGCTGGGGCCTTAGGCCGGGCACTGGTTTCTTATGTCTTTTCTCTGGTTATGGTCTATGTTCTGGCCTTGATTATAGATGCTCTGGCTCCAACCTTTTCTTCTCAGCCCAATCAAATTAATGCTCTAAAGCTGGTTGCTTACTCCATGACTCCATATTTTGTGGCCGGGATTTTAAATATTATCCCCGTTTTGAATCTGGTCATTTTTTTAGCTGGACTCTGGGGTATTAATATCCTTTATATCGGTTTGAAACAAGGGATAATGTCCACTCCTCCGGATAAGGTGGTGGGATATCTTATTATAATAATTATTGTTGGCCTTGTTCTCTGGCTGGCAGTCAGCCTGATTCTAGCTGCTATATTTTCACTGAGTATCTTTTATGGCGGTCTCTAATTCTTCAACTACCCGGGCAAAAGCTTCAGCCGGGCTGACCGCTTGAGTTATTGGCCGCCCGATAACCATATAGTCAGCGCCTTTTATAAGAGCTTCAGCCGGAGTCATAATTCTTTTTTGATCCTGAGCTTCAGCCCAGACCGGCCTGATACCAGGCGTAATGATTTTGAGCTCAGGTCCCAGTTCTGTTCGCAGTAGTTCGATTTCCTGTGGAGAGCAAACAACAGCTTTGAGACCCGCTTGCCAGGCCAACTGAGCCAGGCGTAAGACTTGCGCCTGAGAGCCAGAGCTAAAACCAATCTCGTCCAGATCTTTATCTTTGAGGCTGGTCAGAATGGTCACACCCAGAAGAAGGGGCATGTTGAGGTTAGACTTTTCTGACTCTTCCCTGGCCGCTTCCATTGCCCGGCTCATCATTTCTTTCCCTCCAGAGGTATGAAGAGTAAGCATAGACACCCCGTGCCGGACAGCGGCTCTGACTGCCCCGGCGACAGTATTGGGAATATCATGAAATTTTAGGTCTAAGAAAACCAGACGGCCATGGTTCCTGACCAGTTCTATCACGGCTGGCCCTTCGGCTGTGAATAACTCCAGCCCGACTTTAAATATTCTGGCCTCTGGCAGGCATGCCAGAATTTTTAGGACTTCAGCCTGGTTTTTGACATCCAGGGCAATTATTATTTTTTCCTTAATGTCTTTGGAGGCAATCTTGGTGGTCATTTAAATTCCTTTTCATTGAAACTGGCTTAAAAAGCCATATATTTAGATTTAAATCTCCAGACTTTTTAGACTTTCAAGCTGCCAACAATTTCACTCAAGCGATTGAGGCCCTGGCTTTCAGCCCAGTCTTCCATTCCCTTTATAATTTCAGGGCAGGCTAAGGGATTAACGAAATTGGCTGTCCCCACTTCGACCGCCGAAGCTCCTGCCACCATAAACTCCAGAGCATCCTGAGAGCTGAAAATTCCCCCCAGACCAATAACCGGAATTTTCACCTTCCTGGCAACTTCAAAAACCATTCTCAGAGCCAGAGGTTTAATGGCAGGGCCGCTCAGTCCACCCAGGACATTTCCCAGTTTTGGTTTCCTTGATTCGAGATCCAGGGCCAGGGCCAGAAAGGTATTTACTAAGGAAACTGCCTGGCTGCCAGCTTCCTCAGCGGCCAGGGCTACTGCCGTTATATCAGTGACGTTGGGAGAAAGCTTCGTGATCAGGGGTAACGACGAAACCTGTTTGACTCTTTTCACCGTCCGGTAAGTAGCCTCGGGATCTTGAGCCGGACACATCCCTCCTTCCCTTACATTGGGACAGGAAATATTGAGTTCTAAAGCGGCCAGCCCCCGGTGCCGGCTTAAATATTCGGCCACCCGGGCATACTCTTCTTCTTCCTCGCCACAGACATTGGCGATAACAGCTGTTTGCAGACCAGCCAGTCTGGGCAGAATTTCACGACAGAAGGCCTCGACCCCAATTCCCTGTAATCCGATCGAATTAATCAATCCACAGGGGGTTTCAGCCAGGCGTGGCGGGCGGTTGCCTTCTCTGGGCTTAAAATAGAGTCCCTTAACCACCAGGCCGCCCAGCAGATTTAAATCATACAAAGGCTCGAATTCAAGGCCATAGCCAAAAGTCCCACTGGCGGCGATGACTGGATTTTTTAGTTTTAAAAAACCCAGATCAACTGACAGGTCAACCATCGTTAATCTCCAGACCAGACAATTTCTTCTGCCTGGAAAACAGGGCCATCCTGACAGATTCTGTGATATTTTATTTCGCTGCCCTTTTTAATTTTCCTGACACAGCCCCAACAGGCGCCAAGCCCACAACCCATAATTGATTCGAGTGAAAATTCAGCTCCCAGATTTGACAACTGACAGATGTCAGCCAGGCGAGCCATCATGCCTTCCGGCCCGCAGCCAAAAAGGAAAGCTGGTTTCCTTTTTCTTAGTTCCTGCTCAACCAGCTGAGTTACCAGGCCTGTGAAGCCATAACTCCCATCATCGGTAGAAAAATTGATTTCCCAGCCAGCTTCTTCGAGGCGGTTTTTCAAAGGCAGGTCGCTCAGTGTCTGGCCACCATAAAAGATGACCGGCCTGGCTCCGGCCGCCTGCAACTCTCTGGCCAGGAAGAAAAGTGGAGCCAGACCTCGTCCTCCTCCAACACAGAATATTTCCCGGTCTTTGAATTCAGGCTTCAACGAAAAGCCACAACCGCAGGGACCCATGACATCCAGCTCTTCGCCGGTATTTTTTTTACTGAGGAGTCTGGTTCCTTCTCCTGTTACCTGGAAAAAAATTTCTATTTCAGTCGCGGTGCAGTTATGAATGCTCAGTGGACGCCGCAGAAGAGGATTGAGGCTGGAAGAAACCCTGATCATCAAAAACTGACCAGGCCTGGCCTCCCGGGCAATTTGAGGCGCAGACATCCTGAGCAAAAAATAATTTCCCCAGTTTCTGGTTTCAGTGATCCGGGCGTTTTTATCCTGGAACATTAGCTCACAGTCGCAGTTAGTTCTTGAAATTAATATCAGAAATAGAATTTAATAGCAAATTTTAATCGGAGGGAGGAGGAGCCCTCAGGCAAGTTCAGTTCACCTGATCATCATCTCCGTCTTAATTGCTGGCTTTTAATCCCTCGTCATCAGGCCGTTATTATTGTATAAAAGTGTCTCTTTTCTTATAATAATCCCTAATAATAAATAAGGAGGACTTATCAATGTCTATATCGCGTCGAGCGCAAGAGATTCAGGCTTCTCCGATCCGCAAACTTAAGCCCCTGGCTGATGACGCCAAAAAGAGGGGAATTCATATTTTCCATCTTAATATTGGTGATCCTGATATACCCACTCCCCAGCCAGTCATAGAAGCTTTTCGGGCTTACCATGATCCGATTCTGGGGTATGGCCCTTCTCAGGGGTTCGATGAACTCCGTCAGGCCATCGCTGACTATTTCCGCGGTTATGGCATCGAACTGACGGCTGATAATGTGTTGATCACGATCGGTGGATCAGAAGCTATTCATTTTTCTTTTTCAGTAGTAGCCGATCCTGGTGAAGAAATAATCATTCCGGAACCCTTTTATACCAATTACAACGGTTTTGCCACTTTTGCTGATGTTAAAATTGTTCCGTTGCCCCTTAAAGTCGAAGATGGCTTCCGGCTGCCCCCCACAGAAGAGATTGAAGCGTTGATTACTCCCAAAACCAGAGCTATCCTGCTCTGCTCACCCAATAATCCGACCGGCACGGTGTATACTGAAGAAGAATTGCAGCGTGTGGTTGCTCTGGTCAGAAAGCATAATTTGTTTTTGATCGGCGATGAAGTTTACAAGGAATTTGTTTATGACGGATTAAAGCACAAAAGTCTGCTGGAATTTAAGGAGGTTGAGGACCAGGTCATTGTTGTTGATAGTATTTCTAAGAGATTTAGCTGCTGCGGGGCCAGAATTGGGGCAGTTATTACCAGAAATCAAGAAGTTTATCAGGCAATTTTGAAGTTTGCCCAGGCCAGACTCTGCCCGCCTTCGGTCGAGCAATATGCCGCCATTGCTGCTTATAAGATGGGGATGGGCTATTTTGAGCCAATCCGTCAGGAATATCAAAGACGCCGCGATGTGCTCTATAAGGGGCTGACTTCTATCCCTGGCGTTGTCTTGCGCCAGCCCAGGGGAGCTTTTTATGCCTTTTGCCGCTTACCCATCAAGGATTCTGAAAACTTTGTTCGATGGATGCTAACTGACTTTTCAGTCAATCAGAAGACGGTCATGGTCGCACCCGGGCCAGGTTTTTATGCCTCACCGGGGCGAGGTCAGGATGAAGTGAGAATTGCCTACGTCCTTAAAGAAGAGGACCTGATAGAAGCTATAGAAATATTGCGCCTTGGCCTCGAGAAATACGGGAGGCAATTGGCCTAGAGTCTCAATGGGCTTAAAGAAAATCTTAGCTGATAAGGAAACATGGGTGGGGCTGGGCTTAATCTTCGGGCTGTCCCTGGTCGGCGGCCTGGTCAGCCATCCTGGCCTCATCAAGAGGTTTCTGGCCGGAGAATTCCAGCACGCCTTTATTTTAAAAGAAGATTTTCCACAGGTTGTCTTTATCTCATTACCCGAGGCTGAGGCGGCCTGGGCAGAACAGAAGGCGGTTTTTATAGATAGCCGCAACTTAGAGGAGTATCAACGCGGGCATATTCCAGGGGCCATTTCCGTCCCGCTTGAAGACCTGAAGAGCGGGCGTGAAGATTTGTTGCTCCGGATTCCAGATGCACTGGAAATTATAATTTATTGTGAAGGTGGAGATTGTCAGGCCAGTTTAAATCTGGCTCGTTGGCTTGAATCACGTGGTTTTAAAAACCTCAGGATATTTTCTGGCGGCTGGGCAGAGTGGACCCAGAACGGCCTGCCGGTGGAAGCCAATGTTGCAGAATAAGAATGTTCTGTTAATTTTCAGATTGATTGTTGGTGGGGTTTTTATCTGGGCTGGAGTCAGCAAAATAGCTGATCCTCTGAGTTTTGCTCAGGATGTCAGGAACTATCAGCTGGTGGGGCCAGCACTGTCTTTTCTTACAGCTATCTTTTTACCCTGGATAGAATTAATTGCCGGGCTGTGGCTCATCGTTGGTATCTATCCGAAATCATCGGCCCTGTTGATCAGCAGCCTGCTGCTGTTTTTCATAGTTCTGGTACTGATTACTATGGCTCGCGGCTTAGATGTCGATTGCGGCTGCTTTGGGACCTTCAGCCGGCAGGCTGACTGGCGGCTTATAGCTGAAGATTCTCTATGGCTGGCTCTTTCCCTGGCTCTTTTATTTTCTCCGGCTAATGATTTCTGCCTGTTAAGAAAAAAATCATCTAAGGCCTGATATTTCACATACTTAATACCCTGCTCTCTTGAAATTTAAAACGGTGGAGTGTATATTTTCTTGAACACTGATTATAAAAGAAGGAGTTTAAGATGCCCAAAAAATACGTATATTTTTTTATGGCAGGAGCAGCTGATGGCAATAAAGATATGAAGGATATTCTCGGTGGCAAAGGGGCCAACCTGGCCGAAATGGCCAGCATAGGCCTGCCTGTCCCACCTGGTTTTACCATTTCGACTGAGGTTTGTGCCTTGTTTTTTAAAGCTGGAAATAAACTGCCCGCTCAAGTGGAGAAAGAGATTATAGCCAACCTCAGACGGTTGGAAAAAGTCTCGGGTCAAAAGTTTGGCGATGAAGAGAATCCTTTGCTGGTTTCAGTCAGATCAGGAGCCAAATTCTCTATGCCAGGGATGATGGATACCATTCTCAATCTTGGCCTCAACGACCGAACGGTGGAAGGCCTGGCCAGAAAGACAGGTAACCGGCGGTTTGCCCTCGATTGCTATCGACGTTTAATCCATATGTTCGGCGACGTCGTCCTGGAAATCCCGAAAAAGAAGTTTGAAGAGATTTTGCGAGCCAAAAAGGAAGCCAGCGGTCTTAATTATGATTATGAATTGAATGAATCTATCCTCGAAGAAGTTATTGCTGAGTATAAGAAGCTGGTCAAAGCGGAAACCGGTCAGGAATTTCCACTGGATGTCTTCAAGCAACTGAAACTGGCTATCAGTGCTGTTTTCAAATCATGGAATAATCCCCGGGCAATAACTTATCGCCGTCAGTATCATATTCCCGATGATCTGGGAACAGCAGTCAATATTCAACAGATGGTCTTCGGCAATTATGGTCCAGCCTCGGCTACCGGTGTTGGCTTTACCAGAAATCCTGCTACAGGCGAAAAAGAGCTTTACGGTGAATATCTGATTAATGCTCAGGGTGAAGATGTGGTGGCCGGCATCAGAACTCCCTCTCCTTTAAAGGATCTTGAGAAGGCTATGCCTGGAGTTTACAAACAGCTACTGGCCGTGGTTAAAAAGCTGGAAAAACATTATGGCGATGTCCAGGATTTTGAGTTCACGATTCAAGAAGGAAAGCTATATATGCTGCAAACCAGGAATGCTAAAAGAACCGGTATGGCCGCCGTTAAAATTGCAGTCGATCTGGTGAAAGAAAGACTGACCACGGTCGAGGAAGCTTTACTCAAAGTCGAACCAGAAGCTTTAAATCAATTGCTTCATCCGGTCTTCGATCAGGAGGAAAAGAAAAAGCATCCTGTTCTGGCCAGAGGGCTGGCTGCTTCACCCGGAGCAGCTACCGGTCAGGTGGTCTTTACCGCTAACGAGGCTGTGGTCTGGGCTAACCAGGGCAAAAAGGTGATTCTGGTCCGCGAAGAAACATCACCAGATGATATCCACGGAATGAGTGCTGCCCAGGGTGTTTTGACCGCGACTGGAGGTATGACTTCACATGCCGCTGTTGTCGGCCGGCAGATGGGTAAACCGGCTGTGGTCGGTTGCGGAGCAATAAAAGTTCATGAAGACATTAAAGTTTTCTTTGTTGGTGATAAAAAATTTGTAGAGGGCGACTGGATTTCAATTGATGGTACCACCGGTGAGGTGCTGGAAGGCCAGGTCTTAACCAGGCCTTCAGAGATTATTCAGGTTATCAAAGGTGAGAAAAAGCCGGAAGAATCCAGGCTCTATCTATATTTTACCCAGCTCTTATCCTGGGCTGATAAGTTCCGCCAGCTCGGAGTGAGAGCCAACTCGGATACACCGCCTGATGCCCGGGTAGCCTTTGCTTTTGGAGCCGAGGGCATCGGTCTGGCCAGGACCGAGCATATGTTTTTTGGACCCGAACGGTTACCACATGTGAGGGAGATGATTCTGGCTGAGACTGAGACACAGAGGCGGCAGGCTCTGGCTAAATTGCTGCCTTTTCAAAAACAGGACTTTCTTGAATTTTTCCAGGAAATGAAAGGCCGACCGGTTACGATCAGAACCATTGACCCACCACTTCACGAGTTTTTACCTAAGAAAGAAGATTTGATGGTGGAAGTGGCAGTGCTCAAGGCTACCAACGGGTCGCCAGAAAAAATTGCTGAACTGGAAAAATTATTGGCCAGAGTCAGGTCTCTATCAGAATTTAATCCGATGCTAGGCCATCGTGGGTGCCGCCTGGGTATAACTTATCCGGAAATAACTGAAATGCAGGCTCAGGCCATTCTGGAGGCAGCTTGTGAGCTGGTTTCTCAGGGTCAAAAAGTTTTGCCCGAAATCATGATTCCTCTGGTTGGTAATGTCACCGAACTGGCCAATCAAAAAGAAATTATCAATCGGGTGGCTGGAGAGGTGATGAAAAAGTATAAAGTCAGAATCAAATATAAAGTTGGTACCATGGTCGAAATACCAAGAGCGGCTCTGACCGCTGATGAAATAGCCAGGGAAGCTGAATTCTTTTCCTTTGGCACTAATGATCTGACCCAGACCACCTTTGGAATTTCTAGAGATGATAGCGCTAAGTTCCTCAACTATTATCTGACCCACGGTATCTGGAGTGATGATCCGTTTGAAACTCTTGATCAGAAAGGTGTCGGCCTGCTGATGAAATGGGCCGTGGAAAAAGGCCGGGAAACGAAGCCAGACCTCAAGGTCGGAATTTGCGGCGTCCATGGTGGTGATCCCAGATCTATCACCTATTGCCATAAAATTGGTTTGAATTATGTAAGTTGCTCCGCCTATCAGATTCCAATTGCCAGGCTGGCCGCGGCCCAGATTGCCATTCAGGAAAAGAAGGTCAGCCTCGAAGAGAAGGGCAAGAAAACCCTGGTAGCCAGAAAATCGGCCAGCTCAACTGCCAAAAAATCCAGGCGGGCGCGAAAATAAGTAAAAAAACAGCTCAAAGATAACCGGCGATTGAATTTTAGCCCGGGTCGGACGAAACCCGGGCTTTTTTTTATATCCCCCCCGGCGTTCAAATGTCCTGAACAAAGGATCGGGTTCCCTGGAAAAGATGAGGAAACAGTTGAGTCTTTTAATCTTCTTGATTTTCTGCTAAGTTAGATATTAAACATCCATGGCTCCACTGGTTGATTCGATTCTTTCCTTATTTAATGCCAGACTTCCTCTTAAATTCATCTATGCCAATGAATACTGGATGGTGGACATGGGGCCTCACATCTTTCCTGTTAAAAAATACAGAATGCTTTATGAAAAGTTAATAGCCCGTGGATTACGCCCTGAGGATTTTATCAGGCCCGAGCCGGCTTCAGACGACGATTTGCGTCTGGTTCATACTGCAGATTATGTAAATAAAGTTCTGACCGGGACTCTGTCTTCTCTTGAAGTTCAAGCTCTGGAAATGCCGTTTTCCTCTCAGGTGGTCCAGTATTTTTTGTTGATGACAGGGGGGACAATCAAAGCGGCAGAAGAAGCTTTAAGGACAGGCCTGTCGGTTCATCTTGGTGGCGGCTTTCATCATGCTTTCCCCGATCATGGAGAAGGCTTTTGTCTCTTTAATGATGTTGCTATTGCTCTTGAAAAAATGAAAAAAGAGGGGCGGATCAACCGGGCCATGATTGTTGATGGTGATCTGCACCAGGGGAATGGAACAGCTTATTTTTTCGGGAAAAAAAGCTATGTCTTTACGTTTTCTATCCATCAAATGGACAATTATCCATCCTGTAAACAAGTCAGTAGCCTTGATATCGAGCTGCGGTCGGGCGATAATGATGATGCTTATCTGGCCGCTTTGCAGCCGCATTTTCCCCGACTCTATGAGGAATATAAGCCGGATCTGGTCATCTATATTGCCGGGGCTGATCCTTACCAGAACGACCTGTTGAGCGGCCTGGATATTTCGTCAGCCGGATTGAAAAAGCGGGATAGATTGATTATCGATCATGCCCGCCGGCTGAAAATTCCCCTGGCTATCGTTTTAGGCGGTGGCTATGCTGACCGGATTGAAGAAACAGTCGAGATTCATTTTAATACGATTAAAGAAGCGATTAGAACCAGCCGGGAAGGTCCTTAGTGATTAATCGCCTCCTTCATTTCGCAAAAGTAATAACTTATCTGGATCCAGCGTCTACTGATGATGCTCGTTGGAAGTCTATCCCTTTAAATTGAGTTCGGAAGCTCCTCTTAATATTTAATTAATTGCCTGTCAATTGCCATCCTGTTGATTTTATTCTGTTTCTTCTTTTTATACCTCATTCCTGCATAAAAACGTGGGCGAAAACCTTGGCATCACCGACCATGTTATCAATCAAGCAGTATTCATTCGGCATGTGACAGGTCTCATCCAGTTTTGACCAGCAAGCTGCCTCAAACCCAGCGCGGCGAAAAATGGCAGCAACTGTCCCGCCGCCAATGCCCATCGGGCGGGCTTCTTGCCCATAAACTTCTCTGACGGCTTTCTTCAGGGCTTGAACAACCGCCGACCGGGTAGAGGTGGGTGGAGCGGCCGGTGCTTTTTGAGCCAGGCTGATTTCTATTTTAACTTTAAACTTTTTTTCAATGGAATCAGCCATTTTCCTGATGGTCTTTTCGATCTTTTCAACCGGGTAGTCGGGTAGAATCCGGCAGTCCATATAAAAAATATCTTCGCCTGGAATAGTATTGATATTGGGGACGTTGGGCTCTTTCTTAGTCGGCTCAAAAGTGGAAATGCCTGGACTGAATAATCTGTCCTGTAGATCGTAGAAGCGGTAAAGTTTTTGAAGTTCGGTAATGAGGAAACTGGCTGCTTTGAAACTGTTAATTCCCTTCTGGGGAGTTGAGCCGTGAGTTTGTTTGCCGACTGTCTTAAATCTCAGCCAGAGAATTGATTTTTCAGCCACTTCAATCATTGTACCTTTTTCATTGCCAGCATCGGGGACAATAATTAAATCATTCTTTTTAAAAACTTCTGTCTGATTGAGAACATATTCAATTCCCTTCTGGCTGCCTGTCTCTTCATCTGCTACCAGGGCCAGCCCGACGTCATAACTTGGTTTAATATTTTCAGCCAGACAGGCTTTAAGGGCAAAAATCGAGGCAACTAAATCCTGCTGATTATCTTCGACCCCACGTCCATAAATCTTGCCGCCCTCAACCCAGGCCCTGAATGGGTCCCCGCGCCAGACAGCCAGTTCACCAGGTGGGACTACATCCAGGTGAGTCATAATCCAGATGGTTTTCTTTGAGCTTTTCCCGGGGAAAAAGGTCAGCAAATTCGGTCGGTAACCAGCTGGCGCATCGTGATCAGGGGCTTTGATCACCGTTATGTCGTTTATTCCTGATTTTCTTAGATATGATTGCAGAAACTCAGCTTTTTTAGCTTCTCCTTCGCCTCCGCTCGAGGGGGCAATAGCTGGTATAGCACATAGTCTGGTTTGCAAGTCAATCATCTCATCTCGGAATGAATCAAGTCTTTTGGCCAGGCGGGAAAAAACTCTTTTGTCAGGCATTAGTCTCTCCTTCTTTTTATTGTTGATCTCGGCCCGATAATAGCATTAATCGAGATTTTGATGCAAGGGAAAAGGCTGACCCTCCCAGAAACAAAGCCCTGGCGGATTATTGCTGGCTTTTCCGCCAGCCAAACAGGCCGAGCCAGATATACTGCAGGCCCGAGATAATAGTGGCCAGAATGGTTAGATCATAGAGCCAGTCAAGAAGCCCGCTTTTAATCTTTAGCCAGTTAAAAAAGAGCACCGCTCCGGCTGTCAACACCTGGCAGACTGTACTGGTTTTTCCGATGAGAGTCGGAAGGAAATCGCGTTTCTGTTTGAGTAGAGCCAGCAGGGCAGCCCCAAGAACAATCAACAAATCACGGCCCAGAACTATCCAGAAAACAGCCCAGGGAATTTTATTAGGGGAAGCATATTCAGGGAAGCTCAGGAGCAAAAAGCTGGTAAACATCAGCAGCTTATCAGCCAGTGGATCAAGCCAGAGTCCAGCGGTTGACTTTTGGTGCCAGATTCTGGCGATAAGCCCATCCAGTACGTCGGTCAGGCCAGCCAGAAGAAAAATTAGAAATGCTCTTGAGACTTGCTGGTTTAATAAGAAGAAAACGAAAACCGGAACCAGAATTATCCTGAGCAAAGTCAGGTAATTAGGTAGTGTGCCAAAAGTTGATTTGAGCTCGCCGGTCTGATTGTCGACGTTGGCCATATATCCTCTCTGGCTTATTTTATTAAGTTTAGCAGAAGGTCGGCTATCCTTAAAGCCTCCGCGCCGGAAACAGGCCGATCAGGTTGAAAACGTTTCTGGGCAGACAGTTCCATCAGTTGATAAGCGACCATCTGAACCGCCGGCAAATAGTAAATATTTTCAGTTGGAATATCGCTGATCTGAATCTTTTCTGGCGGGATTTGAGGAATGAGTTTGAGGCCTTTGCCTTTCAGAAAATTAATCAGTCGGAAAAAGGTTTCGGCCAGCTCGGCTCTGGTAACGATCCGGTTAGGTTCAAAGGTATGATTTTCATAGGTATCCATCAGAGGGACGGCTGCCACTCTGACAATATAATTCGCTGCCCAGCTGGTCGAAATATCAACAATAATAGGTGGCCTCTTTGGTTCTGGCAGGTATTTATTAAACTTGACGGCCAGAATAGCAGCCAGTTCCTGGCGGGTAATAGCCTGGGATTTAGGTATTTCATTATAAAGGCTGGGCAGGGTAACAATACCCAGTTGATTTCTTAAATATTCAATCTTCTTTTGAACTTCTTTGTCCTCCGGGGTCAGCTCTTTGAGCTTCGTATAGATATCAAGACTCTGGCTTAAATCATCGTGTTCGAGAAGAGTTTCAGCATATTCTCTGAGAATCTGTCGGTCGCGAGGTGCCAGCTGGCTCAAGGTCTGATAGTGATTGATTGCCTGATCGTATTTTTTTTCGCTCCGGTAAAGGCGAGCCAGTTTTAAGTGGGCCTCCTGTGATTGGGGCGAATAGAACAGGGCCTTGAGCAGCAGCTGTTTGGCTTCTTCTTTTTTGTTCTGGTTTAAAAATTCAGTAGCTTCCTTAATTAAATTCTGGGTGAGGTCCTTTTGGAGCTCTTCATATTTGGGCCTGGCCCAGGAGTTTTCTGGTTCTCTTTTTAAAATTTCCCGGAGCTGAACAAAAAGTTTGTCTTCATCTTTTTTTTCTTCATAGATAGTGGCCAGTCCGATGCGGGCCGGAGTTAAATCCGGATTAAGTTCGATAGCCTTTAGAAAAAAAGCCTCTGCCGCTTCGATGTCCTGCTCATACAGCCGGCAATAGCCTTCACCCAGATTAAAATAGGGATGATTCTGTCCAAGTTTTAAGAATTCCTTTCTGGCTCCTTCGATATTACCTTTTTTAAGATCAGCCCAGCCCTGTTCGAAGGCCAACCGCTCATTGAGAGAAAGTTTGGCCAGGTCCAGAGAAGGCGGTGCCTCTAAATAGAAAGAAGGAGGTACATAGGTTTTTTGAAAGGTTACGCAACCTGCCAGCAGGACTAAAGCCAGCACCAACCAGCTTATCTTTTTCATAGAATTTCTCCTTTCCGGAGATAGGGAAGGTAGGGAAACAGTTTATTTCTTTGAGTTAAAACCTGATATTCCCAGCCCTCCGCTGTTTCAGTTTTCCTGATGACCAACAATTGTCTGACCAGGGAAGCAGTCAGATCCATTCGTTCTTTTGGGATGTGCAGATGGTAAATTTGGGAGTTTTTAAATATGACCTGGCGCAACCTGGCTTTCAGGTTTTCCAGGCCCTCCCCGCTTCTGGCCGAGACATAAACTGGAGAAGCTTCTTCCTGTGGCTGACGCTCAAGGAGAGATTTTTTCTCCTCTTCTGGCAGCAGGTCAATTTTATTAAAGACCTTAATCAGCGGGATTCCAGTCACTTCCAGTCTGGAAAGTATTTCTTCAGCGGCTTCTGCCTGTTCCAGTGCTCCGGGCGAAGTGATATCTATCACCTCCAGCAGACAATCTGCCTCTCTAATTTCTTCCAGAGTGGCTCGGAAAGAAGAGATCAGTTCAACGGGCAATTTTTTTATAAAGCCAACAGTATCAGATAGAAAGAAATAAGATCCGTCAGGCAAGGTAACCCGCCTGACCATGGGATCAAGAGTGGCAAACAGATGAGGAGAAGTATAGCGGTTCTCACCTGCCAGGGCATTAAAAAGAGTCGATTTGCCGGCGCTGGTATAGCCAACCAGAGAGACGGTAGGGACTGGCGATTTTCTGCGACCTTCGCGCTGTCTGGCTCGTCTTTTAGATACACTGTCTATTTCCCTCTTGATTCTGGACATCCGGTCGGTGATTCTTCGGCGGTCTTCTTCCAGTTTTTTTTCACCCGGGCCACGGGTACCAATTCCACTGCCCAGGCGGGAGAGAGCCTGTCCTTTGCCCTTAAGCCTGGGCAGAAGATAGGTCAGCTGGGCCAGTTCAACCTGTAGCTTGCCCTCGTTTGTTCTGGCTCTTTGAGCAAAAATATCAAGAATGATTTGCGTTCTATCCAGGACTTTAACTTTAATGGCTTCTTCCAGACTTCTCTGTTGAATCGGACTCAGGTTATGGTCAAAAATGACCAGATCAGCTCCTGATTCCTTCACCTTCTGTGATAATTCCTGAACTTTGCCTTCTCCGATAAAGAATTTTGGAGAGTGCCCTGCCCGGTACTGATAAATCTCTTCTATAACTGTCGCTCCAGCGGAGGAGGCCAGCCCGGCCAGCTCGGCCATTGATTCTCTGGCTTCTTCTTTTTCCCTCTGGGTGGTGGCTAAATTGACAAGAATGGCTTTTTCCATTTTTAATCTAAAAGATACTCTCGCACCTTATTTTCGATTTTTTCTCTGTCATCAGTCTCAAACCAGGTAATTCCTTCTGTTTTTTTAAACCAGGTCAACTGGCGCTTGGCATAATGCCTGGTCTCTATCTGAGTCAGGGCAATAGCTTCTTCCAGACTTATTTCTCCTTTCAGGTAGCGTAATACCTGACTGTAGCCAAGTCCCTTAAAAGGGGTAGCCTGCTCAGATATTCCCCTGGCCAGAAGCTGTTTTGTTTCTTCTATTAAGCCCTCAGCAAACATTCTTCGAACTCGCTCATCAATACGCTGATAAAGCAACTTTCTATCTAATTTTAACCCAATCTGAAAGAGAATAAAACCCTTGTCCCTGAGAGGAGAGGCGGTCCGGGCAAAATGCTCAGAAATTGGCTGACCCGTTAGATAGAAAATCTCCAGGGCTCTTATTATTCTAACCGCGTCTGCTGGGCTGATTTTTTCGGCATAGGAGGGATCAATCTGCCGGAGCCGGTTGTACAGGCTTGCCAGTCCCCTATTTTTAGCTTCTTCTTTTAACCTGTCTCTGAGGTTCTCATCTCGTCCGGGACCGGGGAAGAGCCCCTGCACCAGGGCTCGATGGTAGAGGCCTGTCCCACCAACTACCAGCGGCAGGTTCCCACGGTCCAGAATTTCATTTATTTTTTCCAGGGCCAACCGGGCAAAATCAGCCGCTGAAAAAGTTTCTTCAGGATCTACCACGTCGATCAGGTGATGAGGAATAGCCTGTCTGATAGAAGCAGGTGGTTTGTCAGTCCCGAGGTCAAAACCACGGTAGATCTGCCTTGAATCACAACTGATAATTTCTCCCCTGAATTTTTTAGCCAGATCAACAGCTAAGGAACTTTTCCCTACCGCCGTCGGGCCAACGATAAACAGGATTTTTTTCTGACTATTGCCCAATTTTAATCCTGAGAACAATCAAAGCTACCAGCAGGGTCAGGATGATCAACAAACCAAGCAGTTGCTTTCTCTTCAACCTATCTCTCCTGAGCCAGGAGCTTGACCAGGCTTTCCTCGTGTTGATTGCCGAGAGTTTTTTTAACCAGCAATAACTCTGCGGTCAGGATCTCATCAAAACCCCTCAGGATAATTTTCTTTTCCCGCTGGTCAAGGCTGTTCAGGCTTATTTTCAACATAGCTCTTGGCTCAAAGCTTCCATCGGGCTTGATTTCTAAGTTGCGAAAAATCGGGTCAAGTGAATCTTGAGTTTCCCGGTAAGATTTTTCCAGAAGATTAAAGGCCACCGGGCCCAGTTGCTTGGCGATATAGCGTTGAATCAGGTTAGCTTTTTCATTGAACTGAAGTAGACATTTTTCCAGATCAAGGCCGGCCGGTTGCCCTCTATCTATCTCACCAGCCTCCTGGCGGTTAAAGTCTAAAAGCCTGAGGCAGGTCAAAATTAAAACAGTTTTTCTGGTTTCGGTCGGGCCCAGCCAGGAATTCTGGATTAACCAGCTAAAGGTCCGCGGAGTCTGGAGTAAATTCCAGACATAAAGGTCCGCCGGGGTCAGACCCAACCTGGAAACATAGGCGGGAACCTGACGGAAAAGAAAACTATTTTCTGCCGGTAGCCAGCGGCGGTAAACGTCCAGTTTAGAAACCTTTTTCAGCCCTTTTAAGATTAAAGGCGGGATAGCTAATCCCGTAAAAACAACATCTTCAGCAACAAATTTTTCTTCAATAAAAGCTGCAGACCAGTCAGGCAGGACAAAAAATTCTAATAGCCTGGCTTCCAAAAAATCAGCCATCAGCTTAAAGGCTTCGTCGGATTGTATAAAACCCTGTTCGATTAAGATAGCCACGACTGAACTGGCTCTCTCTGTACCCATCAGATTATGATTAAGGCGTAGAGGCGGATGGATTTTTCCTGTTTCAATTAACCAGTCAAAAAATTCTTTTTCTGGAAAGTACTGATTAATGGCAGAAATTTCACCTTTGACCAGGCAAAAAGTCTTTATGCTCCCGTTTTGGTCAATTTGAAGTAAGCCTGTCCGGCGGTCTTCCCATAATTCAAATAGCATCTCGGGTAGATAGGAAAATGGTTTACTTCTCTCAATATCTGTAGCCATAAGCTTAATTTATAGAGCCTGAAACTGGTTGTCAACCAAACCCCAGGCTTTAAATACGGCTCATTCCCCAGATACCCGTAACTATATTGACCAGAGTTTTGAGTCCCCAGAAAAGATAAGAAATAATCAGCGCTTTCTTCATATCAATCTTAAAAATCGCTGCCAGCCCATAGGCCAGGACTCCGAACATCCAGAGCTGGAAAAAGTCAATACTGGTCAGAATCATATAGCTGCTGGAAGTTGGATCAAGTCCTGGGAAAAAAACAGCCAGGCCAGTCGAGACGTTATAAACAGATTGCTTGGCTGAGATCAACAGAGATCTCAAGCCGTTGCCCAGGATGGCATTTATAAAATTAGCGTGGAAGAGAGCTGCCATAACTTGTTTATAAGTCCCATGGGAAGAGAAAAACCTGGCCAGAACGAAGAGAAGCAGGGCTTGAAATAACAGGCCGATAATCCCGACCAGGCTTCCAGTCAAAGCTTGAGTCAACCTGGTTGTGGTGGTCATCCCCTCAGCCTTTTTTCTTGCTTCTTCCAGGAAAGTCTGGAATCTTTCTTCACCCAATTGCTGCTTCAATTTCGTGCTTTGCTGAAATAGGTTATATGAATCTCGGGCAGCAAAAGGGGCAATAAGATAGCTGTAAATGGCCAGGGCAATTAAAACGATAATCAGAGCATCAACCCAGATTGGCTTTTCAGCCACGCTTTCAAACGTCTCCTTTGGTTTTATAAATACCCCGATCAGTCTTTCTCCTGTTTTCATAACCAGCCTCCTGTTCTTTCTTCTTTTTCTATCTGACCATCCCTGATATGGATGATTCTCCGGGCATGATTGGCTACTTCACGATCATGGGTGACCATGATGATAGTGTTACCGCCGTCATGAATCTTATGAAACAGCTTTAAAATTTCTTCACCCGTCCTGGTATCAAGGTTGCCGGTTGGCTCGTCAGCTAAGAGCAGAGAGGGATCATTGACCAGGGCCCGGGCAATAGCCACCCTTTGCCTTTCTCCGCCAGAAAGTTCAGATGGAAGATGGTGCATCCTGTCCTTCATCTCGACCATTTCCAGGGCTCGTCTGGCTTTCTCCTCTCTTTCTTCCCGGCTGGCTCCGGCATAAATCATAGGCAATTCCACATTTTTAAAGGCATTGGCCCGCGGCAAAAGATTAAAAACCTGAAAAACAAAGCCAATCTCTTTGTTCCTGATATAGGCCAGCTCGTCTTCACTCATGGTGCTGACCAGCTTCCCGTTGAGAAAATAATCACCTGAGGTGGGGGTATCCAGACAGCCCAGAATATTCATCAGAGTTGATTTGCCTGAACCGGATGGGCCCATGATGGCTACGAACTCATTTTTTATGATGGTCAGGCTGACTCCTTTTAAAGCCTGAACTTGCTGTTGACCAAGTTCATAAATCTTGGTCAAATCGACGGCCAGGATGATTTGATGGTCATCAGGAGTGGGGGACATGTTATTTTTTCTCCACTTTAAGCAGGGTCCCGTCCTTCAGGTCTCTCAGTGCAGAATAGGGGCCGCTAACTATTTCCTGGCCTTCTGTCAGCCCTGATTCTATTTCTACCATCATGCCGCCCATGATGCCTTTTTTTACCGGCTGAAATTTTGCCCGGCCAGCCTCAATGATGAAAACTCCTTCCATTTCCTTTTTCTGCCCGTTGCTAATAGCGGAGTTTTCCCCGCTCTTATTACTTGTTTCTCTGATCACCAGAGCGGCAATAGGAACGGTTAAAACCTGTTTTTTCTCAGCCACAATAATATCGGCTGAAGCTGATAGACCTGGTTTTAAATGCTCTCCAGTATTTTCAAGAGTTATTACTACCTTAAAATCTCTGGATTCCTCGGCTCCCAATGAGCTTTTATCCAGCGCCGAACTTCCGATTTCAGTCACCTGCCCTTTAAAAACCCGCTCAGGAAAAGCGTCAATCTTAACCCTGGCTTCCTGGCCCAGTCTGACGTTGATTACGTCGGTTTCATCCACTTCTACCTCCACTTCCATGACTGATAGGTCAGCTATGCTCATCAGCACCGTCCCTGGATTGTTCATTGTCCCGACGATGGCTACTTCGCCTTCTTCCACTCTCAAGCTGGTTACCACTCCATCAATGGGTGAGGCATAGGTGGTTTTTTTCAAATCTTCCAGAGCACTTTTCAAGCCAGCCTCTGATTCTTTAATCTGATAGTTAAGCGATTGTAAAGAAGCAGAAGAAACCTCATATTGAGCCCGGGCTGCTTCCAGCTGGTCCTTGGAGATTAAGGCGCTATCATAAAGTGCTTTCTGGCGTTCGTAATAGCTTTTGTCCCGGCGATACTGAGCCTCAACTTTTATAAGTTCGGCTTTTAGCTGATTGATCGTGGCCCGATAGCGGTCAACCTGGGCCTCAAAGTAGGTTGGGTCAATTAGCAGCAGAAAATCTCCCGTTTTAACCTCGTCTCCTTCCCGCACCCCGATTTTTACTACCCTTCCGGCTACCAGCGCACTGATATTAATATTCTTTTTAGGTTTAACTTCGCCCGAAGCGGAAATTATAGAGGTAATATCCTGTTTTTGGACTTTTTCTGTTGTGACCTTAACCGCTTTTTCTCTGGTGGTCTGGAGATTTAAGAAAATAATCAGTGCTATGAGAAATATGATCCCGGCAAACAAAAAATGGCGCTTCTTCCTGGCCGAACCTTTTTTTCCTGGCATCTTTTATCCTTCCCGAAATTTCTGATTTTGTTATTATACCTTATTTTTATTAAGTCAGCTCAATAAGTTTAGCTCATTGCCAAGGACCGGGGAAGCTGTTAAGATGCAGCTATGGAGAAAACAGATTATGCGCGTTTTCAAGCGGCAGCTACTAAAGCTGCTCGCCAGGCAGGGGATTTCCTTCTGAGTGGCCTGGCGCAGGCCAAAAAAGTTGACTTTAAAGGCGAAGTTGACCTGGTTACTACTTTTGATCGCCAATCAGAGGAGATGATTTTTCGCGAACTAAGTGCTCAATTCCCGGCTTATAATTTTTTGGCCGAAGAGAATATCAGACAGGACAATCATTCGGATTTTAGCTGGATTGTTGATCCACTCGATGGCACCACCAATTTTGCCCACGGTCTTCCCATTTTCTGCGTATCAATTGCTCTTGCTTTTAAAGGGGAGGTGGTAGTTGGCGTCGTTTATGACCCGACCCGGGCTGAGCTTTTTTCGGCCATAAAAGGTGGAGGAGCTGCTTTAAATGGCAGGCAGCTAAGGGTTTCTTTGACCGAAGAGCTCGATAAAAGCCTTCTGGCTACCGGCTTCCCCTATGACGTTAGAACCAACCCTGATAATAATCTTAATTATTTCAGCCACTTTGCTTTGAGAGCCCAGGCTATAAGAAGATGTGGCTCAGCTGCTCTTGACCTGTGTTATACTGCTTGTGGTCGTTTTGATGGTTTCTGGGAAATAAAACTTAAACCCTGGGACCTGGCTGCTGGCTCTCTTCTGGTCAAAGAAGCGGGAGGCCTGACCACCGACCTGGAAGGCAGAGAATTTGACCTGGCCAGCCCGGACATTGTGGCCAGCAACGGCCTTATTCATCAGGCCATGCTGGAGGTCATCAGGCTAAGCCGGATGACCGGATAAAATGATTATGATAAAGGTCCTGAAGATGACTGTAGCCAGATTATCCTGGAGGAAAGTGGGCCAGGCTTCTCTTTTGCCTCTTATCTGTCTATTGTACTTGTTACCTGCCATTTTTAATCATCTTGTTTGGGGGCAGAATACCGAGTCTGTCCCGGCCGTCAAGCAAGTTGAGGTGCCAGGCTCAGCCGGCTGGGTGGATACCGGATTGGAGGTCATGGAAGGGGAGAAATATGAATTTATAGCCAGCGGCAGCATTTCCTGTCAGCAGGGCAACCCGGTCGCGATCTGCGGGCCAGAGGGACTGGATTTACAGACAGTCCAACAGCCTCTGCCCGACCATAACCTGGGAGCTCTGGTGGGTAAAGTGGTCAAATTGATTGCCGTCAGAAAAGATGAAGACAGGGGAGAGGAAATTAGGGAAGAAGTGGTCCGATTATTTTTTATAGGTCCTCACTCGGAGGTTGAGATACCACTAGCTGGCAAGCTTTACCTGGGAGTCAATGACAGCGTTTATGCCGATAATGATGGGAAATTCAACGTTAGCATTTTCAAAAAATAGAGGAAAAACCGCCCTCTAGTTACCTGAACAATTAAAAAGCAGTGACGAAATGGTTACTGAGTTTCGGCCGGTGGCTTCTGGCTCAGGAACTTTTCCACAAACTGGGTTGTATAGTTGCCATTGACGAAGTCTGTGCTGGATAAAATATTGAGGAGAAGCGGAATATTGGTCTTGATACCGACAATAGTCGTGGTTTCCAGGGCCGCTTTCATTTTGGAGATGGCCAGAACTCGAGATGGGGCATAGGCGATGATTTTGGCAATTAAAGAATCATAATAAGGAGGGATTTCCCAGCCGGCATAAGCAGCCGAATCAACTCTGATGCCTTCGCCCCCGGGAAAAACCAGAAAATCTATTTTGCCCGGAGAAGGAATAAAAGTTTCCGGATCTTCGGCATTAATCCGGCACTCGATGGCATGACCGCGCATCTCGAGGCCGATGGGGAAACTGACTTTCTCGCCAGCTGCGGCTCTGATTTGAGCCTTGATCAGATTTATGCCATAAACCATTTCGGTAATCGGATGCTCAACCTGTACCCGAGTATTGGCCTCCATAAAATAAAACCTTTTCTTTTCATCCACCAGAAATTCAAAGGTGCCAAGACTTTTATAATGGATTTTTTCGGCTGCTTCCTGAGTAGCCTTCATCATTTTTCGTCTGGTTTTTTCATCGATAAAGGGTGAAGGGCTTTCCTCGATTATTTTCTGGTATTTACGCTGGGCGCTGCATTCTCTTTCTCCGAAAACAATAACCTGGTCTGCCTTGTCGCCAATGACCTGAATTTCGATATGGTGAGCGCCAGTAATATATTTTTCAATATAGAGGGAGGGGTCACCAAAAGCCGACTTGGCTTCATTCTGGGCCATCGGAAACATTTCTTCAAGGTCAGATGGGGTACGGCAGATTCTCATGCCTTTCCCGCCGCCACCGGCCGCAGCTTTAATGATGACCGGATAGCCTGTTTTCTGGGCCACTTTCTTGGCTTCAGAGATGTCTTCCAGGACAATATCGCTGCCAGGGACTACTGGCAAACCAGCTTTTTTCATTGCCTGGCGGGCCCGATTCTTGTCGCCCATCAAGCGGATGATATCAGGTGGTGGACCGATAAAAACGAAACCTGAATTTTCACAGATTTCAGCAAATTTGGCATTTTCAGCTAGAAAGCCATAGCCGGGGTGAATGGCTTCAGCTTTGGTCAGCTCGGCTGCACTTATTATGTTAGGGATATTAAGATAGCTTTCGGAGGCTTTAGGTGGCCCAATGCAAATAGCTTCGTCAGCCAGCATAACATGCAAAGACCGGCGATCAGCTTCGGAATAGACAGCCACAGTCTTTATGCCGAGTTCTTTACAGGATCTGATAATTCTCAGGGCAATCTCGCCTCGATTAGCAACTAAAACTTTGGAAAACATACTCAGGCACCTGCTTTGATGACGAACAGACGTTGACCATATTCAACTGGTTTGCCATTTTCTACCAGAATATCGGTCACCACCCCGCTGACATCGCTTTCAATCTCGTTCATAAGCTTCATAGCTTCAATAATGCACAGGGTCTGACCCTTTTTTACCGTGTCTCCTATCTCAACAAAAGGAGCAGAAGTGGGAGATGGTGCTCGATAAAAAGTTCCTACCATGGGTGAGGTAATGTAATGAAGGCTCTTGTCCTCAAGCGGAGCTAGGGGCGCTCCACCGGCCAGCTCACCGCTGCCCTGGCCTGTTTCAGGGCGAGAAGAGGTCATGACATTAGGGAAGATAACTGTTGACGATTGAGCTGCAGCAGGCAGCTGGCGGCTGAGCTTGATTT
>Ga0209606_1000802_pt1 | contig 43898 bp, 31 predicted proteins | sample AD_UKC057_MetaG_FD_184412 | JGI IMG/M metagenome (GOLD analysis project Ga0209606, IMG submission 184412) | Active sludge microbial communities of municipal wastewater-treating anaerobic digesters from USA - AD_UKC057_MetaG (SPAdes) (version 2) | ecosystem: Engineered > Bioreactor > Anaerobic >... | reverse complement strand
CGTGGGCCGCGGCGACCAGTACGAGCATCGGGAATATCCAGCACAGCCGCCTCATGGCGCGGGCCTCCACGCCGGCGAGAGGGCGAACCGGCCGCCCGTGGTGGCCTCGCGCGTTTGACCCGACTCAATCTCGGTCACGAAGATCTGGGGAATCCCCAGCCGGTCGGATACGTAGGCCAGGAAGGCGCCGTCCGGCGACCATGCGGGATGCCAATTGTCGTAATTCTCGCCCACCGCGACGGGGAATACGCGGATAGTGCTCGGAAAGACCCGGTACACGCCCCGCCGGCCCGAGCGGAACGATTCAAAGGCGAGCCATTCACCGCCGGGCTGCCACACGGGATTCCAGTCCGCGGCCCTGTGATTCGACACGTCCGTCGAACCCCGTTTGTAGGAGAGCACAAACACCTCGCGGTCGCCGCCGTCGTTAGAGTCGTACGCGAGAAGGTTCCGCTTGATGTTGGCGTCGGGCGCCCATTCGATGTACTCGCCCGCCGACGGCATGGCCTCGGGAGGCAGGGGGTTTGCGTCGCCGGGGTTCACGAAAAAGATGTGCGTGGTCAACCGCTTCTGGCCGGGCAGGACGCCGATGGCGATAATCGTCCCGGCATCCATCCATACCGGGCAATACAGGCTCATCGCGTCGCCGCCCCATTGTTCTTCGGTGTTCCCGGCCACGTTGTAGACCATTATGAACGAGCCTTTGGCCATGTCTTCGGGGCGAATGTCGTCCGCCCCGTTCGTGCCTGTGTAGGCGACAAGGCTGCCATCCGGCGACCACCGGGGTATGTCGTTCCACGCGTATTTGTGAGGAACGTTGCGCGCCTCGGAACCGTCCGCCCGGACGATGCGGATGACCATGCCGTCGGGGCCTTTCGTGGGAAACGCGAGCCATTGGCCGTCCGGGGACCAGACAGGCGCGCCGTCACGGTCGCCGGGACCCAGCGGCGCGACCGCGCCCGTGGCGAGCTCGATGATTTCGACCCGGCGGTCTTCCTGTTCCGTGCCCGATACAAAGGCGATCTGGCCCGTGGGCTCCGCGCCAAGCAGGGCGGCGTATGTGCAGAGAATTACTGTAATCACGGGGCCGATTGTATCACATCGAAAATGTCCGAAGCCTATCGTCGTAGCGGCCGCCGCGGAACGCGTGGCGCAGCCCAGGGTCTTGCGTCCCTCTCCGCCGGCCCCGGCGGGGCGGCAGAGGCCGCCCTCCGGCACAGTTGAAGAAATCATGAGCAAGATGCTCATGCCACGTTCAAGAATGCGGGCGCATTGCTTGCATGGCTCAGGTTGGAGGCCTTCGGTCATGAGAATGGCATGGTCTGGAAACCGCACCCGGCGATAGGAAGCGCCCGCTACTGCGGCGAATAGAACCGGGCTGCCGCTCAGCGGGATATCCGCCGGATGACAGCGTAGGCCGCGGCAGCCTTGATCGCGTCTCCGGGCAGGAATGGCGCGACGCCCAGCATCAGCGCGGCGGCGGCGGAAAAACCCGTGTACAGGCTCAACCATGCCGCGCCAAAAACATAAATCACGGCCGTGGCGGCAATGATGCCCGCCAGAGGGCTGCGGAAACGCGACACCACCCACGGTGCCGCAACGAACCCGGCAAGGTAACCGAATGTGACCCCGAACGTTGTCCCGACAGCCAGCACCGGCGCCCCGGCAAGCCCCAGCACCATGTAAAGCAGGACGCCCGCCATGGCGCGGTTGCGGCTCACCAGAAACGCCCCCACCAGCACCGGAAAGGTCTGGAGGGTCATGGGCACGGGTGTGAACGGCAAGGGAATCCGTATCCATGCGCCAAGAGTCATGAGACCTGCTACGGCCAGGACATCCAGGACCGCCGAGCGCTCCTTCTCGGCAGACGTTGCGACTGGAAGCGTGTGCAATGTGTCCATGGCCACATAGTGTAGCCCGGCAGAAGCGTGCGGTTCAACCGCGCCGCCGCTGCGCGGGCGCTAGCGCTCCCCAATCAGGACAGGAACTTGCTGGAAGGATCTTGTTGTCTCCATAAAGACAAGAACGAACTCACACGGAGACGCAGGGAACACGAAGATTGAATCCTCCGAAACAGAACGAGACAGGAAGCATCATTGTGGATTGCGCCGTGGCGCTTCATCGAGAGACGGGTCCCGGGCTCTTGGAAACAGTGTATGAAGCGGCTCTTGCGCAGGATTTGGAGGCCCGGGGCCTGCGCGTGGCACGTCAAGTTCCCACCCCCATCGAGCTTCGCAGGCTCCGGTTCGACGAAGGGTCTCGTGCGGACCTCATCGTGGAGGACGCCGTTCTTGTGGAACTCAAATCCGTGGAGAAGGCCACGAAGGCGCACCATAAGCAGGCGGTGACCTATCCGCGGCTGACGGGTATCAGACTCGGCTGTCTACTCGACTTCGGCGAGGCTTTGATGAGCGACGGCATTCCCCGCATCATAGACGGGGATGTTGAGTCGATTCCGCTTTCGCGCAGGCGCCATTTCTCCCGTGTCCTTTCCGTCTCTGTGTGAGTTTCTCCAATCGCCGTGCTATCCGGATTTGGTGGCGCTGGCGCTCCTTGCATCGAGAGAAACGGAGTCGTATCATAAATGTCTGCGCTCTCTGCGCATATTCGAGAGAACAATCCATCCAGCAATTCGGAATATGGCGCTTCGCGCATCCGGCGTCCCGGGGGACGCGCCGGAGCGGTGGCGCGTTCTGTGGAGTATTCAGGTCGTGCGACGCAATATTGTTCATGAAGGCGCCACCAATCTAAGCTACGCCATCCGTGAGATCGTCACGGTGGCCCACGAGATACGCGATCTGGGGCAGCCCATCGTCTGGGAGAACATCGGCGACCCCATCGAGAAGGGCGAACGGGTGCCCGCCTGGATGAGTCAGGTCATCAAAGAGCTTGTCGACGACCCCAAATCCTGGGGCTATTGCGATACGGCCGGCGTTCCCGAGACGCGGCGGTTCCTGGCCGACCTGGTCAACCTGCGCCCGGGCGGGGTGCAGGTGAGCACCAACGACATCATTTTCTTTAACGGTCTGGGAGACGCCGTAGCGAAAGTCTACGGATTCCTGCGGCGGGAAGCCCGGGTGTTGGGGCCGTCCCCCGCGTACAGCACACACTCGTCCGCCGAAGCGGCACATTCGGGTTACAGCCATGTCACCTACGAACTTGACCCTTATAACGGATGGCTGCCCGATGTCGACGATATCCGCAAGAAGGTGAAATACAACGATTCCATTGCGGGAATCTTGCTGCTTTCGCCCGACAATCCCACCGGGGCCGTATATCCCCGTCCGATTCTGGAGGAGATTGCCGAGATCGCCCGCGAACACCGCTTGTTCGTGATCGCCGACGAGATATACGTCCACATCGTGTACAACGGCAATCCGCGCATGCACATGAGCGAATGGATTGGCGACGTACCGGCCCTTGCCATGCGCGGCATCAGCAAGGAATACCCCTGGCCCGGTTCGCGCTGCGGCTGGCTGGAGGTGCTCAACAAGAACCGCGACGAAAATTTCGGGCGCTACGTCGACAGTCTTCTCGCCGCAAAACGTCTTGAGGTGTGCTCGACAACGCTTCCGCAGATGTCCATCCCGCGCGTCATGGGAGACCCGCGCTATCCCGAACACCTGGCGAAACGTGCCGCCATGTTCGACAAGCGCGCCGACGAGGCTATGGCAGTCTTCGCCGGCTGCGACTCCGTCATCGTCATCAAACCCGGCGGGGCGTTCTACTTCACCGTCATGTTCAAGCCGGGCGTCTTGAACGACCATCAAACCCTGCGAATCGCAAACGACCGCGTGCGGCGGCGCATCGAAGAAATGGTGAAAGGCGTTCCGCCGGACCGGCGCTTCGTCTATTACCTCATGGGGGCCACCGGCATCGTCGTGGTTCCCCTCTCAGGGTTCCAGAGCAGCCACGACGGATTCCGGATAACCACACTCGAGACCGATGACCGGCGCCGCACCTGGATCTACGAAACCGTCCGCGACGCCATCGACGAGTACGTATCAAGTTAGGCAGCGGCCCGGGGCGGTCTCGCCGTTGGTCATTTCTTTTTCGCGTCGAGCTTGTCGGGTTGTTCGAGGGCGGCCCGGTGATAGCAGTAGATGCGGCCGTCTTCGGCGCCCACGATGAGGTCGAGCTTGCCGTCAGCGTTCCAATCGACGGCCTGGGGCGCGGTGTTGTGGCCTGCCAGCGCGCGCATCGTGAAATCGCCCCGCCACACGTAGCGGTTATCGCCGGTGTTTTCGAACCAGCCCGTGTTTTGGGTGTTTCGGAGGAGATCCAGGTCGCCGTCGCCGTCCCAGTCGACCAGATGAACGCCGGCGCGGCCGCTCTTGCCGCCCTCGCCGTCGTTCAAGCGGAGGGGTTCGCCCTTCTCATCGAGAAACACCCGTTTCCCGGGTTCCAACACCTCGCCCGCGTTCCGGTAGAAGGCCAGATAGCCTTCGTGATCGATGCTGATCAGGTCCTGCCGGCCGTCGGCGTCCCAATCCAACACATTGGGCCGGCTGCGCCATTGTACGACGAGCTGGTCGGGCCCCGGCTTCCACCAGTTCCACGCGGGATACGGCGGTTCGCCTGGCCACGCCACCCGGACGGCCTCGCGCTCAACCAGTCCGATGCGTTGAAGCAACAGCCGTTCGATGCAGCCGACGATCGAGTTGACGACGAGCTCCTTTTGCCCGTCGCCGTTCAGGTCCCCCAAACACGGGACCGTATACCCCCATTTTTCTTCGGCGGGACCCTGCACGCTGAGGTTGTATCCCGCCTGGATGCGGAAGGGGACGCGCCCCTGGCGCAGATACTGCCCCTCGAGATACGCGCCGTCCCGCACACGGAACACCTCGATATAGCCGGCCGAGTTTCCGCAATAGAGTTCGCCGGTCTCGGCATCAAGCCACGGCGTCACTAATACGCCCGACTTGATGGGCGGGTCGATTTCCTTCAGGAAGAACTCGGCGGCAAACAAGGGCGCGCCCCGGTTGACGCCCAGATTCAGGATAACGCTGACGCGCCCGTCTTCCTGGCCGACTACGAGGTCGACCTGCCCGTCGCCGTTCCAGTCGCACGGGAGCGGGTTCATCATGCACAAATCGATCTTGAGGCGGCCGTCGCGCGTCATCGCGGGCTGCGGCGGCGCGAGACGGGGGTTGGTACGCGTGCCGACATTCTCGAAATAGGTAAACTCGTCGCGAAATTCGCCGCAGAGAAGATCGAGGTCGCCGTCGCCGTCCCAGTCCGCAATGCACGGACACGGGTTGCCGTACACGTCGATCGGCGTGTCGTCGGCTTCCAGGCGGATGCCCTCCGCGTACACCGGGCTCTGGTTCGTGCCAGTATTCTTGTGAAACCAGAGGTACCCGTGCAGCGGGCCGCGAGTCCAGTTGCCGGCCGCGTCAAATCCCATATCCCAGCCATATTCTTCCCAGTCGCCAAGGGCTCGAATCACGTCGAGCACGCCGTCGCCGTCCCAGTCCACTTGGCGCGACAAGAACGCGCGGACGCGTCCCTCGGGCTTCTTGAACGGACCGTCGTGCTTGGTCCACGCGTCCGGATTGCGCACGCTCGCCCACCAGGATTCGCCGCCGAGCAAATCTTCTTCGCCATCGCCGTTCATGTCGGCCAGCGCGCAATACGACACGCCGTCCGCCAATCGCCGCATTTGGCGGAAGACGCCCTGGGACTCCTGGATGTACAGGTAAACGCCGCTCTGCGGCTTGTCCTGGCAACTGTAGAGGAGGTCCCAATCACCGTCGGCGTCCCAGTCGATAGGCATCGCGGTCGCCCAGAGACCCACCCCCAGATCCGCCACCACGCCCGGGCGTCCGTAGGCCAGCATATCGCCCGCCCCCACGAACACAGGGGTTGCGGCCGGGGCGGCTTCCGTCTCGACGGTGTATACACATGCGCGCGACCCGTCATCCGTGCGCGTCCAGTACAGGTAGCGTTTATCGAGTTGCTGCTGCACCTTGGCGGGGATTTCCTGCCCGGAACCGCCATCAAACGCCCGGGCCATCACGCCCGGGCCGAATTCCGTGATGTCGAATTGCGCGGGCGCGTTGGCCCACGGCTGGGCAAACCCCGGCGCCTCCACCTGAAACGTAGCTCCTGATACGATGGCCAGCAACACAGCGAGCATGATCGATTTCCTCCTGGTCAAGGGTGAAGTGACATGTTACCCGTTTATAAGAACCGCGACAAGGAGGACAGGGAGAAGACAGGGCCCGTGCCGGTCTCAGGCGGCTGAATCGGCCGGTTCCTTACCGTCTTTGAACCGCACGGACACGAGCTGCGACACGCCCCGCTCCTGCATCGTCACGCCGTAAAGGGCGTCGCCGCGGGCCATGGTCTGTTTGTTATGGGAGATGACGACGAACTGGCTTTCCTTCGTGAATTCGTCGAGCATGCTCAGGAAACGCCCGATGTTGGCGTCGTCCAGCGGCGCATCGACTTCGTCGAGCACGCAGAAGGGGCTCGGCTTTGCACGGAAGATGCTGAAGAGAAGCGCAAGCGCGGTCATGGCCTGCTCGCCGCCCGACAACAGGGAAATGCTCTGAAGTTTCTTCCCGGGCGGCCGCGCCTCGATCTCGATGCCGCTCTCGAGCGGGTCGTCTTCGTCAAGCAGGTATATGCGGGCCTGTCCGCCGCTGAACATCGTGCGAAAATAGTTGCGGAAATGGTCGCCGACAAGAGTGAAGGTCTCCATGAACATAGAGAGGATCTTCTTGTCGCTGCGGGCTATGACTCCCAGAAGGGTCTCGCGGGCGCTCTGCAGGTCGTTGTATTGGGTCGTCAGGAAGCTCTCGCGTTTCTCGAGGGCTTCGTATTCCTCAATGGCCATAAGATTGACTTCGCCCATGCGTTGCAGCCGGCCCCGCACGTCGTTCACGAGCTTGTCGCGTTCTTCGAGGGAATACTCGTCTGTTCCCACCTCGTCTTCACGCAACGATGCCAGCGCTATGTTGTACTCATCGAGAATGCGTTCCTGAAAGAAGCCAACACGGTCTTCACGCTGGCGCAGGGCGAGTTCGGTCTCGTGAACCCGCGACTGGGCGCCGCGGGCTGTTTCGCGCAGTTCCCGCAACTCCTTCTCGAGGGTCTCGCTTTCATCCAGCAGCGTTTGCCGCTGATTTTCCGCATCGATGACCTTCTTGCGGGCCTGTTCCTTGCTCTCCGACAACGCGCTGGACCGTTCCAGGTGCAGACGGATGTCCCCTTCCAGCCGTTTTCGCGTCTCTTGCTGGCTCACAATGGTTTCGCGGCGGCGGCGGGCCTCGTCCAACGCCTCCTCGCGCCGCGCCTGTTCGCGCTCGACATCGCGGTCGATTTCCTGGATGCGCTGAGCAATGCCTGCCTGGCGCACGCGCAGGTCGGCAAGCTGGCTCGCACACACCGACAGAGCCTGCCGCGCCCGGGACGCGCTTTCCTGGGCTTCGGCGATCTCGTGTTGAATCGCTTCGTCGTCGCTGGCCATCGTATCGGCGCGCGCGGAGGCTTGTCTGCGCTGGTCCTCAAGGCCGTCGCGGCGCGTGCAAAGCTCGTCGCGCTGCGCATCAAGTTCTTGCGCGCTCTGGACCAGGCCGTCCAGCTCGGCGCTTTGCCGGGCGATGGCCACCCCGATGTCGCCCAGTTCGCGCCGAATCGCGCTTTCCGCTGCTTCAAACGCGTGGATTTGGCTGGTCAATTCCTGTATTTCAGCCCCCAGAGCCTGCCCACTATCGGCCATTTCGGAGAGCTGGCCCTCGAGCTCGATCAGCTGCTTTTCCAGCTCGGCGATTTCCGCGCTGCGTCCGAGCAACCCGCCGCGGTCATGACGCGTGCGGCCGCCGGTCACCGCGCCCGAAGACTGCACGACTTCCCCGTCGAGGGTAACCAGTCTCGGGTAAGACTGTTCCTCGCGGGCAATTCGAATCGCGTCATCAAGCGTTTCAACAACGACGGTATCCCGCAAAAGGTACTCGACGGCCGGACGGATGTGGCCGTCGAACTGGACAAACGATATGGCATCTCCGACCACGCCCTGACGGCCCGTAAGCGACAGCGCCTCGCGAATGGGGGAACGCAGAATGTCCAGGGGCAGAAATGTGACGCGCCCGGCTTGGTTCTCTTTCAGAAACTCTATCGCTCCCTTGGCCGCCCCCGCATGTTCCGTCACCACGTTGTTGATATTGCCGCCTAGGGCCGCCTCGATCGCGCGCTCGTACTCCTTGCCCGTGGACAGCAGATCGCCGACGGGGCCGATGATGTCCTGCATCCCGCCCTGGCCATCGGCTTTCGCCCGCATGACCGCCCGCACGCCCGCGGCAAACCCCTCGTAATTGTCCCGCAATTCGCGCAGAGACGTCAGGCGCGCAGCGAGGCTGCTCTTCTTTTCACGAAGCGACTGCCACTCCTGGTCGAGGGACCGCAGTGCCTGGGTTTTGTCGGCCTGAGCGCGCTGGGTACGCGTCCGGCCGGCCTCGGACTCGGTGAGACGCGCCTGTTTCTCCGCCTCCTGGCCGCGCTGTTGCCCGAGCGCTTCGAGCAATTCCTCGCGCCGTTGCCCGATACGCTTCTGGTTCTCGTAAATGGATTCCAGTTGGGACTCGATGTTGAAGATAGTGACGGCCAGGGTCTCGAGTTCCGTCGCCGCCTTCGCGCGTGTATTCATTTTTTCGACAGCCAGCGCTCGCTTGGCCTCGAGTTGCACGTCGGCTTCCGCCACCTTGCCGGTCAGCGCGCCGTGCTCCTGGGCCTTGGCCTCGATGGCCGCCGAACAGGCGTCCAATTCGCCCTGTGCGTTCTCGCGCGCGGCGCGCGTACGTTCGATATGGTCCGCGATTGCCTCGGCGCGCTGCTCAAAATCAGCGCTCTCCGTCTCGGCGCGCTTCTCCTGTTCTTCCGAAAACGCCATCTGCTGGCGGGTAAGCGCGATCTCGCGCTCGAGCTTCTCCATTTCAGAGTCGATCTGGTGGACTCCCTCGCGGCGCGCCAGCAACACGCGGTCCTGTTCGAGTTTGGCCAGGCCCAGTTCTTCGAAACGCGCCTCAAGTTCCGAGGTTTTCGTCGAGGCGGCTTCGTATTCGTCGGTCGCCTCCGCGAACCGTTTCTTCAACTCGTCGATTTCCGAAGTCAACGTCCTGTACTTCAGCCAGGCCGCCCGGATCTCGATGTCGCGGAGCATGGCCGTCAGCTCGCGGTACCGTATGGCCGCGTTCACCTGGCGTTTCAGGGAACGCATCTGGCGCTGTACCTCGGCGATAATGTCGCTGAGCCGCAACAGGTTGTTTTCCGCGGACTCGAGTTTGCGAAGGGCCGCCCGCTTCCGGTTCTTATACTTGATAATCCCCGCCGCTTCCTCGAACAAGAACCGCCGGTCTTCGGGCTTCGAACTCAGGATCAAGTCCATCTTGCCCTGACCGACCATCGAGTAGGCGCTCGTCCCGATGCCGGTATCCATGAACAGTTCCTGGATATCCTTCAAGCGGCAGGGCGCGCTGTTGAGGAGGTATTCGCTTTCCCCGGAGCGGTATAGGCGGCGGGTAACGGCCACCTCGGCAAAATCGACCGGCAGGTTCGAATCGGAATTGTCAAAAAGGAGCGTAACCTCCGCCATCCCCGTCGGATTACGGTTCTCGCTGCCGTTGAATATCACGTCCTGCATGAGCGAGCCGCGCAATTCCTTTGCCCGCTGCTCGCCCAGACACCACTTCATCGCGTCGAGGATATTGCTCTTTCCGCACCCGTTGGGTCCGACGATTACGGTAACCCCCGGCTCGAACCGAACCACGGTATGGTCAGCAAACGACTTGAATCCGGATAATTCTAACTGCTTGAAATACATGATAAACGGGAATCCGTGTGCTTCTGGTTCACATTACTCATTGTCCGGGTCTTCGCGCAACAGCCGCCTTATCGAGCGCGCTTTCCCCGTCTCGTCGTCCGCATCCACAACCACGGCGGCCAGCGCAGGCCGCCCGGCGGCCACCTCGAATTCCACGGGCATCCCTGTCAAGAAACGCCGCAGGATCAGGTCGCGCTCGACGCCGATGACCGAGTCCAGGGGGCCCGTCATGCCCACATCGGTGATGTAGGCCGTCCCCCCTGGAAGCACCCGCTCGTCAGCCGTTTGCACATGGGTATGGGTTCCGATAACCGCGGTGCATTTGCCGTCGAGATGCCATCCCATCGCCACCTTCTCCGAGGTCGCCTCGGCGTGCATGTCGACGATAACTACCGGCGTTGCCTGCCGAAGCTCCTCGACTACACGAGACCCTACCGCAAAAGGGCACAACACCGGTTCCATGTACACCCGCCCGAGCAGGTTCACAACGCCTACCGTCCGGCCATCGTCGAGGCGGTACGCCACGAACCCTTTGCCCGGGACTCCCTCCGGGTAGTTCGCCGGCCGCACGACGGCGTCAAACGAACCAATCGCCTTGACAAATTCCCGCTTGCGCCAGGTGTGGTTTCCCAACGTAATCACCTGGACTCCCCCTTCCAGGAGCTCGCGCACCAAGGCCGGCGTGATGCCGAGCCCCCCGGCCGCATTTTCGCCGTTCGCGATCACCAAGTCAACCGCGAACTCGTCGCGCAGACGCGGCAGCCAGCGGGCCACGCTCCGCCTGCCCGGCCGCCCCACGATGTCCCCGATGAACAGTATGTTCATGATCGCGATGCGCTCGTGGTTGCTTCCCTGCTAATTGGCCGTTTCGCTCGCACGAGTCTCGCGAATGACCGTGACCCGGATCTGCCCCGGATACGTCATCTCCTGTTCGACCTTTCGGGCTACGTCGCGCGCAAGTTGAGCCGCCTGGGCGTCGTCCACCTTCTCGGGAATGACGGCCAGCCGAACCTCGCGGCCCGCCTGGAGAGCGTACGATTTCTCGACGCCCTCGAACCCGTTGGCCAGGGCCTCCAATTGCTCGAGCCGTTTCACGTACGATTCAATGGTCTCGCGGCGGGCGCCGGGACGCGCCGCCGACAGGGCGTCGGCCGCCTGGACCAGCACCGCCATCACGGACTGCTTTTCCTGCTCGTTATGGTGCGCGCCGATCGCATTGACGATGTTCGGGCTTTCGCCGTAGCGCCGGGCAAAATCCGCGCCGATAGCCGCATGCGACCCTTCGACCTCATGCGTCACCGCCTTGCCGATGTCGTGAATCAACGCCGCACGCTTGGCCTCTTGCACATTCAAACCCAGTTCCGCGGCCATCATCCCCGCCAGGTGGCAGACCTCCTGCGCGTGGCGCAACACATTCTGCCCGTACGAAGTCCGGTAATTCAGCCGCCCCAGAAGCTTCACGATTTCGGGATGCAATCCGTGGACGCCCGTCTCGAGGCACGCCGCCTCGCCCAATTCCTTGATCGTCTGGTTCATTTCTTCCTGAACCTTCGCGACCACCTCCTCGATGCGCGCGGGGTGGATGCGTCCGTCCTGGATCAGGCGCTCAAGGGTAATCCGTGCCACCTCGCGCCGGATGGGATCGAAGCCCGACAATATGACCGCCTCGGGGGTATCGTCAATGATAATATTGATCCCCGTGACGCTTTCGAGGGCGCGAATGTTGCGCCCCTCACGCCCGATGATGCGGCCTTTCATCTCATCGTTCGGCAGGTCTACCACCGACACCGTGCTCTCGGCCACATGGTCGGCCGCGCACCGCTGGATCGCCTGGCTGATGACCCACTGAGCCCGTTTCTCGGAATTCTCGACCAATTCATCTTCGATCCGTTTCAGACGCAGAGCAGTGTCCCGCCGGACCTCGTTCTCGAGCTGCGTAAACAGCTCCCGGCGCGCCTGTTCGGCGCTCATGCCCGACACGCTCTCGAGTTTGGCCCGCTGCTCCTGGATGATCCGGTCGATTTCCTCCTGGCGGTTCTCGAGGGCCTGTTCGCGTTTGGTCAGGTCGCGTTCTTTGGCGCTGACCTCGTTGGCTTTGGTTTCGAGGAGTTCGACGCGCTTGTCGACGCTCTCCTCCTTGGCGAGGATACGTTTTTCGAGAGCAACGAGTTCGCGGCGCTGTTCGCGGGCCTCACGTTCGACTTCGGCCCGCAGTTCGATGCGTTGTTCCTTCAGTTCGGTTTGTGCTTCTTTGAGAATCGTCGCGGCTTCCCGTTCGGCATCGGAAATAGCCTGGGCGGCTTCTCGCCGCGCCTTGCTCATGTAGCGGCGCCGCATGATACGGCTGCCGATAGCATTGAGAATGATCCCGATAAGGATGCCCGCTACGATCCACAGTGCGACAGAAAGTGGATCCATGCGTGAACCTCCGCCCCCTCAGGGACTGTTCATTCCGGCGGGAGGCGCAAGGCGTAAGGAGTCATCCGGGGTTGCGCTAACACAACTCCAGAAGGTTGCAGTACTTAACCTTGGAAATGTTCACTCCTGAAAAAAGAGAAGCCCACTCGACATATCTCAGAACCGTCACAACTCCTCGGCACGGCCTTCCCTCTCTTACAGCCGTCTTGAGCCGATTCGTCTCGTAACGTGGGCAAAATGCAACCAATATACTCTACCGCCCTGCTTCCAGCCGGATAGCTTGGGTCAAAACGCTACGCCATACTAACAGATTAAGTATAGGTATGCCATCCCACTAAGTCAAACCCGCGGATCAGCGCTTGCGCCGGACTTGGGAGACGCTTTATCTGTTGGGTATACTGCGCCGAACTGCGTCACCGGAAACCAAGGGAACTGCCATGGCCAAGACGAAAACGAAATCGATTCCGCCGCGCCACGCGGTCAAACAGGAAGACACGTGGGACCTGACGCCTCTGTATCCCAGCGACGCGGCGTGGGCCCGGGCGTTCAAGAAGCTCAAGCGCATGGTTGGCGGATTCGCGAAGTTCCGGGGAAAACTGAAGCGGTCCGCCAAGACGATTCGCGCATGCTTTGACTTCGAGGTCGAGTTCGAGAAACTGGCCGAGCGCATAGGCTCGTACGCGTTTCTCAAGTCGGCGGAGGACGTCGCCAACAGCACGCATCAGGCCATGGTCGCGCGTTACGTGCACGTGGCCACAGTGGCGAACGAGGCCGCGAGTTTCATTGCTCCAGAGATCCAGGCCATCCCAAAAGCCAGAATGCGGCGGTTCGAGCAGTCGCCCGTTCTCGAACCCTACCGGTTTCAGCTGAGAAAACTGCTTCGTTACCGCCCGCACATTCTGTCGCTCGCCGAAGAACGCCTTCTCGCCATGCAGGGCGAGGTGGCCGGCAGCGCGGGGCGCATCTTCGGGCAACTCAACGACGCCGACCTCAAATTCGGGTTTGTGACCGACGAGAAGGGGGTCAATGTCGAGCTGACCCAGAGCTCGTTCCGCACCTTGCTCGAGTCGCCCAAACGCGCAGTCCGCAAGCAGGCGTACCAACAGTTCTACAAAGAGTACGCGGACCATGCCAATACCCTTGCGGCGGCGTTGAGCTCGTCGGTGCTGCAGGATGTCTACAACGCCCGCGCCCGGAATTTCGGGTCATGCCTCGAACAGGCGTTGTTTGCCGATAACGTCCCGGCGTCCGTCTACGACAGCCTTATCGAGGCGGTCCACGACAATCTGGCGACGGTCTACCGCTACCTCGAACTCCGCCGTAAGGCTCTTCGCGTGAAGGACCTTCGTTTCTACGATAACTACGTGCCTCTGGTGCGGAACGGTGCATGGAAGAAGACTTTCGCCGAGGCGGTAGGCATGGTGATGGAATCCCTCGAGCCGCTGGGCGCCGCTTATTGCCAGGCGCTCGAGAAAGGCCTGCGCGCCGGACGCTGGGTCGACCGCTACGAGAATCGCGGCAAACGAAGCGGCGCATTTTCGGCGGGGGGGTATACCGGCCCGCCGTACATCCTCATGAACTACCAGGAAGACGTCATCGACAGCGTCTTCACCCTGGCCCATGAAGCGGGCCACTCGATGCATACCTATCTCAGCGCGCGTACGCAGCCGTTTCAATACTACGAATACGCGATCTTCGTGGCGGAGGTGGCCTCGACGTTCAACGAGCAATTGGTAAACGCGCTGCTGTTGCAGAAGGCCACGGACAAGAAGACGCGGGCCTATCTCATCAGCCGCGAGATCGACGAGATTCGCGGAACGCTCATTCGCCAGACCATGTTTGCCGAATTCGAGAAGATCGCCCACGCCATAACGGAAGCCGGGGAACCGCTCACCCTCGAGCGCATCCGGAGCGAGTACCGCAAACTGCTCGAACTGTATTTTGGCCCCGATTTCGCGCTCGATGAATCGCTGTCGCTCGAAGGGCTGCGCATCCCCCACTTCTATCACTCGTTCTACGTGTACAAGTACGCGACGGGGATCTCGGCGGCCATCACGCTGGCCAGGCGCGTCATCGAGGGCGGGCCGAAAGCGCGCGACCGCTATCTCAACTTCCTCAAGGCCGGCGGCTCAAAATTCCCGCTGGATTTGCTGCGTGACGCCGGGGTGGACCTCACCAGACCCCAACCCGTCGCGACGGCCATGGACCGGTTCAAGACGCTCGTGGGCGAACTGGAAGAACTCGTCTGAGGCGGTCACTTGCCGCCGTGCTGCTCGCAGCCCTGGCACCCGTCCCAGCAATACGTGCACAGTTTCTTTTTCGGCAGACCGATCGCCTTAACCAGGTCATCGAGTTTCTGGTACTTGAGCGTGGTCAAGGAAAGGCGCTGGCGAACACGCTCCGTCATGGCGGCGTATTCCGGAGTCGAAGGGTCGATGTATTTGCGGATGTTCTCGTCGCCGTCCCCCTCGAGTTCCTTGATGGCCCGGCGGGCCGCCAGGTCCATGACGGTCCGAGAACGGGAGAAATTCAAGAACTCGCAACTGTACACGAGTGGCGGGCATGCCGGCCGCATATGCACCTCGAGCGCGCCGTAATCATAGAACTGTTGAATGGTGTCCCGAAGCTGCGTGCCCCGTACAATCGAGTCTTCGCAGAACAGCAGCCGTTTCCCCTGGATAAGCTCGACGATGGGAATGAGTTTCATGCGGGCGACAAGGTCGCGCATTTCTTGAATTTGGGGCATGAAACTCCGCGGCCAGGTCGGGGTGTATTTCACGAAGGGGCGCGCATAGGGGATCTTGGCGGTGTTGGCGTAGCCGATGGCATGGCCCGTGCCGGAATCGGGAATGCCCGCCACGAGATCTATGTCCTGGTCGTCGTTTGCGGCGAGGGCGGCCCCGCAACGGTTGCGCACCACCTCGACGTTGATACCCTCGTAGTTGGAGGAAGGAAACCCGTAGTAGACCCACAGAAACGAGCAAATGCGAAGTTCGTCGCGAGGCGGGACTTTCTGTTCCACCCCCTCGGCGGTGACCAACACGATTTCGCCGGGCCCGAGATACCGATCGACCTCGTAACCAAGATTCGGGAGGGCGGTCGTCTCGAAGGTGACGGCATAGGCCCCCTTCTTGCGCGCGGTGGTCAAAGGGGTGCGGCCGTAACGGTCCCGGGCGGCATAGATGCCTTGATCCGTCAGAAGAAGCACGGTGCACGACCCCTCGATGGCTTCTTGCGCGGCCTGAATACCCTCTTCGAACGACGCTTCCTGGTTGATCAAGGTGGCGAACAACTCGGTGGGGTTAATGCCGCCCCCGCTCATCTCCGAAAAGTGCGTGGTCCGCTTCTTGAATGCGCGCTTGGCCAGACCGTCAGCATTTTTGATCGCGCCGACGGTCACGATGGCATACGGGCCGAGATGCGACCCGATAATCAACGGCTGCGATTCAAAGTCGCTGATGACGCCAATGCCGAAATGGCCATGCATCTGCCGGATATCGTCCTCGAATTTGGAACGGAACTGCGCCGTGGATATGTCGTGGATATGTCGGGTGTACCCCTCGCCGTTCAGTACGGACAGTCCCCCGCGCGAGGTGCCAAGATGCGAATGGTAATCCGTTCCATAAAAGAGGTCGCTGACGCAGTCATCCTTCGATGCGACGCCGAACAGTCCGCCCACGATGATTCTCCTTCACTAACGGCCAGACATAACAGGCAGGGGTCTTGCCAGGCCACTGACCCGGCAAGGCAATGTACCGCATTGAAGGGGGTCGGGGCAAGGGTCCTGTGCGCCATGCGGAAGAGCATTGCCTTTCGCGTCCTCATGGCGCCTCGGAGGGCGCGCTCGACACAAAGCCGGAGACGCCCGCGGCCCTGGCGGGGCTGCATGGGCATTCCCCCAGAGACAAGCGCCGCACTCACCGGCTCTTCAACCGCGTGTCCCTGCCGGCTTAAGTTAGTGCCATTCAGGCCAGTCCCTGTTTCGCTTCGTTCTTTACCCGTTCTGTGTTGCGCTGACTGCCGAGTTACCCGAGTGTCCGCCGTGCGCGCCGGTACACGGCATCAAGAGCGGCGGACTTGCCGGGGTCGAGCGTCCAGACGTGGTCGCGCGCCAGCTCGCGCGCGCGTTCGCGGGCCGCTTCGAAACATCGGGGTGAACCCGCCGCGAGCCATTGCTGAAACATCCGGCTGGAGAACAGGGCCGAATCCCACTGAAGGTCGCGGAAGCGGGCTAAGGTAGTCGGCTCAGTCATGAAGGAACCGCCGGCGTTCTCGAGCACCGCATCCACCAGCAAATCTGCCTGGCCAAGACAGGACTCCGCCATCTCGGCGGTGCGTTTGGCGACCCCCAGGAGTTCGCAGTCAATCACCAGCTGCACGGGCGAATAGAGTTCGTCCAGCGACAGGCTCCCCGCCCCCGTGAACGACCGCTTGCCCCGAGACGCCATGTAGCCGGTGAAAAAGGCTTTCTGCGCCGCCGCCTGCTGATCCGGCTGCTGGCTCATGGTCTTGAAGGATTTCGATTGAATCTCTGTTTTGAGACGTTTGTTGACCTCGATCTCGAGCAAATTGATGGCGATGTTCGATGGCGTACCGTAGACAAACGTGGCTGTACGCATGTCGATGGGATAGACATTGACGCACAGGCTGAGGTTTGCGGCGCCTGTCGCCTGGAACACCATTCCTGCGCCCAGGACTTCCGCGAGCGCAAGCACGAATCCGCCCGGTATGGTCGCAGGCGCCGTCATGCCCAGGATGGGCATGGTGCCGATGCCCACGGGCGCGTCAGGCAAACGCCGAAGCATGTGGAGGGCGCAGTCCACCTCCTGTCCCTCCAAGCGTAGCGGCGACACGACGTGGACGCCGATGGCATAGGGCACACCCAGGATGCGGCAGCACTCCGCGATGTATTCCTCGGCTTCGGGCAAAGCGCGCAGGGCGTAGGCCGGGCAGGCGCGGCTCCATTTCGCGCTCGCCACGAACTGCGCTATGCCCTGGAGCGGCGGCGGCACGTCCTGCGGGATGCCCGGCGCGCCGCCCACAATGCCGTGGCCGCGCAACGCGTCAGCGAGCCGCGCACCCTCTTCGATATCCCCCAGCGTGATGGGACGGGAAGCGCCGTCCAAATCGACGATGTGGTGGGCGTGGGCGGTCGCACCCACGGAGAATCCGGACGCCGGCCGGTACTCGCGTCCGGCACAGTAGCTCTCCAGAAAATCGCCCGTGCGTTCCGGAGCGAAATGCGCGCGTTCGCCTTTCACTGCGATTCCCGGCGTTCCCGCGAGCCGCTTACGCAACCCCGCGTCAGCAACCGCCAACCCTTTGCGGTCCAGCACCGTCACGGCCCCCTCGACTATTCGTTCGACCAGGCCCGCGAACCGTCCGGCTGCGTCGTCAGATTCCACTGCGCGTTCCTTCTACTCGGCCGGCCTCCAAAGGACGCGCGCAACGAACAGCGCGCCCGTCGCCCCGCCTTTCTTATAAACCTCGGGGAAGAACATACCCTCGCAGACCGTCACCCAGCTTTCGTCTTCCGTGATGGGGCCCGCGCCGAAATTGCCGAGGGTGGCCCCGCGCTCCGGGACGGCCACACGTTCCGTAGCCCGGATGACGCATAGCCGCTCGGGATCCACTTGCGCCATGAAAAGGGGCGCGCGATGCCGGAAAATGTGGTCGTTGTTCGCGCCGCGGCGCGTATAGACCAGAAACAGGCCGTCGCCGTGCGTCAGCCAATGTTGTTGGGTGTTGTAGCTGCCGAGTTCCCCGCCATCGTCGAAGGTCCACGGTTTGAGGGGCGCGAAATGGAGACCATCGCCGCCCACGGTCACATACCCTTTCTCGTCGTTGCGGATGGTCAGATAGTACCTCCCCTGGAACAGTATCAGGGACGGTTCGTCGCAGCCGCGGGGCACGTCCAGCGTGATTTCATCGCCGTGTGCCAGGTATGTGAGTGTCGTTCCATCAAACGAGCAATGCACGACGGTCGACGCCGACAAGGCGGCCGCGCCCTTTCCGCGCATCTCCGGCGGGCAGTAATACTGCGGAATGAGCAGCGTGCCATCTTCTTTGATCAGCCATTGACAACACCCGGCTCCCGCGCTCCAGAACTTCTCCTTATCCGGAAAATCGAGCATTTGCCATGGCGCCCATTGATCCGTCTTCGGATCGTACACCGCGTACCCCAGGCCGCGGGGATGGGGGGACTCCATCAACGCGCGATTCTTGTAGCGCACCGTGTGCCCGACAGCCAGCAGTCTGGCGGTGGGCGCATGCCATCCCGGCACGAAGTCGCAAATCCCGAGCGTGACGCCGTCCGGCAGCTCCCGCCAACCCAGCGCAGGCTGCTCTTTCGGTTCCGACCACGTCTTGCCGAAATCGTCCGAGCGCATGGTGTACAAGCCGGAGTAGAAATCGGAACTCTCGAGGTGCTTCTGCAGCGTTATGATAATAATAGGCGGGCCATCTCCCGTCATGCGCGGGATGGCGGCCGCGCGGGGCTGAAACCAGCAGAAAGTCTCATCGTACCCTTCGTGGGCAACCTCGAGCTTGATGTCATAAGGTATGCCCACCGGCGTGTCTCCCTTCTCCGCTGCCTGCGCGGCAACGGACCCACCTATCACCGCGGCCAACAACATTGTAATCGTGCGCATGACACTGTGCTCCCTCGATCGAAAGATCGGCCAGCCACTCGAATGCGGATTCACGTTTCGCTCCTCAGTATGGTGCCCCGGCCGGACGGTTTCAACGCAAAGGAACCCGGTAGGCCGCGCGCATTCGCGGTCCACGAACATTTCCCCTTGAGCGAGACGAAAACACTGCCGTATGATGCGCGAAGTGCACCCCTGCGGAACGATTGGGAAGGAAACGTATCATGGTGATCGCTATGTCCATCAACCTGTGCTTTGCTTTCATGGCGGCGGCGCCGGGCGCCGCGGAACAGCCCATTTTCACGCCTGCGGGAGAATTCGGGGCGCGGATCCAGGCCGTCCTCGAACGTTACGGCAATCAGGATATCGAGCCCCGTTTCACGGACGACTTTATCCTGGCCGACGTGGTGTTGTCGCCGGAGTACCCGCGCCGGTTTGACAATTTCAGCGGCGACATCTCGGGGCGTTTTCTCGGGGCCGTGGCCATGCTGCCCAACCCCGAGCAGGCCGGGCGTCTTGAGGGCCTTGTCGGCGAAATCGCGAAGTGTCAAAGGCCAGACGGCCGTTTCGGCGCCATGAACCTGTCGTTTGCGGCGGCAGACATCGGGCCCGAGAACATGGCGCTGCTCTGGGGCAACGGCCGCTTATTGGCGGGATTAATGGAATACCACCAGTACTCGGGCTCGCCGAAGGCCCTCGAGTGCGCCAGGAAGCTGGGCGATTTTCTGCTCGGCGTCTACGAAACATGTTCCGAGCCCGATGTGGCGAAACGGCTCGAGGGTCAGGCCGCGCGGGGATTCATCTGCTTCACGCAGCTCATCGAGGGGCTCGACATGCTCTGGCGGGCCACAAAAGACGGCCGCTACCTCGATACGGCGAAACGGATCGTGCCCCTGCTCGAACCGCGCGGCGTCCAACACAGCCACGGGTATCTGACCACCTTGCGCGGGTACCTGATGCTGTATGAGTCGACCAGCGACCCGGCAATCCTGGCCGCCGCCGAAAGACTCTACAACGAGCTCATCGCCTCGACCGACTTCCTGGTCTACGGCGGGGTGCTGGAGTACTTCGGTATGAAGCACGACCGCGACGAGGGCTGTTCGGAAGCCGATTTCCTGCGCCTGAGCCTCCAGCTCTGGCAGGCCACCGGCAAAACGGAATACCTCGAACTCGCCGAGCGCTGCATGCTGAACATCTTCTACTCGGGCCAGTTCGAGACCGGTGATTTCGGCCACCGGCGCTTTGGCGATGCCGGCTATATCCCCGCGGAGGGGGCCGGGCGCGCGTGGTGGTGCTGCACCATGCACGGGCATCGCGCATTGGCGGACGTCAAGAACTGCGTCGTAACCCAGGACAACACCGCCGCGAGAATCAACCTGTTTCTTGAGGGCACGTGGTCCGACGGCGACACCACCCTCGTGTTGACCCGCCCCGGCGCCACGGACCCGCAAGCGCCTGCCTTCCGCGTGACGGTCGACAAAGCGCCGGATGCCGCCCGGGCCATCGGCATCCGCCAGCCCTCGTGGGCCCGCGATGTCAGCGTGCGTCTGAACGAAACCGAAACGAGACCGGTTCTCCTTGCGGGATACCTCATATTCGAGCGCGCGTGGAAGAGCGGCGACGTGATAGAGCTGGATTGGGCCTGCACCGCGCGTCTCGTGCAACCGGACGGCAAGGTCCTTCGCCCCCAAGACCTCACGGACCAGCCCGTCAAGGCCGCGATGTATTACGGTCCATGGCTGTTGGGCGTCAGCGACGAACTTGACCCGTATTTCCACGGCGAACCCTGGCGCGAGAACGTGATTGGGCTCCCCGCGTTCATCGAACGGCCGAAAGCGCCCGTCGGACCGAAAGGCGACCCGCGCATCGTCGAAGACGCCCACGTCGTCGTCAATTACCGGCATGGCGGGTTTCCGGACCCCTGCACGGTCACGTTGCGTCCCATCTCTGAGCAGACGCCCTACCGCCAGCCCATGGTCACCGTCTGGCTGAATTTCGCGAAGCCCGCGGAGTGAGCGGCATGGGTCTGCCGTAGCGCGGGCGGCCCGCGTTATGTTCCGGTCCAAGTCATAACGGAGGGCGGGCGCGGTTCGAGGATTGGGGCCTCGGCGCTCAGGTCGGGGTCTTGAGAAACATGGTGACGCCGGCCGCGAGAAAGACAAGGTTGGCCAGCCATGCGGCGAGGAACGGCGATATCCTGCCCGCGTCCCCGAGCGTTACCCCGATGCTGAAGAGGGTCAGGTACACAATCGCGATGGCGACGCTGGCTCCAAAACCGATGGCGATGCCCCCGCGGCGCACCCGGAGCGCAAAGGGAATGGCAAGCCAGACCATAACGAAGGCGATCGCGGGCTGGGAGAATTTGGTGTGGAAATCCACGCGCAACCGTTGCGCCGGCACGCCGATGCGGGCCGCATGGCGCACGACCGAGGCCAGTCCCCATGCGGTTTGGGTTTCGGGCGGGGTGTTCATGGCAAACAACAGCTCGGGGCGCTCGTCAAACGGGGCGGGCAGCTGGCTAATGGGCCGCTGCGATAAGATGGTCCCTCCGTTCGGCGCAAGGATAAGCCAGCGGCCATCCTCGAGCATCCACTGGCCGCGGGCTTCATCCCAATAGATGCGGCGCGCCTGGATATGTTCCAGGGCGTCCTCTCGGACGGCGTGCATCAAGACCCCCTCGCCCGTCAGGGCGACGCGGTTAAACTTCATCACATGACAGGTCCATCCGTTGGAGAGGCGCGCCCATGTCAGGCCTTCGCGTTTACTGTCGGAGTTGTGCGAGAAATTGTTGCTCTTGATGCGGTTGGCCTGTTGCGCGGCGTATGCTCCCACGGTTTCCTCGGCGGCAAACAGAACCAGGGCAAATCCAAGGGCCAGCGCCAGCGGCATCCGGCTGAATCGGCGCAGGCTGATACCGCCCGCGAGCGCGGCCGTCACTTCATTGGCTTGGGCCGCCTCGCCCACGACCATCAACGTGGCCACCAGCATGCACAAGGGCGCGACTTGAAACACCACCCATGGGGTATAGGCCAGGTAATACAGGGCCACAACGGTCCAGGAAAGGTCCAGCCGCATGATTTGCCCGCGCCGGTGCGTCAAGAGATCGATCAGGATGAAGACGGCGACAAGGGCCACCAACGCGCGGAGCAGGGTGAACGCCAGCCGGCGGCCCAGGTATCTGTCGATGAGAGTGGCCCTCATATCCGGTCCACCCGCCACAAGGCGATGCAGCCCCCGGCCAACAACACCAGGTTGGGGATCATCCCCCGCAAGACAACCGTGTCAAGGCCGTGCAGAGACACCGGTTCGAGCATGATGCTCAACGTGAAATACACCAGCAGAATTGCAGAGCCGATCGCAAAGCTGTAGGAGCGGCCTCCATGGCGGGACCGTACCGCCAACGGCGCCGCCAGGAAACCCACGGCGAAACTCATTACCGGCAACGAAAACCGTTCGCTGATCTCAGAACGCATTTCGCGCAGGTCGCCTTTGAGCTTGTCTGTGCGGCGGGCGTCATAGCTTTCCGCCAGTTCCCGCTCGGCCGCAAAGCACTCTGTCAAGCTGAGGGTTCGCCGCTGCTGAGGAATCTTCTCGGGCGGGTTCTGAGGCCACGGGACCCGAAACTCCGGAAACACCGAAACCAGCAAATCCCGTCCATCTTCCTGCGGATAAATAGCGTAACCATCCCGGAGAATCACCTCGGTATGCCCGTCTTTCGCGACAACCTGGGCTTCCCGCGCGAAAAAGGTCCATGCCGCGCCCCCCTTACGGGGCATGAGCAGCTCGATGTTGTGCAATTTCCCCGTGCCGGGGCTCTTCTTCTCGATATAGACCCGCCAAACGCCCTCCTCGCTGTTGATTTCGTGCATCACGCCCGCGGGCAGCACGTCGAGTGTCAGGCGGCCAGGCAACTCCCGCGTGATCATGACCATGGCGCTGTTAAAGGTAAACGGCTGGACACGGTCTTGGATTACAAAAGAAACCAGGCTTAACAATGCCCCGCCGACAATAACGGGGACCACTACACGTTTGAGCGGAATCCCTGCCGCTTTCGCGGCCACGATCTCGTTCTGTCCGTTCAATCGCCCAAACGCCAGCAACACGCCCATCATGTAAGTGATTGGTATGATGTAGGTTACAACGCTTGGAAGAAAAAACAGCATCAACCGGGCGACGTCGTACAGGGAGATGTGCTCGATCGGGAGCAACTTGATACGTTCCCGCAGCTCGTTGCCCACGGCCAAAAAGCTGATCAGCGCAAAGGCCAGGACCGACGGTACCATGACCTCCCGCAACACATACCGGTTCAGAATCCGACAAGGCCCGCGATGTACCAAGGCGCGCATTCGCGAAGTATAGCGCAGGCCCCGGCGCCCCCGCCACTCGCATCTCTCGTCCGGCCGGTAAGGAACCGGCAGCACGGGTGTCCTGTCTGCATTCTTCGGAGTGACATGGACCTCCCCGCCGCGGGCCGGGGTGGCGTTGAGAGGTCAACCGCTCTCTGATACAATGCGAAACGGCGGCAGCGGGGCAGCGAGTGCACGGACGCCACCGAACGTCGGGCAAAGGGGCACAAAAAAGGGGGCATGATGTATCGCAGTACGTTCTTCGTTGCAGCGGCGGCCTTGCTTCCAGCGCTATTGCCTGTGGCCGCGGCGGCCGCGCCTGTCCGCGCGTTTGTACCCGAAAAGGGTTGGGCCGTCACCATTGACCTGTCCGAGTTCGAGCCGTTCGCCGTACAGATGCCTAAGACCATCCTGGGCGGCAGTCTGGGAGAGGGCATTACGCTGACCCTGCTCGTCGAGCAGGCCGAGGCGGGCACGACGGCCGTCGATGCGCGCGAGAAATACGGCATGATCTATGCCTTGGGCGCTATCGACAACGCTACGATCCAAAAGGAAGAGTCGGGCGACATGGCATTCATCTCGTACTCGAAAGCCCCGGACGGCCGGCCGTGGGGATTCAACGGGTATGCCGTCAAAGAAGACATGGTTTTCGATTTGCACGTCTCGGGCGCGGAGCAAGCGCTTCCCAAAGAGCAACTCGCGGCCATCATGAAGTCGCTCACGGTCGAGGCCACCTCAGAAATCGCGGACACCATGGAATGGGATAAGCGGCTTCGCTCTGCCGAGAATGAAGACGAATACATGGCAGCCCTCTCGAGTTTCCTCCAGAAGTATCCCCAAAGCCCCTGGGGTTACTGGCAATTGGCCGAACACCGCTTCGCCTCCAAAGACCTCGCGAAAGCGAAGGATGCCTACCTGCGGGCTCTGAAAAGCCATAAGACCCAGCCATTCCTGAATCCGCTTCTCCTTTGGCAGTGCTACGACGGCCTTGGCATGTGCTATGGGATGATGCAGGAGTATGACCAGTCCAAGAAGTATCTCGATCTTGGCCACGAACTGGCCGAGGAACTTGACGATGCCGCGCTCCTTGCTGCTTCGGCCTACAATCTCGCCTGCTGGCACGCGGAAAAGGGCGATGCGGGAAAGAGCGCCGAGTTCCTCAGGGAGGCCGTGCGGCTTGCTCCTGAAAGAGCGGATGCCGCGCGGAAGGATTCGTCTTTCAGCAGGATACGCGAGACCCGGGAGTTCCGCGACGCCATCACTCCCCCGTCACCACCCGAGCGATAGCCATTCCAGGCATCCCATACGCGGCTTGGCCCACTCTGCAAAGCATCCCGGCCGCCGCGCGGGTTCATGCGCATGCCATTGCGCGCCGCGATGCCCCGGTCTCATAACGCCGCGAGGGCGCGGAGCAGGTATTCCGCGGCGCGAAGGGGGTCTTCACCGTCAGGGAACTGGAGGGTGACGGAGAGATGGTCCTGCCATGCGAACGTGAGGCGGCCGCCGAATTCGTGTTCAAGGGAAGCGCGAGCCTTTCGGTTCAGGAGCCGTCCCGAATCGAACTCGACGATGAGTGAATTCTTGGCGGCGGTGAGTCTTGTGGCGCCCGCGTCGCCGCCAAGAGCGCGCAGCCGCATCAGGTCGAGGAGACGGCGGACCGGGGCGGGCGGTTTGCCGAAACGGTCGCCGAGTTCGTCGGCGAGTTCGTCGGCCTCCTCGACGGAGCGCGCGTTTGCGATGCGTTTGTACAGGGTAATCTTCTGCGTTTCCGAAGGCACGTATTCGCTGGGTATGTAGGCGTCGATGGCGATATCGAACGGGGGCAGGGCGCGCCGCGTAACCGGCTCGCCTCTCAGCTCGTTCACGGTTTCCTCAAGCAGGTTCGTATAGGCGTCGAACCCGACGGCGGCGATGTGGCCATGCTGTTCGGCGCCGAGGATGTTGCCGCAGCCGCGGATTTCGAGGTCGCGCATGGCGATGCGGAACCCCGAGCCGAGCGTCGAGAATTCCTCGAGCGCCTTGAGGCGTTGTTGTGCTTCCTCGGTCAGAGCGCGGTCGCCGGGCACGAGGAGGTAAGCAAAGGCGCGGTGCTTATAGCGTCCTACGCGGCCCCGCAACTGGTACAACTCGGCCAGGCCGAAGTGCGTGGCATTGGTGATGATAATCGTGTTGGCATTGGGGATGTCGATACCCGACCCGATGATCGTCGTGCACACGAGGACATCGATTTCGTGACGGATAAACGCGGCCATGACGTCCTCGAGGTCGTGCTCGCGCATTTGGCCGTGGGCAACGGCGACGCGGGCATGCGGCGCCAGCTTCCGCACCAGCGCCGCGTAAGACAGTATGGTTTGAACGCGGTTGTGGAGAAAGAAGACCTGGCCTTCGCGCGCCAGTTCGCGCTCGATGGCTTCGCGAATCAGTTGCTCATCAAATGTCTCTATGCAGGTGTGTACCGGCAGGCGATCGTTGGGCGCGGTGTTGATGACGCTCATGTCGCGCGCGCCGAGAAGCGCCATGTTGAGCGTCCGGGGGATCGGCGTGGCGCTCATGGTCAGCACGTCAACGGTCGTTCTGAGGTGCTTGAGCTTTTCCTTCTGGGCCACGCCGAAGCGCTGCTCTTCGTCAATGATGACGAGGCCGAGGTCCTTGAATTTCACGTCTTTCGAGGTGAGGCGGTGCGTGCCGATCACGATGTCGATCTCGCCGGCTCGCAGACGCTCGACGGCGGCCTTCTGCTGTTGGGGCGTCCGGAACCGGCTGAGCATCTCGATGGTGACGGGGTAATCGGCCATGCGTTCGGAGAACGTGAGGTAGTGCTGCTCGGCCAGGACCGTCGTCGGCACCAGTACCGCGACCTGTTTGCCGTCCATCACCGCCTTGAACGCCGCCCGGACGGCCACTTCGGTCTTGCCAAACCCGACGTCGCCGCACAACAGCCGTTCCATGGGCTTGTCCTTTTCCATGTCGCGCTTGACCTCGACGATGGCTCGGGCCTGGTCGGGGGTTTCCTCGTACTCGAACGCGTCTTCGAATTCCTCTTGCCAATGGGTATCCTGCGAAAAGGCATGCCCTTCGCGGGACTCCCGGGCGGCGTAGAGCTTGAGGAGTTCCTCGGTCATGTCGCGCACGGCCTTCTTGACGCGTGCCCTTGTGCGGGCCCAGGTCGAGCCGCCCAGCTTGTCGATACGCGGCGTGGCCCCTTCCCCCGCCACGTATTTTTGTACCTCATCGATGTGGGTGACAGGCACATACAGCTTGTCGCCGCCGCTGTACTGAAGGGCGAGGAAATCGCCGGCCTTGCCCTCGAAACGCCTCAGTCCGAAGTAGCGGCCGATGCCGTGCCGGGCGTGCACGACGTAATCCCCCGCTTTCAGGTCGTCAAACGAGGTGATGGCGGCGCCCGCCTCGAACCGGCGCCGTTGCCGCCGGGTGTAGCGCCGCCCGAACATCTCGCGCTCGCTCAAAAGCGTCAGTCTGTCGGCGGGAGACGTGAAGCCGCCGCGCAACCGGCCGATTTCCAGGGCCAGGTCGAAGCGGTCCTGCCCGATGCGGTACCCCCGTTCCTCGATGAGCTCGTAGAGCCGGCGCCGCTCTCCCGTGTTGGCGCAGAGAATCCGCACACGGTACCCGTCGGCATCCCAGCGCTTGAGGTGTTCCCAGAAGGCTTCGCGGTCCCGTTCCCATCCGGTGATCGACCGCATCGGGGCGCTTACGCGGGGAACGCCGCCGGCCGGCTGCAGCGCGACTTGAGCCAGCCCCAGGCAGGGAAATCCGCCGAGGGTTTTCTCGAACTCCGCCCACGACACGAAGAAGCGCTCATCGTCGCGGGCGCTCGAGAGCGTTCGGGCTTCTTCGGCGATGCGGCCGGGTTCGTCGAGCGCGATCAGGGTGGACGCAGGAAGGTAATCGAACAGCGTGTTCAGCTGCGTGGCCTCGGCGCCTTGCCGCAACATGCGCTTCTCGGAGCGGGGCAGGATGCGGACGCTATCGCACCGCCCGACGCTGCGTTGCGTCTCGGGCTCGAAACGCCGGATGGACTCGATCTCATCGCCAAAGAATTCGATGCGCACGGGAAGTTCACTGGCGATGGGGAACACGTCGAAAATGCCGCCGCGCAGACTCATCTGGCCCCGCTGCTCGACCATCAGGTCGCGTTCGTAACCCAATTCGATGAGTTTCAGCAACAGGGTGTCGAGCTCGTATTCGCGGCCGGTCTGCAAGGTGATGCTTTGCTCGTCGAGGCGTTTGCGGGGAGCGACCCGTTGCAGCAGGGCTTGAACGGGCGCGACACAGGCCACCGGCTTGCTGCTCTCGAGGGTTTCCGACAGGCGCATCAAGACATGCATGCGCTCCGCCACGATATCGTCGGCGGGTTCCATGACGTCGGCCGGCAGCACTTCCCAGGCGGGAAACGAAAGGCATTGTTCCTCGGGCAGGAACGAGCACAGATCCTCGTAGATGGCGTCGGCGTCGGCCCGGCTGGCAGCGGCAATCAGGAGAGACGCGTTGCGGGATTGGGCGAGTTGAACCGCGACAAGGGTCTTGCCGGAACCCCAGAGGCCCACCACCTCCGCCCGGTTGCGGGGCGATTCGCCCAGCGCTCGCGCGGCGTGCTCGACAGCCTGTAATGTCGGGAGTGAAAGCGCCATCGTTCGTGAGTTGGGGCGGCCCGATGCACCGGCCGCGGATCAAGCATATACACGACGGGCGAGCCCAAAAACGGCCCGCCCGAAAAACACTGCAATGCGGCTCAGCGCGAGTAGAAGCCGATGATGCCCGCCGTGTCCGGCTTGAACGGCATGGTCTCGAGGTTCGGGGTGGCGATCATCCTGCCTTCAAACGAATCAGCGGCACGCTCGAGGTATTCCGGAATCGCCGCCGGCGGGCTTGCCGCTCCATCCGCCAACGCGGGGATCTTGCGGCTCTTTTCCCTCACGCTGACCACCGTTCCCGGCTTCACCTGAAAACTGGGCATGTTGCACTTCTGCCCGTTCACGAGGATGTGGCCGTGGGTGACGATTTGGCGCGCCTGATTCATGGTGCGGGCCAGACCCAGACGATACACGACCGAGTCCAGGCGCGACTCGAGCAGCATGAGCAAGTTCGATCCGGTGACGCCGCCCATGCGCTGAGCCTTGCTGAATGTGCGCCGCATCTGTTTCTCGAGAAGCCCATAATGGGTCTGGATCCGCTGCTTATCCAACAACTGTTGTCCGTATACTGTCGCTTTTCGCCGCAAGGTCGGGCCATGTTGCCCTGGCGCGAAAGGCCGCTTGCCGGAAGGGCATTTTGGATCGCCCCATACACAAGAGCCCAAACGACGACACAGCTTGTGTTTTGGTCCCGTATACCTGGCCATGACTGTCCTTTTCTGTTTTGCCGATCGTTAGCTGTTTCGCGGTTCTTTTCGGCCGAATTCCCTACTGCAAAAGGGGATAGAACGCCGGCGCGTTTTTGTTCAGAATCGCATCTTTTTCGTGCACCGTTGCGCAGAAAACACGGTACATTAGCGCATTTCCGCGATGCAAGTCAAGTTGCAGTCCCACGTTGGCTGAGCCCGGCGCCGCGAGCCAAGCCATTTGCCTCGCCGCGTGCTATAATGGAGACGGTCAGCAAACGCTGGCCACGGTGCGCATGAGGCCCCTCTGAACTGCCTACGATGGGAGGGACACTATGGTTGCAGTACCTGTAGCACGCGACATCATGAAGACCACCACCCGCCTGTTTCACCCTGACATCAGTGTTTTCGAGGCAATGGAAGCACTCTGCCATAAGGGAGAGAATGCCGCGATGGTGGTTGACGCCGATTACCGCCTCGTGGGGATCCTTACGGAAGAGGACTGTCTGCGGGTCTTGCTCAGCGAAGTCTACGATGGCTTCGAAGCCATCGGGCGAGCGCGCGTGGCTGACTATATGTCTCCTGTCACCGAGACTCTTACGCCGAGCACGGACATATTCGCCATCGCCTCGATCTTTCTGCGTACGAACGTGAATCTGCTGCCGGTGCTCGACGACGGGGTTCTCATTGGCTGCATCAAACGGCTGTGCATGCTTGCGGCCATCATCGAGCTGATGAAACAGGACGTGGCAAACCAGGCGCTGGTCATGGAGAAGATCAGACTCTCGGAACATCCGAAATCCATAGGCGACCTGTTGCGGCTGGCGGGCGGCCATGACAAAGAGCAGCTCAAGGAGGTATTCAGCCAGCGGTATCGTCCCCAGCCTGAAGAGGGCGCCAATCCGTAGCGCCGAGGAATGCAGGCCGGCCCTTTCCCACCGTGCGCCGAAGGTCTTGAGAGGGCGCACGCACAACAACCTGCAGGGCCCACGCGGGAAGCTCCCGCACGTTCCTGCCCTGAACATAAGACCAGGGAGCGCCCAATATGTCCGATGGATTGCATCGCCAGGCCGAACCGGAAATCATGGATGAGGCGGAAGAAGCGTACGCATATGCCCTGGCTGATTTTGCGGAAGTGAACGCCGCGTTCGTGGAACGGCTGCGCGAATTGAGTAGCGGCCGAGACACGGCTGTCGCCCTCGACCTCGGCACGGGCCCCGCGGACATCCCGGTGCGCGTCGCCCGGGCAAGACCCCGCTGGCGCATCTGGGCGGTGGACGCGTCGCACGCCATGCTCCAGCTCGGATTGGACGCCTGCAAAAAGGCAAACGCTGCCGCCACAATAGGCCTGTTGCTGGCCGACGCGAAGTCTTTGCCCATACGCGGCCACAGCATGGACGTCGTGTTCTCGAACAGCATATTGCATCACATCACCGATACCGGCCTGTTGTGGAAAGAGATCAAACGCGTGGCCAAACCCGGCGCGCTTGTGTTCCTGCGCGATTTGGCCCGCCCGGGTTCCGCCTCCGATGCCTTGGACATAGTCAGCAAACACGCCGGGAACGAGTCGCCGCTCCTGCGCGAGGAATATTACCGGTCTCTCCTGTCCGCATATACCGTCGAGGAAATCGTATGCCAACTCGACACGGCCGGTCTGGATGCGCTCGAGGTTGAACAAGTCACCGACCGGCATCTCGATGTCTGGGGAGTGATCCCCGCCGCCTGAAACCGCGCCCCGTTCGCCTGACAGAGGCCGCGGGAAATGCCTTCACGTGTACGTGAAATAGACGGTGGCGCTGCAGGGGCGGTCCACGCGCACCCGCACCCAATGCGCTGAGAAACCGTCCGGAAATTCGTGGTGGACATAGCGGCGTTCGGGGAATACGACCAGGGCCATGTAGAACTGCCACGCGCCGCTGCCCAAGGCATCCACCTCGAGCGTGAACGTCACCTTTTCATCGCTGTCGTGGGTAATATGCACGCATTTTTTGTCGAACCCGGTCATGAGGAAGGGATCGGAAGGCTCATCGGGCCTCACGGGCGTATCCCACCACGGGCCGCCCCATCCCGCGGGTTTGCCCATGGACCACAGGTCGTCGATGTTGCCAAACCACAGCCCGGACTGGGGTTGTCCGACGGCGTTGTCGGTCTGGTCGCTCGCCATAACAAACATGCCGCGCCAATGGCAGAAATCGGGCACGATGCGCAGGTGCGTGGCAATGGGCCGGATGCCCCAGACGCGGCCCCCGTAGACCATTGCCGGCAGCTCATAGAACATGCCGTGCAGGTCCATGAGATAGCGTTCGGTCTGGGCTTCGCGGATACGCATCCACTCGGTGTTCCAGGTGTGGTCGAAGGCCTGGCTGGCCTTGGGAAGCAGATAGCGCGACCACTCGCCGTTGTGAAGCACCCGCAGGATGGCGGACGACTTGCTCCACCCCGTCGCGTACAGGGTGTTGCCGTAGCGCTGTCCGGCGCCCGGATTCTGTTTGCCGGAAACCTCGACAAAGGGATTGCGCTCGAGCACGCGCCACTGCGTGCCGTCCCATTCCGCGAGACATCCTGCCGCGCGTTCGCCCAGGAACTCGGGTTCCTCGTAGGTGTTGTTGGCGACGACGAGACGGCCTTGCGCAGTATGCCCTCCTTTGAAATGGGGCTGCCCCTCGATGTCGAGTTCTTTCACGAGGTCGGCCAGTTGGCGCGTCTCGAGGGTCTTGAGCTCGGTCTCAAACAACAACCCTTCCATGGTTAGAAAATAGACCATCGTTTCGGGGTGCACGAGGTGGCGGGCCGTGGCGGTGAGGCGGTGTTTCGTCAGGGGTTCGATGGTGCGCACGTTGCCTTCCGCGTCGATGACGTGAGGTCCAATCACGGCCTGGAGCGTTTCCCAATGGATGAGACGGTTGGCAAACGTGCCCGTGACCGCTGCCGGATGCAGGCGCATGGTCATGTCGTCGCGTATTTCGTAAAGACCGATCCCTTGCCCGCTGATATGGGCGACGTAGCCGATGGCCCAGAGACGGTCGGCCCAGGGGATAAGCGCGCCGATGCCCGTCTCGCTGCGGCTCCCCGCCCCGGGTGCGAAGACCGTCATGTCGGGGAAGACGCCATCTACCTGGATGGGGGTATTCTCCGCAGCAAGAGCGGCTGCGATGCACAGCGTAGAGCTCACAAGACAGACGAATACGCGCATGGCCATACCTCCGGATACCGAAAACCCTTCCACACCTCGCGGCAGGCATAGTAGGCGCCCGGGCGCGAATCATCAAGACCCGGCAGACGGGCATGCATGAAGAGCCCGGAGAAACAGGGAAGAAATTTGACTTTTCATCCCTGGAAAAAGGATACTTTCCCCGTGTGCGATGCGAGGGCTTCGCGGAATTTTGTGTGAATATTAGGGGCCGTTCATGCGTCCCTTTTGCGGGTAAACTGTGGGCTGAAAGCCTTGAATTCAAGGAGGTTACGAATGAAATACGCAATGGTCACCCTTTTCGTCGCGGCGATGCTGTTCGCCATGACGTCCGCTCCGGCGTTTGCTGGCGAGGAGCAGGCGCCCCTCAAGATAGAATTGCCCGAAAAGTCGTTCATGGGCACCCCGCTGGATTACTGGTCGGAGATTCTGGAGTTCACCTACAAGGCGCGCGAACCTTTCATGGCCCCGGTGGGCGCCGAACTCGTGTCCAAGGGCAAGCCGGTCACCAGCAGCGATAAAACCCCCTCGATGGGCAAGCTCCCCATGATCACCGACGGCGACAAGGGTTTCCAGGAAAAGAGCCTCGTGGAACTCGACAAAGGGCTCCAGTGGGTGCAGATTGATCTGGAGAAGAAACACAAGCTCTACGCGATTCTCGTGTGGCATTTCCACACCTCCGAGCGCGTGTACCACGATTTCGTGGTGAGAGTGGCCAATGACCCTGATTTCACGCAGGACGTGGTAACCCTCTACAACAACGATCACGACAATTCGGCGGGCCTCGGCGCTGGCAAGGACAAGGAATATGTCGAGAGCAACGAAGGCCGCCTCGTGGACGCCAAAGGCACGGAGGCACGGTATGTGCGCCTCTACAGCAAGGGCAACACCTCGAACGAGCGCAACAACTACGTCGAAGTGGAAGTGTTCGGCATCCCCGCCGAATAACGGCCGGACTTCCATTTAGCCGAAGCAATACCGCATACTCGTCCCACCGTCTTGCCTGCGCGCATGACGGTGGGACTCCTTTTTGGGGGATGCGGACCGGCTGAGCCGCAACATACTGCGAATGCGCGGGTCCGCGATGGCAGGAAGATGGAACTCGCTGCACAAACTGATCAGAAGAAACTCGCGTGGTGGTTCATTGCGGGGTTCGTGGCAGTGGCGGCAATCGCCGTTGCCTACCGCGTGCCGCGCCTGGGCGAACGCACGTTTCATGGCGACGAAGCGGTTCAGGCGTTCAAGGCGGGCCAGGAACTCTACGAAGACGGCGAGTACGAATACAATCCCGAGGAGTATCACGGGCCTACGTTGTATTACCTGACCGTACCCGCCCTGTGGCTGAGCGGCATCAAGCATTTCGCCGATTCAACCGAGGTGCATTACCGCATCGTGCCGGTACTGTTTGGATTGGGAACGGTGTTGTGCCTGTGGTGGGCACGCGACGGGCTGGGGCGGCGCGCCACCCTCATCGCGGGACTGTTGACGGCCCTCTCGCCCGCGATGGTCTATTACAGCCGGTACTACATCCAGGAATCGCTGCTGGTCTTCTTCACATTCGCCACGCTCGTGACGGGATGGCGGTATACGCGCCGCAGAAACGTGGTATGGGCCGCTCTCTGCGGAGCGTCTCTCGGAATGATGCACTCGAGCAAGGAGACCTGCGTAATCTCGTACTTCGGGGTCGCTGTGGCGTTCATGCTGACCCCCCTCTGGGCGCGGCTCCACGACGAAGAGCACCCTCTCAACCGCGTTTTCCGAAGGGGCGAGTCCGAGGATTTGCGGCCGCGCCTGGCACGGCAGATCGTGGCATTCGTCGCGGCGGGCGCCCTGGTGTCGATGCTGATGTTCTCGTCCTTCTTCACCAACCTGCAGGGCATCATCGACTCGGTCATGTCGTACACGGTCTACGTGCAGCGGGCCGTCGAAGCGGGTATTCATCACCATCCCGCGACGTATTACCTGCACCTGCTTCTCTACACCCACCGGGCCGCGGGGCCGGTATGGAGCGAGGGGTTGATCGTGGGGCTGGCCCTCGTCGGCGCGGTCAGCGCGCTGATGCGCCACGACCGCGACAACAAACCCGGGAACGTCCATTTCCTGAGGTTCGTGACCGTCTATACGATTACGACGACGATCGTGTACTCGAGTATCAAATACAAGACGCCGTGGTCGATCCTGTGCAGCCTGCACGGGATGATTCTGCTGGCGGGCGCGGGCGCGGTCGTGCTGCTGCGTATCATGCCGTGCTGGCCCAAGAAGGCGGGGACGTTACGGTACGCGCCCAAGGTGTTCGCCGGGCTCGTGCTGGCGGCGCTTGCGATCCAGCTGGGGTGGCAGTCCTACCTGGCCAATTTCGATTACTACGACGACCCCCGAAATCCTTATGTGTACGCGCATGCCGTGAGCGGCGTGCGGGACCTGGGCGAACGCGCCGACGCCATCGCGCAATATGCCCCCGAGGGACACGGCATGCTGATTCGCGTCATCACGCCGGGGCTCAATTACTGGCCGCTGCCGTGGTACCTGCGAAGATTCCCCAATGTGGGATACTGGCAGGAAGTGCCCGAGAACTGCGATGCGCCCATGATAATCACCACCGCGAAGCTCGCTCCCGAGGTATACGCCCGGTTAAAGGACGAGTACCAGTCTGAAAACTACGGTCTGCGCCCCGGCATAAGGCTGGTTGCGTTTATCCGGCGCGATCTGTGGGATGCGTTCATGGCGCCCCGCATGTAGCGGCGGAGTCAAGGCAAAAGAACGCCTCGCCGCTGCGCAGCTGCACTCAACGTGCAAACCTGGCCGGAAAAGCCAGACGGGCCAAACGGTTTGTCTTGTGCGCCGCCGTCGCCGCATCGCCGTCCGCGGCGGGCAGCCCATTCCCGTGGCGGAGCAGTTTCCTCAGCGTAAGCCGGGCATTACTGAGGCCGGTTCCCGAACAGTTGAATTGCGGCGGCCGATTCTGGTCCAATGCGGGCCGAAAACGTCGCTGGAAAGGCCCGAAGATCCATCCTGAATCCATGTACCTTCGATAGCGAAGACACGCTGAGGCGCTTCTTGGGGCCCGTGTGCATGGTTTTTCGAGATGCCCTTTTGGGGACACAGAACCTGTCGGCAAAGCACGCGGCGCGCGCGAAAAAGCGGATGCCGCGGCAGAATCGGGAGCGGAAAGAACATGATGCGATTCACTGCCATCCTGGTAATGGCATCCGCCGCGTATGCGGGTGCCGCACCGTCCGATGCGCGCGTTGACGCGCTCAAGACTGAAGTTGCCGCAAAGGGCTGGATCGTGTACGGCGCGCGAAGCGACAACGGCACCTGGGACCTGTTTCTGTCGCGGCCCGACGGGACGGGCAGGCGCAACATCACCAATACGCCGGATTTCGAAGAGGCGGCGCCGCGCTTCTCCCCGGACGGCTCCAGGCTGCTCTACCGCCGTCTCGAAAAGGGAACCACCATCGACCACGACCGTTGGGGTTTTCAGGGCTGCCTGGTCATTGCGAACGCGGATGGGTCAAATCCCCAGGTCGGCAAGGAGGGCGCGGCGACCTGGGCATCGTGGTCGCCTGACGGAAAACAGGTTGCCTGTCTCGACAAGAAGGGCATCTATGTGCTCGATTGCGAGAGCCGGGAGGCGGTGCGCGGCCCCATAAAACGCCAAGGCATTTATCAGCAGTTGTTCTGGTCGCCCGATGGAAAATGGTTTTGCGGCGTGGCGAATATTGGCGGCGAATCGTGGACAGTGGTCCGGATGAACGCCGAGACCGGCGAGATGAACGCGGTGCGCAAATTCCAGAATTGCACGCCCGACTGGTTTCCGGACTCCCAGAGGATTATCCTCTCGTCCCGCCCGGCCGGCCAGAAGGTCAACGAAGGGTACGGATATACCCAGTTGTGGGCAGTGGACGGCGCGGGCGGCAACGATCAGCTGCTTTACGGAGAGGAAGGATTCCATATCTACGGAGGCGCGGTATCGCCGGATGGCGCCTATGTGCTGTTCTCGACGTCGCCGAAGGACGGGTCCGGCGCCGAAAATGCCGGGGGGCAGATTTACATTATGCGGTTAGCGGACGCGCCGACGATAGCAGGCGAGAGCGCGGAACTCCGCCAGCTTCACCCCGCCACGAAGGACGGGCCGGTCCTTTTCCTGGCCCAGGGTTGGGAACCCCACTGGACCTGCGCGGAGATAGGAGTCAAGCAATGAGCAATGGGGCATGGCGCATTGCACGGTGCGCGGCCGTGTGCGGCTTTGTGCTGGCGTGTGTTTCTTGCGGGGCGGGGGATGGAACAGGCGAAGACGAACACGTCACCAGCATGGGCACGGTCGAGGTGACGGCGGAACTCGTCGAAATACCCGGCGAACTGATCGACCGGCCCATGTACGACTATGCCCACGTCATGAAATACAAGGTGCTCAGGGTACACCGGGGCGGCGACATCGGCGAGTTCATCTACGTCGGTCATTACAACCCGTTGAAGCCGCGCGACGCGGCGGCTGACGCGCGGGTGCCCGAAGTGGGAGGCAATGTAAGGTCGTTTCGCGTGGGCGATATTCACCGTATGGCCCTCGAGTTTCCGATCGACGAGTGTTTCATGGGAGGCATCATCAACGAGTACCACGAGCAGGGTGTCTCGCCAATCTATTGGGCCGTGTGGACAAACCGGGCGGACCGCCCCTGATTCATGGTATTCAGTTCCTACATTTTCGTCTTCTACTTCCTGCCAGCGGTGGTGTTTCTTTACTATGCCTTTCCGTGGAAGCGCAACGTGCTTCTGCTCTGCGTGAGCTATATTTTTTACGGGTGGTGGGACCCGCGTTTCGTCGTGCTCATGTTTCTGGCAACGCTGGTCAACTACGTCTGCGGGGGGATCATCGCGAAATCCGAGAAGGGCTCGAGAAGTCGGCGCGCCGCGCTTGTGGCCGCTGTCGTGCTGAGCCTCGGTATGCTGGGCTTCTTCAAATACTTCATGTTTGCGCAGAACAACTTGAACGCGTTGCTGGTCTTCTTCGGCGGCACGCCCCTCCCGGTCTGGGAAATCGTTCTGCCCATCGGCATCTCGTTCTTCATCTTTCAGAGCCTGAGCTACTCGATAGACGTGTATCGCGGAGAATCTCCTCCTGTGCGGTCGTTGTCGGATTTCGCGTGTTTCGTAGCGCTTTTCCCGCAACTGATCGCCGGGCCGATCGTCCGGTATAACACCATTGCGGACCAGTTGGTTGAGCGCGAGCACAGCCTGGACAAGTTTGCGTGCGGCACCGCCCTCTTCATCCTGGGATTCGCCAAGAAGATCCTGCTTGCCAATACCATTGGCGCGGTGGCGGACGCAGTCTTTGGCGCGGAATCGCCCGGCTGTCTGGATGCCTGGTTTGGCGTTTGCGCTTATGCGTTCCAGATCTACTTCGATTTCTCCGGGTACTCCGACATGGCCATCGGGCTCGGGCGCATGTTCGGCTTCGAGTTCCTCCGCAACTTCGACTCGCCGTATCACGCCGACAGCATCACCGACTTTTGGCGGCGCTGGCACATTTCTCTTTCCACGTTTCTGCGCGACTACCTCTATATTCCTCTTGGCGGAAACCGGAAAGGCCCCTTGCGCACCTATGTCAACCTTACAATAGTGATGTTGTTGGGGGGATTGTGGCACGGCGCGAGCTGGGTGTTCGTGATCTGGGGCGCGTACCATGGGCTCTTGCTGGCATTCGAGCGGTGGCGCGGGAAAGAGAGCGTGTACGCCAAGCTGCCCAAACAGCTCCGGGTCGGCATCACATTTGTCCTGGTGCTGTTCTCGTGGGTCCTTTTCCGGTGCCCGACCCTGAGCGGGGCGGCGACGTATTTCAAGGCCATGTTTGGAGCGTCGGCCGCGCACGGAGGCTCGATTCTTCTTGCCGGCGAACTGTACACGCGGGGAAACCTGATCATCATGGCCATCTGCGCGTTGGTGGCGTTTCAGCGGGTACAGGCATTCGATTGGGTGAAGCGCATGTCGTGGCCGCGGATGCTGCTTGTCCTCGTAATCTTCATGCTTTCATTGACGACCATGTTTGTGCAAGCGTTTAACCCGTTCTTATACTTCCAATTCTGAGATTGGAGAAGGAAAGGAGCGCGTACATGTCTTACGGCCGGGCACTCAGCATCGCGCTCACGGCAGCGTTTCTGCTGATCATTTTTGGCGTGCCCCTGAGCCAGGCCGCCTTCGAGATGGTTCGGGGAGAGCGGCCCCAGGCGCTTGAACTGGTTCTGCATCTGCCGACAAAAGACAATCTTCGCCTGTTCGAGAAAGAGATGGACCGCGCCTCCTGGGCAGTGCAGCTGTCGCGCCCCTGGATGCAGTTTCTGCAGTTCACCGTTCTCGGCCATGCCGGCAGGGACGCGCTATACGGCCGGGATGGCTGGTTCTTCTTCCGGCCGGGCGTACGTTACTTGATCGAACCGCTGCCCGTACCCGGCAAGGATGCCGATCCGCTTGCGGCCATCCTGGCGTTCAAGAAGGAGCTCGATTCGCGGGGAATCGCGCTGCTTGTGGCGCCTGCCCCCGGAAAGGCCAGCATATACCCCGAACAACTGACCCGTCGCGCGAAAAACCTGGCCGAACCCGTGAACCCGCGCACCCGGGCACTGATTGCACGGCTCCGTGAATCTGGCGTCGACGTGGTGGACTTGTTTGAGCTGTTTGGCGAGAGCGGCCGCTCCGGCCTCTACCTGGCACAAGACTCGCACTGGTCGCCGGCCGGCATGGAATTCGCCGCCGAGACAGTGGCCCGCTACGTGCGCGAGCAGGGATGGCTCGCTCCGGGCGGCGTGTCGTACTCCGAGCGGCCCGCGCCCGTCGAACGGCTGGGCGACCTGCTCCTGATGATGCAGGCGCCGCCGGTCGAGCGCCTCTTCGAGCCGGAGCGCGTGGATTGCCGCCAGGTGGTCCGTGACGATTCCGGGGAACTGTACGAAGACGACCCGGCCTCGCCGGTCCTCGTGTTGGGCGACAGTTTCCTCCGGATATACCAGCTTGACGAACCGCGCGCGGCGGGGTTTTCCGCACACTTGGCGCGGCATCTGGGGATGCCCGTCGCGTCCGTCATCAACGACGGGGGCGCTTCCACGCTTGTGCGGCAGGAGCTGGCGCGCAAACCGGAGCTGCTGGTCAACAAACGGGTCGTGATCTGGGAATTCGTCGAGCGCGACATCCGCTTCGGAACCGAAGGGTGGCAAATAGTGCCGTTACCGCCGGCATCTTGAAATCGTGAACATGTGCCAGGCGCCGTCCCCGGCGCGGCTGCGTGTGCCCGATTTCCGGCTCGCACAGGGAGCTTTGCCTATGACACGGCTACTCGGTTGGGCCGCGGTTGGCATAAGCCTGGTTGTCGCTTGTGTGTGGGCGTACTGGGGCATCATCGAGAACTTCCATGAGGGGTGGTGCGCGAAGACCCTGGCGGGCAATCTCGTCATGTCGGCCAAGTTTCTCGGTCCGATGCTGGTGACGCTGGCCCTGGGATCCGGGGCCATCCGGTTCCCGAGAGCGTTTGGTTTGGCCCACGCCTTTCTCGGCATAGCCGTTGTCCTATGGTGGATGTGCCAACGGTGGCCTGTCACGCCCGTCTTCCTTCTTGACATCTTTACGCTGAGCGGTTTTCTCGTTGCCGGGGTGGGTGCCATGTACTACTTCGGCCGGCCCACTCCGAGCAAATGGGCGTATGCGGTCCTGTTGATCCCGCCCCTCATCATCGTTGCCGCCGGCTCGATCGAACCGGCGTGGCGCATTGCCCACCGCGTCGACGACGGCATCCTGTCCGCGCGCATAGTGGACGCCAACGGCGTCCGCCTCCTCTGGGCCCCGGAAGGGCCCGGCTGGCCCCAGACCGGGTGCGACTGGTTTGAAGCGCAGCGCCGCTGCCAATACCTCTCCGGCGACGGCTCAAGGCTCGATGACGAAAAGCACGATTTCTGGCGTTTGCCCACCACCGCCGAGGTGGTCGCGTCGCTCACGCGGGCCGGAGTCAACGCCGGCGGTACATGGGATCCCGCCGCACAGCGCGCCACATACCGCATTCGCCCGGACAAAGAGTCGCCCCTGTGGATTCCAACCTCCCGGATCATCTACTTCTGGACTGCCGACGAAGTGGATGCCGAGTTCGCACGGTTCGTGGCTGCCAACGGATACGTCGGAAAACGCCCGAAACGTCTCGGAATGGGCTCCCACGCGTTCCGCGCGGTCCGAGAGACCCCGGCCGCTGAAGCGTCAGGGCCCCAGGAGCCTTGAAAGATGGTCAAACCAGTTCTCTCATCGTGCTGCCCGCCGGACGGGGAGGCGGTCACCTGTGGAAATGGAATGGACCGGGCCTCACCCTTCTCGAGGAATGCGTGAACCCGTGGCTCAGTTGAAAGGCTACCGAGCCGGGCCCATCCTCTCCGCTATCACTCGTCCCTGGTCGGGTCCGAGAGTTGTCGGTTCGTGCGTCCCGGGTTTGCGGTTGCCTGCGCGGACGATCACGACGGGCCTGTTGTGTGTGCGCACACGCGCAACCACCTCCGCGGTCCCGCCATGTCCCTGGGATTCGCGGCCGTCCCAGAGCGCCAGCAACACGTCGCAGTTGTCGGCGACATAATGGCCGGCGGCAGCGTACGCTCCGTTGCGCGTTTTTGCGGGCGGCAACTCGACGACGGAATCCGCCCGTTTGAGCAGGCCGAGGAACTCCACTTTGGAACACTCGGAGTCGAAATCTCTCAAGTACTCTTTAACCGAAAGTGGAAGGGGCACGATCAGGCCGGCGCCGGACCTCAGCAACGCGTGTTGGGCGGCCAGCCGGTCTGCTCCTTCGGCGAGCGATGACAGCACTACGATGCGTCTGTCGGGGAACGCCTGCTGAATCGTGTCCAGAGCTTTCTCGAGGCCGGCGTGCAGCTTGTCGAAGTCGGCAAGAATGCGGTGGCCCGTGATCCCCACACGGAGGGCGTCGTGGACACCATCCTGGCGGCCGGTGGTTTTGTGCCGGAGGTTATCTTGCATTGCCGGGGCTGGGGCGTTCGACCTTTACGATGGCATATCCGGCCCGGGCCAGGATGCCTGGAATGGCGCGTATGAGGTCACGGTCTATCTGGCGGATCTCGTCGGGCACCTGTTCCCATGGCACGAGGTAGGGGTTCCGCATCGGGTCTTCCTTCGTTGGTTCTCCCAGAGTGTAGCCGTTCGCGAGCCTTTCCTCCATCCATAATTGGTGCTCCAGTTCCGCCAGTTCCTCCAAATCTTCCCCGGGGAAGGTCAACGGCGTCTCATTGCTGCGCGAAGGCAGCATCACGTAACCGGCCGCTGCCAGTTTCCTGGGGATGTTCCGGACGGTCACCCGGTTTGCCTGTTTGTAGGTTTCGGCCAATTCATGGTAAGGCACCAGGAGGGGATGAATCTCGCGCTCATCGTCGCGCACGGGCCCACATTTCCACCCGTCGCGCAGCTTGCCTTCGCAGTAAGCATCATGGGCTGCCGCCGCAAGCCGTTCCAGCAAGTCTTCCTCGAGCTCGATCTGCTGCACGGGGCTCATAATCCTCCTCGCACCGGGCCTGTTACCTCCCGGCGTCCTCGTTGGTTGCCGCGCTGTCCGCCGGGCTCAATGTCTGGATTCGAACAACCTTCTCGCCGATCAGCTCGAGAAGCTGGGGAATTTCTCGCACCGTGCAGCGGTCGTACTCTTTGATGTTCTCAGGAAGCTCTTCCCATGGGACGAGATAGGGGCTGGTCTTCTTGCTCACCGACTTGGGTCCGAGCGTCCAACCAGCAAGAAAACGCTCCGCGTTCCATCGGGAATGCTCCATGTGCGCCAGAATTTCGACTTCCTGCTCCTCGAATTCCTCGACAGGCGTCCCCGCGTGTTCCCGCGGTGCGCTGATGCAGCCGACCGCGCGAAGCTTGACCGGGATATGGTCGGCTTGCTGGCGGTTGGAATCCTGTAATTGCGGGTCGAGGTCATCCCACGTGGGGACCGGTTCCTTGGTGCTGGTTTTGCCCGGCGCGGCATTCGCCGCCACGTACGCGCGGTAGCGTTCATGGGTTGCGCGGGCCAGCCGATCGAGGTCCTCGTGGAGCAGAACCTGCGCAGTGCAACAACGCCTGATGACGCCAAAGGAGTGCAGGTTCTCCAGGGACTCGGGATGGTAAATCTCCTGGTTGAGAACATTCGCCAACCCTAACTCCTCGGCAGTCCGGATGAAAATGGGAACTCTGACGTCAGCGAGATGGTGCAGAATGCTCAACGCCAGCAGTGTAGCGCGGGAGTCGTCATCGAGGCTGATGACAACCGCCGTGAGCGCGTTCTTGTCGGAAGCCCACGCCTTGATCCTCTCCAGGACGTCCAGGCTTTCCGCATCTTCGCTGACAAAAGAGAGCCGGCACGCTTTATCGAATTGAGGGTATCGACCGTAGAATATTCTCCTCTTGGGATCGGCCCGCCGGTCGATCACGGTCACCCGGGGCTTCTTGCCGTTGGCGAAGTGGGCCTCCTTGGCTGTTTGCAGGGTGAGGCTCTGTCCCATAAGGCCAAAGCCGACGACCACGAGGTGCACTTCGCGAGGATCTCCCGCGCGAATGAGCCCACGGTCCAGAGGATACTCCAGAGACATCAGGCGCGCCGTGTTCTCATAGATATTGAACACGGTCACGTCGACCGGCGTGTCCTTCTCTCTGAAAAAGTCCTGCGTCGTCAACAGGGCGCACAACTTCAGGCTGACCACATGAATAATGCATTGGACTGGCGAAACGAACGGAGAAGCTTTGTTTCGCGCAAGCTCACAGGTCAACGATGCGATCGCGATGTTCGTCAGGTCGTCGCCGGCAACGCCTATCACGTACTTTGCCCGGCAAGGACGCGCTTTACGCAACGTGCCGCGGTCCGCCGCATCACCTATCAGAACGAAAACGCCCGCTACCTTGCATGCGCCAATCCGGCTGTTGGACGGGTCCAACTCCAGAGCGACCACGCGAAGGCCTTGTGCCCGGAAATCCTTGGCCAATTGAAGCCCCTTGCGTCCCAGCCCGCAAATCACCACATGGCCGCGCAGAAAGCGCAAGCGCAGAGCCAACAGCTGCTCGCCGAAGATAGCCGCTAACGCCTTCACCAAAGCCCATGCCGGCACGATTGGAGCGAGAAAGCGGGCCGCCTCGAGTTGCCACGGGGGAGCCGGCACCGCCCCGGATTCGATCGTGAAAAGCTGCAGGACAAGATAGGTCAGGTCGAGGAACGACCGTGTTTCGCCCCGGTCCGCGAAGTGTTTCCCGAACCCCCAATAGCCCAGCACGATGGCCGCCGCGCCCATGGCCCCCATGGCAAGCCATTGCCACCAACGGTGAAACGAAGACACGGGCTCTTCCCCGTGCGGCCGTCCATTGGTAGCTATCGTCATTGCGCCCAGATACCTTCGCGGTTAGCACACGCCCCTTGCCCGATACGGCGACAACTGCCGCAAAGAACATAGCACTTCAGCGCGGCGATATGGAAGCCATGAGGCAATTGTCACGCCATCCAATGCCGCCACGCCATGCAACAGGAAACCCCCTCTGGCTTGTGTCTCCCGCGGCCGCCTTGTTGCGCGGGGTACTATCGTCCGGCCTGGAAATCCGCCCATGCCCGGTCGAGGAAATTGTCCGGCCCGGACGCGAACACGCGGGTCGACTTGGTATTGGCGGCGTCGTTGGGGTGCGAGTCGCCTGCGGCTCCGCCGAATTCCTCGCGCAATTGGTTGGGGTGCGAAGCCGCGTCCGCCGGGGCCGCCAGCAGCTCGAACCAATCGAACACCGCGACGTTGTGGAGCCCCGTGGCGCTCAGGTAGCCGGGCAGCCATTCCTTTTTGAGCCAGTTGTTGAACGCGCGGGCGTTTGCCGCAATCTGGGCGTCGGTCTCCTGCCAACACTCGGGGGGCGCGGTCACCGCGACAAACAGCGTGTCGGGGTGCTGCGCGAAAAGGTCTCCCAGCGCCCGGTATTCGTGACCCTCGTGTTCGTAGGTCTTCCCCGCCCCGCCGGGGTGCCGGTACACCGCCTTGTAGTTGGCCAGCGTCTTCCAGTCGCTGAACGGATCGCCCGGCCCGGGATCGCCTGCTTCCACGTGACTGTTCGGGAAACAACTCTTGAAGATGACGATGCGGTTGAC
>Ga0209606_1000798_pt1 | contig 44000 bp, 37 predicted proteins | sample AD_UKC057_MetaG_FD_184412 | JGI IMG/M metagenome (GOLD analysis project Ga0209606, IMG submission 184412) | Active sludge microbial communities of municipal wastewater-treating anaerobic digesters from USA - AD_UKC057_MetaG (SPAdes) (version 2) | ecosystem: Engineered > Bioreactor > Anaerobic >... | reverse complement strand
CCCCTCGATGCGCCCCGGCCAGCGGATCAGGCACGGAACGCGGACGCCGCCCTCGTCGGTCCAGCCCTTGATGCCCTTCATCCCGCCGTTCCACCGCCACCCGTTGGGCCCGTTGTCGGTGAAGAAGACCACGATGGTGTCCTGGGCGATCTTCAACTCGTCCAGCCGCTTGAGCAGCCGGCCCACGTTCCAGTCGATGTTCTCGCACATGGCCAGCACGCAACGGGTGGCCTGGATGTTCTCGCGGCTGGTCTTCTTGCCCTTCTTGTCGGCGGCCGGGTCAGCCAGCATCCCGAGCGTCCTGTCCTTGAAGCGGTCCCAGTACTTGTCGGGCACCTGAAAGGGCGAGTGGGGGGTGTTGAAGGCGAGATAGCAAAGGAAGGGCTTGTCCGCCTGGACGTGGCGGCCCATGAACTCCACGGCGTGATCGGTCAGATCGTCGATGATGAAGCCCTTGCCGCGGACGTGCTTTCCGTTGTGGTCCAGGGGCGGATCGAAGTACTGCCCCCAGTGCCCGCTGGTGAAGCCGTAGAACTCGTCGAAGCCGCGCCCGTTGGGATGGTACGGGTATTGGGTGCCGTTGTGCCACTTTCCGAAACAGCCGGTGGCGTAGCCGGCCTTGCGGAAGGCGTCGGCGATGGTCCGCTCGTCGAGGTTGAGCCGCTCCTGCCCGGTGGACACGCCGTGGACCCCGCCGCGGAGGTGGTATCGCCCGGTGAGCAGCTCCGCCCGGGTGGGGGCGCAGACGGGACAGACGAAGAAGCGGTCGAACAGGGCCCCCTCCCTGGCCAGCGAGTCGACGTTGGGCGTCTGGAGGTTGGTGTTGCCATGGACCCGCAGGTCGCCCCAGCCCTGGTCGTCGGTGAGGATGACCAGCACGTTGGGGCGGCGCTGGGCGGCGGCGTTCTGGGCGGGCAAGCGCCCGGCCGACGCGGCGACGGCGGACAGGGCGGACCACTTGAGAAAGTCGCGTCGGTTCATGCTGCTCTCCAAAACGAACCACACGGTTGTTCGTTACGTGTAAACGCCTCCTCAGGGGTCGAACTTGCCCCGGCCCGCGTCGTGGCCTTCAGCGCCCGGCGACTTCGAGCTTGTAGAGGGCGTTCTCGAAGCTGGTGTGCGGGCGGTCGCCGAAGCTGGGATCGCGCATCTCGACGTCCGGGATGGTCTCTTCGACCACGTAGCGGCACCCGCCGTCGCCGGTGAGGATGTTCCACCCGGGGTCGTTGTGGGCGATGGCGCTGCGGCCCTCCAGGATGTCGAACAGCAGGATCTTGTACGCGGGGAAGCTGGTGGTGTGCTGGTAGAGACGCTTCCAGTTGGCGGCTGGGTCTTTCACGTACGGGTTGAACCCGTAAGCCAGGCGGACGCCGTTGGCGGCCGTCGGACCGGGCTGGACGGACTTGGGCCAGGGCGAGTAGTACTCGTACGTGAAGGCCTCATTCTTCTGGCTGGGGCAGTAGAGCATCTCCCCGCCGGTGAGGTGCCCGCTGACGCGGAGGTTGCCGAGGTTGTTGTAGCCCATGCCCACGATGTAGTACCACCTGGACCAGTGGGTGCAGGTGAGATTGTTCTGGGGATTGGTGGACGAGCCGTCGTTCATCGTCGGCAGCCAGTCCCGGCGCTCGGAGGAGTAGGTGGTGACGGCCCCGTGGATCTGGTGGAGGTTGTTGGCGCAGAGGGCCCGGCGGGTCAGTTCCCGCGACCGCGTCAGCGTCGGGGCCAGCAGCGACAGCAGCAGCGAGATGATCGAAATGACCACCAGCAGCTCGACCAGCGTGAAGGCTGTGCGACGCGTTGTACCGTACGAGGGCATCTTGATTTCCGTCACCCCCACAGCTTAGCACAAACCGCCGAGATCGCAAGTGCCGACTGCCGGGAGCGAACCCGCGGCGTGGCAGGTCAAACCAGCGAGCACGCCGCCTTCCTGAGATGCGTTCATGGGCTGCGGTCAGCCGACTTTCAATTACCCACATCTTCATCCTCGCCGCCCCCTTGGGGGCTGCCTGCCTGCGGCAGGCAGGCCTGGGCACAGGCCCAACGGGCCGGCACAATCTAGCCCTGGCCGGAGCGAAGCGCAGGCCAGGGTGAACGGGCCAGGAAGGGGAAGCCCCAACGGGGCGATACAACAGACGCGGAATGATCGCCGCGACGCGATGGGTGTTCAACGCCGTGTGTCGCCCCGTTGGGGCTGCGCGGAAAACGCCCGACCGTACCCAGGCCTGCGCTTCGCTTCGGCCTGGGCTACTCTGTTACGGGCCTTCGGCCCTGACGCCCGCCCCTAAGGCGCAGCGGTCAGGTCTGTGGAAGATGTGGGTAATTAAAAGGTCAGCCGAGCGGCTACAACTCCAGGGCAGTCAGCTCGTCGCCCAACTTCGCCTGGCTGAGGGCCATGGTGCGGAACGCGGGCAGGAGCTTGTCGTACGCCGCCCGGTTGGCGGGGATGGGCTTGGCGACGGCTTGGATTTTGTGGACGTCGTCGATGGGGGAGAAGTCCTTCCACAGGCCCGCCCCGACGGCGGCCACGGCGGCGGCCCCGAGCGAGCCGGCCTCCTGGCCCACGGTGGTCTTGACGATGTCGATGCCGAAGGCGTCGGCGAAGATCTGTCGCCACAGTTCGCTCCGGCTGGACCCGCCCACGACGACCATCTCGCCGGCCACCGGGCAGAGGCGGCGAAGCTCGTCCAGCACGATGCGGAGGTTGAGGGCGATGCCCTCCATGGCCGAGCGGATCACGTCGGCCTGCGTGTGGCCGAGATCGATGCCCGCGAAGGCCCCGCGGATATGCGGGCTGGCCTCCAGCGAGGACCCGCCGGCCAGGCTCGGGTTGAACAGCAGCTTGTTCGCCCCCACGGGCGAGGTCGCGGCCAGGGCGGTCATCAACTCATATACGTCCTTGCCCTCGGCGGCTGCGCGGGCCAGCAGGTCCTGGCAGAAGCGGTCGCGGACCCACTTGAAGCTCGTGCCGCTGGAGAAGATCGCCGTCGCGCTGGTGAACAGGCCCGGCACGACGTGGGTGAAGACATACGGCTTGGCCCGGTCCTCCAGCAGCGGTTTGTCGCTGATGGCTGCGATCCACGCCGAGCTGCCCAGCGAGGCGTAGGTCCGCCCCGGGGCGATGGCCCGGGCGCCGGCGGCCATGCAGGAGTTGTCCACCCCGCCGCAGGCCACCTTGACCGATCGCGGCAGGCCCAGTTCGTTAGCGGCCTGGGCCGACAGCTCGCCCAGGATCTGCGTCGCGGGCACGATGGGCGGCAGCAGCTCGCGCGTGAGTCCCGCGGCCGCCAGCAACTCGTCGCTGTAGTCCCATTTCAGCAGGTCGTACAGCCCGCAGCCGGAGGCGTAGGAGTAGTCGGTGGCGATCTGTCCGGTCAGGCGGAAGTTGACATAGTCCTTGGTGCCCACGATGGTGCGGACCTGGCGGAACATGTCCGGCTCGTGGTCGCGGTACCACAGGATCTTGAAGACGGTGTAGTGCGCGGGGGGAAAGCCGCATCCGGTGGTGCGGTACCAGCGGACGGGGTCGATCTTCGCAAAGAACGGATCGAGCTGGCGGGCGGTGGGGCGCTTGTCGGACCAGATGGGCGTGGACGCCCGCAACAGCCGCCCCTGGGCGTCCAGGGGCACGCAGCCGAGGCTGTGGCCGGAGATGGCCAGGCAGGCGATGTCGCCCGCGTCCGCCCGTCCGGCTGACAGCAGCTTCCGCGTGGCGGCCACCACGCCCTGGAACCAGTCGTCGGGTCGCTGCTCGTGCCAGGAGGCCTGGGGGTAGCTCGTGTCGTAGGCGACGAAGGCGTCGCCCAGACACTCGCCGTCGCGATGGTACAGGGAAGCCTTGATCCCGCCCGTGCCGAGGTCGTACGCGATGATGGTATTGGCCATGCCAACAGGGTATCGCGCGGCCGATGGCGCGTCCAGCGCATGCTATGGTTCGTGCGGCGGGCGAGATTCCAACCGTTTGCCGGTCGGCTACTTCGCGTCGGCGGGCAGGACGACGACGCTCTGAGTCAGGCCCGGCGCCGTCGTCGGCCAGACCAGCTTGCCGCCGGCCGCCGTCGCGGCCTCGATGTAATACTCGAAGTCCTCGCCCGCCGGCGGCAGGGCGGCGCGATACACCGCCCGCGCGACGTGCTCGGTCTGGATGCGCGAGAACTCGCCCTTGCCCAGCGGCCGCCAGAACACGCTCAGCTGCCGCACGGGCTGGTTGTCCAGCGCGATCACCTTGAGACGCAGCGCCTCGCCGCGGGCAACCACCGACCGTACCGTGGGCACGATCAGTCGGGGCCGGCCCTGGTACGCCTTGGGCGGCTTGGCGTCGTCGCCCAGCGGCCGGCCCAGCGCCGCCTCCAGCCGTCTGCCCGGGCCGTCCACCACGACGGGCCGGAACTGGGCCTGGTTTTCCAGGTTCACCACCATCGCCAGCCCGCCCGGCGTGTTCACCGTCTCCAGCAGCAGGCGGTACGTCTGCCCGTACAGGGCCAGCAACTCCTTGTACTGGGTCAGGGCGGCGTCGGACTTCCTGGCCTTCAGCAGGGCGTCGAATCGCCCAAGGGCGCATCGCATCTCGTGCAGCGAGCGGTGGTACCGGAGCGAGTTGAGCCACCAGTCGAACCGCTCCAGGTTGCCCGGTCCGCGCACCAGCGGGCGAACCTGCTCCAACTCCTCCACGAAAGCGTAGGCTTTCGCCACGTTTTCCCACGGTGCGGGGTCGGCCTTGAGCGAGCCCGACGGGCACCCGCCGGCCACGCTGATCGGCAGCCGCCCGTCGATGGCGGTGAAAACCTTCGCGGCCGCGGGCCCGGCGGCCGGGCCGAAGTTGGCCGCAGCCCAGTCGGCGTAGAAGTCGTCGCAGGCCAGGTAGCGAGGCTTGGCGGCCGACGTCTCCGTGTCGGCCTCGTAGTCCTTGTAGGCCGGCCCGCCGCAGTTGACCTTGCGCGTGCCCGCCGGGCCCTCCGCCACGATCGCCGAAATGCACGGCATCGATACCTTCGCTGTCACGCCCAGCCGCAGCCAGCCGTCAGCGACCTCGACGCCGTCGAAGGTGACGTCCAGCGCCGCGAACTTGCCCGTGCGGGCGAAGATGTCCAGCCCCGCGAGGACCGTCTTGCCCTGGAGGGTGAAGTCGCCGATCCGCTTGTCCGCGGCGTCGAAGTGCGGCTCGCAGAACTTCAGCGTGACGCGGTATCGGCCGTTGGGCAGTTTGAGGTTGTAGCCGCCCATGTCGTAGCGGCATGTCTGATAGAGCGGGGCGTCGTCGCTCTTGGCGATGGTCCGGCCGGGGTAGTTGGCCACCTTCCCGCCGATCGGCCCGTCTCGCGGCGCCGCGGCCTGACCCGGCAGCCTGCCGGGCGCGGGGTTCCACCCTCCCTGGTCCCAGGCCGCCTGGGCCAGCGCCGAGACGTTCGGCCCCAGGGCGTCTGTGCGCCAGTGCAGCCCCATGAGCCCCTGGCAGCCGTAGGCCAGCGCGTCGGCGGCGTCGCGCCGCATCCGTCCGACGAAAAGCTGCATCGCCGCCAGGCCATGTTGGGCATCGCTTTCCAGCCACGGGATGGCCCACGTCTGGCGGGCGCGGATCCGCCCGTAGGCCTCGTCCACCTCGCTCCAGCCGAGCTGCCGGCTGATCGCGCTCATGGGCACGTCCTTTGGCAGGTCGCGGTCCAGCGCCGCCCGGTCGTGCTGCGGCCCGAGCACCCAGCCAGACGTGGCCAGGCGGAAGGGGGCGCCGGACTTCTCCAATGCCTCGATGGCCAGGCAGATGTCGGCCACCGTCCGGGAGTACTGCTCCGGCTTGTTGCCCCGCCAGGTCCAGCCCTCCGGCGTCCAGAGCCAGAAGTAGTCCAGCGGGTGGCTCGCGGCGATGCGTCGGAACATCGCCTCGTACACCTCGCGGACGACGGCTGGGTCGTCGGGGTTCTTCCCCTGTTGCTTCAGCCGCTCGCGCAGGGACGCGGGCATGATCACCGGCGTCTCCGTCCCGACGCAGGTCTTGACGCCCAGGCCGCGGGCGAAGGCGAAGGCGTCGCGAAACTGTTCGCCCATGCGGTTGAACACGTCGTTGCAGGCCTGCGGGGTCTGCGGCTGGGGGCAGTGACCGGCCATCACCGGCGGAGCCCACGCGTCGTCCTCGAACAGCAGCGACCCGCCAAAACTGAACTCGCCGGTCGCTCCGGACCGCATCGGACCCCAGTGGCCCTTGACCAGCGTGTTGAAGTAGTGCGACGGGTAGCTTGCGGTGACCCGCCCGCGATCGTCGAAGTCGCCCCGCGTCCCCAGCCACACCGTCGGCTCGGCGTAGGGGTGGCCCTCCGGATAGCAGTGCACGCCGAGGAAGTTCATCCGCATTTTCGCAAGCTGGGCGAAGATCGCCTTGTAGTCGTCGCTGCTCCAGGCGTCGAAGCCGAACGGGTGCGAGCCCCACGGATTCACCCCGCGCAGGGCGAACAGGGGGCGTCCCGTCTCGTCCATATCCGGGATGGCGGTCAGCCGCTCATCGCCCGCGACGTCGCCGTGCAGATAGAACCGCACGCCGAGCTTCTCCGCGAAACGATAGGCCCCGTAGAGGGCTCCCTGTCCGTCGCCTCCGACGATCCACCACGTTCGCGTCCCGTCCGGCCCAGCCGTCGTCTTGAGGACAAACTCCTGGGGCTGGAGTTTCCCGGCTGCCGCCCTCACCGCCGGATCGGCCACCGGCTCTTGGCCTTTGCACGCGACGACGATGGTCTGTCCGCGGAGTTCGCGGTCGCCCGACAGGACCGCCAGCCGGCCGGTGCGGAGGTAAAGGTACCGCCGCACCTCCCGCCCGGCCAGGCGCTGAAGCGAGCAGGCCGGTTCGCCTACGACGATCCGCTCCTGGGCCCGCACCTCAGCCGTCCCGGCCGCCAGCAGGGCGGCCAATCCGAGCCAGGCCATCTTTGTGATGTTCACGGCCATAGCAGCTCCTTCGCGTCGGCAGAAACACCCAAATAAAGAACGCACTCAGCCGCATTGCATTCGTAGCGATCAAGCGCGGTCGACGGAACCGCCTTGACGACCTGGGGGCCGGCGGGGGACAATACCTCCGTCGTTACGCAAAGGGGTTCAATATGGATCAACAGCGGAGACTCTCTCGAACGGGCGCCCGCACACTCGCGTCAAGCTTCCTGGTCACGATGGTTCTGGCGGCGTTGGCGGCGGAGCCGGCCCGCGCGACTACCATCGATCCACTGAGGTGGGACCAGCTCGTGCTGGGGGCCGACCTGGTGGCGGTGGTGGAATGCACGACGGCCGGCGGGATCGTCGCCCGGTACAAGGTGGTCGAGTCGTTCAAGGGCCCGCCGGCCGGCAGCGAGGTGGCCATCGAGATCACCGTCAACTGCTGGGAGCCGCAGTTTCCCATCGTCCTCATCGGACAGCGGCTGTTCGTCACCGCGTTCCGCAGACCGCCGTCCACGATGATGAGCACGTCATCCGGGGGGCCCGTGCCGTTGTGGTGGCGCAAAATCCCCTCCGACTACCGCACGCCCTTGTTTCAGGGCCTCCATGTCATGCCGACCGACAACGATGATTCCGCGTTCCGTTTTGAGGACAAATCGTGGAAGAACGTCGGCGACTTTCGTGCGGAACTCAAGCGACTGATGAACCTGTCGCCCGAGGAACAGGAGTTGGCTCTGGTCCGGGCCTATCTCCTCAAACACCTGCTTGGACGGCACCGAGACGAAGCGGCCGAAGCCAAGGCTGAAAAGACTCTCGCTCCCGTCAAGACCCTGGGTGATGCCCTGAATTACCTGCTGGAGTTGGTCGAACGCGAAAAAGACAGTACATACAACCGTGGCGTCTCGTTGCTGCAGGAAGCCGGCGGGATCCACATGCTTGACCGGCTGAACACGCTGCCGGCGGACCGCTGGCCCTTGAGCAAACACGAGTTGGAGGAGGTCAAGAAGCAGATTCGCCGCAGGCTGCAGGTATCGGCCGCCACAAGGCCGGCCACTGCCCCGGCCGACGAGGAGGAAGGTGGGGCCCAGCCCAAGGACACCCCTTCTGCCGAAACGCTGAAACAGCTTCGCACTGTGCTGGCGGACCAGAAATCCGATCGGTGGGGGCAAGCCTTCACGCTGCTGACCCGCCACGACCCCTCGCCCGTGGCGGATTACCTGGCCAAGTGGAAGAACACAGGCACCGACTGGAGCAGCGCGGATAGGGGGTACGGCGTCGGGTCGTTCTTCGCTCATTTCTGCGGCAAGGACCGTGCCATCCAGATGCGGACGCTGCTGAGGGCGGAAGACCCGTTCGTCCGCGTCGCGGGGGCCGTGTACTTGTGCTTCGAGGACGAGAAGACGGGCATGGCCGAACTCGAGAAGACGAAGTCCCTGCCCGGCGACCCCGGCGCGTGGGCGGCTCTCAACCTTGCCCGTCGCGGCGAGAAACAGGCCGTCGAGCGAATGCTCGGGGTGTTCAACGAGCCAGGGGAAAGCAACATGGCCGGCGTGCCGCACCGCAACCTCCAGAAACGGGTGATGGTGCTGATGTCCAATTCAGCCAAGGCCTCCGGTTTGCCCCAGCCCTCGCCCCTCCGTCTGCAGGAGGACAACGATGAGGCCAGGTCGACCAAGGCAATCGGGGCCTACTACCTCAAGTGGTTCCAGGATAACCGCCAGAACCTCGTCCTGCACGATCCCTGGCTGGCTGAACTGTCTCGCCAGAAGATGGATTGATCTGATCTCACGGCTGAGCTAGAAGAAACAAACCCCTGAAAACACGCGGTTTTGCAGGGGTTTTCGCACAGCGGGCGAACGGATTCGAACCGTCGACGTCCAGCTTGGGAAGCTGGCATTCTACCACTGAATTACGCCCGCGTCGGTCGGCACATGATGGGCCAACATGGCTATTATTGTCCGGTCCGGGCGGCTTGTCAAGCTGCATTGCGGGCAGACGTCCAGTTTCCGCCTTGCGGGCCTAGGCCTCGTCGGAGGCGATGAACTCCCGGAAGGCCGCCAGCAGGCGGGCGGTGATCTCACCGGGCCGGCCCGTGCCGATGCGGCGGTCGTCGATCCGGGTGACAGCGATGACCTCGGCGGCCGTCCCCGTCAGGAAGCACTCGTCGGCGGCGTACAGGTCAGCCGGCGCGATCTCCTTCTCCACCAGCGGGATGCCCAGGCGCTTGGCCAGTTTGATGACCACGCCCCGGGTGATGCCGATGAGGATGCCGGCCGACGGCGGCGGGGTGTAGACCGTGCCGTCCTTGATGATGAAGATGTTGTCGCCGGTGCACTCGGCGATCTGCCCGCGGGCGTTGAGCATGATCGCCTCGGCCACCCCGGCGTCGATGGCCTCGATCTTGGCCATGATGTTGTTGAGGTAGTTGAGGCTCTTGACCGAAGGGTCGAGCATCGTCGTGGAGGTGCGGACGGTCTTGGCGATGATGACGGCCATCCCGTTCTTGTACATCTCCTCGGGGTAGAGCGCAATCTGATCGGCGATGATGACCACGCCGGGGGTGGCGCAATTGAAGGGGTTGAGCCCCAGCAGGCCCTCGCCCCGCGTGACCAGCAGACGAATGTAGGCGTCGGTCAGGCCGTTGGCGTGCAGCGTCGCGTACATCGCGTCGGACAACTCCTGCTTGGTCAGCGGGATGGCCAGGCGGATCTTGTGGGCCGACTCAAACAGGCGGTCGATGTGGGCCTGGCACTGGAACACCTTCCCGCCGTAGACGCGGATGCCCTCGAACACGCCGTCGCCGTACAGCATGCCGTGGTCGTACACCGACAGCTTGGCCTCGGATCGATCCACCAGATTGCCGTTGAGCCAGATCTTCATCATGCACTCCTGGTAACGCAGCCGTCCGGCTGCGCGAAGCTGGGCGGTTACTATAATCCGGAATCGCCCGGAGGGCAATGGATTGTGGCAACTGGGCGATTGCCAACCACTCCCGCCCTGAGTACCGTATACCCATGATCCGCAAAGCCATCATCCCGGTGGCCGGACTGGGCACGAGGCTGATGCCCATGACGGCCGTCTTGCCCAAGGCCCTCTTCCCGCTGGTGGACTCCGCGGGACGAGTGCGGGCGGTGCTGCACCAGATCCTGGCCGAAGCCGCCGCCGCGGGCGTGCGGCACGCCGGCGTGATCGTCTCCCCCGGCCAGCAGGAGCTGCTGGAACGCTACTTCGCCGCCGCCCGTGAGGCCGGCGCCGACGACCTGCCCAGCCGGATCGAGTACTTCCTCCAACCCCGGCCGGCCGGGTTCGGCGAGGCCGTCCTTCGCAGCCGAGATTTCGTCGCCGACGAGCAGGCCTTCATGCTCCTGCTGGGCGACCACGTCTACCGGTCCGACGACCCCGCCCGCCCCTGCGCCGCCCAGGTGACAGCCGCCTTCGACAAGCTCCCCGACGCCCAGGCCGTCATCGGCATGCAAGAGGTGGACCAGGACGACCTGGCCCTTGTCGGCACGGCCCGCGGCGAGCTGATCGACGGCAACCTCTACCGCTGCACCGACTTCATCGAAAAGCCCTCCGTTTCCGCCGCCCGCCAGCGCCTGGTCACGCCGGGCCTGCCCTCCGGGCGATACCTGGCCCACTGCGGCATCTACCTCTTCCGCCGGACCATCTTCGACTGCCTCCAGGAACTGGACCGCTCGCTGGCCGGCAGCGGGCGGGAGGTCGCGCTCGCCGACGCGCAGTCCATGCTGCTGGAGCGGTTCCCCCAGGCCTACTACCTGGTCCGCATTGCCGGGCGGGCGCTGGACACGGGCACGCCCGGGGGCTTCGCGGCCACGGTGGCCAGGCTCGCGGAGACAGGCGCGCGCGATCTGTAGGCGCCGGCGGTCCTGCTGGTTTCGCCGGGCGGGAGGGCGGCTTCTATCGCTGAATCGCCGCCGTCTGCGCCTCGGCGTGGACGATCTTGCCCGCCTCCAGAACGGTTACGAGCACGATGACCTGGTCCTGCCCCACAGCCTTGACGATCTCCACCCGCAGGCCGTCGGTGATGTCGTCGGCTGATTGACCCTCCTTGGCGTGGGCGGCGTTCTTCTGGCCGACCGTGATCGTCGCCCGCGTGCCGTCGCGCAGCGTCACTGTCGGTGCGGAGAGGACCGACGGCTTACCGCCGCTTGGCCGCTCCTGGATCTTCGTGTTGACGGTCACCACGTCGTCGGCCTGCGAGGCTGTGCAAGTAACCGCGTAGGCCCGCTTAGCGCCGACCGCCTTGGGCTCCTCCGCCGCCACCGCAAGCAACCCCATCGCCAACACACACGCGCCAACCAGTCCAATCGTCTTCATGCCGCTGCTCCGTCTGCAGAACCGAACGAACCCGCGGGCACGCTCCCGCACGGCAGGAGATTATACCAAGGCTACAGTGTCCAACCCTTGCGGTATTCGCGGCCGAGCATCTGCTGCGCCTCTTCGCAGTTGGTGACCTTCAGGTTCGGCCCGTCCCACTGGAGCTTGGCCCCGGTGCGGAACGCGATGTTGCCGAGCAGCACCGTCTCGGTGACGGCCGACGCGAAGTCGAAGTTGCAGTTGGTCGGGCTGCCGGTCTTGCAGGCGGCGACCCACTCCTTCCAGTGGCCGATGGAACTGGCGATCGTCGGCGCGGGTGGTTTGTAGCCGGCGAACTTGTCATCGGGGAGCAGGACGCGCGCGCCGTAATTGACGGCGAGCATGCCCTTGTCGCCGACGAACAGGAAGCAGAAGGGCCAGGCGGCGATCTTGTGATCGGCGACGCGCGGCGAGCAGCGACCCTGGTACCACGTGAGCGCCACGGGCGGCTGCTGGTTGCGGGCGGGGAACTCGTAGCGGATGGTCATCTTCTTGGGGGTGGTCTCGCCGCTGACCGGGTCGCCCTCGGCCTGGATCGTCGTCGGATGTCGCAGTTCGAGGGCCCAGAACGCCAGGTCCATGAAGTGGCAGCCGACGTTGCCGATCACGCCCCCGCCGAAGTCCCACCAGAAGTGCCACTGTCGCGGCAGATAGCAGGGGTGGTAGGGGCGCTGGGGGGCCGGGCCCAGCCACAGGTCCCAGTTCAACGTGGCCGGCACGGGCGGGGTGTCGCTCGGGCGGCTGCCGCCGCCCTCAGCGGCCTTCGTCCACACGTCCACCTCGCGGACCGTCCCGATCGCGCCGCAGCGGAGGATCTCGAGGGCGCGGCGGTAGTTGTCGGAGGCGTGGATCTGCGTGCCCATCTGGGTGGCCAGCTTCTTCTCGGCGGCCAACTGGGCCAGCACCCGGGCCTCGTGAACCGAGTGAGTCAGCGGCTTTTCGCAGTAGACGTGCTTGCCCATGCGCATGGCTGTGGCGCTGGCTGGGGCGTGGATGTGATTGGGGGCGCTGACGACCACGGCGTCGATCTCCCTGGCCATGGTGTCGAGCATTTTGCGGTAGTCCTGGAATCGTCGGGCCTTGCGGTACTTCTCGAACGTAGCGCCCGCGCGCTTCTCGTCCACGTCGCACAGGGCGACGACGTTGTGGTCCTTGAGCTGGTCGAGGTTGGCCGATCCGCGCCCGCCCGCGCCCACGAACGCCAGGTTCAGCTTCTCGTTGGGGGAGTTCGACTCGGCTGAGTTGGCTCTTCCGCAGGCGAGCATCGCGGCGGCGGCCAGTGCACTGCCCTGCAACATCTCGCGGCGATTCAGGCGTTGTGACATGGCGGTTCTCCCAATGGGGCCGGCAAAGACGGCAAGCACTGCCTGTACAAACGGTCGGCGCGGGTCGTTCTTGTGGGCGGCCGCGGATTTCCTGGCTGGGCGCACGTCGCCCCGCGCGTTCTGGACGCCGCCGCGGCGATCCGGTAGACTCTTGCCCAGGACCGGGAGATCGCACATGACCAGTCAATCGAACAACCCGACGGACAAAGCCCAGGCTCCGATGCCGCCGGAGGGCTACAAGCTGGTCCACCAGGGCCTGGCCCTGCCGTGCTACTATGCCGCCGAGATGCTCCGCCCGTACGTGGGGCGGACGGTGTGGGTGGCCGACAACGGCGGACGGGTGCGCTGCGGGGAGCTGGCGGAGGTGCCCTGGCTCAAGGAAGACCAGAAGGACGACTCCGCGGCGCCGGTGAAGTTCGCCGACGAGAAGCCGCTCTACCTGCGGCAGATTGTGTGCATCGCGGTCTACGAACCCAAGCGGTAATCCATTGTCCGTCTACCAGATCATCGCCGTCGCCGTGGGCCTGGGCCTGGACGCCATGAGCGTGTGCATGGCCGTCGGCGTCAAGTGGCACGGGCCCAGGCAGAAGTTCCGCCTGGCCTGGCACATGGGGCTGTTCCAGTTCCTCATGCCGGTGATCGGCTGGGCGGGCGGGCGGCAGTTGGCGGGCCTGCTGGAGGCGTACGGGCGGTACATCGCGGCGGGCCTGGTCTTCGCGGTGGGCGTCAAGATGCTCTACGAAGCCCTCAAAGGCCACACCGGCGCGGAGGCAGGGGGAGGCGAGCAGAAGCCGGAGGCGACCGCCGGCGCCTCGCCCGGCGCGGACCCCACCCGAGGCTGGTCGCTGATGGTCCTGTCGCTGGCCACCAGCATGGACGCCCTGGTGGTGGGTTTCTCGCTGGGGATCGAGGGGCAGGTCATCTGGGTCCCCAGCGTGGTGATCGGCCTGACAGCGGGCGGGATGGCCCTGTCCGGCGTGGCGCTGGGGCGACGGATCGGTCAGGCCCTGGGCCGCTGGGCCGAGATCGCCGGCGCCTGCGTCCTGATCGCGCTGGCCGCGAGTTTTCTGTGGCTGTGACTCAGTCCAGTCCGCCCTTTCTCGGCTTGGGCGGGGTCTCCGCGGGCGCGGCGGGCGGCTCGGTGCTGAACTTGAACAGCCTCGTCTCCAGGGCCCGGTTGTACTGCGTGAAGGCGTTCTTCGGGTCGGGATCGTTCTGGATGTCGCGGAGGGTCATGAAGACCTTGGCGTCGAGGTTGTCCAGATAGTGCAGCACGAACGCTTCGGGGATGGCCGGCAGCTTGGGCGAGCCGTATTCGTGCTCGCCGTGGTGCGAGAGCACCAGGTGCTGCAGGAGGCTCAGCAGCCTCGGGGGGAACGGCTCGGGAGAGTCCTGGCTGACCTCCTCGGCCCGCCGGGCCAGCCAGACGGCCGCGAGGTTGATGTGCCCCACGAGTTGTCCGCACTCGGTGTAGTTGATGGACGTGCCGGCGGACAGTTCGGCCGTCTTGCCGCAGTCGTGGAAGAACGCCCCGGCCAGCAGCAGGTCGGCGTTGAGCTGCGGGTACAGCGGCAGGACGACCCGCACCAGGCGGGCGACGTTGAGCGTGTGCTCCAGCAGCCCGCCGATGAAGGGGTGGTGGAGCTGGACGGCGGCGGGGGCGCGCTTGAAGGCGGCGACGAACTCCTTGTCCTCGACGAACTTCTTGATCAACAACCGCAGGTGCTTGTCACGCACGCCGCGGAGGATCTCCAGCAGCTCGCTCCACATCTCCTCGATGTCGCCGGTCGTGACGGGGAGGTAGTCTGCGATCTCGACCTTCTCGCTCGGTACGGGGCGGCAGGCGTCGATGATGAACTGGAGGCTGCCGCGGTAGTCTTCGGTCCGTCCCTTGACGTGGAGGAAGCCGTCGATGGCGATGGAGTTGAAGATCGCCTGCGACGCCTGCCACATCCGCGCGGGCACCGTGCCGGTCTTGTCGGCCAGCGTACACAGGATGAACAGATCGCCCGTCTTGGTCGTCCGCAGGTCCTTGTCGCGGACCAGGAAGATCTGGTCGAGTGTCTGGCCCGGGACGAGTTGATTGACAAAGAGCCGAATCTCGTTCATGGTCTCGGGATTCTACATCCTGCGGAGGGAATAGGGAAGAGGGACCAGGGAATGGGAGAGGCAGCGGGAGCAAAAGACGGTGGCGAACGAGACCGGGACATGGAATAATCCCGCGTCGGTCTTCAACAGTCAATGAACCATGGCCAAGCCGCGCAACAAGTTCCTGGACCTGCTGGTCTACGTCGCCCTGCGGACGGCGGTGATGTTCCTGCGCATGCTGGGCCTGCCGACGGCCTACCGCCTGGCCGGGCGGCTGGGCGACTTGCTGTTTCGCTGCAGCAGCCGACACCGCCGGCGGGCCATCGGGCACCTGCGGCTGAGCTTTCCCGAATGGGACGAGCAGCGCCTGGCGCGGGTGGCGCGCGAGTCGATGCGGTCGATGTGCTACATGGGGCTGGAGGTTCTGCTGACGCCCTCGCTGGTGCGCCACGACCGCTGGCATCGTTACATCAGCCTGAGCGACTACCGCGAGGTCGCCCGCCTCATGATCCAGCGCCGCGCCGGGCTGATCGCCCTGACCGGGCACTTCGGCAACTGGGAGATCGCCGGCTATCTCTCCGCCACCATCGGCTTTCCCGGCTATGCCGTGGCCCGGGCGATCGACAACCCCTACATCAACGACTACATCGTCTCGGTCCGCGAGCGGACCGGGCAGCGGATCATCTACAAGAAAGGGGCCGCTGAGCAGGTCCAGCAGGTGCTCGGGCGGGGCGAGATGCTCTCGTTCGTGTGCGACCAGGATGCCGGGCGCAAAGGCCTGTTCGTGGACTTTTTCGCCCGCAAGGCCTCGACGTTCAAATCGATCGCCCTGATGGCCATGCAGTTCCAGGTGCCGGTCGCGCTGATGTGCTGCCGGCGGATCGGGGCGGCCTTCCGTTTCGAGGTCTGGCCACAGCGGATCATCGAACCGGCCGAGTGGGCCGACCGCGACGACCCGCTGCGGTGGATCACCCAGGAATACACCCACGCGCTGGAAGAGGCCATCCGCCGCTACCCCGAGCAGTACTTCTGGGTCCATCGGCGCTGGAAGCACCGTCCCAAGGGCGAGGTCGAAGCCCCCGAAGGCATCTCCTAGCCGACCACCAGCGTCCTGTTCCCCGCCGCCCGCTCCGCGCGCCCTGAATGAGACGATCAGGCACGTCCTCTTTTATGAGAAATGGATGAAAACCCCGGTTGACAATCGCGCTCTTCCGTGGACAATAGAAGTGTGAGGCTGCGTCAAATCTGGTTCGGTTTTTCATGGTGTTCGCGCCATATCTCGTGGCGCATGAGCATCTAACGACGAGGAGAATACTATGATCAGTAAGCACCTGGCACAAACCGGGGGGTTGGCATTTGTACTGATTCTCGCGTTGGCGGCAGGCGCCCAGGCGGGCCTGGTGGCCCACTGGTCCATGAACGACGGACCCGGCAGCGGGATGGCCAGCGACGTTAGCGGGTACAACCGAACCGCCACCCTTACGAACATGGACACGTCCACCGACTGGGTCAGCGACGTGCCGCCGGTCTTCACGGGAGGGTACTCCCTGGATTTCGACGGCTCGAACGACTATCTGGTCGCCACCGGGTACAAAGGCGTCACGGGCACCGATCCGCGGACCGTGTCCGCCTGGATCAAGGTGCCCCTCGGTGCGACCAACCACTCCATCGTCTCCTGGGGCACGAACAGCACCGGGCAGAAGTGGAATTTCCGCGTCCAGGACAGCAACGGCCAGGCTGGGACGATCCGCCTGGAGGTCAACGGCGGATTCCAGGTCGGCACGACCGACATCCGCGACAACCAGTGGCACCACGTGGCGGTGACCTGGGACGCCAGCGGCAGCGACGTGAAGACGGCCCGGCTGTGGGTGGACGGCGAACTGGAGGGCGACGGCGCCCGCCAGAGCACCGACATCAACACCGCCAGCAACCGCGACGTGTACATCGGACAGGATTTCTCCAGCCGGGAGTTCACCGGCAGGATGGACGACGTCCGGATCTACGACAACGCCCTGACCCGCGCCGAGATCGCCGCCCAGGCCGGCAAGACGGTCGCCGCCTACTGGCAGGCAGTGCAGGCCGACGCGCCGCAGGGATATTGGCGCCTGGGCGAGGCCAGCGGGGCCAAGGCCTACAACGAGGGCACGATCAGTTCTCCGGTTGACGGAAGCTACGCCGGCAGCCCCGCGACGGCCCAGCCGAGTCTGCTGGCGGCCTCGGCCAATTCGTCGGTCCTGTTCGACGGGTCCAACGACGTGGTCAACATCCCCAACAATGCCACGTTGAACGGCGGGGGCTTGCAGAGGAGCCAGGAGGCGTGGTTTGCCACCGAGGCCTTCCCATCCGGCACCAACCGTCGCGTGATCTTCGAAGAGGGCGGCACGACCCACGGGGCCAACCTGTACATCCAGCAGGACAGCGGCAAGTACTACGTCCACGCCGGCGCGTGGGAGAACGACACGGGCCACTTCCCCGCCCGGATCGAGGTCCAGCCGGGGCGACCCTACCACGCCGTCGGCGCCTATGATTCCGTTGCCGGCACCTTCATCACCTACGTGAACGGCGCGCCGGTCAGCGCCAAGATCGCCACCACCGCGAACCCCCTGAACCCCCTGGACTCGCCCACCGGCGCCAACGGGATCGGGGCGATGAACGACGCCACCCGTTTCGACAGCGGCACCGACACCGGCGACGAGCACTACTTCCAGGGCACCATCGATGAGGTGGCCTCGTACGGCTCGGCCCTGACGCTGCGGTCGGTGCAGACGCACTACGTCACCGGCTCGGGCGACCGCCTGGGCCTGAAGCCGGGCACGGCCCTGGGCGTGGCCCTCAACTACGACGCCAGCAACGCTCAGCCCTCCGGCTCGTTCAACGACTCCATCGGCAGCCGCCCCAACAACGGCGACGCCGACCAGTTCAACTGGGACATGAGCGGGATCCCGCGCGTCGCAGTGGACAGCCCGTTCTGGGAAGGCGTGACCCACGCGTATCACTTTGACGGGTCGGCCTCCGCCGCCACCAATTCCTTCGAGAAGATCGCGGGCAACCCCTCCGGCACCTCGGCCAGTTGGGAACTTCTCTTCCGTCCCTCCGGTTACAACGGCAACCAGACGATCTTTGAGACCGGCGGATCCACAGACGGAACAGGACTGTGGCTGCAGGGCAGCATCCTGCACTTTGACGTCAAGGACGGTTCGGCCAAAGCCCAGGCGCAGTTCGACCTGGCCAGCCTGCCGGCGAGCGAACTCGCGGACTTCCTCCACGTGGTCGCCCTGGCCGACCTGGACAACGACCAGGCCCTGTTGTACGTCAACGGGATCCTGCGGCACACGAGCCCTGCGGTGAGCGGCCTAAACGACTGGGCCGGCAGCGACAACTCCGGCTTGGGCGGTGTCGCGGGGGCGTCCGCCTTCGGCAACCAGCCGAATTTGACCGGCGACATCGCGTTGCTTCGCTTTTACCCCAGCCTGCTCAGCGGGCAGGACGTCGCCGGCAACATGCTGGCCCTCCAAGTCCCCGAGCCGGTCACGCTGGCCCTGCTGGCCCTCGCGGGCACGGGCCTGGGAGGGTACATCCGACGACGGAAGTGATTGCCGATTGACGATTGGCGTCCGAACAAAGGGCGCCAGTCGAAACGTCAGGTCGTTCCAGCGAAAGCCCACGGACCTGCCCCTGGGGGAGGCCTTCCGTGGGCTTTCGCGTCCGACCCCCATGAGCCGACGAGCCCACCCGTCCGCGAAGGCGCTACTTCTTCGCGGGGTCCTCAATCCATCTTCTGTAGCACGGCCCGCACAGGTGAATCGTCAGCCGGCGGTGCACCTGGTCCATCAGTTCCCGCTCGCTCATGCCCTTCATCTGGTCGATCAGCCGCTCGATCTCGTCGCTGACGCTCGTCTGGCCTTCGCGGTCGTCCAGATCGATCGCAGGCGGGGTGGGGTCGGCGAACGCCTCGATCCGCACCACGTAGAAGCTCCCCTCGCCGGGCGTCAGCATACAGCCGCACCGGTGGCAGAGCAGCGGATCCTCGTCGGCGGGAAGGTCTTCCTGCGGACTCATTGCGGCTGGGCCTTCTGGTCGAGGGTCAAAAAGAGCTTGTCCAGCCTGGCAGCGTCCTCGCGGGGGGCGATCTCCAGCACGAGTTCACCGGCCGGCAGGTCCAGGCCGGGGGCTTTCTTGTCCGTCGCGAAGAGGACCCACTCCCATTGCCTGTGCACGCCCACGTGCCAGTCGGCGCGGTCCAGCAGCGCCCGCCCGCGCTGACGAATCGACACGTAGAAGGAATCGTCCTGGGGCGTGGGCGTCTGAACCCGTCCCCACAACCGCCACCGCCCGCCCTGCGGCACGGTCAGGCGATAGCAGGCCATGCCGTCGGCCTGCCCGTGTGCGCCCGCCTCGCCGGGGGCCCAGACGTACTTGCCGCCCGAGGCGGCTGGGTCGGCGGCGACTTCCATCCCGCCCACGACGGCGCCGTCCTCGACCTCCCAGGCCGTGCCCTCCGGGCGGATCGCGATGGGCGATCCGCCCTCCATCGCCCGGCGCCAGGAGCGGACGGGCTCGATGTCGGCCAGGATCTCCCGCCCGACGTCTCGCCCGTCGAACTGGAGCACCGCCCGGGCGGGCGCGGGCGACAGGCGCACGAGTTCGCCGGGCGGGCGGATGGCGACGCTGACCTGTCCGCCGGCGGACGGGACGGAGAAGGTACTCTGGGTCTTGTCGTCCCGCATGGTGGGTCCGGACGACTCGAACTCCCTGCGCCAGCGATCGAAGGCGTCGTCGTCGCCGAGGCTCCCGCCCGCGCGGATCCAGAAGCAGGCCCGCGGGCCCCAGGATGACGCGCCGCGCGTCGTCACGTCGGCGGGGGGGCTGGCCGAGCCAGGCGGGCGGGCGACATGCCGCACCGTCAGACGCACCGCACCGTGCGGATTCCCATCGTTGATCAATGCCGGCTGGACGGAGCGGTTGGCAGTGTCGGTGGCGAGGATGACCTTCACCCCCATCGCGGCTGTGCCCTTGCGGATGACCAGTGCCTGGCCGCGGGCCAGCGGAACCACCTGCTCCGCCTTGGCGGCCCGGGGAGCCTCGATCAGTTCGACGCGCCGCCCGCCAGCCCACAGCTCGTCCACCTCCCGCGGCAGAACGAAATGCGACTCCAGCGTCCTGGTCCCCTCCGGGATATCTCCCGGCCGGTACGCCACCACGCCGACCGCGTCGGTCTTATCCTGGGCGGCCGTCCAGAACGGCCTCAGGTGCAGGGCCTTCATGTGGCCGCTGGCGCCCTCGGCGATCTTGATCATGCCATAGGGGTCGTGGCGGCCGTCGGGGATAAAGTACCCGCGGACCATCTGCCGCCCCTGCCCGATGTCCACCGTCAGCGGCAGGTCCATGCTGTGGTAGCCGGCCGAGCTGGCGCTGAGCGAGACGTCGCTCAACACGTAGTGGGTGCGGGTCTGCTCGTCCCGCGTTCCCCACGACTGGCGGATCGTGCGGGGGTATTTCGTCGCCAGCTCGCGCAGCTCCGCGGGCGGCTTCCACCGCCCCAGCAGCGGCAGGACCAGGCCCGCCGTCCGCGGGGCCGGACCATCCAGCCAGCCCGCAAGCTGGAGATTCAGGTCCAGCATCCCCACGCCGCGGAGGTAGTTGTAGTCGCGGCTGCGCGTGCCGCCCAGCCGCTGGGCCGGGGCGTACCAGTTGGCCGCGATGTCCGTCCACATCAGCCGCAGCAGGGCCCGCGCCTGCTCGACGGCCCGGGGCGAGTCAGCCATCGCCTCGATCAGCAACAGGCAGTCGAGGTCCACGCCGTAGTAGGTGGGGCTGACGTACTCCTGCACGCCATTCTGCCAGACGTCCAGGCAGACGCGGTCCAGCCGGCGCTGGCCCTCCTTCGACAGTGCGACCTTGCCCAGCGCCTGGCCCAGGAGCAGCAGGTTCTGAGCGTTCATGAGGGCGATGTTGGTGTAGCCCGGGCGGACGCGGTGGCGCAGGCAGCCCTCGGCCGCCAGCTCCATCGTCTCGCGCAGGACTTCCCGTGCGCCGGCTGTCAGCTTGTCTTTGTGGCGCAGCCAGAGCGGCGCCGCCGACTGCATGCAGAACTCGACGGCGTTGTAGTCGACGATCCTGGTGTCGTTCCAGTACCAGCGGAAGTTGCCGTACGAGCGGTTGTCCGGGTTTCGGTCGTGCATCTGCGAACCGCGCTTCAGCAGGGGCTCGATCCGCTCGTTGTGCGCGCCCGCCTCGGCCAGCACCAGCGCGTAGGTGTACAGTTCGCGGCAGCCCATACGCGGGGGCGGGTCCTGGGCGCTGCGCCACGTCCGCTCGCCCGCCGCGGCGCAGGCGGCGATCGCATCCGCCCGCGAGTCGGCAAACCCGGGCAGCGGCGCGAGGACCAGCACGGTCAAAGCGGCAGTCAAGGTGGTGCGCATAGGGGCAAGCGTACCCTGGTGGGGCGTGCAGAACAAGAAACTGGCAGTCGGGAGAGGCACGGGTGTCCGTGCCAGGTCTCATGGCTTTCGCAGCTCGCGGGGCGCGTCTCGGCTGTCACCCTACGCCCCCAGCACGGTCTTTCGTTCCTCGACGATGGTCTCGACCAGGGCCTTGACGTTGGCGATGGGCACGTCGTTCATGACTTCCTGGCTGGGGGCGATGATATGCCCGCCGCCCTCGCCCAGGGTGCGGATGGTGTCGCGGGCGAGCTTCTTGACCTGCTCGGGCGTGCCGAAGGGCAGGATGTTCTGCGTCTCGATGCCGCCCCAGAACACCAGGTGCTTGCCGAACTCCCGCTTGAGGTACTTGAGGTCCATCACCGGCTGGACCGGCTCGAGCACGCGCAGCCCGATCTCCAGCAGGTCCGGGATGAAGTCGGTCAGGTTGCCGCACGAGTGCATCGCGATGGGGATGCCCGCCTTGTTGTACGGTTCCCAGGCGGCCTTGAGGCGGGGCAGGACGAACTCGCGGAACATCTCGCGCGAGAAGACCGTGCCCGTCTGCATGCCCAGGTCGTCGCCGTGGTGGGCCATCTTGAAGCCCATCTCGACCACCTTCTTGGCGTACTCGATGCGGTATTCGGTGACCTTGTCCAGGAGCAGGTGAACGGCCTTGGGCTCCAGGGCCATGTTCATCATGTACTCTTCGAAGCCCATCAGGGCCATCACCCGCTCGTAGATGGCGAAGTAGCCCGAGGGCATGACCAGGTACTCGCCCGAGTGCTGGGCCAGGTCGCGCTCCATGTCGTCCCAGATGTGCGGGCGGGTGATGTCCGGGGCGCGGTACTTCTCGGCCGCCACGTTGATGTCCGCCTCGAAGAGGCACTCGCGGACCATGTCGGGGGGCATGTGGTCGGCGTAGTCGGGCGGGGTCTGGTTCTGGAGCGGGTGGAAGCACGAGAAGAACCCGTCGCTGCCGACCTGGATGCCCATGCCCCAGGCGTCGAAGACGACGTTCTTCTCGAAGTGCGGGCCGCAGAAGCCCATCTTGGCCAGGCGGGCCATCTCCGCCCGATCGTTGCGGTAGAACAGGGGCTTGTCGTGATACGACAGCGTGATGCAGATGTGGTTTTCCAGGTAGGCGTCGAGTTCGTGAGGCCCGGCCAGGCCCAGGGCGGAGGCGATCTCCTTGTCGCGCGTGCGGTCGGAGAAGGTGATCTGGCTGGGCAGGTAGTCCACGTCCTTGCCCTGGATCACGCGGAGAACCCGTTCTTCCTTGGTCATGGTCGACATCGGTGGCTCCTGATTCCTGTGCCCATCGGGCCGTGTTCGGCTATCCCGCGAAAGCCGGTTCCTTCAGGCCTCGCACGCCGGGGCGGGCGCGGAACAGGTCGCCCGCCTGCGGCTGCTGTTGGCGCTCCTGGTCGCTCAGGAACGCCCAGGCCGTGGTGATGTACAATTCGTCCAGGTCCTCGCCGGCGAAAGCCATGCACGTGACGTTGGCGGCGGGCAGACGGACCTCCCGCTCGACGGACCCGTCCGGACGGTAGCGGGTGACCCGCCAGCCGCCCCAGTGGGCCGACCACAGGCAGCCCTCGGCGTCGACGATCAGGCCGTCGGGGATGCCCGCCTCCTTGGGCACGACGGCGAAGTCCCGCTTGTTGGCGATCGTCCCGCCGGCCAGGTCGAAATCGTAGGCCACGATCTTGCCGTGGAACATGTCGGTCGCGTAGAGGGTCCTGTCGTCCGGGCTGAAGGCGATTCCGTTGGGCACGGCGAACCCGCCGTCCATCTTGTGCAGGGAGAGGTCCGGGTCCAGCCGCCAGAGCGAGCCGGTGTCGGCGGTGAGATCCTTCTGGTTCATCGTGCCCACCCACAGCCGTCCCTTGCGGTCCAGGGCGATGTCGTTGCAGCGGTGGTCGGGGTTGCCCTTCTCCGGGTCCACGATGAGTTCGAAGTGCCCGCCCGAGCCGTCCCAGAAGGCCAGGCCTTTCTTGGTGGCCGCGATCCATCCGCCCCGCGCCCGCGGGCAGATGGCCGTGACGGGCATGTCGGCCTGGAATTCCCGGCAGGTCCCGCCCGCGGTGTCCATGCGGAAGGCCTTGTCGCCTTCGCAGTCCACCCAGTAGAGGGCCTTCTCAGCCGGCGACCACATGGGCGACTCCCCGGCCACGTTCTGCACGGCCAGCAGATGTTCGACTTGATCCATCCGGCGGCGTCCTTTCTGAAGGGGTCGGTCAATTCCTGCCCGCACCGGGCAAAGGCTGTGAGATGTCCTTATCTTGCCCCCGGGGGGAGTTGTCAAGCGAAAACAGCCGTGGAAGCGGCGTTTGGAAGGATACGGCGGGCATTGTGGCGGGCGGAGTCGATTCGCTATAATCCTCCTGTCGTTCGTGACGGCGGCCCGCCGACGGGCCCGGAAGACGGACGCAGCGGCCCGCGGGCCAAGGTGGTTTATGAAGAAGCGGATAGTGTTGTCGATTGTGGCGGTTCTCGGCGTGTCTTTCTTGGGCGGTGGCCTGTGGGCCCAGGAGGGTCAGCCCTCCGCTCCCGCCGCCAACGTGATGGCCTACGTCAACGGCAAGCCGGTGGCCATGGACCGCCTGCACGAGCTGCTGGTGGGGGCGTACGGCCTGCCCATCGCCCAGCAACTGGTGGCCAGCGAACTGGCGAGCCAGGAGGCCCGCCTCAAAGGCGTCAGCGTCACCGAGCAGGACATCCGGGCCGAGCACGACCTGACCCTCAAGGAGACCTTCCCCCAGGAGACCAACCCCGAGCAGCGCGAGCGCATGCTCGACACCCTCCTGCGCCAGCGCAACATGGGACGCAATCTCTGGCAGGTCATCATGGCCCGCAACGCCCTGCTCCGCAAGCTGGCGGGCAACGACTTCGACGTCTCCGAGAGCGAACTGAAGGTCGAATTCGGGCGGCGATACGAGCGCAAAGCCGTCATTCGCCACATCCAGGTGCAAACGGCCGCCGAGGCTCAGAAGGTCTATGACCTGGCCCAGAAGGGCGATTTCGCCGCCTTGGCGACCAAGTACTCCATCCATCCCTCGGGCCAGAACGGAGGGCTCCTGCCTCCCATCGGGGCCGGCACCAGCCAGGTCAACCCCGCCCTGCGCCAGGCCGCCCTGGCCATGAGCAGGCCCGGAGAGATCTCCCACCCCGTCCAGACCGGGACCAGCTTTCACGTCCTGAAGCTGGAGCGGATCGAGGAGCCGTCGAACGTCAACTTCGCCGACGTCAAGGACAAGCTCGCCGCCGATCTCCGCGAACAGAAGGCCCGCACCGCCGTCAACCAACTGCTGGCCAAGCTGGTGGCCGAGGCGAAGATCCAGTACGTCGACCGCCAGCTCCGCGACCAGGCGGAGAAGGCCGTCCAGCCGGCCGAGACCCCGCGGTAAGGCCCGCCGCGGGCGGTTGCTGCCAAAGGTCGGGGACGAATCGGCCGACTCTTCTAATAGCCCGCCGAGCGTCGGCGGCCGAGCATGATGGCCCGGGCTCCAGGCCCGGCTGGTTCTGGATGATGACCTGATGGACAGCAGGTTCACACTGCTGGATTGGTGCATTCTGTCGGCATTTCCCGCCGTCAGTATCGTCGTCGGCTTTCTGTCGCGCCGGTACGTGGGGCAGATGGACGACTTCGTCCTGGCCGGCCGAACCATCCGTCCGCGCCTGGGACTGGCCTCCATCATCGCCTCGGAAATGGGGCTGATGGTCTTCATCTTTTCCGCCCAGCAGGGGTTGACGCGGGCCATGTCCGCCTTCGCCATCGCGGTGCTCTCCGGGCTGGTTTGCCTGGCGATCGCGGCGGGGGGGGTGGTGGCCCAGCCATTGCGTCGCATCGGCGTCCGCACGCTGGCGGAGTTCTACAGGCGTCGCTTCAGCCGCGGCGTGGGCGTCATTGGCGGGTTGCTGCTGGTGGCCACCGGCGTCCTCAGCGTCGCGCTGCTGCTCAAGAACGGCGGGTCGTTCCTGCTCAACCTGATCGGCCTGGAAGAGCATCGCCTGCCCACCGTCATCTGCCTGCTGCTGGGCGTGGTGGTCCTCTACACCAGCCTGGGCGGCATCGTTTCGGTCTTCATGAAGGACTACCTCCAGTTCGTCCTGCTGACGGTCGGGCTCATGCTCACCATGCTTCTGTCGGTCCAGACCATGGAGTGGGACAACATCTTCCAGACCATCGACTACCTCCGCGGGCGCGGGGGCGTCAACCCGTTACATCCGGAAGCCACGTTCTTCCAGCGCCTGGGGCCCGAGACGCTGTGGCTTGTCGTCGCCCTGGTCGGCTCGTGCACCGTCGTCCAGAGCCTTCTGCTGCGAACCGGCGCCACCGAGAACGTGCCCGCCATGCGCAAAACCTTCAAGTGGGCCTCGCTGGGCTTCCTCATGCGGATGCTGATCCCCATGTTCATCGGCATCTGCTCGCTGGTCTACCTGACGCAGTGGCCCTCGCTCAAGGCCGCCATCCTCTGGGCCGGGCGCGTCGAGGACCAGGACGTCGCCCGCCTGGCTACCGCCACGTTCCTTAACCGCTTCCTGCCCGTCGGCGTGCTGGGGCTGGTGGCGGCCGCGATGATCGGGGCCTTCATGTCCGCCCTCGACAGTTGCCTGGTCGCCTGGTCGGCCGTCGTGTCCCAGGACGTGCTGGCCCCGCTCAGTCGACGCCGCCCCGACGACCGCCAACAGGTCATGATGGCCCGTCTGCTGGTGCCTCTGCTGGCCTTGCTCACCCTCATCTGGGGTCTGGCCATTCCCCGAACCTACGATCTGTGGCACTACGTCATGGGCATCGCCGCCGTCTACTTTGCCGGCGCCATGCCCGCCGTCTTCCTGGGTCTCTACTGGAAGCGCGCCAGCGCCGCCGGGGCCTACGCCGCCTTCTTCGTCAGCTTCGGCTCGCTGCTGGGGTTCAAGCCCGTCCAAGCCGCCCTTGGGCTGGCCTGGCGACCCGCCGTCGTCCACCTGATCATCCTGGCGGGCGCCTTCGCGGCCATGGTCGTGGTCTCGCTGATCCGCCCCAGCCGCCCGGCCGACGAAGACTGGAACGCCGACCACCCGTTCGGCCTTCCGCCCGCGGCTCCGCGCCGTCTTCGCGTCGAGGTCGCTCCGGACCCCCTGCACACCGCCAGCTTCACTCAGGGCGCCACGTCCCCTCCGCCCCAGCCGCCCCAAGAGGCTGACCCAGCCGCCCAGGAGGACCAACCGTGAAACTCTGGCTCAACTTCTGGTACTGGGCGATGGCCGGCGGGCTCTTCCTCTTCGCTTCCATCGCCGTCACCGTCGGCTTCGGGGCCTTCCGCGATATCCACGCCATGCTCCAGAAACTCCGTGGCCGACGTCGATAGGATGTCGCGGCCCGCGGGCGCCCAACCCGCCGGCCGGATTTCGGCTGGCCCTGTCGCCGCAAGGCGTTGTATAATGTGTGCAAGTGCTTCAGGCACCCTGTTCCGGGGGCGAATTGGATTCGACCGGACGGATGAGGTGTCGGTGGCGTGCCCAGGTTCCAAGGAGGCCTGGCTAAACACCTTGGGCTAACTGTTACATGCCAATCAACCGATGGCAATGGCCGCTTAATTAAGCGACCCGTCCCCGGGACCTGGCCCACGAGGACCCGACGGACGCAACTAGTGGGCTTACCGGCCGGGAGTCGCCCGGTTACCCGGTCGGGACATTCAGGCGGGCTGGCTGCGTCAAACCGCGTCGGACTCGGGTTGCCGTGGCGACATCAATAAGCCGACTACGCACGTAGAAGCCGCCATTGAAACGTCACGGGACGCGGGTTCGATTCCCGCCGCCTCCAGTTTCGCTGCAATAGCGAAACCGTCTCTCTCGGCATGCAGGCCGCTGGACAACTCCGGCGGCCTGCTGCGTTAACTACCCTCCCGCAAAGGCTTTCGGCGTATTCGTTTCCGCCGATACCGGCCGTCCTCGTCGGACTCGTTTGCCCGTTTTCGCCCCCGTTTTCACCGTTTTTCTCTCTCTTTGGCCGAGAAGTCTCTGATTCGTAGGACTCACCCCAAGTGAGTCCGATGAACCGGAAGATCCTGGCGAACAAGATGTTACGAAAACGGCCCCGCAGGACTCGGTACGAGGTTCGACGCGGAAGGCAGGGGTAGCAAGTGTTCCAGCGAAACCGAATGGGGGCGGGTCCGGTCCCGTCTATCGCTTCCACTTGTCTGGCCACTGTCAAAAACCAACGCGGCCGGTCGCGGCGCGCGATCAACTCTTGTCGAACAGTTCCGGGTGGGCGGGTTTGCGGGTTCCCCGCTTGGGCCTGGGCGAAACCTCCAAAGCCCCGGCGGTCTGCAAGTCCTCCGCCGAAATCGTCGGGCCCGCGCAGATCGTTTCCAGCAGACGGGCCTGCGCCGGCTCGGTCTCCACCAGCAGCCCCAGCACGTTGAGCACGTTGATCAGTTCGGCAGTGTACTCGGCCTGCCAGCAGTCCGGCTGAATGTCGCACAGCGGCGAGGGCGGTCGGCGGTCCCCGATGATCGGGCGATCCCGGTGCGCCTTGCGGTAGCTGAACCACTGCACCAGCACCTGTTTGCCGGACACCTCGTAATTCCAGACGGCCGGCTCGACATTCTCCACGCACCCCCGGCCGATCAGCAGCCTCTTCTTGCCGACATCGTAACCGATGGAGTCGGGCATCCCCGCGGCGTCCTGCGGGATCGACCCGTCTTTGGGGATGCGGGGCATACGGGGGCGCGGCAGGCGCGGGGGCCCGGTGGGCCGGTCATGGTCCGGGTCGGCCATCCGCTCCCCAAACGTGTGGAGCCAGACGACCTTTCGCCCCAGTTCGACGGCTTCCGCGAATGTCTTCCGGTCGGCGGTGAGGGGAATCCGCAGACCCGGCGTGGACATGTCTTCCTGGAAGCGGGCGGTGAACGCCGGATGCGCCGCCACCGCGACGATGTACCCGAACATATCTTCGGCGCTCACCGCCTGGCCCCACTTCTTGGTCAGGAAGGCCAGCAGGCCCGGCCGGACGTTCGGCTCGCTCGCGTCACCATCGCCCCAGAGTGGAAACGTGCGCCCGCCTCTGCCGTTATAGTGGTGAAGATCGGGCACGATCGCGCTCATCGTGAGGGCTGGTCCTGACGTAGGAGTCCTGTCGCTTGGGGCCGTCAGGTAAATCTGCTGGTCGGACCGGATTTCCCACAGTTCGGGATTGGGCCGGTTGATCACGCGGTTGTCGGGGATGATCCACTGGCGGTCGAACGATCGGAAGCCGTAGGGAATGGGCGGGATGCACGCCCCATGTTCGTCGGCTACGGGCTTGAGGTTGGCCGGATACCCGGGCAGGCCATCCTTGACGACCCGCCTGCTGTGCCTGTCGCCCAACTTCCCTTCGGAACCGTGCGGATGGAACAGGATTTCCTTCTCGTCTTCGCTCGCGTGGACGAGTTTCTGCCAACGGCGCTGAAGTGACTCAGGGTCGGGCGCGATGATCCAGGTTCGGCCCGGCATGACGCCTGAGCCGTTGTAGACGAACAGGTCCTCCAGCCTGGGGTAGGTCGACCAGGCGCCGGTGGAGGCAGGCAGGAACGGAGCCCGCCAGTCGGTGGGGCAATCGACCCACGCGGCGCTCTTGAGGCGGATGGCCCGCAGGGCTTTGAACTTCTCCAGGCGGTGGACGCGCGGGAGGGCCTGGAAGCGGACGTGGGCCGGCGCGTCGGGCTTGCTCTTGGCCGACCGCGAGGCCAGCACGATGCAGACCGGCTGTTGGACGTCCTGGAAGATGCGGGTGTTGACCTCAGGCTGATGGCCCTCGGGCGAGCAGTCGATGATCCAGATGTCATCGCAGGTGCGTCGGAGGTAGTCCCGCATCTTCTGGAAGCCAGGGCCGTTGAGGAACCCGGCCACCGTGATGAAGCAGACGATGCCCGTGTTGTCGCAGGGGTGGTGGTCGAAGACCTTCCAGGTGGCCCAGCGCCAGAAGTAGACGTAGAGGTTGCGGAGGTGCTTGGCGTGGGCGCCGACGCCCCACTCGGGCGGGGGCATCCACTTGGCCAGCGGGGCGGACTTCTCAGCCGCCTTGTCTTTGCCCTCGATCCAGCCGCCAAGGCCCTTGGCCTTCTCCTTATAGGGTGGGTTGCCGAGCACGACCGTGACCGGCTGTTCCCGCTTGATCTTGTTGGCTTCTCGTCGAGAGTGGGCGATGGCGGGGAGGAATCCCGGGATCCATCCCTCGTCGTCGCTGGGGTCGCCCAGGGTATTGGTGACGAACATTCGCAGGGGCGTGTCGGGGAGGCAGCCGGCCAGATCGACGATCTCGGCCAGGATTCGGAGTTGGGCGACGGCGAAGGGGCCCAACTGCATCTCGAAGGCGATCAGGTGCTTGACGGCAGCTTGGATGGCTGCCTTGACCGCTCCTTCGCCCTGGTCGGCGTCGACCGTCCGGGCGATCCGCTGGAGCACGCCCAGCAGGAAGGTGCCCGTGCCGGTGGCCGGGTCGGCCAGCGTGACGGCGGAGGAGGCCAGGCCCGCGTGAAGCGCGAACCGGGGTGTCCGCAGGGCCTCGTCGACCAGGCCGACCATGGCGGCGACCACGTCGGGCGGGGTGTAGTACGAGCCGGTCTGCTTGCGCAGGTCGTTGTCGTAGACCTCCAGGAAGTCCTCGTAGAAGTACAGCCACGTCTCGGCCTTGGCGTGCTCGCCTTCCGGCGCGGGGTCGTTCTTGGATCGTTTGCTGATCTGGGCCCAGTCCACGGCATCCAGCACCCGCGTCAGCGTGCCCAGGGACGTTTTAAGCGATTTCTGGTTCTCCGCGTCGTAGGTCAGCAGCCGCAGGGCCTCGCCGATCAGCGTGCTGGTCGCGTTGAGCTGGCCGGCCACCTGCTGAAGGTCCGCTTTGAGGCTGATGCCGCGGGCCCGCGCCATCAGCAGGCCGAAGGTGACGGCCTGGGCGTACCCGTCGGCGAACCGCTCGTCGGTGGCGTCGGGGAAGAGCAACTTCCGCCAGTCTCGTGCCAGGGCGGTAAGCGCCTCGGTCCCCAGGGCCAGTTGTTCGGTCACTTCGTCACGCAGCAGGCGGCAGAGGCGGGCGCTGAGGTGGGCCAGGTCTCTGGCGTTGCGCGGGGGGATCGGCTCCCACCGGAGGAAGCCCTCGAACAGATTCGCCAGGCCGGGTGGGGACTGGAGGTCCTTGCCCGACGATTCCACGTCCCCGATCAGCGCGAGCACCGACCCGACCAGTTCGCCGTTCTGCCAGAGACTGAAGGCGTTGCCGTCGGTGTAGATCAGGTTGGGCAGGGATCGGAGTTTGTCCCATTGGGCCTTGTCGTGCGGGTCTTTGAAACGCCGGGGGTCGGCGCCCTTGCCCGGGGCCTTGACTTCCACGAATCCCGCCAGCGCGTCATGAACGCTGACGGCGAAGTCCGGACGTGTCTTGAGTTCCGCAAGCGACGATTCACCAACAGCCACCACCTTCTCGCGGGGAATACCGCACAGTTCGGCCATGTCTTTGAGCAAGCCATCGAACGGAGTCCGAAGTTGATCCTCCGGCTGGCCGGTTGCTGCCAGGTTAGCCAGTTTCTCTTTCGCCCGAGCCCCAAACGCGGCGACTGCGGATTGGATTGTCAATTTCATAGAGGCGGTCCGTTTCCCGTTGCCCGTCAACTTTCAGCGGATCGCCGCAATTATGTGCAAAGGCACTTGAAATGCCAAGCACGGATTCGCCATGTGTTTCTATTCTGGCATGAATCCCCTTGGTGTCCTTGCGATGTTCGCACCTCAGTTCTCTTCGAAGCCAAGCAACTTCCGCTGCTCTGCCCACGTCAGCGGCAAGTTGCCCGTCAACTTCCGCAACGACAAACCGCTCGGTTCACGCCCATCCAGGAGGGCCTCGACGATGTCCGGCGCCAGCGTGGCCAACCGCAGCATGCGAGCAACATAGGACGGGTCAACATGGTTGCCTCGTGCAATGTCCTTGATGGAGCCGGCCTGGCCGCCCTCCAGGGTCTGTTGCCACCTGAGTCCCTTGGCCAGCGCGGCAACCAGCGGCCGCTGGGGCTGCGGCGCGGGCGCACCAGAGCCATCCGCGCCGTCGGGCAGGATAATCTCCTTCCGCCCCCCGCACTTCTTGAACGCCATCGGGATACGGATGACGATGGAATCATCCTCGACCCCGACCCTCCGGCCCGGGTACTTCCTATCCAGTTCCACATCCAGGTCCGATTCCGCCTGCCGATTCATACCGCAGCCATCCTTTCTTCAGCGTCGTCGGCGACGGCGGTAATCTCACCAACCAGCGAGCCGACTCCACCAGGCCGCAGCCGGACGGTCATGTTGTCCACGTCCACGACCACCTCCTGCACCAGCAACTTGACGATCCGCTCCTTCTCGGCCGGGAACAACTCATCCCACAGCGGTTCAATGTTCCGCAGGGCCTGGGCAACGTCCTGCTCGACCGGCAGGTCCCCCTGCGCCGCCTCCAGGCGGGCATCCAGCTCACCCAGGCGGTTCTCGGCCTCCGCGTACTCCTGGTTGACCTTCCGGAGTTCAGCGGATATCGCCCCGACCGGGCCGTCATCCCCTGCCTTGGCCAGATTGCGGATCATCTTGCGAAGGTCCGCCAGCCGCCGCTGCACGGCCGCCTTCTCTCGCCGCACGGTCTCCTGCTGCTGCCCGGCCTGGTCCAGCACTGCACGATAGGTCTGGGCAACCAGGTCCGGGCTGCGAAAGACGCCGCGGAGGTGGTCGATGACGGCGGCTTCAATGTGGCCGGCGGCGACGGATTTTACGGGGCACGTGTTGTATCCGTTCTTCTCCGCGCCGTTGCAGACGTAGTAGGCGTACTGTTTGCCGCGCCGCTTGGTGTGGGAACTGCCCATCGCCTTGCCGCAGTGTCCGCACCGCAAGATGCCCTTGAGCAATGCCGCAGTCTGGCGGCGGGTCTGGGCGGCCCGGTTGCGGCAGTTCTTGCCCATCACCGCCTGGGCCCGGTCCCACATGGCCTTGTCAACGATGGCCTGGTGCTGGCCGGGGTAGTTCTGGCCCTTGTAGTCGATCAAACCGATGTACTTCGGGTTAGTCAGGACCCGGTACACGTACACCTTGTTCCACGGCTGGCCGCCGTTGTCCTTGCCCTTGGCGGTCTTCCACGACTTGGTCCGGTGGCCCTGGGCGTTCAACTCGCGGGCGACCTTCAGGCAGGAGCCGGTCTTGACGAACCGCTCGAAGATGAGGCGGACCAGTTTGGCCTCCTCGTCATTGACCAGCAACTTCCGGTTGGGATGGTCGATGTCGTATCCGAGGAACGGATGGCCGCCGATCCACTGGCCGCGTTTCTTGGCGGCGGAGATCTTGTCCCGAATCCGCTCGGCGATGATCTCCCTCTCAAACTGCGCGAACGACAACAGGATGTTCAAGGTCAACCGGCCCATGCTGCTGGTGGTGTCGAACCGCTGCGTGACCGAGACGAACGCCACCCCGCGCTGGTCGAACTTCTCCATCATCTTGGCGAAGTCCACCAGCGACCTGCTGAGCCGGTCCACGCGGTGGACGACGACGCAGTCCACCTTCCCCGATTCGATGTCCTGCATGAGCTGCTGGACGCCCGGGCGATCCGTGTTCGCGCCCGTGTACCCGCCGTCGGAGTATTCATCCGGCAGGGCACCCCAGCCCTGGCTCTTAATGTACGCCCGGCATGCCTCCTGCTGGGCGTGCAGGCTGTTGAACGGCATGTCCAAGCCTTCCTCGTGGCTCTTGCGGACGTAGACCGCGCAGCGGGTGGGACGGGTTTCTGATTCCGTGGCGGACTGAATCATGCGTTTGCCTCCTTGCTCGTACCGGGCAGACCAAAGAACCTGGGGCCGCTACAATGCTGGCCGCTGATGGCCTTGGCAATGGCCGAGAGCGTCCTGAACCGCTTCCCGGCGTACTCGAACGTGCCGTCGTGGCAGACGGTGACCTCGTGCGGCCGGCCGTGCCAGTGGCGAACCAGTCGCGTGCCGGGCGCCGGGGCGTTGGCCCTCCGCTTGGTGCGGCGCGAACGCCGGTTGCCGCCGGCGGCATCGTCCTGGGCGCCCGCCTGTTCCAGTGCGTCCGCGGCGCGGGGGGACAATCCCCCGTACCGCAGTTCCTGGAGCCGGTAGGCCAGGCGGCGGACCAGGTGTTCCCGGCTGTAGGCGGGCGGGGTGGAGCCCATCAGGCTGGCCCACCGCTCCCGCAGCGTCGCCAGCGGCATTCGCTGGAGTGCCGTAACCTGCTGCAATACCGTTGGTTCCATGCTTGTCTCCTTATGGTTTACCAGCGGTCACACTGAGCCGGTTTTCGGGGGCAAGCTCAAGGGACAAAGTGGAATTGTCCCTCGAAACCGCTCTCTCTTTTCGCCGCAACCACATCCGCATCATCGCCAGCGACAACAACATGCCCACCTCGTCCAGCCGCTCGGCCGGGTCCATGTTCTGGGGTTCCGTCCCGTAGGTCATGACTGCACCTCCACGTTCGTGAATTCCGCCGACCCGGGCGAGGTCATCCTTGCCCCGCCCGCTACGCAACCGGCGATCGGTTTGGGGGTTTCCGCCGCCACATGTCTTTGAGCCATCGCTAATTGTGACAATCTGTAACTATCTGCAAATAAATGGGTTAATTGGCTTGATGCCGTCGGCCCCCCGAGCAAACATGTCACCACAAGAACAGGACGTAAACCATGACAACGAAAGGAATTACGATGAACGCGAAGAATGACAACCAGACCGCCACGAACCTGCCGCGGGGGACGCGGGTCCTGAACACCAACGACGGCGAGCCCGGGACCATCCTGGCCCCGCGGATGGGGCGCAACCGGCGAATCCGCGGCTACGACGTGCGGACCGCCGACGGGATCGAGGCCTGGAGCCTTCGCGAGTTCATCGTCCTGACCGACAGCGAGTAACCCGGGCAAGAGGAGAACCCCATGAACGAGGTCGACATCGAAACCATTCTGTACGAGATGCTCCAGGACGAGGACGCCGCGCCGAAGGTCCGCCGGGTCCAGACGTTCGAGGAGGCCGGGCTGCTGACCAACAACCGTGGGCTCGTGGTCCGCACCCGAGACGGACGCGAATTCGAAATCATATGAGAAGCTTTCCATATGATCTGTTATGCCAAGCTCAGGATTATGTGAAGTTGGCGGAGGAAGCCCGCACGTATGCCCGGTGATCCCAACATCTCGGTTTACATAATGTTCACTCATCATGGGCTTGCCCTTTCACAGCGAACGCAGCCATGTCAGAAGGTCTGGTTTCTCGATCCAAGACGGCAGCGATACCCTGGATGTGGCGGAGACGGTTCTCTCCAGCGCAGCCCTCGTCATTTCCAGGTCGGCTTTGGCGTACGTCGTGGTGGTTTGGATGTTCGAGTGGCCAAGGAACGACTGGATGACCGCCAGCGGGTTTCCCGACTGAAGCAGGTGCATCGCCTTACTGTGGCGGAATGTATGCGGCGAGACACGCTCGTGGAGACCGGCATCGCCTGTCCCCGCGACCCCGACATACTTGCGGATAATGTACCGAATACCAGCGCGAGTCAGCGGCATCTTCTGATGGTTGAGGAACAGGGGCCGATCGGCGTTTCCCGGCCGTTCGTCCCGCAGATAAGCGCGAAGGAGTTTGACAGTAGCAGACAGCAATGGCACGATCCGTCGTTTGCGACCCTTCCCCAGGACCGTGATCTGGGCCGGGGTATCCAATCGCACGTCCGCCAGCGACAGGTCGGTCAATTCCCGAACGCGCAGGCCCGCATCGTAGAGCAGGGACAGCATCGCGACGTCGCGACGCCCATTTCGCGTGGTCAGATCCGGCTGCGCCAGGATCACCTTCATGCGTTCCGGCGTGAGATAGTTGATGACCGTGTTTGCCGGGGCACGTTTCCCCCGAATCGCCAGAATGCGCTGGCATTGCAGCAATCGCGCCGGTTCGAACTCCTGGAGGTAGCGGAAGAACGAACGTATCGATGCCAGTCGCTGATTACGCGTTGCGATGCCGCACTTCCGTTCGCCTTCCAGGTAATCGAGGAATGCGAGGATCACTTCCGGCGTGAGTCGATCCAAAGTCAACCGCTGCGGTGGTACGCGGTGGCAATCCCGGCAGTAGATAAGCAGAAGGGCGAACGTCTGGCCATAGCTCTTGACCGTGTTCGAGCTGGCGTTTCGTTGGGCGGGAAGATGCTCGGCCAGGAAGGACGATAGTCGTATGGCAAGATCAGTGGGTTTCATGGCGGACCTCCTTCGGGATTACGTCGCCAGCGTACGCCTCGAACCGTCGTGTGATTTCGGGGAAGAAGGAGGCCGTGATCCGAAGGTAGTAATACGTGTTTTGCAGGCTGCTGTGGCCCATGTACACCGACAGGATGGGCAACTTCGCGGTAAGGTCTTCGCCGGCGAGATACCAGTTCTCCAAGCGATGCACGGCGAACGTGTGCCGCAGATCGTGAATACGCGGACCGCTGCTATGGACGCGAGGCGGCAACCCCGCCTTGGGCAAGAGCGTGAGGAAGGTCTTCTCAACGCAGCCGTGGAGAATCGGGCGATGGTGCCGCGGCGACAGGAAGATCGGCGTGGAGGCATCGCCTGGGAACCTTCGGCAGTACCCCTGCAGCCATTCCCCCAGCGTGAGGGCCAGCGGGATGTACCGGTCCTTCTGGTTCTTGCCCTGCCGAACGGTCAGCACGTTATCGGCTGGGTCGTAATCGCCCATGGTCAAGGCAAGAGCCTCGCCGAGGCGAAGCCCAGCGCCATACAACAGTCGAAGCATCAAGCCCATGATCCACGGACGCCGCGGGCAACGGTAGTTGGCAGTAGCCTGATCGGCCGCCGCAAACAGCGCGCCGAGCTGCGCTCGCGTGTAGATGAACGGGACGTAGGGGCGATGATGGATAGGCGCGACATCCGGCCCCGGCAGGTAGGCATCCATACCCCTCCTTCGGGCGTGGCGGGCCAACTCGCGCCAGATCGAAGTGCGGCGAGCTGGACCGATTGGAGACTCCCCGGGGCGCAATCGGATAAAGGAATCGCACCATTCCCGCGACAGGGCCGGTACGCCGCCGACTGGGGCAAGCCACATTCGATCCAAGCGGTGGAGGTAATGAACCGCAGTTTGATACTTGTGTCCGCAGGCACGCTTTTCGCGCACGAACTCGGCGAGTACGCCCGCCAACGGGCTTCGGAATCCCAGGTGGTTCTTACGCATGGGCGATCTCCTTTTCTGGGTCCAAGGCCGCCTGGCGAAGGAGAGGAATGTCGACGCATATGTACCGGCGCGTTGTTTCGATACGGGCGTGGCCCAGCACGCCGGCAATCGCTTCTACCCCGACTCCGTCCTCAAGCATCCGCGTCGCCAGCGTGTGTCGGAGCGAGCTCATGCCCGCGCGGCGTCGCTTCGGCAACCCCGCTCTGCGGCAACAAGATTGCAGTACAGAGCCGAAGTCATGCTTGCGGAGGGGGCCGCACGGTGCGATGTGGCGGAGGAAGACCTCGCGGAATTGCCCCGGCGGACGACCGTTACGTAGGTAGTCGATTATGGCTTCGCCGATTTCAGGCAACAACGGTAAGGCCAGTGGCGATCTCGTCTTCTGCTGCACGATCTCAATGCGGGACCGTTCCCACCGAAGATCATCAAGTCGCAGGTTCCGGATGTCGCAGGCTCGCAGCCCAAGCCGCATGGCCAGGAGCAAAACGGCATAGTTCCGCTTGCCGACAGCGGTATCACGGTCCACTGCCGCCAGGATGGCCTCGGTTTCGGCCGGATGCCAAATCGTCGACAACGCGACTTCATATGACCGGGCGAATGGAGGAGTCTTCTCATGAAGCGGCGTAGGAAGAACGCCCTGGATGAACAGAACGCGGAACATCGCCTTGATGCAGGAGAACGCGGCGGACCGGCTGCCACGTCCGATCTGAAGACTGCCCAGGTACGCGGGAAGGTCCGTGGCGTCAATGTCTTTCCAGGCGCGAATGCCGCGGTGAGCGATGGCGTGGCGGGCGAAGCGTCTGATCCAAGCATTCCGGCAGGTCAGAGTGCTCTTGGCCCAATCGCACTTGCTTTCGGCGAATTCAATGGCGTCGGTAATGGCTGTTTCGAAGATGGCTGGCAGTGGCTGATGGGGCACGACGTAACGCGGATGATGACGCCCGCATGCGGCGAATTCGACCAGAATGCGCATCGAACGCCGGACCGTATGGCTTCTGTGCCAATGGGGACGGCCACGAGCGGACGGCAACGTTCTCACGAACCCCTCCGCCAACGCCGGAGAGAATCGCCGCGCCTGTTTCCTGCGCGCATAGTCCGCAAAGCTATGCCAGTGATGGCCGAATCTCTCAATGGTGCCCTCCGCATACCCCAGCCCACGGAGATACCTGGTGACGTCCGCGAGTAGATCCACAATCAAAGGTCCGTGCTTTCCTGCCATGATGAGCTCCTTGCTCACAACCAAGAATTGGCATGGCCCCAGCGGCCAGCCTTCGGAGCCATCATCGGAATTATGTAAAGCCGCGATATGCGAAAAGGCCGTCATTACAGGCGTTCCTCCGCTAACTTCACATAATCCCGCACTTGGCATAAGAAATCACCATCGTGCAGAGCCGCTAGAGGAGAACGACCATGAAGCGACGCAACCGACCCGAAACGTACGAAGCGAAAGTGAACGGCAAGAAGGTCCGCGTGACCGTGCCGGAGAACGACGAGAGCGACCTCTTCGCCGCCGTCCGCGAGCAGCTCAGCCCCCACGCGGTGGCGGCGATCGTTGCCTTCCTCCAGCCGGTCCGAACGAACAACAGCGACGTGGACCGCCAGGTCCACTGGTTCGCCGAGGAACTCGTGAAGCTCGTCGGCGGGTACGAACAGCAATCCCGGCTCGCGGAAGAGCTGGGCCTTTAGCAACCTGCCCGGCAAAGCGCCGGGCCCAACAGAAAGGGCAGAACTATGTCCACGAAGAAGAACAGCAAGAAGCAGACCAGCAGCGCCTCCGAGAAGCGGCCGGCCAAGCGAAAGGTGATCGTCAGCCTGGCCCAGTACGAGGCCGAAGCCAAGGCCGAAGCGAAGAAGCACGGCAAGGCCGACCTGGATACGCCCATCGCCACGCCGGCCGAGATCGCCGCGACGGTCGAGGCGATCAAGAACGGCAACCTGGGCGAGGGCATCACCGTCCCGACGGGCGGTAAGAAGAAGACCGCACCCCGCGGCGCAGGTGCCAAGACCGGCGCCGAGCCGGCCAAGGACGCGACTCCCGCCGCCAAACGCACCACGGGCGAACGTGGCGGCACCCCGCGTGGCCTCAGCGGCCTGGACGCCGCGGCCCGGATCCTGGCCGAGGCGGGCGAACCCCTGAACACCAAAGAGATGGTCGACCGCATGCTGGCCCAGGGCTTGTGGAAGACGACCGGACGCACCCCGAGTGCCACAATTTACAGCGCCGTGTTGCGAGAGATACAGACCAAGGGCGACAAGGCCCGCTTCCATAAGGTCGCCCGCGGTAAATTCGAACTGGCCAAGTAGCCCACGCCCCATCCCGCCCCCTCCGACGCCCCGGCCCAGCGCCGGGGTGTCGCTCTTGTGGGTGTCCATCCCGTTGGTTGTCCCGATCTCTTCCATGACCGCACCTACCATTTCCGCCGCAGGTCTTCCTGCGTGTATTTCTTCCGGGGACGCCGGCCCACGAAGTCCGCTCCCGCCAGCCGCACCCCGCACAGCGACGCCGCTGCGGCGTTGCCCACCAGGCAGTCCAGCCAGTGGTTGTCCCCGCGGCCGGGCTTGGCCTTCCATTCATCCACCGTCCTGCCACGCCCCTGGGTGCGGACGCGGTACTCGGCGGTGAGGTGGTCGGCCAGGAGGCGATGCTCCTCGCCCCGCCGGCCGAACAACGTCAACGTGCCCTTGTCGCCCATCGCGGCTGCCAGACGGCTGAACACAAAACTCTTCCAGTAATTGGTGTCGATCAGGATGTGACGCACCACGCGCTTGCCGACCAGGCTCGGGATGAACCAGTGCTGGCCGACCTGGTCGCCCGGCTTGATGGTCCACTCGCGGAACTCCCGGCTGGCGGCGCCGATGTACTTGCCGTGGCTGGGCAGCAGGAGGGGGGCGTACTCGCTTTCCCGGCAGAACTGGTACACGGTGTCGGTTGACTGACCCCAGTTGGCGTCGATCAGGCACCGCTCGATGCGGAGGGCGGCGCCGTCGTCACGGGGCCACTCCCGGCCCAGCAGGTCCTTCGTCAACGCGCCCAGGCCGCCGTAGATGGTGCCCTCCAGCCCGGCACCCTTGTGGATCATGGCCAAAGAGCGTTTGGCATCCCGGAGGGTGAAGTACTCCCGCCGCTGGTCGGGATAGCCACCGTAGTCGACAACATGACCCGTGAAGTCGTCCGCCCAGGCGCAGGTCATCCAGAACAGCATCTTCTCCTGGACGTCGATGAAGCAGGTCAGCCGCGTCATCGACACCGGCACCAGGCCCCGCCGGTATCCGCTGACCTTGGCGACGATCTGGTCGGCCGAGAGCAGTTCCTCCACCGGCCCGTGTTCGCTCAAAGGCTCATTCTGGAACTCGGCGAAGAACGCGGCGTCGCCCCGGTCCAGCTTGAGGTTCATCGCATGCTGGACGGCGCTGATCTCGTCGGGGTTGTACCTGGCCGCCCAGGCGACCCGGGCCCCGGCGTCCATCTCGATCTGGTGTTGGCGGTAGAACTCGGTCGCTTCGACCCCGGCATGCTCTTTACGCAAACTCTCGGCCCGGACGCTGGCGTACTGGTCCCACAGCTTGGTGTTGGTCGGGAAGGTGTAGACCAGCTTGGTCCTCTCCGCCTGCCACTGGGGGTGCTTGTCCCGATCCAGGATGCGGTCGGCCAGGTCGCCCGGCGCGATCACCGTGCAGGGCATGAACCCGGCGATCTTTACCCCCGGCCCGGCCAGACCCAGGACGGCGCCGGCGAGTATCTTCTCCCGCTGGGCGCACTGGGACGGAGACCGGGCCGACTCATCCGTCTGCGGGTCGTCCAGGACCACCAGCGAAGGCCGGATCGTGCTGCCGTCCGCCCGCTTGTGCTTCATCCCGCGAAGCCGCCCGGTGATCCCGGCCACCTGGACTGTGGCGCCGGAGGCCCTGGAATCAAGGATGGTGGGCATGACGATGCACTTGGCCGTCCAGGTGATCAAGGTGCGGGCGCCCCGGAAGGTCTGCCCGGCACAGCGGTTGGCGATGCCCTCCAGGCAGTGGACGGGGTACACCGCCTCGGGGAAGTCCTCCAGGAGGAGGTCGTTGCCCTCCAGTTCGGACTTGATGGAGTCCAGCATCCCGGCGGCGTGTTCCTCGTCGCTGCCGATCAGGGCGACGAACGGCCGATGGCCGTAGAGCAGGGCCCAGACGCAGGCCGTCTCCACCAGCACGGTCTTCCCGCTGCCCCGGGGCATGGCGTAGGCGAACAGGCCGCCCCGCAGGACGGCATCTTCGATCCGGGCGATGGCCTTCAGGTGGTCGTCCGACCAGGCGAGATAGAACGTTTTGGGGAAGTACGTCTCGCAGAAGTACCGGAAGTCAGCGGCAGCCTTTTCCTTGCGGACCGGGTTCTTGACCTCGGGGATGGGGCCGATGTCACGCCCGGCGGCGGAAAGCTCGGCATTCCGTGCCCGGGCCTGCTCCTTCATCGCCTCATAGGTGGTCCGGGGGTCTGCTGGCGGTCTGGCCCTCAGCCCCTCCAGTTCATCCACCAGCCACGCCGCGTACCGGACCATGTCAACGTGGCGGCCGTCGCCGATCCGGTAGCCGGCCCTCATGCGGTGGCGGTAGAGCTGGCGCTCGCTGGCCACCTCGCCCAGCGGCGTGGAGTTCAGGGCCCTTGCCAGGTCGGCCGGGCGGATGCTGCGGGGGTTACTCTTCACCATGGGACACCTCGCGCATCAGCCACGCCATGTAGTGCATCAGGTTGATGGTGCCCGCCGCCGAGACCGGCGCCCCGGCCGCGAGGTGACGCCGGATCGTCTCCGCGTCGGCCCGCTTGGCGCCCGCCGCCGTCAGCAGTTGCGATACCTGCTGGACGGTCATCGCGGCCGGGTTGACTTGCCCGGGAGGGACCCCGCCCGGGGAGCCCTCGACCTGCCCGGACGGCGAGGTTTGGGCCGGATGGACCTCCGCTGCTGCATGGTCCTGCTCAGCCTGGGTATCCGTACCGTTTCTGTACATTGCAATCTCCTTATTGCCCTGCAAGAGCATCACTTATGAAAAAACCGGACAGGCGCAACAAACTCTCTCTAGTACCGCTACCGTTCCCCGCGGCATCAGAAAGGCCCATTCCCTGGAAGGACCCGTTACGGATACCGTATCCGCATTGTGTGTTAAGCCTCATGCGTAACCCGCCTCCTGTGCATGGCCTGCCTGCACGCATTGCTGCAGAACACACCATCTGCCCGCGCGGCGATGAACACGTTCGCGCAGCGCGGGCAGCGACGGACCCGCCTCTGGCGCCCCGCCTGGTGACGCTTGCTCAGCAGGACCGACCGCTTGCACCCGGCCGAGCAGTACCGCCCGTGGGGCCGGGCGGCGATGAAGGTTGTGCCGCAGACGGTGCATGTTCGTTGGTGGAAAGCCTGATTCATAACGTTGCCTCCTTACGAAAGGGGCGATAGGCCCAAAGTGGACAGGCCGGCGCGGTACATCTGGGAATCTCCCCACGCTGCCACCCGACGCATTCCAAACAAAACGCCTTGATGGCTGCCCGGGGGGACTTTCCCCCGATGGCCCGCAGGTACGTATTGCGACAATGATTTGGCATCTGGGAGAGGCGACGCTCCACGACCGGCCTCCGGGCCGGGTCCAGCCGGGACAGGCGATCCTGCGCAGGAATCTCTGTCGTGACGACAGACATTTGGACCTTCTGGCGTCTCGCCTGCCTCGCTCTGGAAAGGGCGGCCAGTCTGTTGTTGTTCACATCCATGCTGATCATCTTGTGCTCCTTCACGTTGTGCGAACTACGTGGTCGCTGACATGCGTTCCGAGTTGCCCGAGCCGTGCCGACACCCGATCTTCCGAAAGTCGCATCTTCGCAGTAGTGCGAAGAACGGGAAGGTCGCCAACCGCACTTACAAGAACTTCCTCACGCCGGTCTTCACCGGTTACGGCGAGACGATCCTCAAGCTCCCTGTAGGCGAGTCTGCCCGCCCGATCGTCGTCCAAGCCGCCATCCACCGACGCGATGGCCTCACGCTCGTCGAAGAGATGCCGAATATCTTCGCGGAGGCTGAGATCGTCCACGGTCATCAGCAGCGCCTCGGCCTGTTCTTTCCACCGGCGGCGCGGGTGGGATAGGAGACCCAGTAGTTCGACTCGGAGCTGTCGGATGACGCCCTTGAGCCACTCGGGAGTTTCGCCCCTGGGCCGCAGGCTGAACCGGTCGCCCCGGATGGATATCTCGATGCCGCGTCGGTGCAGTTCCATCAAGACGTCGGCGGCCGATGGGGTGGTCACAGTGGTCATACAAGCTCCTCCTCTTCTTCCAGAGCGGGGACGGGGGTTTCCCCTATGCCCCCTATTCCCCCTATGGGTTCTATTACTTCCGTAATGACAGCGCTTTTTTCACACACTTTCTGAAAACCATGCGTATTTGTGTTTCCGCCTCGTGCTATTTCTGAACCCATAGGGGCCATAGGGGAATTGGCCATTTTCATAGGGGAAGCGCATAGGGGGAGCATAGGGGGACCATAGGGGGAACTGGCCGTGCCCGTAACGGCTAACGTAATCCCATCGGGCCTGTCGGCGGCCTGGGCGACCATTTGGGCGTCTCGGCGCGTTACGGCTCCCCTATCACCCATCCTGGAAGTCGGCGCATAGGGGGAAACCGTCGCGCCGGGCGTGCCCGCCCCGAAGTGGTACTCCTTGAGTATCCGGCCGTGCTCTTTGTCCTCTTTCTCCCGACGCTCGATCTTGAACCCTTCCATCACCCGGATCGGGTCCGTGCCGAAGCACTGGGCCATCCGGCGCCCGACGGCCTGAAGGACCTTGTTGCGCGTGGCCTCGTCAACGATGTCCCCACCTTCGGGCAGCCCGGGCATCTCGATCTCCGGGGACTCGCTCAAGATGTCGATCAACCCGGCCGCCCGAAGCCAGATGTTCATCATGTTCGCGTCGCGGACCGCCAGGGCGACGCTGCGAAGCCAGTTCAGCGCCGGGCTGCTCATCCGGACTTGTGTTTCGCGATGGCCTTCCAGCAGCGCCCCGGCCTGAAAGATGTTCTGAACAATCCAGTCGAGCTTGCCTGCCCAGGCCCTAAAGTCGTGGCCGGTGGTGTCGGTCCGCTGCTTGCCGGCGGCGTGCCAGGCCCTGACGACGGCGAATACCGCCCCCAGGTACAGCGGCTGGTTGGCTCGAACGTGTTCCAGGATGTCGCCCTCGGGATACTGGCGGAATCGGTAGTTTTCCGGCTGCTTGAGGATGCGGACGCACGAGGAGCGGTTGGCCAGGTCGGGCGTGATCTCGGCCCGGTTGCTGGTGAGCTGTACAATCACCCGGCGCGGGTCCACCTCGATGGCCGCCAGGTGCGGAACGCGGGCCAGGAACGTGTCCTCGGTCAGGAACGACTCCAGGGCGGGCGAGTCGATAGCGCTGCGAACGTTGTCGAAGGAGATGAAGTTATAGCCTTGGACCAACGCGGTGGCGAAGCTCTCCTCCAGGGACCCAACGCCGCCTTTTCGTTGCGTGACCGTCTTGACGATATGCCCGTAGATGGCGGCGGTGAGCTTGGCCCTGTACCCTTTACCGGATTGGGAGGCGTCTGCCTCGCCCAGATCGATCGGCGCTCGTCCGCCCAGAAGGCCGCCGAAGACCATCCCCGGGGTGATGATGGCCGCCAGGGCCCGGGCTCGGTCGGCGGGGGTGGCGAAGTGGAAGTCGGAGAGCATGTC